>ERZ772885.1584-NODE-1584-length-13409-cov-9.882732_pt1 | contig 13409 bp, 9 predicted proteins | sample MGYA00580580_ERZ772885 | MGnify/ENA primary metagenome ERZ772885 (study PRJEB29015, sample SAMEA2737673) | human gut metagenome | biome: human gut; feature: human-associated habitat; material: faeces | place: China | collected 2012 ...
TTCATTACCATTGTATTCTTAATTGCTACTGTGCTCATATTGACCTCTCCTTTTTATTATCTATATATGATTTACATTTGTTTTCCGTTTACATCTTGTATTTTAGCCTTGTTTCTATTTTTAAACCAGTGCTATAATTATCTTGTTTTACAACGATATTGATATTTACCATTTATAAAAAGGAGATTATTATGGCAAAAGCATATCACGAAGCCCTGCACCCACTCGGCAATCTAGGCATCCAGGTATCAATGGCAGCTCTTGAAAATACACACATTCCGGCACACTGGCACGAAGCCATGGAGATCTTATTCTGCCTGAACGGATCCGTCCGTATTCATGTCGAACACGAACATCTTACTCTTCAGCACAATCAACTGATTGTTTTTGATTCCAAAGAAGTACATTCCATACATTCGGATTCCAACCTCTATATGTTCCTTTGTATCCACGTCGACAAGAAGCGGCTCTCTGTCTACTGCCCGGATCTGGAACTGTATCATATAAAGTGCCGCCCGGTTCCTCTGGATGATCCAAAATCCACCCAGTACATCCATATCTGCCAGCTTGCCCATGATCTGACACGTCTAAATGTAGAAAACGAAAGCACCAGCGCCATGCGTTCGGACGGCACGGCATTGCTGATGCTTGCTGATTTGATTCGTTATTTTTCTGTATATTCCCTGCCGGGAACGACTGCGGGCACTAGTCAGTCTAATGATACTTTGCGAGAGATTATTACTTATGTAAATGAACATTACACCGAAAAACTCTCGCTGAAAGAAGTAGCTAATCAGATAGGATTCAGCAGGGAATATTTCTGCCGTTTTTTCAAACAGCATATGGGCATTACGTTTCTTCGTTATCTGAATGAAGTACGTATTTCTCATGCAGGGCGTCTCCTTATGAATACGGATATGTCAATCTCTGAGGTGATGAGCGAAAGTGGCTTCACCAATCAGACGATTTTTAACCGCCTCTTCAAAGAGATCTATGGGATGACACCCCGGCAGTCACGGAACACTTCTGTGGAAGAGAAATATTTATAATACCATCTTCACAGCTCCATACATTCCTGCATCATTACCTAACGTTGCAAGAACGAATTCAGCGTTTGTTGAAGCATTTGCTTCCATATCTTTCTCCTTTTTTGAATAAATTCGTGTAGATTCCCTTCGCAGTTTCCGATTCCCACTGTTGCATCTGCATATTTCCACCTGCGCAAAATATGCAACAGATAGAAACTGCCTGTTGCGTGATCCACGGGGACAGGCATTCCCACTTCAGCTCATCTTTGTTGGTTCGCTTGCACGACTGATTTTCAGAACAATATTTATTAAGCCTGAGAAAGCCAAACGCACAACCAAGATTCAGAATCAGGATGAGAAGATTTTGGAAGAAATGATTTCCCGTATCATTTCAAGTCACAAAGATTGGAAACGGCTGTTGATTTTTTTCATATTTTTTTCTTACCTCTCATATATTATCCTTAGTTTCATATTCTAAAGTATGTCTTAAAAATGCCTTCTGCAAAGCATACCACAAAGTATGACATGTAGATTGCAGGAATGATTTTTCATATTTGTTCTAATTACAAAACGATTACATTCTATTTTTGTCTTGTTTATAAGACAAAAATAGGATATAATTGTTCTATATATTTTGGAGGTATGTTATGAATAGAGATAGTTTAAAACAAATCATGATTGACCAAAAAGAAATCTACCTTAATAATCCACTTATTCCCAGACATTACTATCTGGAAGAAAATGTCAATTACTGTTTTGTTGGCATTCGTAGAACCGGAAAATCCTATATGATGTATCAACAGATAAAACAATTGGAAGAAAATGGAATTCCATTATCACAAATCGTTTATGTTAACTTTGAAGATGAACGTCTTTTGGAAATGACCGCCGCTGACTTAAATCTTATTTTAGAAATCGGGTTAGAGATATCCAGAACTGACGTTAAACCATATTTATTCTTAGATGAAATCCAAAATATCACTGGATGGGAAAAATTTGTCCGTAGAATTGCTGATATGAAATACCGGATCAATATAACAGGCAGTAACAGTAAAATGTTAAGTAGTGAAATTGCCTCTACTCTTGGCGGTCGCTTTGTGATTATGAATATTTATCCATATTCTTTCTCAGAATACCTGATTGCCAATCATATGAAAAAGAATTATCTGGATGTAATCAGCACCAAAGATAAAGCTGATGTGCAAAACCAATATAACCAATATGTAACATATGGAGCTTTCCCTGAATTAACGGAAATAAATAACAAAAGGGCTTTTTTGAATAGCATCTACCAGACCGTATATCTTGGTGATATCATAACAAGAAATAAAATTACCAATGACTTTGCTGTGAGATTGATTTTAAAAAAGATTGCCGAATCTATTACGAAACCTTTATCTTTCAGTAGACTGACTAATATATTAAAAAGTACAGGAACATCTATTGGCAAACAAACTGTAATCAATTATGTTGGCTACATGACAGACTCCTATTTACTTTTTACTCTGCAAAACTATGCTGCAAAACTGGTAGAAAAAGAGACTTCTCCCAAATATTATTTCATGGATACAGGACTTCTTGGACTTATGTTACTAGACTGTAAATCTGCCCAACTGGAAAATCTTGTCGCCATCGAATTAATCCGGCGTTACGGAGTAGAAAATGTTTACTTCTTTGAAAATAATGTGGAAATCGACTTCTATGTTCCGTCAGAAAATCTGGCTATCCAGGTCAGTATGCAGGTATTAGATAATATAGATACACGAGAACGTGAAACCCGTGCTTTCGTCAAATTAAATAATTTCATACCGGACTCCAAATGTATTCTGATTACAAATAGTGAAGAGGCTGTTCTTGACTGTGAAGGAATTCGTGTTGAAGTGATTCCAATCTGGAAATGGCTATTGATGAATGATTTGTAGAAGCCACGAGAAACGCTAATTCCTTGCTTTTTTATTGTTCCCGTTGACTCTACCAGGAATTTTCACTTGACTCCAATTTTATTTTTCTGCTAAGTTATAGAAATTACAAATAAAAACTATATATAAAAGCACTTACAGTACTTACCAACTATAGTTTCCTGTAAGTGCTTTCCCGCAGGTGGCAGCTTCTTCCGTATCTTTTACTTTCTCTTGTATCTTTTATTATTCCTCCGCCAACTCCCCAAACTCCGTCTTCTCAAATTCCTGAATGGAAATATGTCTCTTATTCGGGTTCGCATACACGAAGGTCTTATCTACATTCTCCAGATAGTTCTGGATCTTATCGTTCGTCGCGCTGATGATCGCCTGGAAGCCAAGTCCGCGGATCAGCGAGATACAGCTTGCCACCTTCTCGGCATCCATCTTGGAGAACGCCTCATCCAGCACAACCAGACGCAGTGTCGGTGACCGGTGCATCTTCGGCGACAGATTGATCTTATAAAGCTGCGCAAAGCTTGCCAGAAGTGCCACGTACAGCGGGTTCTGCCCCTCCCCGCCGGAGTTCTTCTTGATCATCTTACTCAGTCCGATCGTCATCTCCTTATCGCCATGTACGATCTGCTGCATATCGAATGACAGATAGGTCCGGTAATCCGCATACTTATCCATGTTGCGTTTCGCCTCATCCATCTCATCTTTTGTCGCATTCTCCGGCGGGATGAAGATGTTGATCAGCTCGTTCATCATCTCCCCATACTGGTTCTCATGCTCCATCGTGAACATATCAAGCTGGTTGTCCATCGTATCATCTAAGTCAGACGGACGGATCTGCAGGGAATCATCCATGAACATCTTATAATATTTTCCATCTGCACCCTTGTTCTTCGTGATCACGAACTGATACTTATCCTTACCGAAGTCCAGTTTGCTGATGATCCGGTTCAGCTCATCCCTTCTCTGATAAGCCTCCAAGATCGCACTTCGGATCTTGAAGATGAAGTCATCTTTGAAATGCTCCACAGCCGCTTTCGCCTGTGTCTTCGCCGACTCCCTGTAAGTCTCCAGATGATCGCAGGACAGCGAATTCAAAAGCTTCTCATACGGCGCGTTGTCCCGGATAGAAGTTGAGAATGTACGGTTCGGATATTCTCTGATATAACTGCTTCTCTCTTCCACCAGCTTCCGGTAAGCGTCTTCCTCTTCTTCCCTGAGCGTATATACCCGCGAAACCATCTGACGTCTCAGATACTCATAATTCTCGGATTTTCTACTCGCCAGATATTCCTGGAACTCCTTCTCGTAACGCTTATCTGCTACTTTTCTCTTCACGTCCTTCATCTGTTCTTCCGATTCGAGAACTTCTGCATTCAGACGTTCGATTTCTTTCTTGTTCTCCCAGATTGCTTCCTGCACCTTGGATACGGATTCTTTCTTCGCATCCTGTGCCGCCTGCACTTCTTTCTTCTTGCCTTCCCATGCAGCAACGGATTCATCCTTTAACTTCTTCATCTGTTCCAGAAGCTGAGCCTTTTTCTTTTCTTTGGAAATGATTGCCTTGCTGTCAGCCAGCCATCCGAGATAATCCTCTGCCGGCTGCTTCAACATCTCCATCTGCATTGCCTGGCGGATCTCTTCTAACAGCTCCTGTACCGGCATTCTCTCGCCATTTAACTTCTCACATTTTTCTTCCAACTTGCGGATTCTCTGGCGCATACTCGTCTCACCGATGTAGGCTCTTCTGGTGTAATTCTCCGGATTCATGTGCTGCAGTTTGTAGCTCTGGTACAGCATACAATCCGGTGTCACACCGATCCTGCACTCACGCAGTTCATCCAGTGATTCGCATTTCTTTACATTTCCAAGGAAGAAATTAATGTATTCCTGCACATACGCTTCTTTCGCTTTTACTACTTCTGCCAGCGCCCCCGGCTGTACCTGATGCTTGTCCTTCGTAAGCTTCTCCGTATCCAGGACTGCTGCCCGGAAGAAACGTTTTGTATCCATCTCCTGGTAAATGTCCATCGCAGCCCTGGCATACTTTGGTTCCACGATCAGCTGCAATTTATTATTTCCAAGATAACCCTCCACTGCATTGTGCCATCTCTCGTCCTTCACATCCAGAAGATCCGCAAGAATATGCACATTCACGAACTTGCCGCAGCGCTCGTGCAGGCGGTTACGCAGTTCGAATCTCGCCTCTTCCAGCTCTCTCGGATAAGCCTTCTTTCCCTGCTTCAGTTCTTTTAACTCTGCTCTTGCCTCTTTCTCTTCTTTCTTGATCCGGCGAAGGTCTGCATCCGCTTCCTGTCTCTGGTCTTCCAGTTCCTCCTGCAGATCTTTTAAACCTTCCTGCAGGCGCACAAGCTCTTCTTCGGAAATGTTTCCGTCTGCGAATTTTTCGATATCCCAGATCACCTGATTTGGCGTAATGTCTTTCTCCGTCCATGCCTTCAGATGCTCTGCAGTCTGCTCCCAGCGGACTTTTCCGTTATTCAGACGCTCCAGCGTCTCATTTAATGTATCCAGATCTGATTCCAGCCTTGCATACCCACTGTCTGCGATCCGCAGAATGATCTCTTCATACTCTTTCTGCAGGTCCTTTTCTTCCTGCTCCAGCACCTGTTGCTGCTTTTTCAGATCTTCGATGGCTTCCTGCCTTACCTTGATCCGGTCTCTGGCTTCCTGACTCTTCACCTCATGGTTCATAATCTCCAGACGGTCGATCTGATAAGAGCACACCTTCTCCTCATCGGATTTTTCTGCATACTGCTCATATTTTCCGCAGATCAGCTTCAGTCTTCTGATCTCCTCCATCGTCTCTTCGATCTTACTGCGCATACGTCCATACTGCATGACACTTTCCTGCAGATCCTCAATATGGATATCCTGCTCCATACAGATATATTCCTTTACGAAATCTTCCAGTTTGATATTCATACGGAACGAGATCGCACGTTTGAATAGCTTTGGAAATTTTTCCATGTCCAGACCGCCAAGATAGATATCGTATAGCTGTCTCCGGAATCTTTCATTGCTCGGACCGCAGTAGAACTGTTCCGGCGTAAAGGAACGCTGCAGATACTCACGCATTTCCGCAGTGGTAAGGCACCGGCCTTCCGAACGGTAATGATTCGGAAGTAATTCTCCCGTATGCCAGAAGAACAGGCGGCTTACGTCATTATTCGACGTATCCACGTCAAACACAACACCGACACACTGTTTATCCCTGGTATTCGTCTGTGTCAGCTCCAGCACGATCGTACTGGAAAAATTACGATTTCTTAAATACTGTGATTCATTATTTTCACTGATATTCACCATACCTCTTAAGTACTCGATCAGTGTACGGTCCGAATCATCTGCTGCCGCCTTGTTGAAGAATCCACGGCCGTCCGTATTGGCATACAGCACGATCTGGATCGCATCCAGAACCGTCGATTTACCACTTCCGGAATGTCCGGTGAAGAAGTTGATTCCTTCATTAAGCGTCAGTATCTTTTTATCTATGTAATGCCAGTTATTCAGGCATATCTTCGAGAGTGCTTTGAATGGCTGCTTCGTCTCCAATTTGATCCTCCTCACTGAATGTTGCTAATAATTCCCTGATGTCATCTCCTAAAAGTACCGTATGGATACAAGGGTAGATGACCAAGCGGGTCGACTCGTTTAATTCTTCCAGAACATCAAGCGGCTCGATGATCTGATACTTCTTCAGAAGTGCGATCGTCCGTCTCATTTCCGTAATTGACGGAAGACTCTTCAATACATGAAATTCTCCCGCTTTTCCGTTTACTGCACCAAGTGTTGTCACCACATGGCTGCTCGACGATGCAGTCTGCATCTGCTCGTCATAGATAAGCTTCAGCACCAGTAAATAGATCGTCGCCAGACGCGGCAGCTTCTCACCCCATAACTGCTCTCCCTGGATATAGATCACACCCATATGTACATTTTCCCGCAGTGTGATCCCCGCCACCTCAAAATATGCTTTAAAAAATTCCAGATGCTTCGTACAGGTACGGTATTCTTTTGTATACTGCATCCTTCCCGCACGTTTATCAAATTTTCTTTCCAGTAGAAATGTCTGACGGTACAGTGTCTGGATGACCTCTGTGACCTCTTCTTTTTCTTCCTGGGTTAACTGTTCGTAGTAATCTATCATTTATTTTCAGAACTCCTTTTATCTATTACACTCGCCGTTTCACAAACCTGAGTGCCGGATACCGGTATCCGTCCTTTTCCACCATCTCCGGTTCTTCTTCCAGCACCATATATCTGCTGTTCTTACGCGTACTGTAATCATAAGCAAGAATCAGTTTTTCAAATTCTTCCTCGTCAGCAATATTGATCTTCGACGCATCCATCACTTCATCTTCCATATTATTTTCGATGAATTCTTCAATCTGCTTCTTGCTGAACCGCATCTGTATCCGGTTCAGTCTTAAGATATCGTCCTTATCCAGATCACCCGTCGTCTCATCCGGAAGCAGCTGACTGATGAAGTCTTTTCTGGATTTTCTTCTCTTATATAAAGACTTCTCTGACAGGATCTCCAGAAGTGACAGATTCATGCGCTTTCCAGTCTCTGTGATGATCTCTTCCATCTGCTCCGTTTCTTCCGACATCTTATTCAGAAGCTGTACCACCAGGCCCTTCGTATCTGTCTCACCGCTTAACAGATAATTCATTCTGGTTACCGTTGCCCGGACATATTTCGTATGTTCTTTGTCCATATTGGCAATGCGGTGCTCGATATCGTCAAATCCACGCTCGATCAGATCCAACAGATCCAACACATCATCCTGGTTATCTCCCAGCATCTTCGACCGTGCCTGTACCTTCATGATAAATGCTTCATCATCCCGGATCTCTCTCAGACATTTCTTAATATCCATCTTATAGATATAAAAGTTGTCCGATGTTTTCAGAATATGATACTTCTTCCATACGATCTCTTCCACATAACTGTCTAGATGTTCCCGCAGAATCCCACTGTAAGAATCCTGCTGCAAGAGCTTCGCAAAGAATTTATTCATATTATGAAGCATATCCTGCATTGCCTTATTCAGCCGCCTCGTATTCACCAGAGCCGTCCTTAAGAGCCCGACACTTGCCCGCGGATCATTGCGGAACGCATACAGCGTTGCATACACATTCTGAATATAAATGTCCGTCTCCGATGCATCTTCCGAATTCAGCTTTTCAAATGCATCGATCATCACCGCCGCATAATCCGGAATGACAATATTTGTCACCAGTGTATTATAATCCTCGATACGCTTCAGCCATCCTGCCCGCAGCAGCCAGTTTAAGATCCTCGAAGAAGGCGTCTCCAACATATCAAAGTCTGTATCATTTTCCTCCCGCTGTAGCTCAAAGCGCTTCTTCGCATTCATATCACTTAAGATCTGGATGCACACCTCTTTCGTCAGGAAATAATTATTATATTCGTATTCTTCATTAATACATAAAAGTGCTTCAATATAAATATCCCGGTTGACCGAACGGAACAGACTCCAGAACGTATCCGGGATTTCATTCATTAACTGCATCTTGTTTTCCTCCAAATGATTCCTTACAATTCTACCATTTTTAGGGGAGTTTTTCTACTGCAAGTTATTTTCCAGAATTTTATGTACTCTTTATTTGTTTTTTGCCTTCATAGCTGATATGATAAAATAATAAAGATAAAATAAAAGACAATATAGAAATGAAGACGGAGGTAAAATTATGTCCGAAAATATAGAAAAAGCAGTACAGACCGAAGAATCGTCTGAGACTAAAGGAACTGACAACGTTGTGCTTTATCCTGTTTCTGATGAGGAGAAAACTGTATCTGCTGCGCAGGAAACTTCAGATACTGAAAGCAAAGCTACCGACGGTAAAACTGCCGATAACACTAACAAATTCAGTGACACCCAAAATACAAAAGAATCTTCACCAAAAGATGCGGAAGAAGAAGAAGACGACGATGACCTGGAAGAAGATTTCTACGAACAACAGGAAAAATCCCGCTCCAAAGACGAACATCTGTTCCGCGAATTTTTCTCCAATTTCCGTTCCAAACGCAAGATCGAGATGAACCGTGATGAACAGATCCTCTCCCGCATCAGCGATGAAGATCTGATGGAGTATCTCCGCATGGAACAGAAACGTATGGAACTTCTCCAGCAGGCAAAAGAAGTACGTGAGAAAAGATTCTGGACTACATTCCAGCTCTCCGTCTGTCTGTTATCCGTTATCCTTGTTATTTATTTTCTGAAGGATAATCCGGTAATACTCGTGACGATCCTGTATACATTCGGGATCCTCGCCGCCCTCCGTATCTGGAGCAAAGGCCAGAATGGAAAGGACAGCAAAGGCAGCAAAGATAAAACCGATGCTTAATCCCCAAAAGTTATCCACAATCACCCAATATCCTGTGGATAAATCTTTTTCTGCCGCAGTTTAATGTAGACAACTTCCCGGAACAAAGCATAGAACACTGACATCAGCGGAATAAAGATCAACATTCCAACGATCCCCATCAGGCTTCCGCCTATACTTACCGCAGCCAGCACCCAGATAGACGGAAGGCCGACCGAATTACCCACCACATGCGGATAGATCAGATTGCCCTCTATCTGCTGGAGTACCAGGAACAGTACGATAAATATCAATGCCTGGACCGGACTCACCATAAATATCAGAAACGCACCGACCGCACAGCCGATGAATGCTCCAAAGATCGGGATCAATGCGGTAAATGCGATCACAATTCCCGTAAGAAGTGCATACGGAAGCCTAAGCAGCGTCATCGCAATCACGAACATGGATCCCAGGATCAGAGCCTCTACACACTGTCCCGTCAGAAAACTGGAGAATGTCTTATATGTCAATGCAAGAACCTCCAACGCAGCCTCTGCTCTTCCCTTTCTGACAAATGCAAATAACACTTTTTTCGCCTGTCTTCCCAGCTTTTCTTTCTGCAGCAAAATATACATTGCAAATACAAAAGCGATAAAGAATGTTCCCACGGCACCAATGATATTTTTCGCTGTATTGATCGTGGATTCCAGCATACTTCCGGCTCCGTTCTTCAGGAACTCCATCGCAGCCTCCATCACCTTGTTCCAGTCAAATTCCAGATTGTTGACTACATTCATGATCTCCTTATTATTATGAAACCAATGATCTGCCCACTCCTGCAGCTGCGGGATAAAATCCTGGATACTCTTGCCGAGACTGGCAAATGTCCCGGCAAGCTGCGGAATCAGCCCGAACATGATAATTGCAAGAAGCCCGATCACACCGGAAAGAACGATCAGAAGACTGATCCCTCTGGCATATTTTCTTTTATATTTTTCAGGAAACTTTCTCTCCGTGAATAATTTTCTTTCCACAAAATTCATCGGAACGCTTAAGACGAATGCAATCGCACCGCCAAGCAGAAATGGATATAAAATATTCAATACGAATCTAAACGCATCCATCACAACATCATATTTCCACAGACAGACGATCAATAATGCCGTAAATACGATCAGCCCCCTGATCTGTTTTACCGTTTCTTTTCTCAATTCCATTCTCTGTTTCTATCTCTCTTTCAAATATTTCATTCCCTGGATCACAGGAAGATTCAACAATGCAAGCCCGTATACTGTCATCAGCTGCTTCAGGCTCAACGTAACTACTTTGAACATTCCGTGCAGTCCCGGAATCATAAGAACACTTGTGATCAGGATCATACCCAGGACAAATGCTCCGATCAGATACTTATTATTAAAGAATCTCTTTGTAAATATTACCGGCTTATCATCTTTACAGTTAAATCCATGCACCAGACGGCTCATGCATAAGGTTCCGAATGCCATCGTACTTGCAAGAGCTGCATTCTGGCTTGTGTATCCGATCAGGAATGCAGCCATCGTCATTACACCGATGCTTACTCCTTCCGTTGCGATACTCAGCAGATATGGCTTTGTAAGGATTGACTCGCTCATTGGTCGTGGTCTCTGCTCCATAACCGCTTTGGAATGTGGTTCTACTCCCAGTGCAATTGCCGGCAGACTGTCTGTCAGCAGATTAATGAACAGCAGATGCACCGGTGCAAATGGAACCGGCAGTCCGGCAACGGATGCACATAATACAACCAGAATTGCCCCGAAGTTACCGGACAACAGGAATTGAATCGCATTTTTAATATGCTGATACAGATTTCTTCCATTTTCCACAGCTTTTACAATGGTTGCGAAATTATCATCCGTCAGGACCATCGCTGCCGCATCCTTGGCAACCTCACTTCCGGTCACTCCCATCGCAACACCGATATCGGCCTGTTTCAACGCCGGTGCATCATTCACACCGTCACCTGTCATTGCTACGATATTCCCTTTTTCCTGCCATGCACGGACAATTCGGATCTTATGTTCCGGCGAAACCCTCGCATACACAGAGATTCCTTCTACGAAATCCTTCAGCTCTTCGTCCGACATATCTTCAATTACGGCTCCCTCGCAGGCCTCCGATTCTTCTTTTAAGATGCCGATTCTCTTTGCAATAGCCGCTGCAGTAATCTTATGGTCACCGGTGATCATGATCGGACGGATTCCCGCACGTCTGCACTCCTCCACCGCAAGTCTCGATTCTTCTCTCGGCGGATCCATCATTGCGATCAGACCGATAAATATCAGCTGGTCCTCATCCTCCGTACCGATCTCTTTCTCTTCCTCCATCTGCTTATATGCAAATGCAAGAACCCTTAAGCCTTCTTTGGAAAATTGCATGTTCTGGACGGCAATGTCCTCCCGGTCGGAATCTTTCATCTTCCTTACAGTATTCCCAACCCGTATTCTGTCCATACGCTCCAACAGGACATCTACCGCACCTTTTACGATCATCATATGTCCTTCCTGAAGGAGTGCATCATTCATATTGTGAGCAGTCGACATCAGCTTCCGGTCACTATCAAACGGCACTTCCGACAATCTCGGGTATCTCTCCCTTACCTGCATCGCATCAATACCAAGATTCGTTCCAAGATTGATGAGCGCCGTCTCTGTCGGATCACCGATCTCCTGTCCGTCCGTATTCGTAGAATCATTACAAAGAATACTGAATCTTAAAAGTAATTTTTCATTTTCATTCTTCAGATCAATCTTTCCTGCCGGAATCCTCTTTCCATTTACATAATAATCCTCGACCGTCATCTTATTCTGCGTAAGCGTTCCCGTCTTATCCGAACAGACAATCGATACACTTCCCAGACCTTCCACTGCCTGCAGCTTACGTATGATTGCATGTTCCTTTGCCATCTTCTGCGTACCGAAGGATAACACGATCGTAACGATCGAGCTTAAAGCCTCCGGTATTGCCGCAACTGCAAGTGCAACAGCGAACATAAATGCCGAACCCCACGATTCACCCTGAAATACATTCACTCCGAATATCACTACAGAAAATGCCAGGATCAGCACCGATAATTTCTTTCCGAAATCATCCAGATTCACCTGCAGCGGTGTCCTCTTTTCCGAAGTATTCTTCATAAGATCTGCAATCTTTCCGACTTCTGTCTTCATACCGATCGCAGTTACTTCATATCTTCCTCTTCCATATGTGACGAAGCTTCCGGAAAATACTCGGTTCGTCTGATCTCCCAGTGCCGCAGCTTCTTCCACTTCATCCAGATTCTTCTCTATAGAAATGCTTTCTCCCGTCAGAGCACTTTCATCTACTTTCAGACTTGCACATTCGATCAGCTTTCCGTCTGCCGGGATACAGTCTCCTGCTTCGAGGATCACTTCATCACCGATCGTGACTTCCCTGGACGGGATCTGGATCACGCTGCCATCACGCACAACCTTGGCTTCCGGTGCCGATAACTGCTTTAAACTGTCCAGTGACTGCTCCGCCTTTACCGTCTGTATCGTTCCAAGAACCGCGTTCATCGTGATCACGACGAAGATAACAATTGCACTCTCCGCATCTCCGAGAATTCCTGATATGACCGCCGACACGATCAATATAATAACCAGAAAATCTTTGAATTGTTCCAGAAATATCCGGAGTACACTTTTCTTTTTTCCTTCCGTCAATTCATTGAATCCATATTTTTCCTGATTCTTCTTTGCCTGTTCACTTGTTAACATCTTATTCTCCTTTCTGTTGCGCAAAGTTATACAAAACCGTTGTGCAAAATAAAGCGTAAATCTTAATAATAAAAAAAGAGCCCTTTATTGCACAAAAACTATGCAATAAAAGTCTCACCATTTCATTACGATACGGATGACCTGTCTGTCATCGTACTGACGTCATCGTAAACATCTATCCTTAAAAATAAATAGATGCCGATTACTCCCTTTTATTAAAATATAATATAAACATTTTTCTGACTTCTGTCAATCATTTTTAGCAAAAAAAAGAAGCAGTACTTATATACTACTTCACTCTCATTCCATGAGCGTGCGGGGATTCGAACCCC
>ERZ772885.1586-NODE-1586-length-13391-cov-110.839982_pt1 | contig 13391 bp, 10 predicted proteins | sample MGYA00580580_ERZ772885 | MGnify/ENA primary metagenome ERZ772885 (study PRJEB29015, sample SAMEA2737673) | human gut metagenome | biome: human gut; feature: human-associated habitat; material: faeces | place: China | collected 2012 ...
CGACCACGGGGTCATGCTGGCCGTAGCCGCGCAGGCCCATGCCCTGCTTGAGCTGGTCCATGTTGTCGATGTGCTCCATCCACTTGCTGTCAACATTGCGCAGCAGGCAGATGCGCTCAAGCTCGCGCATCGTCTTGGCACCGTAGCGCTTCTCCTTGGCGGTCAGGATGTCCATGCCGCGCTTGTACAGCTCGTCGGCAATGCCCTCCTTCGTCAGGTCGCCCAGTTGCTCGGTGGTGTAGTTGAAGTCGGTGGGCAGGCACAGCCAGTTCATGAAGTGGCGGCGCAGCCCGGCAAAATCCCAGTCGTCGGCGGTCTCGCCGTTCAGGTAGTTCGTGCAGGCATCGTCGATGGCCTGGCGCATCATCTCGTGCAGCTTGCCGGAGATGTCCTCGCCGTCCAGCACCATCTGGCGCTGCTTGTAGATGATCTCGCGCTGCTGGTTCATGACGTCGTCATACTGCAGCACCTGCTTACGAATTGCAAAGTTCGACGCTTCGAGTTTCTTCTGGGCGCTCTCGATGGTGTTGGTGATGAGCTTGTTCTCGATGGGCACATCCTCGTCGAGGCCCAGGGAATCCATGAGGCTCTGGACGCGGTCACCGCCGAAAATGCGCATCAGATCGTCCTCCAGGCTCAGGAAGAAGCGGGATGCACCCGGGTCGCCCTGACGGCCTGCACGGCCGCGCAGCTGGTTGTCGATACGGCGGCTCTCGTGGCGCTCGGTGCCGATGATGAACAGGCCGCCCGCATTGCGGACAACCTCCGCCTCGCGCTTGACCTCGGGGGCAAATTCCTCGCACAGTTCCTCAAAACGCTTGCGGGCATGGAGAATTTCGGCGTCCTCGGTCTCGGCGTGGCCGTCGCACTCGGTCATCAGCATCTCGAGTTTGGCATCAATACCGGCCTCCGGCGGGGTAGGCAGCTCGGTGCCGCTGGCCTTGGCGCGGGCCTTCTCATGCTCGTAGGCATCCTTCAGCTCTGCCAGGTTGGCAGTCAGCTCCTTGGACAGCTCCTTTTTAAGGGCCGCCTTGGCCATGTAGGTCACGTTGCCGCCCAGCATAATATCGGTACCGCGGCCCGCCATGTTGGTGGCGATGGTGACCGCGCCCTGCTTGCCGGCCTGCGCGACGATCTCGGCCTCTCGCTCATGCTGCTTCGCGTTCAGGACGTTGTGCTCGATGCCTTTCTTTTTCAGCAGCTTGGACAGCGCCTCGCTCTTTTCGACGCTGACGGTGCCGACCAGGACAGGCTGACCCTTGGCGTGGCACTCGGCGACCTGCTCAATGACGGCGTTGTACTTGCCGTTGACGGTCTTGTAGACGCTGTCTGGCAGGTCCTTGCGGGCGCGGGGCTTGTTGGTGGGGATGCTGACGATGTTCAGGCCGTAAATCTCGCTGAACTCGTCGGCCTCGGTGGAGGCTGTACCGGTCATGCCGGACAGCTTTTTGTACATGCGGAAGTAGTTCTGGAAGGTGACGGTGGCCAGCGTCTTGCTCTCGGCGGCAACGGTCACGCCTTCTTTGGCCTCGATGGCCTGATGCAGGCCGTCGTTGAAGCGGCGGCCATACATCAGACGGCCTGTGAACTCGTCGACGATGATGACCTCACCGTCTTTGACGATATAGTCGGTATCGCGGTGCATAACGCCGCGGGCCTTGATCGCACCGTCAATGTAATGGCGCAGCGACATATTGTCGGCGTCGGCCAGGTTCTCGACGTGGAAGAACGCCTCGGCCTTTTTGACGCCGGACTCGGTCAGGGTAGCGGTCTTGCGCTTTTCGTCCACGACGTAATCGCCGTCTACCTGCTCCTCGGCCTCGACCTTGTCGTCCAGCTCGACGATAACACTCTTTTTCAGCGTCTTGGCAAAGTCGTCCGCGCGCTTGTACATCACGCTGGAATCCTCGCCCTTGCCGCTGATGATCAGCGGGGTACGGGCCTCGTCGATCAGGATGGAGTCGACCTCGTCCACGATGGCAAACGCATGGCCGCGCTGCACCATGTTGGCCTTGTAGACGACCATGTTGTCGCGCAGGTAGTCAAAGCCGAACTCGTTGTTCGTGCCGTAGGTGACGTCGGCCTCGTAGGCCTTCTTGCGGTCCCCGGCCTCGACGCCGTGGACGACCAGACCGACGGTCAGACCCAGGAAGCGGTAGACCTTGCCCATCCACTCGGAGTCGCGGCGGGCCAGGTAATCGTTGACAGTGACAACATGCACGCCCTCGCCGGTCAGGGCGTTCAGGTAGGTGGGCATGGTAGCGACCAGCGTCTTGCCTTCACCGGTCTGCATCTCGGCGATGCAGGCGCGGTGCAGCACGATGCCGCCGATGATCTGCACGGGGTAGGGCTTCATGCCAAGCACGCGCCAGTCAGCCTCACGGCATACGGCGAACGCCTCGGGCAGCAGGTCGTCGAGGGTCTCACCCTTGGCAAGGCGCTCTTTGAACTCGGTGGTCTTGGCCTGCAGTTCCTCGTCGGTCAGCTTGGCCATCTCCGGCTCCAAGGCAAGGACCTTGTCCTTGAGCGGGTTGATGCGCTTGAGTTCCTTGTCCGAGAAAGAGCCGAACAGTTTTTCAAAAAAAGACATAACAGTTCCCCTGTATTTTCCGCCGCGTGTAGAGGTGCGGCTAATAGTGGTTTTATATAGTTTTACACATGATACTATAATACACCCGCACAGGGGTTCGTGTCAAACCTGCGCGGGTGTATTTCGTAATATATTTAATTTTTCTGTTTTGCGGGCAGGCTCAGCAGCACCAGCATCAAAAAAATACAGCCGAAGCCCAGCGCATCCCACAGCGTAAAGGGCGAGCCCAGCACCAGCGTGCTGATGATGGCCGCCGTGACCGGCTCGGCAAAGCTGTAGAGGCTCGCCTTCTGCGGGCCGATGAGCGGCACACCCGACATGTACAGACTGAACGCCAGCACATTGCCCAGTACAACCACCGTGAAGATGCCGAACGCGCCCATCGCCGTCGGCACATAGTCGATCTGCCACGGGCGGAAGATGAGCGAAAACATGATGCCGCCTATCAAAAACGCCCAGCCCTGCAGCATCGGGGTGGGGTACTGCTCCTGCAATTTTTTCGGCCACATCGTGTAGATGGCGACGCAGCAGGCGCTGACGATGCCGGAGACCAGTGCCGCCGGGCTGACGGCCAGCCCGGTCAGGCTGCCGTGGGTCGTGATGAGGAAAACGCCCACCAGCGCCAGCACAATCGAGAATATCTCAAACACGCGGGGGCCGCGCTTTTGCTGGATGCAGACGACCAGCAGGATGATGACGGGGGAGACGTCCTGTAAAATCGTGCCCATGCCCGCGCTGGACAGCTGGATCGTCAGAAAGTAGGTGAACTGGCAGCAGCTGACGCCCGCCAGACCGTAGACCAGCAGGTCAATGGCGTTGCGCGGATTTTTCCTGACGTTCCACGGGTCAAAAAGCGTTTTGCGGTCCTTTATAAAAAAGAATCCGCACAGGATCAGCCCCGCCAGAAACAGCCGGATGGGCACGAGCCAGGTCGAATCCATCCCCTCGCGGGTGAACAGGTACTGCCCCATGCAGCCCGAAACGCCCCAGCACGCCGCGCCGCCCATCGTCAAGGCGGAGCCTTTTATGCGGTCAGACATTGTGTTGCTCCTCTGTTGTAGGGGTCGTTGCTCGCATCGACCCGCATCATAGCGGCGGGCAGCTGTTTGCAGGGGGCGGCGTCCTCGACGCCCCTACAGCCTCCCGTAAGCTCTTAGGCAACACCGCATAATTCCCGCCTTACGGCTTAAGCACCGCTCCGGCGGCTGCGGCACGGCACCTGCGTTGCCAAAATGCTCGATAATACACAAAGTATTATCTGCGCTTTTGGCTTAGCAGCTGCCGCACCTCGCTCGCCGTATCGGCACTTAGAATTATGCGGTATTGCCCTTATTCCAAAATCAGCGCCGCGGCTTCGCGCAATCCCTTTACAACCGGTGCGCCCGTTTCCCTCAATTTTTCCGGCGGCTGGTGGCCGCCGGACTGCAAAACGCAGCGCACGCCCAGCGCCTGTGCAACCTCGTAGTCGTGGACGGAATCGCCGATCATGACGGCGCGTGCCGGGTCAAAGCCGTTTTCCTTTAAATAGGCCAGCCCGACCTCGACCTTGCTCTTGGCGTAGATGTCGCCCAGACCCAGCAGACGGTCAAAATAGCCCGTCACGCCGCGCTCGTCGGTCTGGCGCCGCAGCGTGTCCAGATTGCTGGCCGACAGAATGACCTGCCGCAGCCCCGCGGCCTTAAACGCCTCCAGCGCGTCAATGGCGCCGTCTGCCAGCGGGCAGGCCGCACTGGCGGGGACGTAGTCCTCCATGTATTTTTCGGCCAGCTCGGCAAAGCTGTGCTTTGTAAAGTCAAACCCCGCGCGGACGTAATATTCCTCGATGGGAAAGCCAAAAATGGCCCGGTACTGCTCGTGGTCATACCGCTGCGGGTAGCCGAATCCTGCCAGCAGACGGTTGAGCGCGTCCACGCAGAGATCGACATCATCGAGCAGGGTACCGTTCCAATCCCACAAAATCAGTTCCGGGCACATAGATGTTACCTCGTTATTCTTCTGTAAAAATTTTGTTCAGACCCGCGTTGCTTTCGATCAGCTTGACGAGCGCCACACCCAGAATCGTGCAGCTGATGAGCTCGCCAATGCCGACAGTAACGGCATTGAACACCGCCAGCATCGCCGTGGGTGCGCCGTCCGAGAAGAAGAAGGTGATCTCGAACGCGCCGACAATGATCATATTAAAGACAACGGGCGGCAGGGATGCCGGAATGGCCAGCCCTTTCACGCGGATGTCGCGCAGCTTGTAGGTCACAAGGCAGGCCAGCAGGGTCGCCAGCGTGCCGAACACCACGTCAACGACGGTGGAGCCGAGCAGATTTGCCAAAAAGCAGCCCAGCGTGACGCCGACGATATACTCGGCGCCGAACACCGGCAGCAGGCAGAGGGCCTCGGCCACGCGGACCTGCACTGCGCCGTAGCTGAACGGGGCCAGCACAAGGCAGACGACCACATAGACAGCTGCAATGACAGCGCAGCGCACAAGGCGACGGACGGACAGATTTTTCATATTCATACAATACTCCGGCGGATAGATTTTGACCACACGCAAGACCGCCAGCCTTGCGGGGTTTGCGCTGCCGACCAGCAGCCGGCAGCGGAGCCTAAAATCCTAAGTTGCTCAACAAACCTAAATTATAACAAAACCCGCAGGCCGTTGCAAGACCTGCGGGGAAAATTTGTGGTAGATTCTGCGCATATTGTGCTGATATGGTATAATACATCGGAGTGCATTGTCGATTATCTGAAAATCATAGTTCCCTAATAGCTCTTGGTATGGTATAATCTTTCAGCTTAGTCGATGACACTCTCCATGTGTCATAGTTCCCTAATAGCTCTTGGTATGGTATAATCAAGGTCAGCCCGCGCGCCGTTGATGCCGCGTCATAGTTCCCTAATAGCTCTTGGTATGGTATAATGCGGGTGTACTTTCCCGTTGCGTTTCAGCCGTCATAGTTCCCTAATAGCTCTTGGTATGGTATAATATTCCTCGCTCGGCATCTGTGCTTCCGTTTGTCATAGTTCCCTAATAGCTCTTGGTATGGTATAATTGACTACGCGCCGGACGCAGTAGTGCTGGAGTCATAGTTCCCTAATAGCTCTTGGTATGGTATAATACGGCGGTTGTGCAGCTGCCCGCGAACGGGGTCATAGTTCCCTAATAGCTCTTGGTATGGTATAATGGCACTATCAGCATTGCCTTCCAGAATGACGTCATAGTTCCCTAATAGCTCTTGGTATGGTATAATTGTATAGGCGGGGGCCTGCATACCAGTCCCGTCATAGTTCCCTAATAGCTCTTGGTATGGTATAATTCAATGATGTGCTTGCTGCTCCACGCATTCGTCATAGTTCCCTAATAGCTCTTGGTATGGTATAATAGGGGGCAATGGTGCGTGTATATGTGTGGGGTCATAGTTCCCTAATAGCTCTTGGTATGGTATAATGCACCTTCTTTCCCTTTGCATCGTAGCGCGGTCATAGTTCCCTAATAGCTCTTGGTATGGTATAATAGACGGCAACGGCGTGTTGCTGCACCCCAAGTCATAGTTCCCTAATAGCTCTTGGTATGGTATAATAAAATCGGCAGCGACAAATTCTCCGCTCTTGTCATAGTTCCCTAATAGCTCTTGGTATGGTATAATTTGCAATGTACAGGCGGGGGCCGCTGTACCGTCATAGTTCCCTAATAGCTCTTGGTATGGTATAATAAACCACGAGTACGGGCCAGTGTGACAACGGTCATAGTTCCCTAATAGCTCTTGGTATGGTATAATGGGGCATTGACACGGTGCACGGCAATCATAGTCATAGTTCCCTAATAGCTCTTGGTATGGTATAATAGGCTATGCAAAAAGCGCATCGGATTGCGGTCCGATGCGCTTTTTGTTTTAGAAAAAACTCAACTGTTCACATACAAAAGGGGCTTCTTCCGGCTGATAATTTCCCAGAAGAATCTGAATAGACTGGTACTGCTTTTCTGTAACGACAAGCAGGCGAATGGAGCCGTTTGGCGGCAAGGATGCCCTCAAACGGCTTTCGTGTTTCTGCACGGCGTCGTTGCCGTTGCACACCCTCGCGTACACAGAGAATTGCAGCATGTGGTAGCCATCCTTCAGCAAAAAATTCCGGAACGCCGTCGCATGCCGCCTTTCAGTCTTTGTCTGCACAGGCAGGTCAAAAAAGACAATCATCCGCATAAATTTACTCATAGCTATGCTGCTTGTATTCAAGCAATTTGGGTAACAGCAGGGCTTGTCCACGCAGACCTTGCACCAGGCGTTCCATTGCATAGGCAACGCTGTGGTGCTGCCCGCCGGAAAGAATATCCGCATTCAACAGGTTTACAAGCTTTCCCTTCAGTATGGGTGTCAATGCTGCATCCTCGGCCACATTTGCTGCCACGTACAAATCCGCCACGGGCCGGAACGGCTCCATCAGGTCATCCGCCAGATTAAACTGGTTCAGCTCGCTGTCATGGTGCAGCCCCAGGCACGGCTGAAAACCATACACCGTCAGGCAGCGCGCCATATAGCCCCGCAAAATCGCGTAGGCATAATTCAGTGCTGCATTTCGCGTATCTTCATTGCGGCGGGTGTAGCCCTCACCAAATAAAGCCGGAAAGTAGTACGCTGCGGCGCTTGCCTCTACGTTATCTTTGTCGCCGCTCGTCACAGCCTTGGCACGCCCGAATAGAAACGCCGCCTCCTGTGTTTTGCCGCAAAGTGCAAGGCACTCCGCTTGGTTTTGAATTTTTGCTGTCACGACCTGCTGCCACATCCGCTTTTTTGCCGGCAGGGTCAATTCCATCTGCCAGCGCAGTACTCCCAGCTGACGGCTGTGCTGTGCAAACGGCAGCGAGATGCCGCACGGCAGATGTGTTTCATCGCACCAGAAAGTCACCACACCGTTTTGTGCCAGCGCCGCCATAGCCGCTGTTGTGATCGTGCTTTGGCGGCTTTCCAGTACAATGGCACTGATGTCCTCGATGGGCACAGAGTGAACTTCTTCCGTTTCAATCAACAGCTGCTCATTTTTGCAGCGGATGCGCGCAGGGTTCACGATCATCAGACAGCGGTAGGACATAATTCACCTCCGTTGGGCAGGGAAGGTTTGCCGTTTTTCTTTTTTCACAGGGGTATAATTGCCAAGGACATCGACCTGATATTTCTGAACTTTTTGTACTATGCCAAACGTCAAACTTTTAAGGAAGTATGCCCCTTCATGGGTTTCTATCCTAATTCCTCCGTTTGATATATCTCCGCCTTTGTAATAAACCAGTTCCTTCTTCGTCTCATACTTTTTCGGAAGTGTGCTATCTTCATGCATAAGTGAAAAGCAGATTGGTTTATCTCTTTCCACTAAAATAAGGTCATTGCTATAAAGTGAGAACAGGAAGTCATCTTCTTTCATTTCTTTCCACTCTTCCATTGTTTTGTCTCGCACAACCGCCTTATTCGGTAAGGTTTCTTTCACCGTGTCCGCCACATAAATCGGCACCCAATAATAACCATCACCGGGGACATAATACACATCTATACGGATCATGTCGCCGCCTTTTGCAACGCCTCCGCCGCTGCGGACAGGAATTGTGTTGCTCATTTTTGCGACAACCTTCACTTTGCGCACCTGTGCGCCGGGGGTTCCGTCCGCACGTGGCTTATAAAACGGTTCCGCAAAGGCTTTCTTTGCGTTTCCGCCAAATTCTGTCAGACGCTTCTTCAGTGCTTCGTACAAAAGCGTATCGCTGCTTGGATTAAAATAGTCTTTGATTTTTCCATCCTTATCCAGTGACAATTCTGTAATTGATTTTCGCACTGCTGTATATTGTTCGTTCACTTGGCTTCGAATCGTCTCTTCATGTGCCGCACCTGTCACCTTATGGCGCGGCATCCGCGATACAAACACAGGCTGAATAGACGAAATATCCACCGTCGCATAATAGACCGGGTTGATCTTCATCAGGTCTTCCTGCGGGCAGGCCGACAATCGCTGCGTCAGCTCATCACGGAAGCGCGGCCAAGGTTCAGGGAAGTGCTCATTACGCACCGCCGTCGTCTCTGCACGCTTGCAAAAGTCAGATACCCGCTTTATCATCCCCTGTGTCGTACAGGCAATGACCGCCGCGTCCGCTGCATGGTGCAGATCGCCGTCGGCACGCACCTTGCCAAGGCCCCAGCGCTTGCGCAAAAACGCCGTAACGGCGCCATTTACCGCAACGACCCGCCGTTTGCCTGCCCCGGAACAGTCTGCAAACGCAAGATGATTGCGGATATAGTTCAGCATAAAAGCCGCAATATACTGCGTATCCTGCAGATTGCGCTGGATATAACCCTTGCCGTCCTCCTCGCTCAGCCTTTCCTTCAATAGGTTCTGGCGCTTGCGGAAATTTTTTACGTTTGCTTTGGTGTACACAATAAAGTCGTCCCGTCGTTTTCCCTGCAGGTATTGCAGCGGCAGACGGTTTCCCTTCTGACGGTTCTCCGATTTCAGCACCAGCACCTTATTTGTACGGCGGTCATCAAAGCTTATGCTATAAGGGACAATGTGGTCAACTTCCGCATAACCCGGTTCTGTAATGACCCGCGTCAAATCCAGTTTTTCCAGTGAATACGCGCATATCTCATTTTGCTCTTTCCACAGGCGGTATTTCACAAGGTCCTGCCCGCTGATTTTCCGCCCGGAGAACTTTGCGTGCAGTTCCTGCATCAGTTTTTCATTTTCCGCACTGTTATCCTGCATCGCCTTGTCCAACTCGCTGCGCTGCTGGAAGTTCTTATTCATCTCTCTTGCCAGCTCCAGATGGATACTGACCGGGCTTTCGCCCTGCTCGCGGATGATCGCATTGACGACCTTGATCGTCTGTGCCACTGCGCGGCGCACCACCGGGCTTGTAATATCCTCCATTTCCTCCGTTGAGGCCGGCAGGAACTGCGCTTTTTCGCCGTTTTGCCTTCCCTGAAAATCATATCCGGCTGCCTGGCAGGCATCGTTATAGTTCATGCCCTGTTCCAGATAAGGGATCATCTTGCGGCACGCCTTGACCGAAATGTGTCCATATCCCGCAAAGCTGGGCAGCGTCAGCAGTGCTTCTATTTCCAGCGGTTCAAACTCCGCCTGTTTCAATGCCTCGCGCAGCTTATCCTCGTTTTCCGGGTTCGTCAGCGCAGCTCCGGCGGCATCCAGCTGCTCGCGGCTGATATTGCGGATATGATCCTTCCGCAGGGTATTCAGTGCCTTACGCATCTTGTGGTAGCAGGGGAGTGCCGTTATTTTTTCTTTCTTTTCGCAGGCTTCTGCCGTCTGCTCCCCGCGATACCGCACCATGTTGAACCGTGCTTCTTCCGGCAGTGCCAACGCCTTGCGGACCCGGGCAAAATCCAGCTTGTCCGTCTGGCAGCACACAGAAAGCAGTACCTGTCGTTCTGCCGGTGTCAGCGTGCGGCTGGTTCCGTTTTCCGCAATGCGGATATGATTGATTTTTTGCAGCAGCGTAAAATATTCAAACGAGAAGGCCGCCTTGGCTGCCCGCTGCTCGCTCTTTCCCTCCAGCGTGCAGGTGCCGACCCTGTTGCTGCCGCTATACGGGCTGCCTTTGCCCGGACCTTCCGCAAAGGAGCGCTGGCGTGTCAGAATACAAAGGTACTCTGCCTCCATCTCCGGCGAAGCCCATGTCGCACCGTATTGACGCTGTGCTGCAAAAACCAGTCTGGCCTCGTCTATGATTTGGTCGCGCTTGACGGTGGAAAGATAATTTTCCGCTTTGTTGCGCTTGTGCTCTGCAAACACAGGGTCACGGTACATCATCTCACCGACAGTACGGTACCGGTTTGCCTCCATACGTCGGGTGTTCGCGTCAATTGCCTGCAGCAGCTTACCGTCTTTTTGTGCATCGTCTGCCTTGCGGTTACTGCGAAAGCCCCTGCGCTGCATCAGGTGCAGCAGTATACGGGCAAAATCCAGTGCTGTCACCGGGCCATCCAACGCCTGAACACGCAGCGCATAGACATCCGGCAGATGTCCCGCTTGCACAGCCTGCTCTATTTCCGCCTTACCGGGCAGACCGTTTTTCTCCATCAGCTCGTACAGATCCGCCTTGCGCAGGCTGCGGCGGCGCTGCCTGCGGCGGGCGCTGCGGGCCTCACGGCGCGGGGCAGCAAGGCTGTCGCCTGTTTTGGGCTGTTCGGCCTTATCAAATATGCGTGAGCCACATCGGATCAGACCATAGGGCTCCGCGTTTTCATTCAGTGCCACCACTGCCCAGCCGACGGACGCAATGCCAATATCCAGACCAATTCCATAGGGATGCTTCATTTTTTTGCACATCCTTTCACTTTTCTACTATCATAGCGCACTATGGCATTATTTGGCAACTGACAATTTAAACGAAATTTAGGGCAAAAAAGATGACGCCCTGCCAAGCAGCAGGGCGTCAGAGCTTTACGGTCCTATGACCTTATCATAGCAACCATAATAGTTCTTGGTATGGTATAAGAACTGTCTGTATTATACTACATTGTCAGGCAAAGCGCAAGACCTTACCTATGCTGCCGAAAAATATTACGGCAGCTCCGGCGCATAAGCCTCGAGATTGCGGGGCTTGCCCTCGTAGACGATGGCGATGCCGTCGGGGCCGGTGTTGGCGCTGACAACGCCGCCGAGCTGGAACACGATCAGCGGTGCATGGCCAAACGCCTTTTTGCAAAGCTTGACCAGCTCGTCACGCTTGGCGGTGCTGGACGTGTAGGCCACCATGTAGGGCGTGTCCTTCATCGAATCGACGCGGCTCTCCACCCATTTGATCATGGCGGCAGGCACGGCGGCGTCGCCGCGGACCTTGCTCTCGACCTTGGAGACGCCCGCATTCAGGCTGATGATGGGGCGGATGCCCAGCAGGTCGCCGACCACAGCGGCGGCGGCGCTGACGCGGCCCGACTTCTTCATCTGCTTTAGGCTGTAGGCGGCCAGACAGATCTCAACGCAGTCCAGCTTCTGCTTCAGCTCGGCCACGCAGGAGGCCAGCTCACCGCCGTTGCGCACCTTGCGGGCGCACTCACAGAAATACCAGCCGTAGGGCATCGAATAGGTGTGGCTGTCGATGACCTGAATCTTCATCGTGTAGCCGGGGCGCTCCTCCTCCAACAGCTCCATGGCCTTGACGGCGTTGTTGTAGGTGCTGGAGCCGCCCGCGTTGATGCTCAGGTACACCAGGTCGGTGTAGCCCTCGTCCGCATAACGGGCGTAAATATCGCAGAACTGCAGCTGGGTGATGGCGGCGGTGGTGGGCACGCCCTGGGCGTCGCGCATCATCTGGTAAAACTGGTCGTTGGTAAAGTCCTTGCGCTCCATGTACTCCACACCGTCAAGGTTGATGGGGAAGCCCACGACCTCGATGCCGTACTTATCCGCAAGCTCCTGCGGAATGTCGGAACAGGAATCTGTCAGAAAACCTATCTTGCTCATTTTACATCCTCACTCCATTCGTATCGGGTCAACTGCCCGTGGGTCTCCAAACCGGCAAAATCCCATTGACGCAATGCTTCGTACACGCCCACTGCCACCGCGTTGGACAGGTTCAGGCAGCGCTCGCCCCTGCGCATCGGCATACGCACGCAGTCGGCCTCATGCGCGGCCAGCAGCTCCTCGGGCAGGCCGGCATCCTCGCGCCCAAAGACGAGATACGCGCCGTCGGGGTAGGTCACATCCACATGGCGGCGCGGGCCCTTGGACGTGAAGTAGAAAAACGGACCACTGTTTTTGGCAAAAAAGTCCGCCTGATCTTGATAATATGTTATATCAAGCTGGTGCCAATAGTCAAGCCCGGCGCGCTTTAATTTTTTGTCGTCGATGGTAAAGCCCATCGGGCCGACTATATGCAGCCGCGCTCCCGTCACCGCGCAGGTCCGCGCGATATTGCCGGAGTTCTGCGGGATCTGCGGCTCGACCAGTACAATGTTTAAGGTTGGCATAAATTTACAAGTCCTCGTTCTATAACTTTAGCCCTCCCTTGGGGGAGGGTGGCGCCGCAGCGCCGGGTGAGGGGCCGGGCGGCACGCCGTTCATGGGTCGGCTCCCGGCCACCCCTCCGGCCTTCGGCCACCTCCCCTCTAGGGGAGGCTTTTCACGGCGTTATCAATCACACGGCATACGCCCTCAAAATGCTGCATCACATCCAGATTGGAAAACCGCAGCACTCTGATTCCGAAGCCCTCCAGATATTCCGTGCGCTGTGCATCGTGCAGCTGTCCCTCCGCTTCATAATGCTAGCTGCCGTCCAGCTCTATCGCCAGACCTGCCGCATCGCAATAAAAATCCAGAATATAACGTCCTACAACCTTCTGCCGTACAAAGCGCGGCGAATATCCGCGCAGAAAATCATACCACAGATGGCGTTCCTCCCGCGTCATGCTTTTTCGCAGCGCTCGGGCATTTTCAAGGACATCCTTGTCTCGCGGCAGTCTCATGGTCTTACTCCTGCCGCAGTTTCGGCAGGGCGTTCTCCAACCAGACACCCAGCCGCTCGTCGGCTCCCTCGGGCGTCTGTCTGATGCACTCGGCTACGAAGGCGGCAGCTGCCTGTACGGCAGCCTGGGGGACGTTGCCCCGCAAAATGCGCCCGACGAGCACGGCGGCAAAAATATCGCCCGTGCCGTGGAACATCCGCGGCTGCAGCGGCGTTTTTACGGCATAGCCCTCGCCGCCGCGGGCCGCGCCCACACAGCCTATGTAGCGTCCGCCGCCGATGCCCGTCACGCCGGTCACAACGACCTGCGGCGCCACACGGGTCAGCCGGGCCGCCTGTGCG
>ERZ772885.1597-NODE-1597-length-13303-cov-4.205465_pt1 | contig 13303 bp, 10 predicted proteins | sample MGYA00580580_ERZ772885 | MGnify/ENA primary metagenome ERZ772885 (study PRJEB29015, sample SAMEA2737673) | human gut metagenome | biome: human gut; feature: human-associated habitat; material: faeces | place: China | collected 2012 ...
CCGCGCGTGATGCAGACTGTGGCCTTGAGGCCCGCGCCGCAGCCGAGGACGGGACGGGTGTCGTCCGCGTGGCTGAGGCTGACAGGGGCGGGCACGTAGCCCCTGGCGCGGCGGAAGTAGAGGATATCCGCCGGGGGAGCAGGGACGGTGCGCGGGAAGAGGGCGGTCACGCTGTCGTCCACGCGGCAGAGGATATCGCGGTCGTGGAGGAGGAAGGCGTCGGCCGTGCCGCTGAGGCGGCGCAGGGCCTCGCGGTTGCCGAGGCAGATGGGATCGCCTGTCACGTTGCCCGAGGTCATGACGAGAAGGGGTACGGGACGGCCCTTTTGGGAGCAGGCTTCGGCGAGCAGGTCGAAGAGAACGGCGTGGAGGGGCGAGGTGGGGAGCATAATGCCCACCGTGGCGGTATCCGGTGCGACGGAAGGGGCGAGAGGGGCTCCCTTCCGTTTCCCGAGAACCACGGCGGGGCGGGCCGGCGAGGTGAGAAGGGCCGCTTCGGCACCGCTGATGAAGGCCGCGGTCTCCGCGTGGCCGGTGTCCGCGGCCATGAGGGCGAAGGCCTTGTGCGGGCGGTGCTTGCGCCGGCGGAGGCGGCTGACCGCGGCTTCGTCCGAGGCGTCGCAGGCGAGCTGGAAGCCGCCTATCCCCCGCAGGGCAACGATGCGTCCCTCAAGGAGGGCGGCAACGGCGCGGGCTATGGGATCCCTGCTGTTTTCTTCCGTGCAGGCGGTGACTTCCGGAAGGACGCCGTCCCGGCAGGAAAGAAACCAGAGACGCGGGCCGCAGGCTGGGCTGGGCGTCGAAGCGGCGGTCAAGCGGATCCGTGTACTCTCGGGAGCAGTCCGGGCAGAGGGGAAAGCAGGCCATGGAGGTGGTGGCGCGGTCGTAGGGAATGGAGCGCGTGATGGTGTAGCGCGGTCCGCAGTTGGTGCAGCTCGTGAAGGGATAGCGGTAGCGGCGGTTTCCCGGGTCGCGCATATCCCTGAGGCAGTCTCCGCAGACGCCCACGTCGGGGCTGATGAGCACGCTGTGGCCGCGGTGCCCGGTGCTCCGGGCTATGGTGAAGCCGGTCTCGTCCGGAAGAAGGGGGATTTCGCGGAAGGAGAGGCCCGTGAGACGGGCGAGGGGCGGAAGCTCCGCCGGGAACCTGTCCCTGAAGGCCGCGACGGCGCCGCGCGGCCCCTGGATTTCGATGCGCACGCCCTCTGACGTGTTGCCCACGCTGCCCGTGAGGCCGAGGCTGACGGCGAGCCGGTAGACGAAGGGCCTGAAGCCCACGCCCTGCACCTGTCCGCGGGCGAGCAGGGATGCCCTGATATGACTGTTTTCCATGTTCTGTGTCCGGATGGCGGGGAGAGCTGTTGCGCGCCCCGGAAGCTGGGCGTAATTCTGGAAGAGAAGGCGTCCCCGGGGATGCCTTCCCATGTGACAGGAAGGAGAAATCTGAGGATGGATAATACTACACCGGATACCGGGAACTTGAAAACGTCCCCGGAAACTGAGGAATGCCGGCAGTGCCGGGTCATCCTGGCGGCCTTCGTGAAGAGCCTGCAGGAAAAGAAGAAACCCTTCTGGCGCAGGCACTGGCTTCTTCTGATCGTGCTCGCGCTTATCGCCGCCGGGGGCTTTGCCCTCGCCGGCGCCGGTTCCGACGCCCTGCCGGATGATCCCCATGTGGCCCTGCTGGAAATAAAGGGCGAGATAAAAGATCTTTCAAAACAGACGGCCTGGTTGCACAGGCTGCGCCACGCTGACGGCATAAAGGGGCTTCTCGTGCGCGTTGACTCCCCCGGAGGGAGCGCGGCGGTCTCCGAGGTCTTCTATGAGGAGCTCCTGGAGTTCGGGAAAGAGAAGCCCGTGGTGGTTTCCATGGGCAGCATGGCCGCGTCGGGCGGCCTCATGATCAGTATGGCCGGAGAGCGGGTCTTCGCGGGCGAAGGCACGGTGACGGGATCCATCGGCGTCATCATGCAGTCCCTGCACAACGAGAAGCTGCTCGACTCTCTCGGAATCGGCTATCTCCTGTACACCACGGGTCCGGACAAGGCGGCGGGCAACCCCATGCGCGCCCCCACGGACGCGGAAAAGGAATACCTGCAGAAGTTCATGGCCGAGATCTGCGACCAGTTTGTGGGGATCGTGGCTGACCGGCGCCACCTCGACAGGGAAAAGGTGAAGGCCATGGCCACGGGCGCGGCCTTTACCGGCCGCCAGGCCCTGAAGCTCGGTCTTATCGACGAAATCGGAGGTTTTGAGAAGGCGCTCGGCTGTCTCAGCGAAAAGACCGGCGTGCCCGCTGACACCGCGCTCGTGAAGATGCCGAGGCAGGACAGCTGGAGAGAGCAGGTCACGGACGTTCTCGGCAGCATTGCCGGAGATATAGCGGACAGGATCTCCTCCCGTTCCGCCCCATCGTTCCGCTACCAGCTCTACTGAGCCGGGTGCTTCCTGAAAGAAAAGAGGCGCGTCCCCGCGGGGGGCGCGCCTCTTCTTTTTCAGGGGTGAGGGAAGAAACTACTTCTCTTCCTCAGAGCTGGCGGCCTGCTTCAGGAGGTCGCCCAGATTCTGGGAGCCGGCTTCCTGGGGGCCGGTGTGGTATTCCTTGCCCTTTTCCTCGTCATGGCCGCGGAGCTGCTTGATGGAAAGGCCGAGACGGCGTTCCTCAGCGCTCACGTGGATGACCTTGGCCTCGATTTCCTGGCCTTCCTTGAAGGCGTCAGCCGGGGGCTTGATCTTCTTGCCGAGGCCGAGCTCGGAAACGTGCACCAGACCTTCAACGCCTTCCTCAACCTCGACGAAGAGGCCGAACTCGGTGATGTTGGTGATGACGCCCTTCACGGTGCAGCCCACGGGATAGGTGGCAGGCACATGGCTCCAGGGATCTTCCACGAGCTGCTTGATGCCGAGGGTGAACTTCTCGTTCTCCTGGTCAACGGTGAGGACCTTGGCCTGCACCACGTCGCCCACATGATAGAGCTCGCTGGGATGGCGGATCTTCTTGGTCCAGGAAATGTCGGAGACGTGGATGAGGCCGTCGATGCCGTCCTCGATGCCGATGAACATGCCGAACTCGGTGATGTTCTTGATGGTGCCCTCAAGGATGGTGCCTTCGGGGTACTTTTCGGCCACGAGTTCCCAGGGATTGGGACGGACCTGCTTCATGCCGAGGCTGATGCGCTTCTTGTCAGCGTCAACACCCAGGATGACCACTTCCACCTCGTCGCCGGTGTGGATGAGCTGGGACGGATGACGCAGCTTGCGGGTCCAGGACATTTCGGAAATGTGCACGAGGCCCTCGACGCCGGGCTCAAGCTCCACAAAGGCGCCGTAGTCCACGAGATTGGTGACTTTGCCTTTGACCTTGGTGCCGATGGGGAAGCGTTCGGTGATGTTTTCCCACGGATCGGGAACGAGCTGCTTGAGGCCCAGGGAGACCTTGCAGTTCTCGCGGTCAAAGGAGAGCACCTTGAGGGTGAGGTCCTGGCCGAGGCTGACCATTTCCTTGGGATGGCGGATGCGCTTCCAGCTCATGTCCGTGATGTGCAGGAGGCCGTCGAGGCCGCCGAGGTCGACAAAGACGCCGTACTCGGTGATGTTCTTGGCCTTGCCGTGCACGATCTGGCCTTCGGCGAGGGTTTCAAGGAGCTTCTTACGCTTGGAGTCGCGTTCCTCTTCGAGCAGGACGCGCCTGGAGACGATGACGTTGCTGCGGTGGCGGTTGATCTTGAGAACGCGGAATTCGAATTCCTGATTGACGAGGGCGTCCATGTCCGGGACAGGACGGAGATCCACATGGGAGCCGGGCAGGAAGGCTTCCACGCCGCCGATATCGACGGTGTAGCCGCCCTTGATGCGGCGCATGATGCGGCCCTTGATGATCTCGTTGTTTTCCTGCACCTTCTCGAGCTTGTCGAAGACCTGCATGCGTTTGGCCTTCTCAAAGGACAGGCTGATGGTGCCGTCGCTTTCATTCTTGTGCACAACGAAGACGTCGATGACGTCCCCGACCTTAACCGTTATATTGCCCTCTTTGTCGAGGAATTCACTGGTGGGGATCTGGCCTTCGGACTTGAAGTTCACGTCCACCAGGACATTTTCTTTATCAATTTTGACGATGGTGCCTTTGACGATCGAGCCTTCCTCCAGTTCGCCAAAGCTGTTGTCTAAATTGTTATCGAGCCAAGCTTGAAAATCGATGGATTCCGACTCGTTTTCTTTAGTTGCCATATAAACAAAAGCCTCCAAACGTATTTTTTCCTGTCCACAGGAAAGTGTGCTAAAATACGTCAGAAAATCACAGAAATCAATACGCCGGGAGGCTGGCAGGGGAAAAAGGGAGCTAGCAGGTGCCGCCCGAGGGAGGCATGCCGCCGGCGGACGGCTTCGTGAGCCGCCGGATGGAGACCGTAAAGGAATCCCCGGAGGTGCAGAGAGGGCATCCGTCGCTCAGAATGACGCAGGAGGCGTCGAGCTCCAGGGGCGAGATGCCGGCGTCCCGGAGTATTTTCGCGGTCTGGCCGGGCTCCCAGAGTATGGGAGCGCCGCACCGGCTGCACTCTACATAGAGCATCTCCGGGTCGTAGCCCCGCTTCGGGAAGAGGGAAGAGACGGACGCTGCCGTCCGGGCTTTCGTGACTGGTTTATCCTTGTGCATAAAACCTCCTCCGCTTTCCTGGAGGGAAACATAAAAAAGATAGGTATTTCCGCGGGGAAATGCAACGACGCCGTTTCCGGAACGCCGCGGCGGGGCAGCCGTTCTTGCCCGGCCCGTCCCGATGTCGTACCTTCTCATGACAGCCGAAAAAAGGAGGAAATGCCATGGCCCTTCCGGTATCGAGAATTCAGGTCCTGCCGTCCGAGCTCTGCAATCAGATAGCAGCCGGCGAGGTGGTGGAACGTCCGGCCAGCGTGGTCAAGGAGCTTGTGGAGAACAGCCTCGACGCCTGGGCCACGCGCGTGGACGTGCAGCTTGAAAACGGGGGACAGGGGCTTATCCGCGTGCAGGACAACGGATCCGGCGTGCTGCCGGATGAGCTTTCCCTCGCGGTGCTGCGCCATGCCACGAGCAAGATCAGGAAGGTGACCGACCTCGACAGCATCCACTCCTACGGCTTCAGGGGCGAAGCCCTGCCGAGCATAGCCTCCGTGTCGGACTTCAGCATGGCCTCCGCCGTGCGCGGGGAGAACGGCAGCGTGGTGAGCAGCGTGATCCGCGTGTCCTTTGGGGAGCGTTCCGGGGTGGAGCCCTCCTCCCTGCACCAGGGGACGGTGGTGGAGGTGCGTGACCTCTTCAGCAACGTGCCGGCCCGCCTCAAATTTCTGAAGAGTCCGGCCACGGAGGTGAAGCGCTGCCTCGAATGGCTGGAGCGCCAGGCCCTGGCCCGCACGGACGTGGCCTTCTCCCTCATGAGCGACGGAAGGACGCTTCTGCAGTGCCTGCCCGGGGAAACCCTCGCTGCGAGACTGGCCCGCATGTGGCCGCCGCAGGTCGTGGAGGCGCTCGCGCCTTTTGACGCGGAGCGCAGCGGCGTGCGCGTGCACGGCCTGGCCGCGAGGCCCGACGTAAGCCAGCCCCACGGGAGCCGCATCCTCATTTTCGTGAACGGCAGGAGCGTCACGGACAAGCGCGTCTACGGCGCCGTGCGCCAGGCCTACGAGGGCCGCATTACGAGCCGCGACTATCCCCAGGCCGTGGTCTTCGTGGAACTCGATCCCGCAGAAGTGGACGTCAACGTGCACCCCGCCAAAAGTGAGGTGCGCTTCAGGGATGAATCGGCGGTCTACGCCGCCGTGCTCACGGCCGTGCGTTCCTCTCTCCAGACGCCATCGGGTGAGCTCGACGCGGGATGCGGCGTGAAGGATGGCGCTTCCCCTGAAGCGGCCCCGCCGTCAGCCGGGAAAAAGGAAGAGGCGTCCCCTGTTCTGGCCGAATCCCGTCCCATGGGCTTCTGGGGAGCCGCTGACAGCCCCCTAAGGAGGCCCCTGCCTGCAGAGAAGGAGTCAGAGGGAGACGGGGAATGGACCGTGGCGCGGCCTCACCCCGTGCCTGATTCCCGCGGCATGACGCAGCCGGCGCCTTTTCCGGAGCCCGGTCTCCGGGAGCCGGCGCCTTCCGGAGAAGACGCGCCGTCCTTCCGGGAGGAGGAGAAGACCGAACCCCGTCCCACGCCTCCCGTGCCGGAAAATCTTCTGCGGGAAGTGCCGGAACCGGCCCCGTCCCGCGGGCTCGAGTATCTCGGGCAGGTGGCGGGCACCTATCTTGTGTTCCGTGACGCGTCGGACGCCCTCGTCATCCTCGACCAGCACGCCGTGCACGAGCGCATTCTCTTCTCGCGTTTTTCGGAAAAGGGCTGGCATGGGGCGAGCCAGGGCCTGGCCCTGCCCCTGGTGCTCGAACTGCACCCTGCCGAGGCCGGGCGCTGGAGAGACGTGAAAGAGATGCTGGAAGGCCTGGGGTACAGGGGAACGCTCTGCGGCGGCACGCTCACCGTGGACGGGATACCGGCCCTTCTGGACCGCGCCGGAGCGCAGGATTTTCTCAGGGAGTGCCTCGCGGGATTAAAGGACGATTTCCGGGCGCGCTTCGCCACCATGGCCTGCCGGTCCGCCATCAAGGGCGGGCAGAGGCTCACGCGGGACGAGGCCATGAATCTTGTTTCCCAGTGGCTCGCCACGCCGGACAGGGATTACTGCCCGCACGGCCGGCCCACCGTGCTGCGCCGGGACGCCGCTGCCCTCGAGAAGCTCTTCAAGCGCAGGCAGGATTAGAAACCGTTGTAGTCGAGAGCGTTGTTGAGGGAGCCCGACCGGGACGTGACCGTGCCGTCCTTTATGAAAAAACGGGTGATGCGCCAGTTTTCCATATCAAGCACGTCCATCTTTCCGGTGGAGTCCTTCGTGATATGGGAGCGTATGGCACCGGCCGCCTCTTCCCAGGGGAAGTAGATGCCCTCGAAGGAAAGAAGGACCATGCCGTCCTTCTCCGTGACGGAATTGTCGCCGCCGTCCGTGGAGACGGCCTCATGGCAGAGCGGGCGCAGGGCGTCCGCGAGGCCTTTCCCCGGATGGATGACGTTTGCGTAAACCTTGAGCATGATCTGCTGGGCCAAAGTATGCCTCCGGAAAGCAAAGCCGGGATCCCCGCTTACGCGGAAATCCCGGCAGTATGCTGATAGCGGGAAAAAGTTATCTGCCGATTTTGGCGGCCACCTTCTCGGCCATGGGGTTGACCACGTCGGTGAGGGTATCCCTCAGCAGGTTCTCAACCGTGCTGTTGCCAGGCAGGCCGGTCTTGGTCTGGCTGGCGTTGAGGGTCTCCATGGAGATTTTTTTGTTGCGGTCAGCCAGCGTGTATTTGGCCGTAATGGAAGTATCGAAGGACGTGGCCGACTTCTCGTTGATTTTGAGCTCGTTCAGGGTGCCGGTCAGCAGGTAGGCGGGCCTGCCCTTGATGGCTTCGGCCGTGGACTGGGCGTAGCTCACCTGGTAGCCGCGGGCAGAGAGGGCGTCCACGATGGAGCGGGAGAACCACTCCGAGGCGCTGTCCATGGTGGTGAAATAGCTGCCGTCGCGGCGTTTGCCGAGCGAGGAGGGATCCGGGCGCTGATCCTGGAATTTCACCACGGAGATCGTGGGTGCCGTGGGTCCGGGCAGGACGGAGGAGGCTGCCTTGTAGGGCTGCAGGTGAATGGTGTTGCTGGGGCCGCAGGCCGTGAGCATGCCCATGGCGGCAGCGAGAAAAACGGGAAGAAGCAGGCGAGGCATTTTCATGTGGAGTCTCCGCAGTGTGATCCGGGTCGCGGCCCCGGAGGTTCTGGAACGAGGCGCACGGCGACGCGCGGCGTAGCCGGACAGAGCCCGGGGGGCTCTGCGCCTTTCAGGTTACTACGTAAGCGCGCATCCTTGCAAGGCAAGGGCTCCGGGTGCTAGAAACTTCCGTTCAGGGCATTTTCCGCCCTCCTCCTTAAAAAACAAGGCGGCCTGCCGCCATGAAAAACGCGTGATCCCCACGGGGGAGACGCGGCAGGGATTCAAATGAGGACAGTATGTTAGATCTCAAGCTTGTACAGAAACAGCCGGAAATACTGGAACGCAACCTGAAGGTGCGCCACTCCAAACTTTCCATAGAGGATTTTCAGAAGCTCGACGGGAAGCGCCGCGCTCTCATCGCCGAGGTCGAGACGCTCAAAAGCGAGCGCAATAAGGCCTCCCAGGAAGTGGCCCTGCTGAAGCGCGAGGGAAAGGACGCCTCCGCGCGCATCGCCGAGCTCGGCGGGCTCTCCGACCGCATCAAGGCTCTTGACGCAGAGACCGAGGAAGCGAGGCAGGCTGTGACGGACTGGATGATGGGCGTGCCCAACATCCCCGACGCCTCCGTGCCCGTGGGAAAGGACGAGACCGAGAACGTGGAGATCCGCCGCTGGGGAACCCCGCCGTCCTTTGACTTCGAGCCGAAGCCCCACTGGGATCTCGGCACGAATCTCGGCGGCCTTGACTTCGAGCGCGCCGTGCGCGAGGCCGGCAGCCGCTTCGTCATCACCTTCGGCTGGGCTGCCAAGCTCGAGCGCGCCCTCATCAATTTCTTCCTCGATGAGCACGAGAAACAGGGCTACATCGAAGTGGCCACGCCCTTCATCGTCAACCGCGCCACCATGACCGGCACGGGCCAGCTTCCCAAGTTCGAGGAGGACCTCTTCAGGCTGCGCGAGCAGGACTACTACCTCATCCCCACCGCGGAAGTGACGCTCACCAATCTGCACGCGGGTGAGGTTCTGAATGAGGAGGATCTCCCGAGGGGCTACACGGCCGCCACGGCCTGCTTCCGCTCCGAAGCCGGCGCCGCCGGCAGGGATACCCGCGGCCTCATCCGCATGCACCAGTTCAACAAGATCGAGATGGTGCGCTTCTCCCATCCGGACGACAGCTTCAACCAGCTCGAGCTCATGACCGGCCACGCCCGCCAGCTCCTCGAGGAACTGGAACTTCCCTACCGCCAGATCGTGCTCTGCACCGGCGACATGGGCTTCAGCTCCGCCAAGACGTACGACCTCGAGGTCTGGCTGCCCGCCCAGAAGACCTACAGGGAGATTTCGTCCTGCTCCAACTGCGTTGACTTCCAGGCCCGCCGCGCCAACATCCGCTTCAAGCCCAAAGGCGGCAGGACGCAGTTCGTGCACACCCTCAACGGATCCGGCCTGCCCACAGGCAGAACCATGGCCGCCATCATCGAGAACGGACAGCAGAAGGACGGCAGCATCGTCCTTCCCAAAGTGCTCGTGCCCTACATGCACGGCGTCGAGTGCATCGAGCCCGCCAAGGGGAAGTAGGCGCCATGGCAGAGGAAAAACCTTTTCTCGAGTTCACCATCGACAATACCTGGCTCGGCGGCATGCAGACAAAGGCCGTGCTCGAAGGCAGGGCCGAAATCGTCTGTCAGGCCGGCCCGAGTTCCTTTGATCTCTGGGGTCCTGTTGAAATGGTCAGCGCCGGCCTCGTCAACTGCATTCTCTCCATCGTGGGCATCTATCTGGAGCACAGGAATATGTCCACTGAGGGCCTGCACGCCAGGATCGTCACGGATATGGCCGATCACCCCATGCGCATCAGCGGATACGCCATCGACATCTTCATGCCGGAGCAGGAGTACAGCGAGCGTGACCGCAAAGGGCTCGGCATCGCCATTAAACGCTGTCCCGTAAGGAACAGCCTCGATCCCGCCATCGAAAAGACCGAGACGTTCCACTGGGACTAGACGGTTCTCTTTTTCAGAAAAATTCAGGGAAGATGCCCTTCGCGGGTATCTTCCCTTTTTTTGTGCTTCCGGATCCGGGAGCGCCTGCCGGGGCATCCCGGGACTCTTTTCCCGTGCTCCGGATGACGCATTGTCAGGAAAAAAATTTCAGTCTGCGCTGTCGCCTTTCCAGATTCTGAACTTTATCCAGCTTTTTTTGTTTTTTTTGCGCGGATATCTGCGGGCCCCAGGCCTGGGGCTGTTGATGCGGGCCCGGTGGGCGATCGCCTGACAGCCCCTTTTCAGAACCGCGGGCGGCGGGAAAGGTGGAGCGTGCCTTCCCGCCGCCCGGCGGGCATGTCCGGCAGGAATCGGCCGGACGGGGAAAGAAAGGAGTATTCATCCGGCAGGCACTGCGCCTGGCCTGCCGGACATGACAGACATATCAGGCCGGCTTTCCAGATTCTGGACAGAAGGCGGAATTTTATGATCGCGCTGCTGCCCCCTTCCCCGTCTCCCCGGTGACTGCCCCGCTGTTCTCCCTGTCAGAAAGGCCCGGGACAGTTCTGCCTGACACGGAAAAGAGGCTCAGGCGGCAGTGCGCCGCCGGAAAAACGCCGGTGTGTCAGAGGGCCTGCTGCGGCCGCGTGCGGTAACGCTGATTTTTGCTTTTGGGTTTTTCGGGGATAGTCATTTCAAGCCTGCCGCTTTTCACCAGGGGCGTTATGAACTTTCTTATGGCGGAGTACACGGTTTTACGTCCCAGGAAGTCCGCGAGTTCCTGACGGGTGCGGGGTGTTTTGCAGAAGTCGAGCAGGAGATCCGTCTGGGTTGCGGAATTTTTTTCTGCGGGGCTGTCCGTGGCTGCAGGAGAGCCCGGCGCCATGTTGTAAAAGGTGACAACGAACTCGTCTCTCCGGTTTTCGAATTGCGGTTCAGGGAGGTGAAACTCTTTCATGGCCCGGCGCATTGTCGGGATACCGGAATACCGGTTTTCTGCCCCCGTGAGCTTTTCCGCCATCACAGCCAGAGCGGGATTGCGCAGTTCCGGTTTCGCATACCCGAGCTGTTCCACGCTCATTCCGCCGTAAAGGCAGCCGGGGCTGTGCACCTCAAGACGATCCGTGAAAAGATCAAGCTGCACGGGCGTGCCTTCCGTGTACGTGCTGTAATCCCGGTGGATCAGGGCATTGAGCACAGCCTCGCGGATTGCCTCTACGGGATATTCCGTGCGGTCGTCTCTGCGTCCGGTCCTGGGGTCGATGACCGTCCGTACTTTCATGTTCCGGAGACAGAAAGCCACAGCCTGGTCTGCCATGCTGGAGATAGTGCCTTCGATGCGGCTGTTGTCGAGGAAACGCACACCGTTCCCGCTGACATCGCCTATCTGTGTGCCGGGTACGGAGACTGCCGTGATGCAGAGCTGCGGGTAATATCCCTGTGGATAGACACAGAAGTTCATGATGGCAGCCAGAGTCGGCTTCCCCGAGCGGGAGATATTCAGCAGCTCGCAGGCAAGTGAATCCGGGAGGGAGGCGAATTTCGGCCGGGATTTTCGCTGTTCCGCCAGGCAGCTTTGCAGCGCATCCCTGTCCAGCATATTCATGGATGCCCTCTCCGCGGGACGCTCATCATCGTGCCGGTGCCTGCGGTAGGCTTCAAAGCTGTAGATTTCGTGGTCTGTCATGTGCTGATCAGCATCGCCGACACGTATGTATGATCCCTTTACTTTCCCTGCGCCCTTGTAATAACAGGGTCTTTCAGAGAGTTCTATGGAGGGGATTTCAGCAGAGCAAACCTGTTTCCCATCGATTTCAGCAATGGTAAAGAGAGCTCTGACCGGCGGTTCCATCTGACTGCACTGTTCGGTAACTTTTTTTTGCAGATCCTGTGGATCGTAGATGCCGGCTACTGCATAGTTTTTTAGTTCATCAATACCGAAAACAATGATGCCTCCCTGATCCTGATTCGAAAAGGAAGACAGGGTGTCATAAAGCCGTTTCGGTACATCCTCATGGGCAGACTTAATCTCAATGGTCTGTCCTTCCGGCTTTTGCTTCTGGATCCGCCTCACCAGTTCGGCTAATTCAGCAGGCAGCATGTTTTTTCCTCCATTTCCATAGCAGAAATTACGGAATGTGCTGAAATTAACAAATTTATTCGATAAAATGAAGAAAATTCAGCAAATTATTTTTGATTAAACTCAATTTTTTGCAAAAATGTCAGATTTTTCGTTACGCCAGTACGATTTTTTTTCAAAATTAACAAAAAAATGCTTAATAACTGATTTTTTCTGCAATTTTTTCGTTAAATTTGTTTTTTTAGCAAAAAAATTGATAAATGAAGATATTTTTAGCAAATTATTTTTGATTAAACTCAATTTCTGCGAAAACCGTTCAGATTTTCGTTATCGCGGCATGATTCTGAGAAATCGCAGATCACGCTGTTTATCCCGGGCAGGACGTGAAACAGGCCTGCTGATTTTCCGGGGCGCTTCCGGGGAATGTTCCCGTGACGGGCAAAAAAAGAGGGGGCCGCGCAGGATGCGCAGCCCCCTCTGGCTGTCAGAAGCGCTGTGGCTTACTTTTCGTTGTAGAAGTTGATGAGGCACCCGTCGAGGATGATGCGGCGCTCGTCATCGGTGAGATCGCCGAGCTTCAGGGAGAGGGCGGATACGCTGCCGTCATGGATGAAGAGTGCGGGAATGACTTCCTTCTTCTCCTTCACTGCGGAGCGGATGCCGGGCACAAGGATGAAGTCGCCGTTGGCGATGGTCTTCTCGATGCCGGGCTCGCAGAGGAAAGGCAGCATGCCCCAGTTGATGAGGTTGGAGCGGTAGCGCTTCGTGGCGTATTCGAGGGCGAGGTTGGCCCAGCCGCCGAGCACTTTCTGGCTGGAAGCGGCCTGCTCACGGGCGCTGCCGTCGCCGGGCTTCATGGCGAAGATGGTCGAGCCGATGCCGGTGCCGGCGAGATCCTTTCCGCCGCAGATGGCGTCAAAGAGCGCCCTGTCGCTCTTTTCGAGAGGAGCGAGGGCGTTGCGCACGGCCTGAAGGACGGACGCGTCAGCCGGGTCGGCTTCGCGTTTCTTCTCGAAGGCGAACACGTCTTTGGCCCTGCCCACGTACTCCGGATCCTTTCTGGAGAGGGCGAACTCGGCCAGCTTCAGGGGGTTGGAGCGCAGGGAGGAGGTTTCACCGGAGGGAATGAGCTCGTCGGTGGTGGTCACGGGGTCGGTGATGACGCAGGCGACCCTGAGGAGCAGATTCTCGGGAAGAGCGGCCATGGCCGGCCAGTCAGTGATGTTGGGACCGTACTTGAGTTCCACGGAGGAATCGGCCCTGCCCCAGCCCTGGTAGCAGCGCTCTCTGTAGATATTGGCGTCGAAATGGTAGGTGAGATCGGGGTTGATCTTATCCCAGTCAAGATCCGTGGCAGGGGTGAGGCGTCCGGCGTTGGCCGCGGTAGCGGCGATGGAGCGGGCGTCCATGAGGGCCACGCCCGCGACCTGGCCGTTGCCGGGCTTGGAGCCCTCGCGGTTCGGGAAGTTGCGGGTGGAGTGGCGGATGGACAG
>ERZ772885.1612-NODE-1612-length-13195-cov-44.824734_pt1 | contig 13195 bp, 14 predicted proteins | sample MGYA00580580_ERZ772885 | MGnify/ENA primary metagenome ERZ772885 (study PRJEB29015, sample SAMEA2737673) | human gut metagenome | biome: human gut; feature: human-associated habitat; material: faeces | place: China | collected 2012 ...
ACTTTTTCACTCGTTAAAAAGTTTTGAGAATATTTTATATTTTTGTTCATGTAATCACTCCTGAAGTGATTACATCTGTAAATAAATACAGAAGTTAAACGATTTGTTTGTAATTTTAGTTATCTGTTTAAAAAGTCATAAGATTAGTCACTGGTAGGAATTAATCTAACGTATTTATTTATCTGCGTAATCACTGTTTTTAGTCTGTTTCAAAACAGTAGATGTTTTATCTACATTACGCATTTGGAATACCAACATGACGAATCCCTCCTTCTTAATTACAAATTTTTAGCATCTAATTTAACTTCAATTCCTATTATACAAAATTTTAAGATAACAGTCAAGAACATATCTGCACAAGTTGTAGATATACCATAAATGCTGATAATCAACATGATTACGCTTACCATCAAATAAGTAAGTGTTTCTTGCTTATTAAAATTATCCATAGTACAACGTGAATTCCAGAGAAAAAGAGAAATCGCACCAAGAATAATACTTAAAACAAAAATGACATTTCTTTTTTTACTGTCACGGAACATTTTCTTTTCATTTTGTTTGTCAAAATAAAGAAAATCACGTATCGTCATTTTACTTATTCTTCTTAATAGATTAAGCAAAACCAAAACATAAATAGTTAAAAAATAAATTATCAATAGTCCAATAGAAACGAAATTCAAAGAAATAAAGAGAGTTTTTGGAATACCCAGTAAGTTTACAATTACTAACGACACAAACTGGCTGAATAAAAAGCCAATAGGAATAGCTAATACAAATGCTAAAATTCCCAACAGTATATTTTCAATTACAACTAAGTGGGCAATTTCTTTTTTCTTAATGCCAAGAAGCATATATGTTCCTAATTCTTTACTTCTTTTTTCAAACATAAATTTCGTTGTATAGTTGATCAAAAAGCATATCACAAAAATAATAAGAATATTTACAGCGAACAATGAATTCTTAAATGCATCCATACTGGAACATAACTTTACAATTTCATCAGAATTTGCCACCAAATTAAAAGCAAATATAAGAGAAAAGGATGCAGTAACGGTTATCAGATAAATCAAATAATCTTTAATATTTCTTTTTGTATTTCTATACGCTAACTTACCTAACATTTCCCACTTCACCTCCGAGCAAGGTTAATATATCCAGTATTTCATTGAAGAAATCTTTTCTGCTTTTTTCCCCTCTGAAAATTTCATTGAATATTTTACCGTCTTTCAAGAACAAAATACGTTCACAGAAAGACGCACTAAACGGGTCATGTGTTACCATTAAAATAGTAGCCTGCATTTTCTTGTTGATTTCAGACATTGTTTCCAGTAATAATCTGGAAGCTTTTGAGTCCAAAGCTCCCGTCGGTTCATCAGCTAAAATCAGTTTCGGTTCATTGATTAAGGCTCTAGCACAAGCACAACGCTGTTTTTGTCCGCCAGAAACTTCATAAGGAAATTTCGATAAAATATCACGAATACCCAATTTATCGGCGATAGCATGAACTCTTTTCTCAATATCAGTAGGGTTCTGTTTGTTGATAACCAATGATAAAGAAATGTTTTCTCCAATCGTTAAAGTATCTAAAAGGTTGAAATCTTGAAAAATGAACCCTAAATTTTCACGTCTGAAATCAGCAAAATCTTTATCCTTGATTTTGGTAATATCTTGATTATTGACTGTAATGTGTCCGCTGGTTACAGTATCAATCGTAGAGATACAGTTTAATAGGGTAGTCTTTCCAGAACCACTAGCTCCCATGATTGCGACAAATTCGCCCTTATCTACATACATAGAAATACCGTCTACTGCCTTTGTGATATTTCCAGAGTTACCCCCGTAGTATTTTTTTACTTGCTCTAAATTTAAAATGTGTTCCATTAAAAATCGCTCCTTTCTTCCTGCCACATTTATTTGTTTTGGAATACAATTAAATTATAGCAAGGGCAGTATTCAATTACACTTACAGTTTTGAAAGTAAACAGAGAGTAAAAGAGCCGTGATAATGCAGATCACAATTTTGTGAAGCATTTCCACGACCCTTTTATTATAATTTTGCCTTTGTCTTTTTCGTAATGATATAAATATATTCTTCTGGTGTAGGGCGTTTATTCCCAAAATACTTTTTGAAATTTGCCTGCACCTCTGGGTCGGTGCTATTCATAGCTTCATCAATCGTAGCTTCAATATCCGCCCGAACATCAGCCAATGATACACCGCCAGCTTTTGCACCAGCTTTCAATGCCTTTTTTATATCTCTTTTGTTCAGTCCTATCATATTCATACCTCAATTCTACTTTTTAAAGCTAATAAGTTTTCCATTGTATTTTACAATGATGAATATGATATAAAACACTCCTACAACAATCAAAATAAGACCTATGTAATAGCCTAATTCAGAATGAGAGATTAAATTGATAATCGGCATAACAAGAATACCAATACTAACCAGTAAAGTGCCTATTCCTATTTTTTTTGTAAACACCTTTTTATCTTTAGGGTCAAGTTGTGTATAATGATAACCATGTAATAAAGTAATATTCTCTTTTATACCTATTTGATAAGATGTAAAAAGTAAAAACAATCCTATAACTATTTCAACAATCAATTCCTCTAATTCCATAATCGTTCTCTCCTTTAATCAAAATAAAATAATTCTTCAAATTTTTTATCTAAAAATAACCTCCTTACAGGTACACTTTGACAAGCCTGCCTGAAAGAGGTATAATACCAAATGTTGGGGTTGGTATTGCCTTCGGGCAAGCTGATCTATACAAACGCTCCATGATTGCCGTCGTGGGGCGTTTTTTCTTTTTATTGTATTGATTCAAACAAAGAAAACCAGTTCTCCGGCAAACCCAAATACTGTGGTTTCGCAAAAGGATATTTTCTGAACGCACGGGCAATTTGTGTAAGCATCGGATACTTTTCAGAATCTGGAAGCAGTGCAAAAATTGCATATAAATATGCCGCCGGTTTATCATTATCGATAACTGATTTCAACCGCTTGGGCAAATCCACAGAGGGACGCATTTTGACGCGGTTATAGAGTCGCGCCCCGTGTGCAGAAATGTTTCTTGCAACACTTGCGCACTGAGTAAAGTTTTCTACATATTCACGACTCAAGCCGTAATATTCCCTTGCAATCGCATTTCGATCCTCGACCAACATATTCTTGTACATTTTGGAAAGCGCACCAAAGGTCGTTTCTTCTATAGCAACCCAAATAGGATAAATTGCTTCTTTGTTTTCCCGATGGTGAATAACAAATACGTCCGACGAGCGATGAATATTGTTGAAAAGCTCTGACAAGAATTTGCTATGGTTAAGTTCGTTGTCGAAGTTTTGGTTATTTAAGTAGCCAAGCGGGCCATACTTTTGGGCATGATAATAAGCAATGTAGGCTCTTAATGTTGTTTCAACCTTTGAACTGTATTCAAAAATAATGCTGCGCAGCTTGGCATCAAAGTCATATAGCGCAACAATATCTTCAATGCTAACTCCCGGATAGAACACATCGTCTTTCCGCAATGTAAGAGAATACGCACTCAAACGATAATAATTCATCCGCTTCAAAATCTCTCTGGCCTTATCATCATCGCTAATAATAAGGCCACGGGACTTTAGCAGGGAAATTTGTTCATCATATGTCTTAAATGGTTTTACATTCTCTGGAGTTGGCATAAAAACCTCCATATAAAACAAAACACCCGCCATGTTACGCATAGATGCTTACGCACCCATAGGCTCGGCGGGTTTCATTGCTAACTATTATATGCTATTCCGAGCCCGGTTGTCAATAGCTTATCACGATTTTTTGCTCTTAGCTGCGCTTTACTGCTTCTAACTGCTACTTGCTGCTTTGAACTGTTGCAGTTTTTGCAACTGTTTCCAAAATGGAAATAGTTGCAATGCTCATATTTTACACGCCACCACTCTATTGATTAAAGTCCACGCCCCTGCATTTCACCCTGCAGTGCAGGGGTTACTGTATCTCCTGCATCATCTGGTGCAGCCAGGCGGGGCATTTGTTGCCTACCTGTAGCAGTTGACCGTTACGGTATTCGGCTACCAGCGCAAAACCGTTGTCGTTATCAAAAAATTTAGCCTCATCGCAATAGGGCAGGATCTTCGCCACATCGGCAAAGCGGTGTGCAAACCGTGCCTGTACATCCTTGGCGGGGATGTCATGGCCGCCGCGCTCGACGCGGTTTTTGATGCGGCGCAGGCTTTCTTCCGCAGTATCCAGGCCGACATAATACAGGCGGATAAAGTAACCGGCCTGCTTGGCGCGGCGGCACAGCCGCTTGGAGTAGCCGCCGGAGAGGGTCGTTTCCTGGGTAAAGTTCACGCCATCAGCAAGGGCGGTCTCGATGCGCCGCACAGCCAGTTTGCCGCCCTCGTACTCATCACCGCCGCACTGGGCTGTCAGCTGATCCGGGTCAACGACGATGCCAAGGTCAGTGCGCTCGGCCCGCAGCGAGCCGGTCAGACTGGATTTTCCTGCGCCGTTCACGCCGCCGATAATCGTATAAATCTGCATACCTTGCTTCCTTTCATATCCCGCGGCAGATGCCGACGGCGAGGCCCTCGATGGTGCAATTTCTTTACGCCAGCTTTTCAAAAACCATTGTAGCCTGAATGCGGTCGCCGCCCATCAGGCCTTTGCTGCCGCTGCTGGTGGTGGAAATTGTGTGCAGGCGGTAGCCCTTGGCTGCCTGTTCATTGATGACTTTCTCCAGTTCGGTCAGGTTGCCAGAACCGGTGCCGATGAACTTTTCTTTCAGCACGACCTGCAGCACCACATACTGATAATTGTTGCCGGATGCCTTGGAAATGGTAGATTCCTGCTGCAATGTATCCAGAATACCCATAGTAAAATCTCCTTTTTACTTCAGTAGATTTAATAGCACCGTTTGCACGGGGTGTAGCCCCAGGCCTCGGCCTGTTCTTTGGTAACAGCGGTTGCCCCTTGCATTTTGCTGCAGTTGGGATTACTGTGATATTTTTTGCCGTTGCCGCTACTGGCAATGTAAACCATGCCCGGCTGATACGCCGAGGAATTGTCCACCTGTTCCGCTGCGCCGCCAGTATAATTCCCGGAGCCGCTGTTATCAAGGGATTCCGGCGCAGCCGTTGGCTGGGGTGTTTCTGCGGGTACTGGGGTCTCGGTAGGTACGGGTGTTTCCGTCGGAGTTGGCGTGGGTTCTTCCGTCGGTTCCGGGGTGGGAGAGGGGCTCGCTGTAGGGGTGGCCGTTGGTACAGCGGTCGGTGTCTGGGTCTGGATTTCGGCCGTTTCCGCGGTTTCAGCGGTGGCAATGTAGGTTGCCGGTGTCCCGGTGGTCTCGCCCTGGCCAGCAAAAAGAACAAGTATCACCGCCCAGATCAGTATAATGAGCGCGCTGACACCCGCACGGACTTTCTTGCTCCATGTCACTTTGTCAGTTTTCCAGAGGTAGTACGCCAAAGCGAGGGGCCAGAACAACAGGATAATCATCAACACCATGCAGCCGGAAAGACAGCCGGGATTTTTCCCTCCGTTTTGGGTGCTGGCAGATGCAGACGACTTTTTTCGGCCTGTGCCTGACGCTTTATGACCGCCATCGGTAGTTGTGTAAGAAATGCCTGTGCCCGGTATACCGGCGGTCGTGGTTTTTCGCCCTGTAGAGCTGACAGTATGGTGAAACCCTTTACCACCAAAGGTAACGCTGGTGCTGTTCTTGTTCAGGTTCACCCGCACCCCCGGTGCAATTTTTATACTTTTACGAAAGCGGAACCCCATGTAACATCAACTTCTTTCATTGATTAAAGTCCACACCCCCTGCACTCTGTCCAGTAGTGCAGGGCTTTTTTATGTAGTCCTCGTCCAGATCGAAGTAGTCGGCCAGCGGCCACAGCGGCAGGGTGATTATCACAATGCCCTGAAACAGCGACAGGCTGATGCCGCCGATGTCGTTGATCTCGCCCATATGGGTGACGAATGTATAAATAATCCGCCTCCGCGCCGCACAGACTAAGCGGGAAAGGGGGCACTGACCGTGAATTCTCGGAAATTTTGTCGGCAGCGCTTTGGCGCGGCGGGGCTGGCGGCGCTGCTGTTGGCAATTGTGCTGCTGCTTTGCCAGGCGCATCCGGCTGTCCAGATCGAACCAGCCGCTGCCGCAGGCCCCCGCAGCGTAGCGGTCTGCGGCACGCCTTTTGGGGTAAAAATGTTCTCTGACGGTGCGCTGGTGGTGGCTTTTGCGGATCGGTATTCCACGTCTGGCCGGGAAAATCCCGGCAAAGAAGCCGGCCTGCGGCTGGGAGACCTCATCATCTCGGCAGCGGGCCGCCCCGTGCACAGCAACGACGACTTATCCGCCGCTCTGCAGACAGGGCAGGGGAGCGCGGTCACGATCCTCTACCGCCGCGGCGGGCATGAGTACACGGCCCAGCTCACTCCCTGGGCGGATGCCTCGGGGGTGTACAAAGCCGGGCTGTGGGTGCGGGATTCCAGCGCCGGGATCGGTACACTGACTTTTGTGGACCCGGTGGCGGGCACCTTTGCGGGGCTGGGACACCCGATCTCCGATGTGGACACCGGGGCGGATTTTACGCTGCTCTCCGGCGAGATCGTGCCGGTCACTGTCACCGGTGTGCGCAGCGCCTCACCCGGCACAGCCGGGGAACTGCGCGGGGAATTTTTATCGGACATTCTCGGCATCGTGACGGGCAACGATGCCACCGGCCTGTATGGCCGCTGGACCGCCCCGGCACAAAATGTCGGGACGATGCTGCCCATCGCCGCGCCGGGCGAGGTACACACCGGCGATGCCGAGCTGTGGACGACCCTCTCGGGCCGCACCGCCCAACACTACACCGTGCGCATTGAGCGGGTGGGCAGCGGCGGGCAGGATGCCAATCGCGACCTGACCCTGCGCATCACCGACCCGGCTCTGCTTTCCGTCACCGGCGGTATCGTGCAGGGGATGAGCGGTTCGCCGCTGGTGCAAGACGGAAAGCTGGTGGGCGCTGTTACCCATGTGCTGGTGGGCACACCCGCAAAAGGATACGGAATTTTTGCTGATACGATGTTAAAAATGGCAGAAACGTATAATCAGTGATCTTACACTTCCTCAAACGCCTTCAGCCAATCCACCTCTTTATCCCGCACCGGTGCGCCCAGGGGGTCCTGGCCGCGGCGGGCGCGGAACTCGCCCAGCACGGCGGCGGGCATCAGCAAAGCCTTCTCGATCTCGGTCTGGAACACCAGTTTGGGGTTCTTGATCCGGGGATTTTTCATCAGCTCTTTCCAGTAGGTGTCGTAGTCCATCGTCACGGCCAGCGCCTCAAACAGCGGTGAAAGGTCGCCGTAACGGGCGATAACCCGGTTCAGCGAGCCGACAAACTGCATGTTGGCCTTGCCCTCGATCATGCCGTCGTCCTTGCCTTTGACGTTGCGGCGGCAGAAATAGGCGGTCATCTGCACGATGTCCTCCAGCGCTTCCTGCTGGCCGCCGGAAAGGCGGGCTTTCAGGTTCTCGTAATCGCTGAATTTTTCCAGCGCGGCGATCATCGCCTTTTTTGTGGCGGCGTCCTCAGACGTCAGCTGGGCGGGAGCAGCATCGGGCTCGGCCTCAACGAAATCCGCCTCCAGCAGGTCGGGCACCGGCGGAGCCTGGTTCTCGGTCGGCTCGGCGTCCTCATCCCGCAGTTCTTCGACCCCGATGCCCGCCACGTATAGGCGGTAATCTTCTAGGTCGTTCATGATGGACTTGTACAGGTAGGGCATGGGGGCACGCTTGGTGCGGGCCGTGGGAATGACCTTGGCCGCGTAACGGCTGGCCACGCCCTCAAACCAGCGGCGCAGGCCCTTGCAGTTGTCGATGACATTGTTCACGGTCTGGAAAAACACCGCGTTGCCGCCGTCGATCATCTTGTCGCTGGGGGCGCCGGCCATCCGCACCATCGCGTCGATAATGACATGTACGGCGTCCAGCTCCTCGGGGGCCAGCACCAGGGCCAGCTTATCCAGCTCGGCCTTCACACCCAGCTCCTGGGCCATCAGGTCGGGTGTGGCTCCGTAGGAGTAGGGGATGGTCGTCTCGGGCACCGAGACATAGTCCAGGGTCAGAATGTTCGGATCATCGTCCAAAGTGCCTGTCTCAGCCACTTCCAGGGCGGTCGTCTTTTTGCGCAGACGCTTGCTGCGCAGTTTGGTGATCTCGTTTAGTTTCTGATCGGCCACCTGCTTATCCACCGGCTCGATGGTGACCGAGATGGCGATGACGCGCTGACGGTCTTTTTCGTATACGGCATAGTCGAAGAGGATGTCGGTCTTGCCGTTGATCTCACTTTTGGCTTTGTCCAGCACGGTGCGGCGCACGTGGGCCCAGTTGGACGCGTTGCAGTCCACCTGCTTTTTCAGCGTCTCGATGCTCCACACCAGCGGCTCGCCTTTTTTCTTCTTTTCGAGGTAGAGGTTCTGGTAGCTCTTGCACAGCTCGTAGATCTTGATGCTGTACTGGCTCTTCATCGGCAATGTGTAGGTGATGTTCATTGTCGTGTAGAACTCTTTGAGCTGAATCAGGTGGGGTTTTAAGGATTGGTCCAGCGTCAGCACGATCTTGCCGGTGCCCTCATCGATGGTGGCGCTGCTCAACCAGCGGAACATCGTGATTTTTTGCGTACCGGCCAAACGGATCCACTGCACCTTGGCGTTGGCGATATCCTCGATGTTTTTCTTGACCTGTTTGTACATCGAGCCATTGTGCGGGTCCACACCGCAAAGTTTCAGGAATTCGTAAATCGACATCTCATACCGCGGCAGCTCGGTATCCGACGGCTTGATCATAGCGAAAATGTGCAGCATCAGCTTTTGTTGGCTCAGCGTCAGGCTGTACATGGCATTCTGGATCAGGTCGTTGGATTTGCGCACAATGGTCTGGTTGCCCCGGGCGCTGTAGGTAGCAACCGGGGTCAGAGCCTCGTCATTGGTCCGTGGGGCGTTTGGCTGTTTTTTGGGTGCCATAGTGTTACCTCTGTTTTTCCCGCAGCTATGTTTGGCTGTGCCCAAATGGGTGTTTTGGCGCACAGCCTACGACGGTAATGCTAATAATAGCAGATTGTGCTTCATTCGTCAATTATTGTAATAGTCAGCACATTTTGATTTTTCCGCAAAAATCCTGTATCCGTCGGTCTTATCTCTTTATGCTTTTAGTTTTTTATTTAGATATAAGGTAAAGCTGTGCTGCCGATAACAACCGAAATGTGCGCGGAATAACAAGTGCATTGTGCTGAGAATAACTACAGATCTGTGCCCGGAACAACAATATGCGGGGAATAACAACCCTACTTGGGCACAAAATGGGGGCTATGCGGCAAAATGTGCGCTGAATAACAATCACTCGGGGCGGCGAAAGATTTTGCGGAGGGCAGACAGGCAATTTGGAATTGTGCCGCGGATAACAACAGGGGACCACGGTTGTTATTCACAGCATAAATTGTCGTAAAAAATATTTTTGCTGTGCGATAGTTGGCGGAGAAAAGTGGAAAGGATTTTTAAGATTTTGGAAATGTGCGCTGGATAACAACGGGGAGGATGAGAATTTTTTTGAGGGGGCGCGGAGAGGATTTTGCTGGCCAAGTTGTATTTGCCTGGGCTGTTGGCGGATACGCAATTTGGAAACCGAATGAAAAACGCTGTACATAGAATTGTGCTGTGGATAACAACCCAGCATTTTCTTTGTCTGCTGTGGTGGATACGCGGGGAAAGCGGCGGTAAACCGTAAAAATGTGCAAACAATAACAACTGCTGATAGAAAACAAAAAATCAGCGGTATTGCGATAAATACGGGCACATCGGCAATGAGAAAATGTGCGCTGAATAACAATCCTGCGTGCAAAATCCCGGAAAATAGCCTGCTGGCACGCCCTACTTTAAAATGTGTAGCGAATAACAACCCCAGCCAACGGGGCCGCCGCAGCCTGTTGCACACCCAATTGTGTTGTCAATAACAACCCTGTGCGGAAAAGGCTGCCCTGGGAATTGTGCCGCCAATAACAACAGTTGCCTTTCGCCTTGGGAGCTGCTGACTGCAGGAAAATGTGCGGACGATTCCAACAGGCCACACAGCCCCAAAGCCCGGGCCAGACTCACCCCTCAAAAAGGAAAATGTGCGCTGAATAACAACCCAGCCGGGGTATATGCCTAAACCCAGCCCCGCCGAATTGTGCCGCGAATAACAATACCCGCCTGGGCCGCCCACCAGTCGTTTGAATTTGAAAGTGACCCGCAAGCGAAATCATAAGAAACCATAAATTGTGCCGCCGATAACAACCTCAAAATCTCTCAATCGGCCACGCCCTCACCGGTAAACTGTGCCGTGAATAACAATAGTAAGCAAAAGCCAGGCCAGTTGTTATCGGCCGCACAATTTATATTTTTTTTGCGGGAACCACAGGCAAATTACAGGCAGAAAAATTTTTTATAAGATAGTAACCCGCCAACTACCCCCACAAAACTGCTCTATAATTTTTTCGCGGGTACTTTTCTGCACCGCAGTCTGGGCCGCGCCCACCGCAAATTATGCCGTGGATAACAACCATTCCTGCAAAATGTGCTGCCGATAACAACACGCCCCTATCATATAAAGGTAGAAATACGCATCGGCGCAGCGGAAAGCGGGAAAATGCCGGGACCATAAAATTTCCAGCAAGAAAACCGCCTAACATGGAAAATTGGAAAAACTGGAAAATTGCTGGGAGTGAATAACAGGGACGAAAAATGTCTGTATTTTTAGAAAATGACGGCAAATCTAAGGAAAATGACGAATTGTGTCGAACGAAAATAGCGGGAATCGCTGAAAAAAATGGAAAAACCTCTTGCGATGAATGGAAAAATATGGTAAAATTTCCACAGTAAAGAGAACGACGGGCAAACACCACAGCGTGCGGCACCTGTTCATTGTATGGAGGAAAGTTGACGATGGATAAGATCAAGTTTGTTATGACCAATACCAGCGACATCGTGACGGAAGTCTGCCGCGAAGCGCTGGAAGCCAAAGGCGTGACCGTGATGGTGTGCGACAAAAACGGCACCGCCGCCCTGGAGACCCTGCTGGCCGTCCACCCCCAGGCATGCCTGCTGGACGCCTTCATGCCGGACCTGGACGCCATCACCGTCAAGCAGCGCTACGAGGAAAAGAACAGTAGCGGCGTACATACCACCTTCTTTGTCACCGGCGCGTTCCAGAGCGAGGAAGTCGAGCAGGACCTCTTAGATAACGGTTTCTCGTTCTTTTTCGTGAAGCCGTTCGATGAAAACGTGCTGGTCAGCCGGGTACTGCGTGCCGCCGGCGGTGCCAGCCGCCCGCAGCCGGTCTCGCTGGATTCCGATGAGCTTACCGTCACCGAGATCCTGCACCAGATCGGCGTGCCGGCCCACATCAAGGGCTACCAGTTCCTGCGGGATGCCATCCTGCTTACCACCGCCGACCACGAGTACATCAACGCCGTGACCAAGCGTCTCTACCCTGAAATCGCCAAGCGCAACGGTACCACGGCCAGCCGCGTCGAACGTGCTATCCGCCATGCCATCGAGGTCGCCTGGGACCGCGGCGATGTGGACACTCTGAACAGCTACTTCGGTTACACCATCCACAACCTCCGCGGCAAACCCACGAATAGTGAGTTCATCGCGATGATCGCCGACAAGATCCGCCTGGACAAAAAGCGGAGAGCATAAGGCCGCATAAACCCCGCCACTATCCGCAAAACCGGCATTTTGTGGCGGACGCTGCAAACCGATAAACTCGCGGATTCATCGCTATAAAAAATGTGAAATTATGAAATAAGCCTATAAATAATTTGTGTTTACACCGATAAACTTCCTGTATTCATTGGGTCCTGGACCGCGATGATACAGGAGGTTTTATTTTTTATGGTTCAATACGATGTTGAGGCTTTTATGGCCGCTTGTGAGCGCAAAGGCCTGGCCGCAAAAACGATGGGAAGCTATGAGCAGACGCTGCGGTTGTTCGGGCAATTCCTGAGTGTGCGTGAAATTGAGCGGACGGAAGAAGTTAAACGTGTACATATAGAAAGCTATATTGACTATCTGCAAAAGCGTGGCAAGTACACGGTCTGTGCGATAGATGCGCCTGCAAACTCCAATAACCCAGAGAATCGCTCAGATTACGCAAAGAAAATATCGCCCACGACCATCAACAACTATATGCGGAACATGAAGGTGTTCTTCAACTGGTGCATGGAACAAGAGCTGATAGCGCGGCTTGTCTTTCCGGTGACAAAATGCTATACTCGAAGTATGTTCTAATAAGAAAAGAGGAAGAAATATGGATTTTGTAAAGCGCTTTAATTTGACGCCTCATGTGGAGGGCGGCGCGTTCCGCGAACTGTACCGCGATGGCGAACGCGCCAAGGAGCGACCCGCGCATGGTGTGATCTACTATGAACTGGGTCAGGGCGAAGCCTCGCAGTTCCACACGCTGGATGCAGACGAGTATTGGTTCTTCCACGCCGGCTCCACCCTGGAACTGTGGGAAATCGACAACGCCAAGCTAACAAAATACAAGCTGGGGCTGGAAGACGGCGCTGAGCCATGCGTGCTGATGAAAGCTGGTACGATCTTCGGAGCGAAACACCTTTCCCCAGCGGATGAGGCGACCCTTGTATCTTGTGTCACGGTGCCAGAGTTCACCTACGACCACTATCGAATCTGCGAACGAGAAGAAGTCGTAAACCTTTGCCCTGCTGCAGGGGAGTTCTATACTAAATAAGGAAGTTGTTATCCAGCACACAATTGCCCAGCAGCCCCTTCTGCGAGAAGGGAGAGGCCGTGTGTTTCCACCTCTTACCCCTACACTTGGTGCCGCATTTGCACAACACCACAATATACACCTTGCCCAAAAGTACAATAAAAACTTTGTCAAAAAAACCGAAAAAAGTGCTTGACAAAGGTCATACTCCTTGCTATAATAATCAAGCTGTCTCGCGAGGGGACAGCCGCTAAAGCTTGTAACTACGGCTTGTATGGCGATTTTGAAGCCGAAAGGCTTCAAAAAATATCGAAAAAAGTTCTTGACAAAAGAACTTTTATGAGATATAATATACAAGCTGTTACGAAACAAGTGACAGCATAGCAGGACCTTGAAAATTGAACAAAACTGAAACTTGTGGAACCTTGAACGTGGGT
>ERZ772885.1631-NODE-1631-length-13065-cov-5.892852_pt1 | contig 13065 bp, 10 predicted proteins | sample MGYA00580580_ERZ772885 | MGnify/ENA primary metagenome ERZ772885 (study PRJEB29015, sample SAMEA2737673) | human gut metagenome | biome: human gut; feature: human-associated habitat; material: faeces | place: China | collected 2012 ...
TCTGCTTTGTTTTTTGCAGATCGATCGCAGAGCGGGCAGAAAGAATGGAAATACCCAGACCGTTGACGATGGATTTTTTGATACCTTCGAGATCGTTCATGCGGGCAATGACATTGAGGTCACTGGGAGTAATACCGATCCGTTCGAGAAAAAGATCCATTTCTTTCTTAGTGCCGGAGCCTTTTTCACGGATAATGATCGGATCTTTGATAAAATCTTCGAAAGTCACAGTTTTGTTCTGTAAGCTGAGATAATGATTGGTGATCGGTGTGGCAATGACCAGTTTATCCTGACAGAATGGAAGAAAGACACAGGTCTCATCGCGAGTATTTTGTCCGACCAGAGCAAGGTCAACCGTTCCATCAAGGACACGGTTGATGGATTCGGCGCTGTCTGCCTGAATTGAATGAAAATAGATATCCGGGTGTGTTTTGCCGAAGGCTGCCAGGATTTCAGGAAGCAGGTAAGAGGACGGGATAGTCGAAGCTGCGAGGTCGATCATGTGTTTTTTCACACCGGTGAAATTTTCCAGAAGATTATTGCGGATCTCCAGTATACGGACAGCACTGTCATAAAGCTGATATCCTCTGGTCGTGATCGTTGTTTTTTTTGTGGTGCGCAGGATCAGCTTGGTATGTAGTTCTTCCTCAAGGGAACGCACATGTGCGCTGATCGTAGGCTGCGTAAGATAAAGCTTGCGGGCTGCTTCCGAAAAGCTTCCGTAATCAACAACGGCAACAAAAGCTTCTAATTGTTTAAATTCCATGATGTAATCTCCTGGATAAAATATGATGCAAATATTATAAAGTACAAAGCGTTCCAGAAATTTTTGCAAGTGCATGCAGTGCCTGATCTACGTCATGCCGCGTATTTTCCGAACCGAAGGAAAACCGAATCGTTCCTTCCGGGTAGGTGCCAAGTGTTTTGTGGGCACTCGGGGCGCAGTGGAGTCCGACGCGTGTCATTATCCCATAAGTACTGTCCAGCTCAAAGGCGGCCTGAGCCATGTCCATATGTAAGGTCTGGACGGATACAACTGCACAACGGTTTTCAATATTTTTTTTACCGATAATACGCAGAAATTTTTCTTCAGGATCCAGATTCAGGATACCATCTATAAAGTATTGTGTCAGCATTAATTCATGTTGGCGGATTTCTTCCATGGACTGTTTCTCCAGATCACAGAGTGCGGCATGAAGTCCCAGAATCCCAGGTATATTGGGAGTTCCGGGCTCGAAACGATCAGGAAGAAATGCCGGTACTTCTTCAGAATGAGAGGCGCTTCCTGTTCCACCGCTGATAAGAGGCTCAATCTGCGCTGCCAGTTTATTGCGGATCAGAAAGCCACCTGTTCCCTGTGGCCCTCTGAGTCCCTTGTGACCTGTAAATGCCAGTGCGTCTATGTGACATTTCTCCATATCAATGTTAATGGTTCCTGCCGTCTGTGCAGTGTCCAGAATAAAAAGAAGCCCATGTTCTTTGCAGAAATCTCCGATTTCCTGTGCTGGCATGACAGTTCCGCATACATTGGAAGCATGAAGACAGACCACAAGCTTAGTCTCAGGACGAAGGAGTGCGGTCGCTTTATCAAGCAGAAGACTGCCGTCAGAAGCGCATGGGATCCTGTCAAAAGAAATTCCATGTTTCTCCAGCTGTACAAGGGGACGCATCACTGCATTATGCTCCATGGCAGTTACAAGTACATGATCGCCGGGGTTCAAAAGTCCTTTCAGAAGAACATTCAGACTTGCAGTGATATTTTCTGTAAAAATAACATTCTTACCCTTTCCGGAAGTAAAGTGAAAGAGCCTCAGAAGCTGTTCTCTTGTCTCAAAAATCTGTTCCTCCACAGAATAAGCTGCCCGGTATCCTCCCCGGTTCACATTCACAGCAGAACCTGACAGATAATCATAAACTGTCTGTGCAACAGATGGTGCTTTTGGAAAAGACGTACTGGCTTGATCCAGATATATTTTATTCATAGCAACAAATCCCCCGATTTTTATATATAGCAATTCGTGGATATCAAGTCAGGAAAAAAAATACTTTTTGACTCTAACATCATATCTTATCTGTAGTATAGCACAACTTATAAATGATTTCTATAAATAACTATAAAATACGACTATAATGAATTAGTGATTTCAGCATAAAAATGATAAAATAGATACAAAGAAATTGTGCTGACAACAAAAAAAGTCAGTGTAAAAGGAGGAAAGAAATAAATGAAAAACGAAAAGGGAACCATAGTTCTGGCAGGAGGCGTGATCGGTCTGATCGCTGCAATTCTGGTGTTTTTTGGAAATCCGGCAAATATGGGCTTCTGTATTGCCTGCTTCCTGAGAGATACCACAGGTGCGCTGGGACTTCATTCAGCGGCAGCAGTTCAGTATATCCGTCCGGAGATCATTGGTCTGGTGCTTGGAGCATGTATCATTTCACTTGCTAAGAAAGAGTTCCGTCCAAGAGGCGGTTCTGCACCTGTGACCAGATTTACACTTGGTGCATTTGTTATGATCGGATGTCTGATGTTCCTCGGATGTCCATTCCGTATGATCCTGCGTCTGGCAGGCGGAGACGGAAATGCATTGTTTGGACTTGTTGGATTTGTAGCCGGTATTCTTACAGGAACTGTTTTCCTGAAGAAAGGTTACACACTGAAACGTTCTTATAAGATGCCGAAGCTGGAAGGCAGTATTTATCCGGCATTCCAGATCGTGATGCTGCTGTTACTGGCAGCTGCACCTGCATTTATCCATTTCACAGAACCGGAAGGTGGACCCGGAGCAAAACATGCTGCAATCATTATTGCACTGGCAGCAGGAATTATTGTTGGTATCCTGGCTCAGAGAACACGTCTGTGTATGGTCGGCGGTATCCGTGATGCGGTACTTTTCAAAGAATATAAATTACTGTTCGGTTTTGCTGCAATTCTTGTGACAGCATTGGTAATGAATCTGATCCTCGGTGCAGTTACAGGAACATCCTATTTCAATCCGGGATTTGCGGGACAGCCGATCGCACATACAGACGGACTGTGGAACGCACTGGGAATGTATCTGGCAGGCTTTGGATGTATTCTCCTCGGTGGATGCCCGCTTCGTCAGCTTATTCTTGCAGGCGAGGGAAATACAGACTCCGCTGTGACTGTTCTCGGTCTGATGGCAGGTGCTGCTTTTGCCCATAACTTCGGACTGGCATCTTCCGGTGAAGGTCCTACAGCAAACGGAAAGATCGCAGTTATTATTGGGATTGTGGTAGTTGCTGTAATTGCGGCAGTGAACTCCATGAGAAAAGAAGAAGCCTGATTGTTGGAATGCAGACATTATTTCCGCAATCAATACGCTCACTTTGTGGAAAGTATTTTTTAGACACACTCTAAAAGGAGAGAGACGAATGAAGAAAGTAGATGCAAGAGGTTTATCCTGTCCGGAACCAGTGATCCGTGCAAAGAATGCAATGGAATCCGGAGACAAAGAATATGAGATCCTGGTTGATAACGTAGTTGCAAAAGAGAATGTATCCAGATTTGCAACACATCAGGGATATCAGGTACAGGCAACAGAGCAGGGAGATGATATCCTGCTGAAACTTACAAAATGATCACATATATAGCAACCTTCTATTCCCATTATGGAGCTATTCAGTTTCGAAGAAACTGCCAGGCAATGAATCTGAGTGCAGAAGTCATGCCTGTCCCAAGAGATTTAAGCTCCTCCTGCGGAACCTGTGTGAGATTTCATACAGAAGCGGACTTCCCGGAGAAAACAGAGGAAGTTGAGCAGATTGTCAGAGTAGAACCGCAGGGCTATGTGGGAATTTATCATGCGGATGAAGAATAAAAGTATCATTCAGTTCATCCTTTGAATAACTGCGCGTCGCATTCTCGTTATTTTCCAATGATGAGAGTCAGACGCGCAATTTTGTTTCAATCTGGGAAATAACTATACCATTCGCTTGTCTGCGAATCCGACTACACAGGTATAAAAGCCTCAGTTAGGGTCATTGATATCTACGAATTGCTCCGCTGCAAAGCAGCTTCCGCAATTCTTATATCATAATATAAAAACGGAAGTTTACTTAAAAACATATATATGGTATAAACATTTTATAGAAAAGGATATCTTTAACACGATTGTATGAATCTATAAAATATCGTAAAGCAGGAGGCGTTTAAATGATCAGACTTCAGGATATTGCAGATATGGCGGGGGTGAGCCGGACTACGGTTTCCAATGTGATCAATGGAAATACCAAGAGAGTGTCTCAGGAAACCATAGATAAGATTACCCGCATTCTGAAAGAACAGAATTATGTTCCACATATGGGATCTGTGATGTTGTCAGGTCATGGCTCCAGAATCATCGGAGTAGTGCTTGGATTTGCCACTGCCCATGGAATGCAGTCTCTGCAGGATTCCTTTGTGGGAGAGCTGATCGGAACCATACAGACAGAAGCAGAACGGAAAGGTTATTTCGTCATGCTTATCGGTGGGGAAAAAATTGAAGATGTAGTAGACATGGCTTCCAGGTGGAATGTTGAGGGTCTGATCATTCTGGGATATGATGAGGAACGATACAGACAGCTGTCCAGAAAACTGAACAAAAAGATGATATTGATCGATGCATTTCCGGAAGGTGAATACACCTTCCAGAATGTAGGAGTTGACGATTATTCCGGTGGATATCAGGTTGGAGAATACCTGTATTCCTGTGGATATCACAGGGCATTGTTTATCGCAGAGACAGATAAGGACAGTGATTCCCGCAGATGGAACGGATTTAAACAGGCTATGGAAAAGCAGGGCGGTTTCTGCAGCAAATCCCGTCTAATCGTAGTTCCGGGGGAGAAGAGACAGCGCCTTAGCAGGTATGAAGAACTGCTTCCTCGTTTCCTTGAAGTAAAGGCGCTGGCGTTTTCTTCGGATTACGGAGCGATTGAGGCTATGAACTATTTCTTTGATCATGGGATTAAGGTTCCGGATCAGATTTCCATAGTAGGTTATGATGACAGTATTTATGCGGAGTTTGTCCGTCCCAGGCTGACTACAGTTCATCAGGATATCCACCAGAAGGGCGTGATCTCCCTGCGCCGTCTGCACCGGATGATAGAGGGAGAAACTTTAAAAGAAATGAATATCAAGAGCCCGGTGCGGCTGATAAAAAGAGAGTCTGTGAAAGAATAGCAGGCTCTCTTTTGCAATTTACAGAACTTATCTGGTTGGGTTTATAGTGTAAAAGTGTACCAAATATTATACAATATGCATAAAAACAGATAATGAATTTTGTGTGAAATTTAAGTTTCCCGAGAAACCTGTTGATTTTTACAGACAGACTGCGTTATGATAAAGTCACCAAGGGAAAACAGAGGTTGCGCAGCCTTCGTAGTTAATGAAAATTAAATTATGGAGGAGAAAAAATGTATAAAAAAATAATAAGCACATTGGTAATTGGTACTTTGCTTGCCGGCACATTAACAGGATGCGGCGGTTCATCTGACGCAGGATCTTCAGCGAAAAGTTCAGGTAAAACAGAACTGGAACTTTTTTCCACAAAACCTGAGAACAAGGATACGATTCAGAAACTGGTAGACAAATATAATGAAAGCCATGACGATGTGACAGTAAAGGTTACTGCTCCGCCGGATGCAGGAACAGTATTAAAGACCAGAATGGCAAAGAATGATATGCCTGACATTGTAGCAATGGGCGGCGATAACAACTACACTGAGGTTGAGGGTGCAGGTATGCTGCTTGACCTGGGTGATCAGGATTATATCAAGGATGTACAGGAAGCCTATATTGACATGGTTTACGATGTAAATAAGGACAAAGAAGAGACAATATATGGTGTTCCATTTGCTACAAATGCTTCCGGTGTCATCTACAATACAGAGAAATTCGAAGAGCTTGGACTGGAAGTTCCGAAGACCTGGGATGAGTTTATAGATACTCTTCAGAAAATCAAGGATGCAGGCGAGCAGCCATTACTGATGACTTATAAAGATGCATGGACAGCAAATGCACCATGGAATTCCATAGCAGCAGACCTTGCACCGGAGAGCTTCGCAGATGACCGCAAAGCAGGCAAGACAACATTTGTGGGAACTCATGAGGAGATTACAGAGAAATATCTGACACTTCTTGATTATGCACAGGATGATTTCATGGGACTTAGCTATGATGACGGAAACAAGAAATTTGCCAACGGTGACGCTGTAATGATCATCAACGGAAACTGGGCGATCAGCCAGTACCGTAATGCTAATCCGGATGTGAAAATAAACATGTTTGCACTGCCGTCTTCCAATGATGAATCCCAGAACAAGGTTACATCAGGTGTGGATGTGCTTCTGGGCGTAAGCAAGAGCAGTTCTAATGTAGACGCAGCCAAAGATTTCGTTTCCTTTATGATGGAAAAAGAAAATGTACAGACTTATATTGATGAGCAGTTCTCATTCTCCGCATTAAAGGGTGTAGAGCAGAGTGATGAAGCAGTATCAGGTGTACAGGAAGATATCAGCAATGGTAAAGTTGCCAACTTTGAAGACCACTATTACCCATCAGGATTTGATATGTCTGCATTGCTTACTGAACTTAGTTTAAATCGTGCAAATGGAATGGATGATAAGGAAAACATCGAACAGTTCCTGAAACAGTGTGACGAAAAATATGATGTTGCGAATGTAGATTAAGTGAGGGGATGAGCCTATGAAGAAAGCAGCGAATCGTAAAAGACCTGCTGTCAATAAAGTTTACTATATTTATGTTGGCATTCTTGCAGTATTATTTTTCATCTTCCATACAATTCCTTTCCTGAAAGGTGTGTTCTACAGCTTTACTGACTGGAGAGGATACGGAGACTGGAATTTCGTAGGGCTGCGTAATTACCTGCATATGTTTGTAGATGCAGATACAGGAAATGCCTACATTTTCACCTTTAAATTTGCTGTGATCACTACGATCCTGGTTAATGTGATCAGTCTTGTGCTCGCATGCGCATTAAATGCAAAGATTAAATTCAAAAATACGATTAAAGCATTTTATTTCCTGCCGTATATGCTGGGAAGCCTGATCGTGGGATTCATCTTCAACTATATTTTTGCAAACCTGATCCCGGAGCTTGGAAAAACTCTGGGAATCGAGGCTCTCAGTGTGAATATTCTGGGTACCAACAGTGCGATGTGGGGAATCATTGCAGTATCTCTGTGGATCGGATGTGCATTCAATACACTGATCTATATTGCAGGACTCCAGTCTATTGATACAGATGTATATGAAGCTGCTGATCTGGACGGAGCTACAGGATTCAAGCGATTCAGCAAGATTACTTTCCCTCTTCTGGCACCGTCCTTTACCATTAATATGGTGCTCTCTGCCAAAGGTTACCTGATGGTTTACGATCAGATCATGGCCATGACAGATGGTGGACCTGGAACAGCAACTACTTCCATTGCAGTCCTGATTTATAAGAAAGGATTTGGCGGAGGACAGTTCGCCTACCAGTCAGCCAATGCAGTTGTGCTTTTCATCGTAGTTGTGCTGATTTCTGTATTCCAGCTGCGTATACTTGAGAAGAGAGAGGAGAAGTTAGGATGAAACAGGGTGTAGCGAAGGTAAAAGAACGTTACAACTGGCCTGTAACGATTCTTCTTATCATAGGAATTGTGCTGATCATTCTTCTGCCTCTGTATATGGCACTGATGATCGCAATTAAGGATCCGTCTGACATGAATAACGTACTGGCACTGCCCAGAAAGCTGCGTCTGCAGAACTTCGCAGATGCTTGGGTGATGACCGATTTTCCGCGGAAATTTTTTAACACTACATTTATTACAGTGATCAATCTGTTCTTTACATTGATCACAAACTCTTTTGCAGCGTATGCAATAACCAGAAACAGGAAAAAGAGCAAATTCTTTTCCGTTATGTATTACTACTTTATCAGTGCTATGTTTATCCCGTTCCAGGTAATCATGCTTCCATTGGTTGTACAGGCAAATGCGTTCCATCTGGATAATATTTACGGTATTACTTTTCTGTATGTTATCTTTGGTCTGCCCATGAATACCTTCCTTTATACAGGTGCGATCAAGGCGATACCGGAAGCACTGGATGAAGCAGCAATGATCGATGGTGCCAATCCCATCCAGATTTTCAGCCGGGTCATTTTCCCGGTATTAAAACCAACTACAGCAACAGTAGCAATCCTTTCCTTTATGTGGACATGGAACGACTTCAGTATGCCACTGGTACTCTTAAGTGATGAGAGCCAGCAGACCTTACAGCTTGCACAGTATGTATTCAAGAGCCAGTTCTCTGTAGACTATAATCTGGCATTTGCCTCTTATCTGCTTGTACTGGCACCTGTACTGATCGTATATATCTTCTGCCAGAAGTGGATCATGAACGGTGTTGTTGCCGGTGCAGTAAAATAACACATCAATAAACTTGAGAAATACAAACAGGAGGCTTACATTTATGAAGAAAACCTGGTGGAAAGAAAGTGTTGTTTACCAGATATACCCCAAAAGCTTTAAAGACAGTAATGGAGACGGAATCGGGGATATCAGAGGAATTATTGAGAAGCTTGACTATTTGAAGGAGTTAGGTGTGAATGTTCTCTGGATTTCTCCTATGCTGGAGTCTCCTCAGGATGATAACGGCTATGATATTTCTGATTACAGAAAGATCTACAAAGATTACGGAACCATGGAGGATTATGAAACTCTCCTTGCAGAAGCACACAAAAGAGGAATTAAGATTCTTATGGATCTGGTTGTAAACCATACTTCTGATGAACATTCCTGGTTTATCGAGAGCCGTAAATCCAAAGACAATCCTTACCGCGACTATTATATCTGGAGAAATCCGGTGAATGGTAAGGAACCAAATAACTGGGGCGGAGTATTCGGAGGTTCAGCCTGGGAATATGACGCACAGACAGATATGTACTATCTTCATCTGTTCTCCAAGAAACAGCCGGATCTGAACTGGGAGAATGAAAAGGTTCGCCGGGAAGTTTATGATATGATGAACTTCTGGTGTGAAAAGGGAATCGATGGTTTCCGTATGGACGTTATCAGCATGATTTCCAAAGATCAGAAATTTCCTGACGGAGAGATGAATAACGGATTGTATGGCGATTTCGGTCCGTATAGTGTTCATGGTCCAAGAATCCACGAATTCCTGCATGAAATGAATCAGGAAGTTCTTTCCAAATATGATGTGATGACTGTGGGGGAAACCTCAGGAGTTACCATTGAGGAAGCACAGAAATACGCAGGTGATGACAGAGAAGAACTGAATATGGTATTCCAGTTTGAGCATGTAGAAATCGGTGGTGGTGATTATGGCAAATGGACCACAGAACGGTATGATTTCAAAGAGTTCAAGAAGATCATGATCAAATGGCAGGAAGAACTGGCAGGAAAAGCATGGAACAGCCTTTTCCTTGGCAACCATGACCAGCCAAGAAGTGTATCCAGATTTGGAAATGACAATCCTGCTTACCGCGATATTTCAGCCAAGATGCTGGCGACCTGTCTTCATATGATGCAGGGAACCCCTTATGTTTATCAGGGTGAAGAGCTTGGAATGACTAACATCTATTTCGACAAGCTGGAGGACTACCGCGATATCGAGAGCCTTCATTATTTCACTGAGCTGACAGAGACAGGCAGACTGACACCGGAGTATATGATGAAATGCCTGATGCTCAGAAGCCGCGATAATGCCAGAACACCTATGCAGTGGGACACTTCCGCAGGTGCAGGTTTCACTACAGGGGAACCATGGATCAAGGTAAACCCAAATTACCGGCAGATCAATGCGGCAGATCAGTTAAAAGATCCGGACTCTGTTTTCCATTATTATCAGAAACTGATCCGTCTGCGTAAAGAAATGGATATCATCGTGTACGGAGAATTTGAGGCTCTGTACCGTGATCATGACCAGATCTTTGCTTACATAAGAAAGCTTGAATCAGAGAAGCTGCTCACAGTATGCAATTTCAGTGCACAGGAAGCGGAAATGGAACTTCCGGAAACATTCGCAGAAGGAGCTCAGTGCCTGATTACGAACATGGGAAGAAAAGTATTTGACAGGAAAATCATCCTGAATCCATATGAGGCGTTTGTGCTTTACAAAAAATAAAATAGTCTGAAATAAAATACCCTTTCGTATGACATGACGGAAGGGTATTTTTGCTTTTATAGTGCTTATAGTTCTGGTAAGTGACGTAAACGCTGCGGTTTTCATTTATTTTATAGACAGGTATGTATTACTCCTATGAAGGCATATCTTCACTAAGTTTCAGCAGTGCTTCCGTTTAGCAACTGTCAAAGACAGGAGTATATGCTTTCCATGCTGTTTTGTCAACCAGAGTATATTACAATTCCGGAACCACTGTAGTCCATAGATGATTTCCTATTTTCTGGAAATCCCCCTCCAGAGACATTACAGTTACTACTGCATCCTTGTCAGGAAACGCCAGACAGAACTGACCATAATTTCCATCGGATCGATAGGAACCGGCTTCCGGATTCATTTTCCCGGAAGGCAAAGTGCCTGCACCGATTCCCAATAACAGTTTCTTCGGTCCGACTAAAGCTGTCGGTGTTCCCCCAGGCCCAACGCGCAATATTAATAAAAAAATCGAATAGAACCCTCATAAATTTCTAATAATTCTATGAATTTATTATCAAGATTATTTGCCTTATATCGTGGTATATAGTATAATAATATACATCTTTATTCGGAGATTGTTATGCCGAGACCCAGATCTGAGACCCCAAAGGAACACACCTCTATCATTCGTGCCAAAAGAAAAGACGGATGGACTTATGTACAAAGAGTTGTCAGCGTTTACGACCCAAAGATCAAAAACAGTAAAAGACTTTCAACCGAATACCTTGGAAAATTGCCCCCAGGAGAAACTGATCTGGAGAAATTAGTTCCTTTGGAACCCCGTAGGAGAAAAGGCTCGCTCAAGGCTGACAAGATCTCGGCACCCGCTAAAGAAGTTGCGGATCCAAGAGATCAGAGTCGTATCATTTATCCGCTTGATATCGTCTTCTGTGTCATTCTTCTTGCGGCTATGGAAGGCAAGACTTCCTGCACCGAGATTGCTGAATTCTGGAGACAATGCCGCCCCTTGCTGAGCAAGACCTTTCCAAACTTTCCCGATGAAGAAATTTCTCATGACACCGTCAGGCGCATCACCATGATCATCGGCAAAGATAAAAACGCCGCCCTAATTGAACGCTTTGTAAAAATGCTGCGCAGTAAACTGTCTCATCCGATAATTGCAGTCGACGGACAAGCTGTCAGAGCCTCTCGGAACTCTGCCGAGCATTCCCCGTATGTCTTAAACATCATGGATGCAGACAATGAACTGATTCTGGCTCAGCAGGTAATCGGCGAAAAAAATAATGAAATCACTCATGCCACAAAGTTGATCAGTACTCTGGATATCCAAGGCGCGATCGTTACGGCAGATGCCCTGAATACACAAACCGAGTTTGCGGCAAAGATCATTGCCGAAAAAGCAGACTACTGTCTTGCTCTCAAAGCTAATCAGGACCTAACTTATGAGCAAGTACGCGGTTTCTTTGAGTTAGGAACGCACGACTATAAAACAGCACGTCCCTCCGTGACAGACCAAAGCGGAAAAATTACAAAGAGAAAAACTCGCGTACTTCCGGGCAGTTTGCTGCCCAAAGAAATTCGGGATAAGTGGGTCGGTCTCGAAGAAGGCTCCATCGTGGAGACCGTCACCGACACCGTCAGGAAGAGTACAAGTGAGGTTCTTGAGCCGCAAGTGCGCTATTACATCTCCTCTTTGAGGTATGAAGCTCCGAATGTAGAACAGGTCCTGCATCGCGCTGTTCGCCAGCATTGGACAATTGAAAACAAGGGCCATTGGGCTTTGGATATGGCCTTTAATCAAGACCGTTTGCAATGTACCAACGCCCAATACTTAGCTGGCAGAACTCTGCTCAACAAAATCGCTCTTAATTTCACAACAAAGATCCAAACTCGCTTGGAGGAGGCAACAGGAAAAGCAGCGCCCTCAAAACCGATTATCAGGGCACGACTCAGAAAAATAGAGGACATGCTGGCCGCCATGAACGACTGCATCAGAATCTAAAAGGTGCCACGGGTTAGGTCTCCGATAAAAGGAGACCTATATCGTGGTTCGTTGCTCAATTTCTGGTGCGTCCGTCCTGAGGTATAGCAGAAAATGTCCCGATGCTTTATCTCTCGGCGATGCTGGCCGGCGCCGGCAACTCGGTATTTCATCCGAGCGACTATTCGCTGATGAACTACAACATTCAGGATCGCTTCTTGGGTCATGCTTTTGCCTGGCATAACATCACCGGCAATATCGGCTGGGCGATTTGTCCTTTCTTCATGGTGACGACAGCGGGTTGGTTCGGCTGGAGAGGTGCGGCGTTTGCGGCTTCCTCTGTGGCGCTGATTGTTCTTGTCATCGAGCTTTTATTCAGAGGCGTTTTCTCTCGCGATTCTGTCCGCGACACTACGCCGCCGACTCCGAAAGAAAAAGAAGAGGGGACCTTCGGATTTCTGCGGGTGCCTGATGTCTGGTACTGCTTCATGTTTTTCTTTTTTACGTCCGGTGCTTTCGGCGTTCTTCAAAGCTTTTCACAGACGATTTTCAAGAATGCCTATCACTTGAATCTGACCGGGGCCTCGGCGGCTCTGACGGCTTATCTCTTGGGCGCCGGGGCGGGCGCTTTGATCGGAGGATTTTTAACGAACCAGCATAAAATCTCGAGCAATCGTGTTGTGGCGCTGTGTCTTACGTTTGCAGCCGTGATGGCAGCTATTTTGGCGTCTCAGATTCTAAGCGGGTATTGGGCAGTCGTTCTAATGTGTCTGATGGGTCTGGGAACAGGCGTAGCAGCACCGAGCCGAGACATTATGATTCGAGGTGCGACAGTTGCTAAGTTAGGCAAGAAATCTTTCGGGCGTGTCTACGGTTTTACGTATTGCGGAATGGATGTAGGTCAGTCTCTGACTCCGATTTTCTTTGGACCGCTTCT
>ERZ772885.1640-NODE-1640-length-13035-cov-18.539985_pt1 | contig 13035 bp, 12 predicted proteins | sample MGYA00580580_ERZ772885 | MGnify/ENA primary metagenome ERZ772885 (study PRJEB29015, sample SAMEA2737673) | human gut metagenome | biome: human gut; feature: human-associated habitat; material: faeces | place: China | collected 2012 ...
CCGATTGCTACGCACTCGTCCGGGTTGATGCCCTTGAAGCCTTCCTTGCCGGTGATGCCCTTAACAGCCTCCTGTACAGCCGGAATACGGGTGGAACCGCCAACCAGCAGGACCTTGGACAGATCGGAAGCGGACAGACCAGCGTCGCTCATAGCCTGACGAACCGGGCCCATGGTGCGCTCAACGAGGTCTGCGGTCAGCTCGTTGAACTTTGCACGGGTCAGGGTCAGCTCGAGGTGCTTCGGACCGGTTGCGTCTGCGGTGATATACGGCTGGTTGATGGAGGTCTGGCTCATGCCGGACAGCTCGATCTTTGCCTTCTCAGCAGCTTCCTTCAGGCGCTGCATAGCCATACGGTCGTTCGACAGGTCAATGCCGTTGGACTTCTTGAACTCGTCAACCATCCAGTCGATGATGCGCTGGTCGAAGTCATCGCCGCCGAGGTGGGTATCACCTGCGGTGGACAGAACCTCCAGAACGCCCTCGCCGATATCCAGGATGGATACATCGAACGTACCGCCGCCGAGGTCGTAAACCATGATCTTCTGCTCGGATTCCTTATCTACGCCGTAAGCCAGCGCAGCAGCGGTCGGCTCATTGATGATACGCAGAACTTCCAGACCTGCGATCTTGCCGGCATCCTTGGTAGCCTGACGCTGCGAGTCGGAGAAGTAAGCCGGAACGGTGATGACCGCCTGATTTACCGGCTGGCCGAGGTATGCTTCTGCGTCAGCCTTCAGCTTCTGCAGGATCATAGCGGAAATCTCCTGCGGGGAGTACGGCTTGCCGTCGATGTTTACGCGGTAGTCGGTGCCCATGTGACGCTTGATGGAAATAATGGTACGGTCAGCGTTGGTTACAGCCTGGCGCTTAGCGACCTGACCGATCATACGCTCGCCGTCCTTGGAAAATGCAACAACAGACGGAGTGGTGCGCGCACCCTCAGCGTTAGGGATGACTACGGCTTCGCCGCCCTCCATAACAGATACACAAGAGTTCGTCGTACCAAGGTCAATACCAATGATCTTACCCATAATAAATACACTCCTTAATAGTTAGGATTTAGTTTACTTTAATTAGTAGTTAGTAATCAGTTTGCAACCTTCACCATCGCATGGCGAATAACCTTATCGCCAATCTGGAAGCCCTGCTGGAAGGTTTCCGCGATGACATTCTCACCGAGGCTTTCATCCTCAACGTGCATAACCGCGTTGTGGAAGTTCGGATCGAATGCGGTGCCTGTGGCAGCGTCGATGACGGTGACGTTAATGCCCTTGAGGCTTTCGGTCAGCTGCGTCATGGTCAGCTCGACACCCTTTTTATATTCGGTGTCGGCGGTCTCTGCCTTGAGCGCCCGCTCGAGGTTATCGTAGGTCGGCAGCAGTGCGGTTACGGCGCGGCTGACTGCATCGGTGTACGCCTGCTCGCGCTCGCGCTGGCTGCGCTTGCGGAAGTTGTCGTACTCCGCCGCCATGCGGAGATAACGATCGTTCAGGTCGTTATACTTGGCTTCCCAGTCCGTCGCGGGCTTTGCATCAGCCTTGGCGGTCTCCTCTGCGGGAGCCTCGGTCTTTACCTGCTCCTGCTCTTCCGCCTCCGGCTTTGTCTTTTTGCTCATGTCGTTTTGTGCCTCCGTTTGCAGGAAATCAATGATTTCCGTCTTTTTCATCTAAAAATGTCTCGGCAATCAGCTTGTTCAGCCCTTTTGCGAAGCGGCTGAGCTGTGCGGACAGCTTGGCGTAATCCATGCGGGTCGGACCCACGATGCCGATCGCACCCTGACCGATCTTGCCGATATCGTATTTTGCGTAGATCGCCGAGGTTTCACTCAGCGGGTTTTCACCGTTTTCCGGTCCGATGAAGAACTGGATGCCGTCGATCTTGCGGGTGGCCGGCAGCAGGTGCTTGCGGTCGTCCTCCATGTAATCGAGCAGCGTCTGTGCTTTTTTCGTATCGCGGTACTCCGGAAAACGAAGCAGCTTGCTGGCACCGTCGAGGTAAACCTTCTGGTCGCTCAGCTCGGTGATCAGCTCTGCGATGTACTCGGCCACCGGAGCGAGCAGCGCGGTCAATCCCGCGGCGCGGCGCACAATGTCGAATCGCTCGGCGGTGATGCTCGAGAGCGGCAGTCCGGTCAGCGTCTGGTTGAGTACATAGGTGAGCAGCTCGGCCTCATCCTTGGAGACCTCAGCCACCGTGCGGACCATTTTGTTCTTAACCGTACCCGAATCCGTAACCACTACGATTACGAAATTCATCTTATCGACTGCGATGATCTCAAACTGCCGGATGGCGATCTGTGTCATGGCCGGTGTGATAGCAACCGACGCGTAATTCGTCAGACTGGTGAGCAGCTTGCCGGCCTCCTGAATGAGGTGGTCAAGCTCGCGTACCTTGGTAAGCACGCTGTTCTGCAGTGCGTTTCCGTCCTCCGCATTGTCGGCCGGACGCTCCATCAGTTCATCCACATACAGTCGATAGCCTTGCGGTGAGGGAATTCGTCCCGCAGAGGTGTGCGGCTTTTCGAGGTAGCCCATGTCCTCCAGCTCACTCATCTCATTGCGGATGGTGGCGGACGAGAACGGCAGCTCGTGTCCCTCGGTCAATGCCTTGGAGCCGACCGGCTCAGCCGTGCGGATGTAATCGCCGATAATGGCTTTGAGTATTTGCTTTTTACGTTCCGAAAGCTCCACCGAAGCAGACTCCTTTCTTTCGGTTGTTAGCACTCCATCTCCCCGAGTGCTAAACTTAATTTACCACCACATACGGGCAAAGTCAAGTGCTGTTTGTGAACAATTTATGAAAATTTTAATTCCTTTCCTCGTACCTTTCGCACTAAAACAAGGCTGTTCACGGCATAAAGCAGGGTTTTCAGCCACTTTTGAAAATCCAGTTTTTAGCACTCTTCACATATCTTCACGCACTTTCACGCGAAAATGTTGTACTTGTGATGTACTGTGCAGTGTGCTTATCCTCGCATTTTCTTTTGCGCTGTGGCACGGAGAGTGCTAATATCAATGATATTTTGCGATTTTGCCATCTTTTCAGCAGCCAGCTCCTTATTTGCGTGTCCATATACGTTCAAAATCTGAGTGGGTGTTCCATGCCCCATTACTGCTTGCAGTTCTTTCAGGCTCATCTTGTCCAAATATTCCGTGCAGAACGTGTGTCGGAATCGGTGCGGGAAAACGTGCGTGATTTGATTATCAGGGTGTTGCTTGTTATACTTCTTCTCAGCCCACGCCATTTTAGAAGAAATGTTCTCGCCTACCATCGGTTTTCCATCCTGTGTAAAGAACAAAAAACCGCTATATCCACCTACCACAGGTTCTTCCATCGTTGCATTACGGTTTTCCAGCAGATGTTTGAAACAATAATAGGCGTTGTCATTCATTCCAATACTGCGATTGCCCGCTTTGGTCTTTGGCAGGTCAATAAAGTATTTTCCCTCGCGCTTTTTCAACTGCTTGTTGATAAAGATTCTCCGATTTTCAAAATCCAAATCAGATACCGTCAGTCCGCACAGTTCACTTACACGAACGCCTGTGAACAACAGCAGCGCGAACATATCAAAATACTTAGAATACGTTTCATCGTTCCACAGGAAAGTCAGCCAGTTCCGCTGTTCCTCTGCTGTCAACGGTGTGCGTTCCTCTGTATCGTTTTCAAGCACTTTGTTCATTCGGATTCCAAACGGATTACGCACGATAACCTCATCTTCAATCGCCATATTATAAGCCGCTTTTAACACTGCAATAACACTTGTGATAGTCTTATAGGCTCTGCCGTCCTTATGCATTTTGCCAATCAGATTTTTCACGCTTGAAACTTTAACGTCCATAATTTTCTGGTGAATGACAGGCTCTTGCTCGACCATTTTCAAGCGTGCTTTGTAATTCTTGATTGTGGTATCTCGTCTACTTTCCAGATGGTCGATATATTGTTCAACCAGTTCATACACCGTAATATTCGCAGAGTTATAATCAACGCCGCTGTTAAGTTTCTTCCACAGCTCTTTTTCTTTCTCGCGCAGCTTTTCAAGTGTCTTTGCATACAGATACTTGCGTTCTTTGGAATACGGGTCAGTATAGCTATACTGATAAAGTCCATTCGGTCGTTGACTCTCATTCTTTTCGAGGGCTTTGCCGTTTTTATCTTTTCGCTTTCCAGCCAATATTATATCTCCTTTCCTGCTGAAAAGCCCCAAATATGACAGCAACAGTATAGCATAGTTGGGGCTGAATTGCACTACTTTTTACCGATTATGCGGAATACGATTCGTTGATGTACTCCAAAAACTTCTCGCGCTTAATCATGCACCTATTCCCTACCCTGAACACGAGCGGGTTACTTTTCCCCTTTGTCATTCTGCGAATGGTATTCAGGCCGATACCTGTTGCCATTGACGTTTCTTTAATCGTCCACAGCACTTTCTCCATAATGGATACCACGTTATCATTACTGTTCAGGTTGTTGTTGGTGGTGTTTTTATCTTTGTTCAAGGTCATTTTCCTTTCTTTGAGTGAGATACATCTACTCACCCGCTCGAATGCAGGCGGCAGGTATGAAAAGTGTAAATTGTGCCCGTACAGGCAGTTGTAAAGGGGTATAGTCTAACTTGACTCTCTCAGGGGTATGCTATTCAGTAAAATTAAAATCCACATTGCCATTTATTTTACCAGTAGTAAACACAGTTCTTGACTTATATTTTACATCGTGTTATTCTAATCTCACAGGAGGTTGAGAATATGGCAAATATCGCGTATGTGAGAGTATCTACAGTAGAGCAGAACGATGAACGGCAGCGTGAAGCGTTAGCCGCTTACCAGATCGACAAGTGGTTCTGCGAGAAAGTGTCCGGCAAAGACACGAACAGGCCGCAGCTTCAAGCCATGCTGGAGTATGTGCGCGAGGGTGATACCGTGTATGTTCACGATTTCAGCCGTCTGGCACGCTCTACCGCTGACCTGCTGAACATCGTTGACACTCTGTCCGCCAAGGGTGTGCATCTTGTCAGCCGTAAAGAAGCCGTAGACAGCAGTACACCAACAGGAAAGCTCATGCTGACTATGATAGGAGCTATCGCAGAGTTTGAACGCGCGAACCTGTTAGAACGCCAGAGAGAGGGTATCGCCATCGCCAAGCGGGAGGGCAAGTACAAAGGGCGCACGCCTGTTACACCTGCCGACTTTGCCGCCCAGTATGCGAGATACCAGCGCCGCGAGATACCGTCTAAAGCTGAGTTGGCACGGGTACTCAAAATCAGCCGTCCGACACTGGATAAGCTGATTAAGGAGCAGGTAGAGGGTTAACGCCCTCTCCTTTGCTCTCAAACGCCCTGTATTCATCAGTGTTGACAGCAGCAACTCTATGGGGTCGGTAAATCGCCGTCCCCTTTCTTTCGCTCTCAAACGCCTTGTATCTTCCAGAATACCGTAGCGAAACGCGACAGTATTGCGGCTGGTGCGCTGTTGTTCAAAGGTCGCAGTTCCCGCCTTTAGCAGCGGGGTGACCGTTTTGGTCACTCCTTTGCATAGGGTAACGTTTCGTTACTCTATCTGTCACAGCCAGCAAAAGGGCGTCGTGTCTTGCGACACCCTTAATCGAGGGGTCATCGTTCCGGTGACACCTGTTTATGAGAGCGTGTTCCGTGACTTCATCGGCCACAGCCCACAAGGGTGTACCCGCTCGTTACTCCCTTAGTCCAGCCAGAAAGAGGATAGCCGTTTGTGATACATCCTTAGTTCAACCAGTGCCCAAAACGCTTAATTCCATAAATCATCAGATTCCTCGCTTGTCTGGTCGAAATTCTTTCTATTCTGAACTTGCGTTTCTTCACTTGTTTCAGCCAGAGCAGAGGTATTGCTTTGTTGGCTGGTTTCTTGTGTGACATGGTATAATTCTGCCGTCATGTGTTCACGCCATTCTTCCTCTGAATACTCGTTTCCCTCAATGCGATTCAGCGCAGTTTCGATTTGCGTTATGCTGATATTCTTTAATTGCTCACTAACGGCATAACCTTTCATTTCTTGATTGTCAATACAGATAGTTGAGTGAGGATACGCCACCAGTTGACATAACAAGGTACTTACTTCAAGCAATAAAGATTCTCCGCTTCTGGTCAGAAAATATTCTTTTGCATTCGAGGTCATAAACCCATTATTCAAAGCCCGCTCGTTACCATTGACAGAGTAATTACTATTATCAGTATTGCTAATTTCAGTCTTATTCTTATCAGTCTTATTACTCTGTCCGTTGGACTGCTCTGGAACTGTCCCCTCGACAGGTCTTGTCTGTCCGTTAGACGGTTCAGCGATGTTCTCCTGACAGCTCTTTAACTGTTCTTCCTGCGGCTCTTGTCCGTCCTTTGAACGTGTTCTATCCAGTCGTTTTGACGGTTCAGTTTCAAGCACATCATGCACATAGATTCGATTGGGTTTTCCCAATCCCTGCCGAACCTTGTGAATCAACCCCATGTTGTCGAGGTCATTCACTAACTGGCCAGCTTTCTTTTCACCGCAGCGAACATCTGCCGCCACGTTTCTAAGGTCATAACAGATGAACGGCGTTCCATTCTCATCTTGCATCTGTTTAATGATAGACAGTTGCAGGCGGTCACGCATCAGGGTGTACGCCAGGATATGTTGCGCTGTCAGGTGTTTGTACTGCGGGTATTGCGGCGCTTTTTCGTTAAAGAAAACTTTCGGCAGTTTGGCGAACGCTTGTGTGCTTTCGCTCTGGCCGAACGTTTCGTTCGGTGTGGTAATGGAATTACTCATTTTTCCTCCTTAATGTCAGTTCTCTATTTCCCTGTCTGGCTCGTTCCGAATTTTCGGGAAACAGCTTTTGCAACTCTCCGAAGTTTCGGGAATAGCTCCCAGACAAAAAAATTTAGATTTCCTTGATTTTTCTCGTCCTTCCAAATCAAACTCGAACGTGGGAATGAGCCAAAATACTTGACTTCTCCCGCACTTGATGGTATTCTTGCTTTGAATAGTTAAATCACAATTTTCTCGCTCCTTTCATAATTGGCTCAGAATGCCCCAGAATCGTTTCTGGCGATCATTTGTCAAATGATACATCAGATGCATCAAAAGCGATTACGACGCATTCTCACGAGATTATGACATTTTCGTGCCGTCCATCAAATTATAATCGCTCTCTTTCTGGTCGTTGGTCGTAGTTGGTCATTGTGAATCGCTGGCTGAACTCGGCGCTGAATTGTCGTTGAGTGGCCATGCGGCATTGGCTGAACTCGATAACAAAACGTTATTGAGTGGCCGTGCGGCTGGCTTGCTAAATCATGGGATTTCACCTCTTTCTAAATCAGCTCAGAATGCCCCAGAATCGTTTCTGGTGGTTATTCGTCAAGAGATACGCGCAGTTAGGGCAGGAACGATTGTGGCGCGTTCTCGCAGGATTATGCAACTTAACGCGCGGTGTTTTTTCCTGACATATACTACTATACAAAAAATCGGAAATCGGGTCTCGGCGCTATGCACAAATTTCGCTCTTGTTTATTGTATATTATTCACAATTTGCAACTAAATTTATTATATAGGCAGCAAAAAGCGGCTGATATGCGTGAAAAATCGCACATCAGCCGCAGTTATTTTTTAATTAAAAATCTTCATCATCATCAGCCAGAAAGATAGTCAGCTGAAAAGGTTTCTGATCTGCGAACTTCACAGTGATATACTCAATCCGTTCCTCTGGAAAGAAACGCCCGCTTGCCCATGCAAATTCGCCTTTTACCACAATCTTACTCTCCCAGAACGGGTCAATGATAAAAGCAACGCCGTCCTCGATAATTTCAAAAGGCCCTACTACAAGAGATATATCTACTCGACTGGCCGCATCTTTCGAGGGAAAGTTCATCTGCATACTGGTGAAATACCCTCTGTTCAAATGAACCAGCAGGCTTTCCAGCGTCGGGAATGTTAGTCTTTCAAATTCCATGATTTTCTCCTTTGTTTTTCCGTTGGGTGATTGGGTTTTCGGTGTCATTTCGGGGCTTTTCGGGTCAAATGTTGTACTTGTGATGTACTGATTTTTCATATTGATAACATTTCAGTAGTTTTAATCATGCATTCCGCTCGAATGACATCATTTTGCGAACTCTATCCACTCCTCAAAGTGTACTATTTGTTATCAATTTATGAAATGATCATCGGAATTTTATCACACCCGCCTGCCGAGTGCTGAAATGCCAGTTTCCACCGTATAAAAAACGCTCTGATTTGGTCGTTTTTCCTTGCGTTCGCGTCCACGCAGTGATAGAATTAATATGAGAGAGAGACAGGCAATCGTTCGATTGCCGTAGAGAGAAAATCCGCTCTATAAAAAGGAGAACAAACATGAAGGAAATCAAAGTTGGCATCGTCGGTTTGGGCCGTCTCGGTTCGGTACACGCGCAGAATCTCGCGTTCAAGATTCCCGGCTGCAAGCTGGTCGCTGCCTGCTCGCTCGAGCAGAAGGAGCTGGACTGGGCGAAGGACTACCTCAAGGTAGAGTACACCACCACGGACTACAAGAAAATGGTTGACGAGGCAGACATCGAAGCTGTCGTTATCGTCTCCTCCTCTCCGGAGCACTGCTGGATGATCGAGTACGCGCTCGATGCAGGCAAGCACGTTTTCACCGACAAGCCGCTCGGCTGCTCGCTTGAGGAGTGCAAGCGCGCTGAGGCTGCCGTTGAACGACATCCGGACAAGATCTTCTTCCTTGGCTTTATGCGCCGCTACGATCCGTCCTATGCGGATGCAAAGGCACAGATCAACGCAGGCCGCATCGGCAAGCCGTATCTGGTAAAGGCTACCGGCCTTGACCCGGAAGCACTGGTCGAGAGCTGCATCAAGTTCTCCAAGACCTCGGGCGGCATCTTCATTGACGCGGCTTCGCACGACATTGACCTGATGCGCTGGTTCCTCGGCGGTGAGGTTACTGAGGTTTACGCCGCAGGCACCAACTTCAAGCACCCCGAGTTTGCCGAGAACGGTGACACCGAGACCGGCATGGCAATGCTCAAGTTTGACAATGGTACGGTTGCTTTCCTGCACGTTGGCCGTACTGCGCCGCACGGCTACCACACCGAGACCGAAATCGTCGGCACCGAAGCACATATCCGCGTAGCCGGTGTACCGTGGAAGGACCGTGTAATGGTTTACGATCAGTACGGTGCCCGTCAGGAGATCGTCGAGAACTTCCCGCAGCGTTTCGCAGAGGCGTACCTGCTCGAAATGGTGGACTTCATCGACTGCATCCAGAAGGACCGCAAGCCCGAGCTGACCGTTTACGACGGCACCAAGGCAACCCTCGTTACCTACGCGATTACGGATTCGTTCCACTCCGGCAAGCCGGTTCAGGTACAGTATTAATATATTGTAAAATCGCACAAAAGCAGAGCCGAAAGGCTCTGCTTTTTCTTGCATATTTCCATCTTCTCTGCTATTATAATGGCAAGGAGGTAGAGATTATGAACAACAACGTTCCCATTGCCCGCTGGCTTTCCATGTTCTGGCTGTGCAGCGCCGTTTCACTGGTGCTTGGACAATTCAGCGGCTCCGTCACTTTGAACGGCACAAACGGTGCAGCACTCACCGTTACCGGCATTCTCGGTATATTCTGCACCCTCGTGCAGTTTTATCCGTTTTACCGGTTCAGCCGCGTGTCCGAGCGCCTGCAGCGTGCGTTCACAGCCACTGTGCTCAGCGTGGCGGCAACCGTTGTCGGCCTGCTGGCCATGACACTCGTTCCGAGCGACACGCCGCCGTATACACCCAGCACGTTTTATCTGCTGTTCAGCCTGATCGCACTTGCCGGTGTGATCGCAGCCTATGTCTCGCAGTTCTGGCTGTACACCGGACTGGACGATATCTGTACAGAGCGCGGCTACGACTTTCCGCCCAAGCGTATTCGCTGGTGCTTTTATCTTTCCCTTATCAACATTTTGCTGCGCATGCTGCCAACTTCCATTCCGATTTTTCTCTCGCAGATTGCCAGCCTTGTGCTGCTTGCCCTGTTTATCCGCGCTGCATATCAAGCGGAAAAACTGACCGTATAACCCAATATAAAAGAAAAAGGACCGCTGGGGCGGTCCTTTTTCTTTTATATGAGAGATTATTTGTAGAGAGCAGGTTTATCCATCATCTCGATCGGCAGGAACTGATTCGTGCCGCGGGAACGGTTGAGCGTGTCTGCTGCAACGCAGGCAGCGTAGCCGTCCCATGCGGACGGACCATCCGGCTCCCCCTTCTCCTCGAGGGTCTTGACCCAATGGGTCAGCTCAATGTCATAGGCTTCAATAAAGCGGTCCTTCCAGTCGGTCAGGATCGGGAACGAACGGGTTGCGTTCGAGCGCTTGACAACCGCATACGGATCAGGCAGGTTGACTGTGCCCTTCTCGCAGACGACCTGACACTGGATGTCGTAACCGTAAGCGTCCGCAACCTGAACCTCTACGTCGATGCGCGCACCGGACTGGGTTTCCAGCAGCACGATCTGCGGGTTGTCATAACCCTTGGTAGAGCACGCGGACTGGCGCACCTTGAGCACCTGACCGTTCTTATACTCGTCACCGAGCAGCCAACGACAGATATCCAGCTCGTGGATTGCAACGTTGGAAACGCCCATCTCGGTCTGGAAGCCGTCCGGCTGAGATACGTTGCGGTGGCACGCGTGAATCATCAGCGGCGCACCCAGCTCGCCGGAGTCGATGATGCGCTTCATCTCGGCATAGCCGCGGTCATAATGGCGCATAAAGCCCACCTGCAACAGACGTTTGCCGTGCGCGGTTTCTGCGGCGATGATCTTCTCGCAGTCCTCTGCGTTCTGCGCCAGCGGCTTCTCGCAGAAAACGTACTTGCCGGCCTTGAGCGCCTCGAGCACATAGCCTGCGTGGCTCGGGTCGGACGAGGTGATAACGACCGCCTGCACCTCCGGTGCTGCGATCAGCTCCTCGCCGGTCTTGTATGCCTTCATGCCTTCATACTGCGCCGCAACCTTAATCGCAGCTTCTTCAAAATAGTCTGCACAGGCAACAACCTGACAGCCCGGAACAATGTCCGTCAGGCGTCGAATGTGATCGCGGCCGATTGCACCGCAGCCAATAACACCAATATTCAGCATGCTGATCCTCTCCTTTTAACAGCAAGAATAATCACTTAAAATCTCGTTAATACTCGCGGATTCCCGCGTTTTTTCACACTTTTTTCTTCATTGCATACATTGTACCGCAATCCCGCCGTCACGGTCAACCGTCCCACCAAAACATTGGTAGCCTGCCTAAAAAAGCACCGCAAATTTATGGCAAAATGAAGGCTCAAAAGCAGATGAAAGTGCATTTTTGATTGTGCACTGTGCGTAGTTATACTTGACGTCAGCGCTGCTCTCCCCTATACTTTGAAGTAGAAAAGGAGAATGTGTTAATGGCAGTTACCATACAAAAAATCGCAGAGCTGTCCGGTGTGTCGCGCGGCACGGTGGACCGTGTGCTGCACGGACGCCCCAACGTCAATCCAATGATACGCGAAAAAGTTGTCCGTGCCGCAGAAAAACTCGGCTACCAGCCGCCGGCACCGTCGAAATCGGCAGATTGCAGGCAAGCGGCTATTCTCATTCCGCAATGGACGGACGGGCACTTCAACCGGCAGATTGTCAGCGGCATTCGCAAGGCACTGCGCTATATCGCCGATCCGGCGTTTGTACTGGCCGAGCAGCCGCTGCGCACCATGACTATGCAGGAGCTGCTCCGCGCGATGGACGAACAGATTCGTTCCGGCGTGGACGGACTCATCATCCGTGCCGAGAATACGCCGGAGGTCCGTGCCGCCATCGAGCAGGCAGTGCAGCAAGGCGTTACCGTCATCACCTATGATGCCGATGTGCCGCACAGCGGCCGTCTGTGCCACGCCGGACAGGATCTTGTCCGCGCAGGCGCTATCGCCGCCGGTGTCATGGCGCGGCTCATCCGGCCGCCCGAGCACGTTCTCATTGTCACCGGAAATCTGCGTATGGAAGCACACAAGGGCCGCGTGGACGGCTTCTGCCGCCGGCTGCTCGAGCTGGGTTTCTCCGAAGATGCCTACCGCGTGATTGAAACCAATGAAATGCCTGAACTCACCGGCGAACTCGTCGCGCAGGCGCTTCAGGCCGACAGCCGCCTGCACGCCGTCTATATGGCCTGCCAACCGCTCTCCGGCTGCATCGCGGGCATCCGAAAAGCGCGGCGCACCACCCGGCCGCATATCGTCTGCAACGACCTCACGCCCACCGCGAAGCGGTATCTGCGCGAGGGAACGGTGGATTTCGTGATCGGTCAGTCATTCTCGCAGGAGTCGTTCCACGCGGTGTTGGCGATGTATCAAATGCTGCTGCGCGGCGTGAAGCCCAAACGGGAGCTGTATTATACCGATCTGCGGTTGATCACGCAGGAGATGTTGTAGCGAGAGATTGCATTTAGCGATTTGCAGTAATTGAGAATTGATAATGGAAAATTGACGTGACGGTTTACCGTTGTGTGGGTGGCCAATGGCCTCCCTACGGGATAGATTGTGCAGGTCGGATACAAGCGGTGCGCCGAGTCGTCACACCCTACGGTATAACGAGTGCAATTCGTAGGTGTCGTGCAAAATATCCAAGCCAACGAGTTGCGCGACACTGTTATGTCGCGCCTGTGAAGAATAACCCGCATGTGTAGCAGTACGCTATCTGTGAACTGCGAATAGTTTGCGAAAGACACGCAATGGTAACCCGACTGCCGTTCCCCATATCGAAGCGGTCGCCGGTCTCTGATCTGTGCCAAACTAAGAAATAAAGGAAGATGGAGTCCCAAGAGGATAGAAACCTTGGTGTCTATCCTTTTGGATCTCCCAGCCAAAGGTTGGCTCCCATTTCCAATACTTTAGTAATCAGATAACGATTTACACAACAAAAAAGAGCCGCTTTACAGCGACTCTTTTTTGTTTGATATGCGCGGACTGATTACTTAGCAGCCAGACGGCGAGCCTTAGCAGCCATGCGCTCACGAGTAACGTC
>ERZ772885.1641-NODE-1641-length-13022-cov-6.258965_pt1 | contig 13022 bp, 13 predicted proteins | sample MGYA00580580_ERZ772885 | MGnify/ENA primary metagenome ERZ772885 (study PRJEB29015, sample SAMEA2737673) | human gut metagenome | biome: human gut; feature: human-associated habitat; material: faeces | place: China | collected 2012 ...
ATCTAAATTATCAATTGTATTTTTAGCTGGTAAAGTATTTTTAATATTCTCATCTATTTCATAAACTGATTTTCTTAATTTCTTAGAACGTTCTTGTAACACTTCACGTGGTGATTTTTGACTATATCTTGCTGCCGTATGCGTAGCATCAACAATGATTGACTTTGATTTTATTATTCCTTTTTCAAGGGCGATTTCAACAGTTTTATTTATTAACATATCTAAAATATTTATATCTTTAAGTCTAAGTCTACGAAATTTAGTTAGAGAGCTTGGCTCAATAACATTTTCCTCTGGAGCCATTCCAAGAAAATATTTAAATGACATATCATATTTTGAACGCTCCACAATATCTACATCTGATAAATCAAATATAGATTTTAATAAAAGATATTTAAACATTAGTATTGGATCAATAGCATTTCTACCATTATTAATACAATATTTATCTAAAAGTTCATCATAAACAAATGAAAAATCAATTAGTTCATTAATTTTTCTTAACATATTATCTTTAGGAACAACTAAATCATAAATTCCTGTATATTCACTTAAAATCATTGTTTCTTGCTTTTTTATCATACACATCACCAACATTATTTTATAAGTTAAGTATAACATAAAAGACCTAAAAAATTGTCTTAAAAAAATTTTTTAGGTCTTTTATTCCGAAAGGCACTTTTTCAGTGCCCTCTTTTTAAACAGGGGGTTTTTCAACAAACTGGAAAAAAATCAAGTAGATTTAATCTACTTGATTTTTTTAACAGAGGCTTTTCTATAAACTATATACGAAAACAAAATAAATATAGGAATTATAATAATTACTAACTTAAACATTTTTATTTTATACATAACTGTAAATATATCACTAAACGGCATTAAAATCATATGTATCAATATCAATATCCAATTATACCATACTGGATCTAATGTACTTTGATTATAATATGATATAAGATAATTATTCTCCAATATTATTATAGTCATTAATATACTAATAAAAAATATAAATAATCTAATACTCTTTTTATCTATATTAAATATTTTAAAACTAACTATCAATGTAACTATATTAATAATTAAGCTAATTATAGCATCATTTAGTAAAAATACTCTTTCATTAAATATTCTTATTGAAATAATATTTATTACCACTAAAAAAAAATATATATATATAATTTTATATTTTTTCATTTTATACCTCACAGAAACAAATTATTTTAATTGTAATAAAATAAATTATACATTATTCATATAAATTTTTCCATTATTAATATAAAAATGAAAAAACTGCGTAGAATTATTCTTCTACGCAGTTTTTTCATTTCTATTTTTTTATTTTTACGGTTTTAAGCCATTTATAAGGTGTGAAAACACCACTCTAAGTTTAGCTCCAGTAAACTTTAACGTAAAATCGTATTTTTCACTACATTAAAATTTTCCTATTGGAATATAAAAATACAATAGCTCCTCTTTATATTAAATATTTTATAATCCTACTTACAAAATAAAAAACTTTCTTCTTGGCTCTTTGAGCTTCCATTTTTGCTTTAATATCTTATAATTTCTTCTCAAGCTCACTAACTCTAAGCTCCAAGCTCTTTGTACCCTCAATTTTATCTAGCTCTCTTAATGCTCTTTCTTCTGTACCACCAACTAATAGCTCTGTCATAGTAATACCTTTCAGCTCTGCTACTCTCTTAAATAATTTCTTCTGCTCCTTACTTACCCTAACCTTGATATAATCATCTTTTATAGCCATTGTTCCCACCCTTATAAATTCAGTTAATCCCTTGTTACTACCGTACCATAACCATAATAAAAATATTGTCTAATCTAAGAAGCTCCTCCATATAACTCTTAAGAAAATTTGATACCTGTTTTAAAAGCTATCTGCTTTCATAAACTTTATTCTTTTTAATGCCTTAACAGTATGAAAACTTATTTGGTTGTTGCTCCAATTAAATTTCATCATATCCAGAAGACTATTTTTATCTATATATCCATTTATATAGTCCTCTAGGTTATCCATAATTGTATCATCACACATAAATCCCTCAACAACATCAAAATCATGCTTTCCACCATTTCTACAATGAACAATGAAATCAAGCCATTCTTCATTATATTCTTCAAATACCTTGACCTTTAAATCTGAAATATCTTCTAACTCATATGTAGTTACAATGGGCGTCTTATACTTCTTTGATAGCCCTATCGCTTGTTCCTTTATCCTAGTACAATAAAATCCATATCCAAAATCTTTAGTGGAGTTTCCAATCTCAATCTTAGGATAGTTGTCTATTTTATAACTCCAACTATAAATCATAATTCTCCCTATACCTCCTACTTTTTGAACCCTAGTATAAACCATCTTGCAATAATCTGAAAGGTATCTTTATGCAGAAAAATAGAACAGGTATGAAGTACCCTATAATACAAGGTTGAAAAATTTGCTACCTGTTTTTAAAACAAACTTGCAAAATTGAAATATTGATTTAATTTATAAAATACTTTATAATACAAAAAGAACAAGGCTTATATTAAACCTTGCTCTTTTAGATATTTTCTATCACGAATATAGGTATCTTTAGATATATTAAGTTGCAAACATATATCTTTCTGTTTAAGACCTTCGGCTAAAAGGTCTTTTATTTTTGCCCTTCTTTGTGATAACTTTTCTTTTTCACTTACTTTTCCCTCTGATTTTAACTTTTCTTGATATGCTTTTTTAACCCTTATATTTTCTCTTCTCTTGTATTCTTTCTTAGAAATAATTGTAGTCATATAAGTTTCTTCAATCTCTGTAATTAATAAAAGCTCTATAAGAGTTTCATTCTTGTACTTATAATCCTTATCTTTGCTTAAATAAACCTTCTCCGCACTTCCAGTTGCTCTTATAACCTCTGTTTCACTTAATGGATATACAAACTCTCTATTAAGCTCTAAAACGTCCTCTAAAGCCTTTTGAGTGTCCTCTAAGAAATAACATAAGAATATCTATACAAGAATAATATAAGCCCTCTATGAGCTCTTAAATCATATTCTCTAAGTTCACATAATTTTATTATGTCAGACTGTTGACAAAGTGTTAGCAGTCTTTATTTTTATCCAAATATGAAATATAATTTAAAATATATAAATTTGTTACATAGAGGTTTTATTAATGATAAACGAAAGAAAAGAAGCACAAAGTGAAATAGAAGTAGTAATGTTAGAAGAATTAGTCCCACAAGACCATTTATTAAGGAAAATTGATAAATATATAGATTTTTCATTCATTAGGGATTTAACTAGGGATTTGTATTGTCATACAAATGGTCGACCAGCTGTTGATCCAGTAGTATTATTTAAAATGTTATTTATAGGATATCTTTATGGCATACGCTCCGAAAGGCAGTTAGTTAAAGATATAGAAGTAAATTTAGCATATAGATGGTTTTTAGGATATTCAATTACAGAGAAAATTCCAGATTCATCTACAATAAGTCAGAATAGAATTAGAAGATTTAAAGGTACTGATATTCCACAGAAAATATTTGATAATATAGTTTTTCAAGCTATGGAAAAAGATTTAGTTGGAGGTAAAATTCTTTATTCTGATTCAACTCATATAAAAGCAAATGCTAATAAAAGAAAGTTTGAAAAAGTTGAAGTAGACGTAACTCCTAAGGAATATATAGAACAGTTAGATATTGATGTTAATGAAGATAGAGAGAATCATAATAAAAAGCCTTTAAAACCAAGAAAGTTCAAAAAAGAAACAAAAGAAATTAAGAAAAGTACAACTGATCCTGATAGTGGATATATGATGAGAGATAATAAACCCGAAGGCTTTTTTTATTTAGACCATAGAACTGTAGATAGTAAAAATAATATAATTATGGATGTTCATGTTACCCCTGGTAACGTCAGCGATAGCGAACCAATATTAAAGAGAATAGATAGAATTAAAGAAACATTTAATATAAAACCTAAGTATCTTGGTTTAGATGCAGGATATTCAACTAATCCTATTTTTAAAGGAATAATAGATATAGATATAATACCTGTTGTTGCATATAGACGTTCTCCTCATAAAAAAGGAATGTATACAAAGAATAAGTATATATATGATTATGATAAAGACATATATATTTGTCCCAATAATGTTGCACTAATATATAAAACAACGACCCGTGAAGGCTATAAGGAATACAGATGCTTTGAAGAAATATGTATGTGTTGTCCTCACAAAGATAAATGCCTTGGAGAAAAAGCTAAATATAAAATAATTAGAAGACATGTTTGGGAAAATCATAAAGACGATAATAAAAATTTCCTTAAAACCGAGAAGGGAAAAGGTATTTACAATAGAAGAAAAGAAACGGTTGAGCGAAGCTTCGCAGATTCAAAAAATCTGCATGGGCTTCGCTATGCTCGCTTCCGTGGACACGAAAAAGTGTCCGAACAATGTCTGCTAACTGCAGCAGTACAGAATATGAAAAAGATAGCAACAAGACTATCTTTGTTATTTTCATATTATATTAGTAATTTTAATTATATTATGTATTTCAAACTTTATCCACAACTAGTAAACAAAACCCCTCTGCTTTTTTAACAGGAGATTTTTCAACAAACTGAAATTATTTAGATATTTTTGATAATAAATCACCTATATCTTCTGGTGTAAATACATATGTCTTATTGCAGAAATGACATTTTAATTCTTCGTTTTTACCATCTTCATATATTTCTCTTAAGTCTTTTTCACCTATTGAAATTAATGCTTTTTCTACCTTTTCTCTACTACAATCACAAGTAAATTCTGGAGTCATTTCTTCTAATATCTTTAAGTCCATATCTCCAAAGATATAATCTAAAATATCATCCATAGTTTTTCCTTCATTTAGCATAGTAGTTAATGACGGTATTTCCTCTAATCTATAAGTGATTATATCAGCTAAGAATTCATCTGCACCTGGTAACATTTGAATTATAAATCCACCTGCTACCTTTATAGAATAATCCTTATCAACTAATACTCCTAATGAAACAGCTGATGGTGTTTGTTCTGATACAGTAAAATAATATGCTAAATCTTCAGCAATTTCACCTGAATGTATTGGAACTTGACCAACATAAGGATCTTTCATTCCTAAATCCTTAATAACTAATAATTGACCATTTTTCCCTACATATCCACCAACATCAAGTTTGCCATTTGGGTTTAATGGTAAATCTCCATATGGATTACCTATATATCCCTTAACTTTACCACCTTCATATGCAGTAACAACTACTCCATTAGCATCTCCGCCTCCATCAATTTTTAAAGTCATTACTTCATCCTTTGATTTTAATGTGGAACCTAATAATGCTCCTGCTGTTAGTAATCTTCCAAGTGCAGCTGAAGCTACTGGTGTACACTCATGTATTTCTCTTGCATATTCAACTAAATTAGTTGTAGTACCTGCAATTATTCTTATCATTCCATCTTTTGCAACTGCTCTAATTATTTTATCATTCATATTTAACCTCCAACTGTTATTTCTTTTTTACTATATAAACTATTCTTTCACTATTTGCTTGTACATTATTATTCAAATATCCATCGAATTTATTAATTATATTTAAATTTAATTCTTGTAATATTTCTTCTATTTCAGATTCTTTATATGCTCTTTCAATATGTTCTTCTTCAATTTTTTCGTATAAATCACCTTTTTTAACAAAAAACGTTAAAAACATAGACAATAAATCTTCTTCAAATACATTTTCCCATGTATAAAAAACTTCTTCTTCACTATATGTGTAAATATTATTTCCTAATATTTCAGATAATTTATAATAAGAATTAATATCAAATATAAATATTCCATCATCCTTTAAATGATCATAGACACCTTTAAAATATTTTTTTAACCCTTCAATATCTGTAATATAATTAGTAGAGTCTAATACAGAAGTTATTAAATCAAATTTTCTATTTAAAGAAAGTTCCGTCATATCCTGACATATTATTTTCCCTTTAATACGCTCACTCTTAAGTTTATCAAAAGCTTCTCTTAACATATCTTCTGATAAATCAACTCCATAAATATCCTTAAAATGTTTAGCTAATCTCACTGTTATATTACCAGTTCCACAAGCTATATCAAGGTAATCATTAAATTTTATATTATTTTCATTACAAACCTTTAATATAAAATCAACCATTTCATTATAATTTATATCTTCATTAATTAACTCATCATATATCTTTGCAAATTCGCCATAAGCCATAATATCCCCCCTCACTTATTTAATATTGTGAGAAAAATTCTTATTTTTAGAATTTTAATTTCTATGTTTTATATTACTATGATAACAAATGCTAAGTCAATCCATTATTTTCTTCCTAATATTTGATCATTAGTTGGAAGCTTTAATTCTTTTTTTCTCTTTGTCATGATTCCTCCAATTCTACCAGTTTCTTCAGATGTAAGTCCTCCCCATCCACATTCATCAACTTTTTGACTTAACCCCAATTCTTCTGCTATTTCATATTTTATTTTTTCTCTCATTTTTTCTTGTGGTGTTAACTCCTTATTAGTTCTAATTTTTGACTTAATAATCTTCTTTAGTGGTGTTTTACTCATAAAAATTCCCCCTATATAAATTTCTAAAAATATTTTCTCCCATATCTTTTATATTTATACAAGATACTTAGTTGCAATTTTCTTGTTCTATTCATAAAATAAAATTAAGCATAAAAATCAAGCATATCATTAATTAGTAAATATTCCTTGAAACTTTCCTATATAAAAGGTATAATCTATGTAATATAAGTTTATAAATAGATAGAGGTGCGGTACTTAAAAGTATTATTATGGATTTAAGCATGTTAAAATAATAAGAAAGGATTTATCGCCGAAGTATATAGCCTAAGCTTTACAGCTATATAACTGGGGGTATGTATAATATGCATATTTCTGTCACATTTTTATGTGGTGAGCTATCATTTAAGGATTTTATGTATTAATATATACAATATACCTTGAGTGATACTCAAGGTTTTTTTAATAAAAGTTTATTGAATAAATTTACACATATTAAAACTTAAATTTGGACAGAAAATTTTCTATTATTGAATTTATATATACTTTATAAGAAATTAAGAATAAAAAAGGGGGAACCAAAATGTACAATGTTGCAATAGTTGGTAGTACTGGTAATGTAGGTAGAAAATTTCTAGAAATATTAGAAGAAAGAAATTTTCCAATTAAAAACTTATATCTTTTTGCTTCTCAAAGATCTGCTGGATCATATTTAGAATTTAAAGGTCAAAAATATCTAGTTGAAAATACTTGTGAAGAAAATATTAAAAATAAAAAAATAGATATTGCTTTATTTTCAGCAGGTGGAGATATAAGCTTAAAGTTTGCTCCTATTTTTTCAGCTTATGGATCAGTTGTTATAGATAATTCAAGTGCTTGGAGAATGGATAAAACTGTTCCTTTAGTGGTTCCTGAAGTAAATCCTGAGGATTTAAAAAATCATAATGGAATTATTGCTAATCCAAATTGTTCTACTATTCAAGCAATGGTGCCATTAAAAGCTTTAGCAGATAAGTATGGAATAAAAAGAATTATTTATTCAACTTACCAAGCTGTTTCAGGTGCTGGAATGCAAGGTATTGCAGATTTAGAAGATGGCCTAAAAGGAATTGCTCCAAAAAAATTTCCTTATCCAATAGCAGGTAACTGTCTTCCTCACATAGACGTATTTTTAGATAATGGATATACTAAGGAAGAAGAAAAAATGATTAATGAAACAAGAAAAATTTTACATGATGAAAATTTAAGAATAACTGCTACAACTGTAAGAGTACCTGTTTTAAATAGTCATAGTGAAAGTATAAATGTTGAATTAAACAATCCATTTGAATTAAAAGATATATTTACACTTTTTGAAAATACACCTGGCTTAACATTATATGATAATGTTAATGAATTAAAATATCCAACCCCATTAGAAATTTCTGGTAAAGATGATGTTTATATTGGAAGAATAAGACGTGATTTTAGTGTAGACAATGGTTTAAATTTATGGGTTGTTGCTGATAACATAAGAAAAGGAGCAGCATTAAATGCTGTACAAATTGCCGAAGTATTAATTAATAATAACTGGCTTTAGGAGGAATATAATGTCAATTTTTAAAGGCTCTGGTGTAGCTATAATTACACCATTTAATGAAAATGGTATAGATTTTGAAAAGTTCAAATATTTGATTGAATGGCATATAAAGGAATCTACTGATGCTATCATCGTTTGTGGTACAACTGGTGAAGCTACTACAATGACAGAACAAGAAAAAAAGGAAGCTATTAAATTTACAGTTGATACTGTAAATAAAAGAATTCCTGTTATTGCTGGTACTGGTGGGAATAATACCAAAACTTCTATAGAAATGAGTCTTTATGCAGAAAGTGTTGGTGTTGATGGTTTACTAGTTATTACACCTTACTATAATAAAACAAATTCTGAAGGGTTATTTATGCATTTTAAAACAATTAATGATGCTGTAAAAACACCAATAATATTATATAATGTACCAAGTAGAACAAATATGAATATAACTCCTACTACATTATTAAGATTAACACAACTTAATAATGTAGTAGCTATTAAAGAAGCAAGTGGTGATTTAAGTCAAGTTGCTAAGATGAAAGCTTTATGTGGAGATAAAATAGATATTTATTCTGGAAATGATGATCAAATAGTTCCAATAATGTCTCTGGGGGGTATTGGAGTAATATCTGTTGCTGCAAATATCATTCCAAAAACTATGCATGATATGTGTCAATTTTATTTAGATGGTAATTGTTCCGATGCAACTACTTTACAATTAAAGTATTTAAATTTAATAAATGATTTATTCATTGAAACAAATCCTATTCCAGTAAAAACAGCAATGAATATAATGGGAATGAATGTTGGAAAACTAAGATTACCACTTTATAAAATGGATACTAAAAATGAAGAAACTTTAGTTAATACACTAAAAAAATATAATTTAGTATAAAGGGAGTTTATTTTATGGTTAAAATACTATTAAGCGGTTGTTGTGGAAAAATGGGTACTGTTATATCTAATTTGGTAAACGAATTTCCAAATTTAGAAATAATTGGAGGCATAGATAAATTTCCACAAGAATTAAGTTATCCTATATTTAAAACACCTGAAGAGGTTAATATAGAATATGATGTACTTTTAGATTTTTCTAATGTAAGTACATTACATGGTTTATTAAAATTAACAGAAAAAACAAAAAAACCTTTAGTAATTTGTTCAACTGGATATAATCAAGCAGATTTAGATTTAATAAATGAAAAAAGTAAAACTTTACCTTTATTTAAATCTGCTAATATGTCTTTAGGAATTAATTTAATTAATTCTTTATTAAGAAAAGTAACTCCTTTATTATATGGAAATTACGATATTGAAATTATAGAAAAACATCATAACCAAAAATTAGATTCACCTAGTGGTACAGCTTTACTTTTAGCTGATACAATCAAGGATTCAATAAGTGAAGAAACTCATTATGTTCATGGTAGAGATGGTCATAAAAAAAGAGAAAAAAATGAAATTGGAATTCACGCAGTAAGAGGTGGTTCTATTGTTGGAGATCATGATGTAATATTTGCTGGTACAGGTGAAGTTATTGAATTATCTCATAAAGCTATTTCAAGAGATGTTTTTGCAATAGGTGCATTAAAAGCATGTGAATATATGGGGACTATAAATAAACCTGGATTATACAATATGGATGATGTTTTAGGTCTATAGAAAATTATATTAAGATAAATTTGTAAAATGAGGGTTCTGATTTGAATCCTCATTTTATTATTAATGATTTTTATACTGCTAAAATTTAGATATATAATATATCTTTATTATGCACATACTATGTTTGTAAATTATTTATTAAAATATAGGAGGAATATTTTATTATGCCAAAGGATAGCCAACCTGATAATAAAACTTCACGAATGGAAAAATGTAATTATCAAACACCTTTAACTGAAGAAGGTCATAATCATAACCCTAACTTAAAACATAAATCGGTTAAAAGAGAAGGAGTATCTAGTCAGCATTATAATCCCGCTGGAAACTAAAAAAGAGAGCCAAATTGACTCTCTTTAATATTATTCCTTATAGGCATATTTAAATGATATTTTACCTAATGTAGAAATATTAACTCCCTTTACATTATCATTCCAAGCCATTACTGTAGTATAATAGTAAATTGGTAATACTGGCATTTCATCCATTAAAATATCTTCTGCTTGTCTTAACATTTCAAGTCTCTTAGCAGAATCTGTTTCAACTTTAGCAGCAGCAATTAATTCATCATACTTAGCATTGCTAAATCCACAGTCATTATTTCCACCATTAGTTACCCATAAATCTAAAAATGTCATTGGATCTACATAATCTCCAATCCAACCATGTCTAGCAATTTGATAATCACCTTGTTGTCTGCTATTTGAGAATACAGCCCATTCTTGGTTAGTTAATTCAACATTAATACCAATTTTTTCCCAATTTTGTTGGATAATTTGACAAATATCTTTATGGGGACCTTCAGAGTTATACATTAACTCAATTGTTGGAATCCCTTGTCCATTTTCGTATCCAGCTTCTTTTAATAATTCTTTAGCTTTTTCTTTATTACCTTCCATATCTGATGGATCATAATATTCTTTTGAAGCAAATTCATTGCCATTTTCATCAATAATACCTTTTGGAACAAAACTGTATGCAGGAACTTGTTCTGCCTTACCAACATTATCAATTATTTCTTGTCTGTCAATAGCAAGATTTAATGCTTGTCTAACTAACTTATTACTTAATGCTTTCTTAACATCTTCATTTAATGTATCTTGTTTTCCAACATTGATTGCAAAGTAATATGTTCCTAATTTAGGATTAACATGAACTAATCCTTCTTCTATACCTGGCTCAATTTCATTTGTTGGTACAGAATTAACTATATCAAAGTTTCCTGCTTTTAATTCTGAATATGCAGTAGTCTCATCTGAAACTAATTTAAAAGTTAAAGTATCTAATTTAACGCTATCCTTATCCCAGTAGTTTTCATTTTTTTCGAAAACTAATTGATCTTTCATATCCCATTTAACTAATTTGAATGCACCATTAGAAATATAAGTTTCTGGCTTAGTAGCCCATCCTTCTGGATTAGCAGATACTATATCTTCTCTTAAAGGAACATAAGTTGTAAATGCACATAATTGTAAGAAATATGATGTTGGAGTTTCTAAAGTTACTTCTAATGTATAATCATCAAGTACTTTAATTCCAACTTCTTCAGCTGAAGCTTCACCATTATAGAACTTTTCTGCATTTTTAATGTAAAATAACTGATAAGCATATTCAGCTGCAGTTTCTTTATTTAATGCTCTTAACCAAGAATACTTAAAGTTATCAGCTACTACAGATTCTCCATCAGACCATTTACCATCTTGTCTTAATTTGAAAGTATAAACTAATCCATCTTCTGAAACTTCATAGCTTTCAGCCGCACCTTCTACTGGCTGGTCATTTTCATTAAGTACCATTAAACCTTCAAAGGCATTTAAAATCATTGTTCCTGCGCCTGAAGAATTGTTTAATGTTGGATCCATAGTTTCTGGATCCTCCCCTAAATTAAATACTAGTTGTTGATTAGAAGAACTACTTCCACCCTTAGCAGAGCTATCACCACAGCCAATAAATAGAGAAGTAGATAATGTTGCAGCTAAAACAACTGCACATAACTTCTTTAACTTTGAACTTTTCATTTCAATTTTCCCCCTTGTTTTTTTATTTATATAAATTGCTTAATGCAATTGACAACTTAACTTCTAAATCTTAATTAAAATAACAAATTTTTAAAGATTTATGTTTTTATTTTTTTTTTATAAGTAACTAAAACATATTACTTAACCTGACTATTATTAGTCAGATTAAGTTAACTATTTATATAAGTGACATGCAACAAAATGTCCTGTCTCTACTTCCTTAAGCTCTGGATTTACTTCTGAACATATTTTCATTGCCTCTTTACATCTACCTTTAAATCTACATCCTGGTGGAGTGTCTATTGGTGATGGTATATCTCCTTCAAGAACTATTCTCTTATTAGCTTTAGCAACCTTTGGATCTGGTATAGGAACTGCTGATAAAAGTGCCTTAGTATATGGATGTTTTGGTTTCATATACACATCATCTGCTGGTCCCTTTTCTACCATTTGTCCTAAATACATAACCCCTATATGAGTTGATATATGTTTAACCATTGAAAGGTCATGTGCAATAAATAAATATGTTAATCCAAATTCTTCTTGTAATTCTTCAAGCATATTTATTACTTGTGCTTGAATAGAAACATCTAGTGCAGAGATTGGTTCATCACATACTATAAAATCTGGTTGAACAGCTAATGCTCTTGCTATACCTATTCTTTGTCTTTGCCCACCTGAAAATTCATGTGCATATCTATTAATATGGCTTCCATTTAATCCAACTTTATTTAATAAATACTCAATTCTTTCTTCTGCCTCTTTCTCTTCCATTCCGGCTTTTTTAAGAGGTTCATTGATAATTTCACGAACATTCCAGAATGGATTTAAAGCAGAATACGGATCCTGGAAAATGATCTGCACTTCATCCTTCATCCACTGCAGATTCTTCGCTTTTTCATTTGTAATATCTTTTCCTTTATAGGTTACTTTTCCATCTGTGATATCATACATACGGATCAGGGTACGTTCCAGTGTTGATTTTCCACAGCCTGATTCTCCAACCAGACCAAAAGTTTCGCCTTTATTGATCTCAAGACTTACACCGTCTACCGCTTTTACATACTGCTTACCGCCCATAAATTTATGAACCGGGAAATACTTCTTCAAATCCGTTGCAGATATTAATATTTCTTTATTCATCTATCTCCCCACCTTACTCATTTAAAAAGCACATTGCTCTGTGTGTTTCTG
>ERZ772885.1651-NODE-1651-length-12936-cov-4.250757_pt1 | contig 12936 bp, 8 predicted proteins | sample MGYA00580580_ERZ772885 | MGnify/ENA primary metagenome ERZ772885 (study PRJEB29015, sample SAMEA2737673) | human gut metagenome | biome: human gut; feature: human-associated habitat; material: faeces | place: China | collected 2012 ...
GGTATCCTTCACTTTTTAAATAAATCTGCAAAGCAGAAACAATATCCTTTTCATCGTCACAAACTAAAACATTATACATAAAAAAACCGCCACCTCGTATTCATGATTAATCATAGATACATTGTAGCGGTTTTTTTCTTAATTTCCAATGGGGCAAACCTTTAAGGTTTGCTTAAAATCAGGAATTATTCTTATTTTGATATCTTTTCTTCTTTCAGCCATGCAGCGTATTGTGACACGAGAAAGAGTTTTATTTTTGCAAAAACATTTTTATTTTTCCGGGTACATTTAGGTATAGAGATACGGGAGGAAAAACTTAACAGTTTGTAAAGAATAATTCGATAGATTTTTTCGTGGGGAGAAATATAGGATTTTGGAAATAAAATATTTTATCGAAGCAATGTGTTCTGTTTTTTTCATTTATATAAGCGTATAGAAATTTTGTTGTCGGGGTGATTTTTTTAGACTGAAATCTTCGTTTTCTCGCTTATATTCTTTTAGCTGCTGTGCTAAAATAGTGGCAGAGATCAGGATAATAATCTGATAGATATAGAATCTTTTGGATGAAGATCAATTCGTCAGAATGGTACGAAAGCATAAGAAGTGGAGTGGGATTAAATATGGGAATAATTCTTGAGAAGTCAAAATTAATATTTGACGAATTGGTCGGAACCAGTTCGTTTGATGATGTTTTTAAGAATAGTATTCGCGATTACTATACATATGGGTTTAAATCATACGATCAAAATATAAAAGGAAGTCAAAGTGTTAAGGACAGATGGAAAATTTTCAGTAAAATTCTTGGAGAAAAATGGTACTTTGAAAAAAGAAAAAAAGGAAGAAATCAGATTGTTTTGAAAACAATGCCTTCCGGAACAGATAACCCGGTCGATGATTTTTACTTTTTACATAATCTCAGCAAAATAGGTGATTATCTTAACTATCTTTTAGATATGGACAGAAGATCAACATTTAATGGAGAAACAAAAGATCTCCCGGTAAGTCAGGACGAACTGTATTCTGTAGAGGGAAATGCGGGTACTCAGAATTTAGAAAATACGAATCTTGTTGAATATGCAATTATTAGTAATTGGATAGAAGAAATGGTTAATGAGAATGAATCTGACGGGGATACAGATGATCCAATAAGACTTAACCGCCAATTAAACATTTGGTCTGTCCATACTCGATTTATGCCGGCCAGCTACAGAGATAAATATGCGAACCTCAGCAACCGGACAGAGTATTTGTATTCATTAGGTGTAATTGGAGATCTTAGAGATAATCCAGAACAAAGAAATAAATGGTTAGAGAAACAATGGAGAGTCTGGTTGAACAAAGATTCAGATGGTGATAATTCTGTTTTCAAAAAGTATTTTAGCAGTGAGACATCGGAGAAGGCGAATCATTTTTGGTATAAATCTCCGTTGACGATGGCAATGATTTGTAATACAAAAGATTCATGCCTTTTCACTGAAAAATTTTTGGAAATGTGTGAGTTCTTTTCTCAATATTATCCGTTAGGTGAAGTTGGAACCATATTATCGGAAAGATGTAGTATAAAAAAAGGACAGACAGAGAAGGAGATATTTCGGTTCAAGCATAATTATGTTCAAAAGACATTATATGATTACAACATGATAGACATTCTGACTGCGATAGAGAATGGATATCTTTGTGCACTTCAATATTCTCATGGAACAAATTTAAAATCATGTGAGGAATTGATTATCCCGTTAGAAATTCGAATAAGTGTTTCAAATGGACGTGAGTATGTTTTGTATTATCATATTCTGGAACGCAGAATAAAAGCATTGCGCTTGGAATTTATCGATAAAATAACGTTATATTCACATGTTGATTCTATGAGTAAGGTTAAGCGTACTGTAACCAAAACAGGAAAGAAAAAGAGTGTGCAGGAGGAAAAATTATTTGATATAAAAATCGATGAAAGTGACTTGGTAAAACAGGTTGTATTAGCAAATAAAATGTTACCGTATATCTGGGGGACTGATGTCCATGATTGTATTGTTGACGAAGAATGGGAGAGCCGACTGATATCCTTTGAAGTGCCTGTTTCTATTAATTCTGAAACGGAACAATTCATAAAAAACAGAGTAATTAAGGAAAGCAGAATCGAAAAACAAGACAATATAATTACAATTTTTCCAACAAAAGAATTGAGAAATTGGATACGCAGCTTTTATCTGCGTGTTACTAAGCCAGAAAAAATACCTGTTTCTTTACTGGATATCGATGGTGACGTTAACGCAATGTGGAATGTATATTTCAAACGAATTTTAACCGGCGATGAAGGAGAAGAATATAAAAAAAATACAGATCAGAAATATACAGAAGAGAGTTTTGTTGTGAAGGGAGATATTGTTTCAGATACAGAGGGACATGGGGCTTTGTTTAATGAACTATTTAGCTGGTATTCTATTATTTTAGCAAATTCAGTTTTATCAATAGATGACGAACATACCGTGGACTGTAATCTTAAAGAAGAAATTAACAGAGTTTTAGGTTATTATACTGATGAAGAACAGGAATGGGTGAAGAATGAATTATATGCGTACATTTTGGAGTCAGGGCTTGTAGATGATAATGGAAAAGTAAGGTTTAATGTTTCCAAAATAGATTACTTATATGATTTGCTTCCGATTACAAAAATTGAGGTGAGATGGTTATTGTCTGTGCTGGATGATCCTTTAGCAAGAGTGTTCTTGTCTCCGGAACAGATTAATGCTGCCAGGGAGCGTTTGGCCTGTGCACCATTTAAGGTGGAGAAATTACAGATTGATACCATAAATTATTTTGATAGATACAATGTTGAGGGGCGGATCTCTAAGGGGAAAAAGCACATTGCACAGAAAGGCCGTGTGAACGAAAAAGATTTGTTTCATATACGAGCATTGTATAGGGCAATCGTAAATGAACAGAAAGTTCATATTGTTTATAGAAATTGGGAAGGTAAAAAGAGACATGCAATTTGTGGACCAGTGCGTATAGAGTATTCAAGGCGGGACGATATTTTTAGAGTTTGGTATGTGCATGAGCAAAACGCAGAATTAAAGATTGGGATCATTAATATTCCAAGGATTGTTCGGGTGGAAGAATTAGTTGATGAACGTTTTGATTTAAAAGAACAGAGAAAAATTCTTGATAAATTATATGACGAAACAATGACATCTATACAGATAGAGTTTTACCAGGGAATAAAGAACCTTCCGGACAGAATTCTGACAGAATTTTCTCTTTGGAAGAAGAAATGTGTGTATGATCCTTTAAGTTATAAGTTTACAATGACATTGTACTATTCGGCCGTTGATGAAAAAGAAATATTGATTCGATTATTAAGTTACGGACCGTATATTCGGGTTATTGCGTCTGAGGATAATTATATTTTGTCAGAGATCCAAGATCGTATTAAAAAACAAAGAGAAATCATCAGAGACAGAGAATTTGAAATAGGATAAAGTTAAAATAACGCTCGAGAAAATAATATTAAATCCGACCTGTTAAAGAGCAATACGAGGTAATGATACGATGACTTATAAAGAGATTGTAAAAAAGAAAGAGTATTTCCAGAATATAACCTGGATTCATTTGTCTAATTGTTTAAAGGCGTTTGAGAATAGAGAGTTACTTTCGGCCTCTATTTGGTCTGCTGTGTTCGTGGAGTCAATGTTAAAAGATATTTTGTCTGTCCTTTTAAATGTGAATATCAGTACAGAAGAAATAAGCTCATTGATTGCGCGATTACGTAACATATTGAATAATGGATCGTCAAAATATGAATTATCAGCAACAGATGCAACGGTAATTGAAGATATTATGAGACGCGCTGACGAAATTCGCTTAAAAAGAAATCGATTAGTACATGACACAGGAATAGAGAATAATTATCTGGAGTCTGATGCAGATGATATTTATAAAAATGTAAATCTGATCATTGAAAGATATATAAAAACTGAGGCTAGTAAAGTTATTTACCGGAAGAACAAAGAAGTTGCAGAAGAAATTGAACATAATCAGGTTGAACCAACGTTTCCTATGTTTATTAGTACCATTACGCCACATACGTTTGAACAGTCAGAGTTTATAGAAGAATTTTGCAGTAAACTTAAAAGTATTGGCATTAAACCTGTGCGCTGTGTAATGACAGATTTTGATCGCAGGAATCCAATGGAAAAGGTCAGAAGATATATAGAAGGATGCCATGGGATTATTGTGTTAGGACTTGAACGCAGTCATGCCTATTTCTATAGAGATAAAGAAGGATCTGAGAAGGAATTGGAAGCGACGCATCGCAGATATTCTTCTGCCTGGCTGCAGCTTGAGACGGGTATGGCCATTGGAATGGGAAAAGATGTTTTTGTCCTTTGTCAGAAAAATCTTTATGGTGATGGCATATTTGATCGAAATTGGAATAGTTATACTCCTGTTGAGCTGGAAATGCCGCTTGATATGAATGATCCTATGATTAAAGAAACATTGAGTGTCCTGGAAAATTATAAAAAAGAAGTAGAAGCAAAAACGTGATTATTTAAATTTATGAAATGAAAGAGTAAGGCTTCATTTCATAAATTGAGCAGATAATGGAATTACGGAACGTATACGCTTAAGATCAGATAAAAATAGGAAAAGAAGTTTTGCGATGTTAATTAAAAATGTCGCAGAACTTCTTTTTTTGTATCTTTTTTTGCCGATACGAGACAGAAAATCCTTCGAAAATTTTATATTCTATACCTGTACTTCAGAGATGAATGTACCGCCTGGTGGCTGGGGCGTAGAGTTCAGATGACAGTGACCGTAAAACGGCTGAAGGTTTGCGGGGGACTGAAACACCAACGTGCTACGCAGGATTAAAAATCGTTGTTAAAAAAGAAAAGGATGAGGAAACATGAATATTATCGAGAAAAGTTCAAACGGAATTTTTCAGATTTCCGGGGATGCAAAACTCATGTCAAATCGTAAAGTCTTTATAGAGGGAGAAATTACTCCGGAAACGGCATGTGAGTTTGTGAAGAAAATCATGATTTTAAATATGCAGGATCCGGACCGGCCGATTGACCTTTTGATTAATACACCTGGCGGCTGTATCAACTCCGGAATGGTGTATTACGATGTCATTCAGGCAAGTAAAGCCCCTATTCGTACATTCTGCATTGGCAGAGCATATTCTATGGGAGCGATTTTACTCGCCTGTGGGAACCACGGCCGGTATATACTTCCGCATGGGGAAGTAATGATCCACGAGCCTCTGCTTGGAAACCACGTGAGTGGCAACAGCTCATCCATCAACTCCATTTCGGAATCCTTGCTGGAAACGAAACGTAAGATGAATCAAATTCTGGCAAAACACACAGGACAGACAGAGGAGACGGTGGAGAAAGCGACCGGTTATGACCACTATTTCAGCGCTGAGGAGAGCCGGAACTTTGGTTTAGTGGATGAGATCATAGATTTCGGTAGATTATTGGAGGAATGCGAATGAATAGTACAGAGAGAATGATTCTTGGAAACGATTGCATTTACAGCGGGGATCCGGAGGAAACGGGTTTAAATCGTAACGTTTTGATTGTGGGAGGCACCGGGAGCGGAAAAACGAAATCTTATGTGGAACCAGAGCTTATGGAGGCACTGAGAGTGGAAAATCCTAATAATAAGTGTGTGATTCTCACCAAAAGAGATATTCCGGACAGGTATATCCCTTTGTTTGAAGCAGCTGGGTTTACAGTATATGACCTGGATCTCTCGGATTCGGAGAAAGGGAATTGCTGCTATGATCCGCTAGCTTATGTCAAGTCTGAGGAGGATATTTCGGACCTGGCACATGCAATTGTTATGGCGAATGAGCGAAAAGAGCATAGTAATGCGGATCCCTTCTGGGATGACAGTTCAGAGCAATTATTGGGCGCAGAGATTGGAGCAACTCTGATGACGAAAAATAAACCAACTTTCGCAGATGTGCTTGATCTGCATTTCAGCCTGAAAATCGAGGAATCCGGTTGTGGAATAACGACGTCACTGGATTCACTTTTTAAAACAATCGAAAAAGCGGCACCGGATTGCTATGCTGTCGTATGCTGGAAGACATTCAAGGAGGCTGCGGCGAAGACTGCAAAGTCAATATATGTTTCTTTGAATCCGACATTAAGAGCATTTACAACAAGCATCAGAAATAATATGAGAAATAAGCCGCCTGTTGATTTTGATAAGTTTGCCAGTGAAAAATCAATCTTGTTCATTACGACAAGCCCCGTAAAAAAGGCTCTTCATGGTTTGGCCAATATTTTCGTGTCTCAGGCGATCTCAGAATTATTTACAATTGCAGACGAGAGCATAGCCGGAGCTTTAGAGATTCCAACAGATATCATTTTTGACGACTTTGCAACCGGGGCTAAGATAAGCGATATGCCCGAAAAACTGAGTATCTGCAGGGCAAAAGGGATTGCCTTTTCCGGGATTTTATTACAGTCAGAAAGTCAGTTAAAGCGAATGTACGGCGAATATGAAGCGATAGAGATCATTGACCAATGTGATAGTTATGTGTTTTTTGGCGGAAATAATTATGAGACAGCAAAGGCACTCAGCCTGAAAATGAATGTGCCGCTTGACGAAATATTGTATCTCCCGGTCGGCCGCACAATCGTCTTTCGCCGTGGCCAGAAACCGGTGTTTTCTACAAGATATGATATTTTCCATGATGAATTTTACCAAAGAATCACACAGTCACATACGGGGCAAAAAGATGATCAGTGGTCGAAGGACCGCTGATCATGAGCGGGTGTATCAGTCCAGAGAAAGCAGCGTTTATTTATTTGAGCAAATTGCACGGTCGATGCGGATAGAATTGTGATATGATAATAAAGAAGAGTATGTTTTGTACGTGTTGAAAGCTTAATCTGGAGCCAGAAATATAAGGAGAGATGTAGGCAGATACAAAGATGAACTAATGGATTGATTGAGAATATTAAGGCTAAGGGGGATAAATAAATTGAGCGATAAACATAAAGAATTTGCTGAAGCTATGCGAAAGATTATGCGTAACACTGAAGTGGAACAAAAGAAAGCTGAACCAAGGTATGTTGATGAAGAAACAGATGAGGAAACCCACTCTTTGCAGGAACTGCTTGAGGCAAAGTTTGATGAACTTTTCGGACCGATAGAAGACGATGATGCAGATTGATAACTGTATGGGGAGGGGTAACCTCCCCATTTGTATCTCGTTTCATTATTAAAAAAGATTGTATCAGAAAAGTGTAGGTGCTAACAGATATGGACGATTACCTGCTTACATGGAAAAGAATACGTTAATTCTGGTTTGGATTAATCTGTTCCAGCCATATCATATAATATTTTAATGCGAGGACGATGGCATCTAATTTGTAGTTCAATTCAGAGGAAGCATGATTCATGGTATTTCGCACATCTTTCAAGGTTTTATGTAATATGAGTAGTTGGAATAAAACCGTTTGGTCAATGGAGTCGGAAATAATGATACATTCCGGTACATTAACATATCTGAAAGCTTGTTGTGTTTTGTTTTTTAAAGATACAGTTGGGTGTTTTAAAGCATTCTTTAAATAATTATTTATAGCGGCAGGTGAAGTTAAAAAGCGTGGTGTTGTCTGGAGAGCATTTAAAAAGTGCGTATAATCCTGTTCAGTTAACTGATTAAATTTTGGACGAGTTAAAAAAAGTCCCGTTGTATCGTTTCTTACAATATCTGTTGTGATGCGGTAGACAAAAGCATTAAAAAAGTCATTTACTGTGGCGGGGGCAAATTCTTCCGAAACTTTGTAACAGGTAGTTTTTCCTTTTCGTACGGGAGTGTAACTGGGATTTATTTTTAAGACTTTCCAATCTTCAATAAGTAACAAAGAAACTCTGGATTCAATCAGTGTTAATGCCTGCTGATAAAACCCTTTTTCTCTGCACCAGGCTATTTCATCAGCTACATTATGCTGGGTTACAAGTTTTTTATAGTCTTTTTTTATATCTGTTTTATAAATTTCCAGATATGAAGTATTTATATCGGTTGTTTTAGCCCTAGCATTTTTAGAAAAAAATGTTTGAAGATTTTTTAAACCATTTTCAAATTCTGGAATACAACACCACTGAATACCATTGGCAACATTCTGAATTGCATTTATAAAATCCTGTTCGGAAGAATCCATTTTGGAATGAGAAGAGGAATAGCTCATCAGAGTGTTAGCTCTTCCACTGGAAATAAATTCGTTGATACCTGAAACGAAGTCAAAAATTTTTAGATTTTCTGTTTCAGAGGTAATAATACTGTTTTTGCTTTTTTCAGAAAACTCTACACTAAATGCCTCTTTAACATGAATATCCTCTATTTTCAAAAGAGAGATGGTTGCTTCCATAATACGTTGTATACCGCGAATGCCACCATGAGTATCCAGATATAATACTGGATTTTTTATGCCGCGCAGCGTATCAATAACCTGTTGGATTCCGTCATAAGGGGAAAACAGGGAAAATGTTATCGGAGTGAAGCGTTCGTCATCACTCAAATTAGGATTCATATAATTGCGAATTTGATTCTTGAAATATTCAAGAGGTGAGATATTCATCATGATATTCTCAGGAGTAGTGATACTTGTTTCTTTAAGGGTCTTATCTGTGCAAAGCATGATAATTTTGTCAAGATTTTCATTGCTTTCAGCAAGTAATTCATCCAGCATTTTAGGAATGGGATCCAGCTGATAACGACCAATAACAGTTCCTTGATGTCCATTGAAATTATATTCAAATTTGTTTTTCTTCATCTGACCAGGAAATGTACTTAGAGCAAGCAGGAGTACATTTGTATGATGATGTTCAGGAACAAACTGGTGAGTCTGGGTATGGGTTTCGGCTTCATTTTCCTCGAAATCTGGCATTACTTTTTGCGTATCCTCAATTGGAATCATCTGTGGCAGGTCAGAAGCGTTTGAAGGATACATTTCTTTCTGCTTTCGTGATAAAACTCGTTTTGAATAAGGAATAAAAGAGATATCTACAGGAATTCCCTGTCTATAAGCAGTTATTCCATTGGACTCTTCCATCTGTAATTCGATTCGCCTTATTAAATCCTGCACAAATTCAGAAGCTTTTAAGTCAGCAGTTTCGTATATGGATTCGATATAATATGCTAATTCATCTGAAAAATCCGAAGTGGCTGTATAACCTTTTTGTTTGAAAAGATTAAGAAAGTGGCAGGTGATTTCTTCGGAGTGTAGTTTTTCAAGATGAATATGGCGGGCCAGAACACGGTAAAAGAAATGCTCATTGGAACGAAAGCGATTTTCTATTACATGGGTAGGGGCACATACAATTTTGATAATATCAGGTGTGGATTGAAATTGTGAGATGATAGAATCCAGGGAACCATCATCTTCGCAATCTGTAAGGACTAAGATTTCTTTCGGAGTCTTAAAATACTCTTTTAGTGTTATCTGAGATAAACTTTTTTCTGTGGCATGTTTTAACAGATATTTGTCTTTGGTATTAAGTTGTGGAAGGACAGATTCCAAAATGCTTAGGAAAGTCTGGTAAGAACTGTCTTCATCATATTGTATAAGCAGACCATAGGGAATAATTACATTTTGTGAGTTGCAACGATTGATAAGAAAATGTAAAAAACCAGTGAGAATAGTCTTCTCATGCTCGGAAATATGTAATTGCTTTTCAAAGTTTAATAGAAGTGCATTTATTTCCATAATATCGTTACCTCCAGAATGAAATATTTATAATAATACTACCATATTTATCATAAATACACAATAAGTGATGGATTTATAATTGAAAGGACTGAAAATTAAACAAAAAATATTGAAATGACAGGAAAAAAGAAGTATGCTTATTAAAACTGCTTTGGTTGACTTTTTATAGATAAGGTAAGAAAAAATGAAAAAATTTGTGAATTGTTCGAATCATCCTTCCAGGTTATGGTCGGTTATGCAAAGAGAGACAGCAGAAAAATATGGAGAAATAGTAGATGTACCTTTTCCGGCAGTGGCATGTGATCTGACGGATTCAGGTCTGGAAGAACTGGCAGAGCAGATAACAAGAGATATATTGGCATTGGAGCCGACGGCTGTTATGTGTATGGGCGAGTTTGTAGTCTGCTTTCGGATAGTTCAAAAGCTGAAAGCAAGAGGCATTAAAGTGTTAGCAAGCTGTTCAGAACGCAGAGCCACAGAACATGTGAAAGAGGATGGGACGGTACAAAAAGAGACACTATTTGTTTTTCAGGGATTTCGGGAATACTAATGAAATCAGGAGGAAAGTTATGAAAGCGGAATTACTGGATCAGCAGGTTCTGGCAATGTATGATGTGCGCGGGATTCAAAGCTACATTTTTAAAAGCAATGCAGCGAAAGAAATTGTAGGAGCCTCTGCGCTGGTAGAAAAAATTATCACAGAAGGATTGCGGGAATATGTGAGTATACAGAAGAAAAATTTGTCGACCTATATGATGGACTGGAAGAAAGATAATCCAAAGGCGTTTCTGGAAGACCAGGAAATCGAAATGCAGATTATGTTTATCGGTGGTGGAAATGCTTATGTATTATTTCGACATGGAAGAGAATGTGAGAAAGTAAATCGATTTCTGGCGAAATATCTATTGGATAGAACATATTCACTGAATTTAGCAGTAGCAGTGGTTTCTAAAACAGAGGATTACAAAAAGGATTATGATGCAATTAATAACAAGATGCGTGAGATCAAAGCAAGTATGCCGTTGAGCATGCCTGTGGGTGCAATGCCATTTATGGCAGTGGATACGATTACGGGCTATCCGTTAACGAGTAAGGATACAAAAGGCAACTATTATTCCACAGAGGCAAGCCTGAAAAGAGCCGCATTTCCTAAGATGGAAGATGAAAAACTTTTTGATAACATGATTACAGAAAAAGGGGATAGCAGTACCTTGGCAGTGTTTCATATTGATGGAAATAGTATGGGAAACACAATTCGGAATACGATGAAAGACATTAGGGGATATGAAGATGCAATTACAAAAATGCGGAAGTTATCTTTAAATATTTCTGGGAATTTTCGCCAGACAGTAGATGAAATGAAAGAATACATGGAGTTTTTGACTCCTCGGATAAAAGACACAAAAAAACACAAATTGTACAGAGAAATTATTGTTGCGGGAGATGATATTACTTTTGTATGCAATGCAAAACTTGCTATTCCGGCAGTGAAATTTTTCCTGGAGAATATCAGTAAAAAAGGTGATTTTTCAGCTTGTGGAGGAATTGCATTTTTTAATAGTCATTTTCCTTTTTCAGATGCGTATCAGGTGGCAGAAGCATGCTGCGATAATGCAAAGAAAAGAGCTAAACAGCCAGAATGTAAAGGTAAAGATGGAAGATATGATAAGATTGGCAATTTCTTGGATTATCAAATTTGTACAAATATTCGGGCGTCTGAACTTGATACGTACCGTGACAGACACTATACAGCAGACGGAAAAGAATTTATTTCCCGTCCATACTATGTTCCGTTTGAAAAGGATAACTGGAATATGAATGAGAAAAACGAGTGCTATGACATTGCTCAACTGATGAAGTGGATGATATATTTCGGGGGAAAAAAGATAAAGTCAAACTCTGAGGAACACTTATTGGCAAGAAGCAATGCGAAAAAACTTCGTGATGCCATTCCTATGGGGAACACAGAACTTGAAGGTATACTTTCCTTTCTGAAGTCGAGAGGATATACCGAATTGGAAAATCCGGAGAAGAATGCAGCAATCTGGTATGACGCATTAGAAATTATGGATTGGTATGTAGGGGAGGACGACAAATGCAATTGATAATCAGACTCCTTAGTGATCTTTGTACATGTTCTGGCGATACCCATAATAGTCTGGTAGATACGGATGTGGTATATGATGAAAATGGAATTCCTTATATTCCGGCAAAAAGAATAAAGGGGTGTATTCGGGAAGTGGCCCAGGAAATGGTGGAACTTGGTATTGCAGATGCAGAAATGCATGAAATATTTGGAAAAGAAGGACAACAAAATTCAGCTTTTTCTCTTTCGAATGCTTACATAGAAAATTATGAGAAAGTGACAGCTGCTCTGAAAAAATGCCACCATGCAGAGCTGAAAAGTCCTCAGAATGTACTGAACCAATATACTTATATGCGGACGCAGACAGCAGTGAATTCAGAAACAGGTACTGTCCAGGAAAATTCCCTGAGAAGAATTCGGGTTGTGAAAAGAGGTCTGGTGTTTACGGCAGAATGTAACTGGAACAGAAAGGTATCTTTCCCGGAACTTCTTGGACAGGCAGTATCCCTTGTAAAACATATGGGAATGTCCAGGACAAGAGGGCTGGGGCTGGTGGAAATGGAACTAATCGGGTTGGATAAAGCGCAGAAAGAGACTTTGGAATCTGACAGATGGCAGCACGTACTCCTTGATAAAAACCAGCTTTATGATCATAACCAGATAAAATATACTGTTCGCCTGAGAAGTGCGATGATCTGTAAATCCACACAGGGGAATCAGGCAGTGACAGAAGATTATATTGCAGGCAGCAAGATTCTTGGCCTGATCGCCGGTGCCTTGAAGCCGGAAGGCTATAGTCGCCTTCTGGAAAGCGGCGAAGTAATCGTAACGAATGGTTATATCACAAACGGAGAAGAACGATGTGTGCCAGGACAGATTTCTTTGCAAAAGGTAAAGGATCAGCGTTACGACAGTAACGGAGAGATGAGAATAAAGGATATGCTTCTGACAGATCCGCTGGAAATCAGAGATAAGCAGATGACACCTGCAAATATCCGGTATATGGATCATACCGGTACTATAGAGGATGTGGAAACAGAGATCAGTTACCATCACCAGAGACCGTCAGACAAATCCGTAGGACGTGCGACCGGACTGGACGGTTCCAGTTTTTAC
>ERZ772885.1660-NODE-1660-length-12895-cov-3.471651_pt1 | contig 12895 bp, 9 predicted proteins | sample MGYA00580580_ERZ772885 | MGnify/ENA primary metagenome ERZ772885 (study PRJEB29015, sample SAMEA2737673) | human gut metagenome | biome: human gut; feature: human-associated habitat; material: faeces | place: China | collected 2012 ...
CCGAAGAACTCCGTAACTCCGCCTAGGATCTTGCACTTGGAGTGAAAATTCAGTATCGCGTGACAATTGCCGGAAAGGCCGTACTTTATTCTGTTGGTGAAATTCTTCCGGAAGGGATAAATTCCAGTTTGCCGAACGCAAATGGATAACTATTGTTGACAGGGGAGCGCGGCCGACGTTTTGGAGAGTCTGCCCACAAAAAAGGATGAGGAACTGTCTGTGGGCTGCTACCGCTCCTGTCTCAGTCTGGCTGCTGGGAATAGTGTGACAGCGTGGCCTTCTGCTGTATTTCCATAGGCGTTTTCCATTGCCTCAACAGACAGGCTGCGGAGAGCGCCATACGCGAGGTTATGAATTACAGAAAAGGCGAGAAGAAACCCATGGATATTATTTTTAACGTCTTCAAGGATATGGACTATGCCATTTACCAGGAACTGCTCGGCTGATGCCGCCCGCCTGGCGGAGCGCGTCAGCGAAGCGGAATGTGTTGTCGTGGGGGCCGGAGCCGGCCTCTCCACAGCGGCGGGATTTACGTACGATGGCGGGCGCTTCAGGCAGTACTTCTCTGATTTCGAGAAGAAGTACGGCTTTCACGATATGTACTCGGGAAGTTTTTATCCGTTCCCCACAGCCGAGGAACGGTGGGCATATATGAGCCGGATGATCTGGGTGAACCGCTATCAGTCCCCGCCGAAACCTGTTTATGAAGAGCTCTATAATCTGGTGAAGGATAAGGACTACTTTGTTCTGACCACCAATGTCGACCACTGCTTCCAGAAGGCAGGCTTCGCGAAGGAGCGCCTCTTCTACACGCAGGGGGATTTCGGGCTTTTCCAGTGCAGTCTGCCATGCAGGCAGGAAACTTTCGACAATGAAGACGCGGTCAGGGAAATGCTGAGGACGCAGAAGGATATGCGTATTCCTTCTGAACTCGTGCCTCACTGCCCCCACTGCGGCCGCCCCATGACCATGAATCTGAGAGCCGACGGCACGTTTGCCGAGGACGAAGGCTGGCACAGGGCGCAGGAGCGCTACCATAGTTTTCTGCAGACGAGAGAGGGGAAACGTGTGCTCTTCCTTGAGCTCGGAGTGGGGTATAACACGCCGGTGATCATCAAGTTTCCGTTCTGGCAGGCAGTGAAGGAGAATCCCCGCGCCTTCTATGCCTGTGTCAACATGGGAGAGGCATACTGTCCGCAGGAGATTGCACAAAGGTCAGTGTGTATTGATGGTGATATCGGAGAAGTGCTGCAGAATCTATTTTAGAAAAAGGGGCCAGTGGTCCCAAAAGCTAAAAGAGAGAAAGCGATGCTTATGGCGGAATCCTTGCCCCTGGGAAACTGATAGCCAGGAGCATTATGTCCTGACAGGTTTCAGCTGGGCTGAGTCCTCCGCTCTGGGACAGACAGGGGGGGCCTCCGCCGGCAGGAGGGGTGGCCGCCTGTCAGAACTGTGCATTCGGGCAGCGCCCGCCACAGCTTCAGGCAGCAGCTCCTGTGAAAGATGCGGAGAAGAGGGGCCGCTGGGAGAAAGCGGCTGATGGGTACGGGCAGACCGGTGCGGTCCCCGGACCGCACCAGGAAAACTCTTTCCATGCGTCTGCCGCTCCCAGAGGATGTTGTCCGGTATTTTTGGATAATAGTAAAAAACGCCTGTTAAGTCGACGCAAAACATCTTTTTTTATTTTTAAAAACAGCGGGAAACGTCGTTTTTTCTGAAAACAGCACAGATGAACGCCTGGGACTTCACCAGTCTCAGAAGTATGCCCGTAGTAGCTGTCTCTGTAACAGAGTCTCCGGGTGTATTCCGTTTTTCGGAATACAGTAGACAACACTATGCCGGGGGAGTGTGTATTTTTCCCGGAGGTGACGTTTCTTATAAAAACAGGCGCGCGGACTAGCCGCAATGAACAATGGTATGGATACGCTTCTGAATCTGTTCTTCCGTGGTGAGCCCCTCGAAAAGATCCCTGGTGGGGTAAAGCTGGCGGAGGCCGCTTATGCATTCGGGACGGACCGTAGCCAGAGATGCGAGGGAAGAGCTCGGCATACCGATGCCGAGGGCTGGGCCCGGAAGTTCCCAGTAGACGATTTTGACGTTCCTGTATCCGGGATACGCGAAGAAGGCGGTGAAGAAAGCGCCGGGATCAGAACGGATGGTTTCTGAAAGAGAAACCTTCCTGTCGGCTTCTCTGCCGACGAGGGACAGAAGCTCGGCCTGAGCACCCACCTGCAGGCGCTTGATGTTGACCACCTGCTGCTGGAGGGGATCGTCGCTGTCCATGAGCTGGGTCAGCGTACTGCCTGCCGGCAGAGTGATGGTGACATCGGCCTCGCTGACGCTGAATCCCGGCCTGCGTGTCCTGGCGCTGTGGAGTTTTGCCGCGCCAATGACCTGCGTGATGCTGCGGTGGCCATGCACGCCGGTGAAGAAGCCCGGGGTGAAGAAACGGCCGTCCGCATCCCGGATGCTCATGACGGACGGCTGTTCTGCCGGTAAGAGCGTATTCCATGTGCTGAGAGTGATGAGAACGTCTTCATACCCCTCCGCGTTCTCAATCCGCTCCCTGGTTTTACGGATAGTAGCCATAGGCATCAATCCTTTCTCTCAGATCTTCTTGGTCTTCTCCTGAACCTGGCTGCCGCTACGCGGGCTCTGGCGCGGGGCTGTGCGGGATGTGCCGCCGGTTCCCCGTCAGCGCTGTCAGAATTCAGGGGGACATTGTTTTCCGCGACCCCTTCTGCCGTTTCGGCCGGCTGTTTCTGTTCCTGCCGGACGGCTTTATGGGAGGCAGAGGACTTCTTTTTCGCTTTTGTGGATTGCTCCGCAGCGGGCTTCTCCCCGTCCGAGGGAGAGCCGGCCTGTGCTGTTTCAGCATCTTCGGAGAACGCCCCGCTGACCGACTTCGCGGCCTGAAGCGCCTCGCGGTCCTTGCGGCTGCGCGGCAGTCCGAAATTTTCGCGGCGGTAGCTGTCATCGCGCCAAGACTTGCGCCTGACGACCTCGAGCAGGGAGCTGAAGCCCCTGGCTACCGCTTCGTCGTTGACCATATCGATGTACTGGAGGAAGCCCGTACGCCCGTAGCGGCGGATAATGGCCTCAATGAGGTAGGCCAGCTTGCGCGCGGAATCGCCGGGCAGAGCTTTGCCGAGGCGGTACTGGGTGCCTGCCTGCGGCGTGGTGCCGAGGAGCATGAGCAGCTTGTTCTTGCCGCGCACCAGGGTCAGGAAAAGCTCCTGACGCCAGTCTCCCTTGGGCAGGGGCTTCTTTTCGAAAAATTCATGAAGAATCCACACGTAGAGGCGGTCGATAAACGGCAGTAGATCCGGCATATCCGGAGTCATGGGCTGCACGTTCCAGGCGCTCACGCAGCGGGCCGCGAGGGGCAGGGTCGGCGCCTTGCACTGGAAGCTGGTGTGGGATTTGCCGTTCAGGAGCCAGGTCCAGTCAGCTCCGCTCCATGTGGTGGTGCCGCGCATGCCCTTCACATCCGCCACGGTCTGATAGGTAACCGTGTGGGTGACGCTGCCGTTTTCTCCTTCCTCGTCATGGGCCATCTGCGCGGGTTCGTAAATGCTCTGGAATGTGGAATGAACCATCTCGCCGACACCGAAGAAGAGCCAGTCAAGATTGTAGTCAAACGTGGACGTGAGCCATTCCAGGGAACGGCGCGAAAGATTTTTTGCGGCGCTTTCCTTCACCAGACGGGCCAGACAGGAGCCGAAGGACTCGCGATCCATGCGCGTCTCGGGGCGGCTGCTTCTTTTTCCCCGCAGGGGGGATATGCCGAGATCGCTGAGATCGCCATTGAGCCAGCGTTCCTCCTGCTCGTAAACGGGGCCTTTTTCCTCGGCCTCAAATTCGTAGATGCCCCTCCTGCCGTAATCTGCGAGATCCTGAATAAGACGAAGGAAGCGATCCGCGAATATGGAATCAATAACTGAATCCAGGTCTTTCAGTTTCAGGGGCAAATCAGGAAGGGGCACTTCTTCCCCTGTGCGGAAAAGAGAATCGGCGGAAAGATGTTTGTTTTTTCTGAGGCACCGCGCGACAAAATCACGCAGGGTCGTATAATTACGATTATCTGTGCTTTCGTTTTCCATCTCAATCTCCCAACCGCTCGTTCTCTGTATGTGAGAGCTGGCATGCCGTAAAATCAAATATTAGTAAAATACTTTCCTTCCGCGTTACATGGCATGTTTAAAAAAAATTCGCAAGAGCCAAAAGGGGCTTATTTTCAAAAAAATTCAATTTCCCGGGTTGCGTAGCTTTTCTATTATGCCCATTCCGGTAAAAAACAAGCCCTTTTGGGCCCGCAGGATGCACGAATGCATCTCGGGGGATCCGGAACAGGCAAAAAATAACAACAATACGGATTTTACTGTCAGGATCCCGGCTGCCGGAGCCGTCGTGCGGTGCGGCACCGGCACGCTGCGCCTTCAGGGACGCGTACCGCCTGTCACGCATCAGAAAAAAAAGCAATGTGTGGCATTTTCTGGCCGCAGCGTCCTCCGGATTTGGGAATGATTTTTTTGAGGAGTTTACGGATGGAAAATCTAAGAGGCCCGGATAACAGAGTGGATTTGCGTAAACTGAAAAAGAATTTCAAAGATATTCGAAAATGTATCTGTTAACAAAGATAGAGTAAATAATGAATTGATGCTCCTTTTCCTCTGAGTCTGATTTGAAAATGCATGAAGTGTTTTTCTGATATGTTTGTTAAAAAGGCTGAGTGGATCCGTCTGCTGCCAGTGCGTCCGCAGTTTTGTCCCGGGAAGGACCGGAGAAAAGCAGTCCGGAAAACGGAATAGTCTTCAGTCCCCACGGCTGGTTCCCGGCGGGAGGTGTTCCTCCCGCCGGAATTTATTATCAGGCGAAAGCCCTGTCTGCCCATTCCGGGTCTTTCAGGAGTGCCCTGCCCACGCCGATGAGGTCGGCTTTGCCTTCCCCAATGAGGCGGTCCGCGTCAGCGATGTTCTTTACGCCGCCCGTGAGCAGAACAGGGACGGAGACTTCCTTTCTGACGGCTTCGGAGAGGTCGCCGAAATAGCCGGGAAAGTTCATGCCCCTGCGCATATACCGGCACATGCCGCCTGTGAGGCTCAGGTAATCGAGTCCGTCCTTTTCAAGGACCCGGCAGGCGTTCACGGCGTCTTCAATCGTGGCCCCGCCTTCCATGTAATCGTAGCCTCCGAGGCGGAGTCCGACCATATAGGAAGATCCGGTTTTTTCCCTGACCGCGTGGATAACCTCGCGGATAATCCGGATCCTGTTCATGAGCTCCCCGTCGTATTCGTCCGCTCTTTTGTTGGTGAGCGGCGAATAGAACTGATCCAGCAGGTAGCCGTGCGCCGCGTGGATCTCCACGCCGTCATAGCCTGCTTTTTCTGCGCGTCCCGCAGCCGCCGCGAAAAGACCCGGCAGGGCGTGAATTTCGTCGGCCGTCATCGCGCGGACCCCCTCCGCGTCCTCCTGCGAACCCGCCGGCCTGATGGCGCTCGGGCTAGCGGGATCCATGCCCGTCACTTCCCTCAGCGCCGCTGTTCCGGCGTGATTCAGCTGGGCCACGGCGAGAGAGCCGTTCTGATGCAGGCAGGCAGTGAGCTTTTTCAGACCGTCAGTCATGGTGTCAGAGGCGATGGAAATCTGCCTTTCCCTGGCTTTGCCCTGCTGGGTAATGAAAAAATGTTCCGTTGTGATGATGCCGGTGTGTCCGCCTCTGGCTCTGGCAGCATAGTAGTCCAGGTTTTCCTGGCTGACTTCCCCGTTCTCCCCGGCCATGTAGGTCGCCATGGGAGGCATGACTATCCGGTTTTTCGCCGTCACTCCGGCTATCCGGATGGGCTGGCTGACGTATTTCATGATTACCTCCGTTGACAGGCTTTTTCCGCCGGACGGTCTGCGCGCCCCGGAGCGGCATTCCCTGCCGCTCCGCCATAAACGAAAAGGCGGACGCCCAAAGGACGTCCGTCTCGCAATACAGAACCGTTACGCGGCTCTGTTTCGTTCAGGAGCTTTAAAATTCACTCAGCGTCTTTTTGACCGGCGGTGACTGCGGGAAGCTTTGGATGAGCGGGTACGGCTGGCGCTGTGTTTGACAGACCTTCCGTGACCGCGCCGCACGCTCTGACGGCTGGGGCGGTCCATGTCCTCAAGCTCGGCGACTTCGGTCATGGCCCGGTTGCTGCCTGTCATAATGATGCGTCTCGCGCCGATGAAATTATTGCGGAAAAATGCGGAATCGCAGGACTCAACGCGGACGCGGGAATTGGTGCGGGGTGCATGGATAAAGCGGCCGTCACCGATATAGATGCCCGTGTGATATCCTCCGCCGCTGCGCCGGAAGGCGACGATGTCGCCTGCGCGCATTTTGCTGACATCCATGATGCGGTATCCCATGAGGGACTGTTCCCGCGCCGTACGGGGAAGGTTGATTCCCACAGATTTGTACGTCCATCGTACGAGGCCGGAACAGTCAAATCCGGCAAGGGATTCGCCGCCGAAAACGTAGGGAGTGCCCACAGCCCTGTGGGCGCGCCGCACCAGGCTGTGCTGATTCTTTTCAGCGTGATTCTGTGCGGAGATATGATGCTTGGAGGAATACTCGTCGTTCTTCGCCTTGTGCGTGAAGCCGCACGAGAGAAAACAGACGAGCAGAAGCGTGAGCATTTTAAAGGGTATTCGCATATACTTCCCTTTGTTTTTGCCCGGCCCCGGGGGAATGAGGAGAGAAAAAATGAAGAGACCGGCTGGTTGACGGGAAGAGTTCCGCGCGGACAGAACCCATGCATCAGTGCGATGCAGCCGGAGTGCGGCCGGACGCTTAGCGCCCTGGCTCGGTTCCGGAACCCGTAAGGGAGCTGCGGAATGAACAAACACAACAGTGCCTGCCACACCGTAGGTGACTGAGTATAGGCGGACTATTTAAAAACGGTCAAGACTTTCTCTGAACGGTTGAAAAATCTTTACCCTTTTTACAAAAACGGAACAAATTTTTTAGAACGGTTAAAATTTTTGTTCGCACAAAACCGCTCTTCCTGACGCAAAAGCATCATTTTCCTTCCTGAATTCCTGAACCTGGAACCGAAAGACGGCGTTTTCTCTGTCTGTTTCTGCCTGCGGCGGATATGTTTTTCCCGGTTCCGGTATAGTCCCTCCAGGTCCTGTGGGCAGCTTTCCCCGGCAACGCGCAGCATCCTGAGCAGATCGTTTTCATAGGAAAGGGATAACTTCGCTGCCGGCACTTTGGAAACAAAAAAGGGAAGCCCGGTGAGAAACGGGCTCCCCTGTGAAAGTACGCTGAATCTCTGGAGATAAATACCTTAGATATGGTAACGCCAGATGTACCATCCTGCGGCGGCGGCGAGGCCGAGCAGGGTCAGAATGAGGATGACGGATGAGGCGCGCATGCAGCGTATGGAGAGACCGAGTTCGGAAAGGAAATTGCCGAAGGTGCGGTTTTTGCCGAAGCGCAGCACCGGGGCGTATTCCGGATTCACGGGAATGGGGTCCCTGAAAGCTGTGTGCAGGATTTTCGTAGCCAGGGGCACTGTCGTGTCAAACTGGCCAAAACTGATATGGCCCGCGTCATCGGAAAGGGATATGTCAGTGGTACGCACGCCGAGGGCTCCGGAAAGGCCGTCGAACTTCAGCCAGGCCCGGATGCCGTCAGGGTCGATTTTCATTTTCGTTATCCGGCAGCCGTACTCCTCAAGCCGCAGGTTGCAGGCTGGCATGAGGGACTTCCGTGCGGTGATTTCCCTGAGGGTGGCAAACATCACTTCCTCCCTTTCTGTGTATTGATGAGGCCGAGCCAGCGGGCGCTGCGCAGCACTGCGGCCGTTTTCCCATCGGCGACGGAGACAGGTCCGTTCTCCACGGCAAGGAGTTCGAGCCCTCTGGCGACGGCGGGAACTGTGCTGGCAAAGTCGCTGAAGGAGAGCGTTCTCCCATCAGGGCTCATTATGACGGTGCCGACAGAAACGGGCACGATCTCACGGATACCCGAGATCTTCATCCCAAGCGCCAGCGTGCCATCCCTGAATTCGATACTCCTCACCTTGCCGTAATGCCGGAAGGTCTGATTCAGCAGCTCCTCAAGGGCGGGAAGGGCGGCTTTGTTGGTGAGGCCGTTGGCGGCCATGGAACCGAGCGCGTGGCTCATGTCCGCTAGATCAGCGGCGCCATGGCTGATGCCCCTGGCCAGCCGTCCTATGGCCTGGACGCCCCTGTTGCCGGACTGATAGGGATCAGCCGGTTTCCTGCGGAGTTTCTCCTGAAGAGACCCCATCCGGCCGAGCACGCCTCTCACATTCTCCCGTACGGTCTCGCCGGAAGGAATGCGTTCAGCGGCCTCCCTGATGTCCTCTTCAGCCCTGTCCGCGGCGTTCCTGATCCTGTTCCCCGCCGCTGTGGCAGATTTTCTGATCTCTTCCGCCGGATGGATTTTTTCTCTGAGAGAACGGAACCTGCCTCTGAGGAAACCGGCTCCTTCTCTGGCTTTTTCGGCGAAATTGATGTCCGCCGCGTCTCCGGCCTTTTTCTTCAGCCCCTCCGCGGCGGAAGAGAGTTTTTCTCTCGCGTCCCGGACGGCTCCCTTCATGGCACCGGCGACGGCCTCCCTGTCGGGAAGCCTGTCAGCCACGGCTCCCAGTTCTTCCTTCACGATGCTGCCGGCTTTCCCGGCTGTATATCCCACAACCTCGCGTACAGGTTTCAGATGCTTCGCCCTGCCGCTGACGCGGTTCTTCAGACGGCCGAAAAAGCCTGGCGCGGCTTCCTTTCCTGAGTCGGAGGATTCAGGCTTCTCCTCCGGCGCGGTTTCTGCTGCCTGGTTACCGCCTGCGGTTTCTTCGTCCGGCTGAGCGGATTCGGAAGGCGCTGCTTCAGCTACGGTTTCTGCCGCGTCCTGCGTTGAAACGGCTTCTTCCTCCGGCTGAACGGATTCGGAACGCGCTGTTTCAGCCACGGTTTCTGCCGCGTCCTGCGTTGAAACGGTTTTTTCTTCCGGCTGAGCGGATTCGGCCGGTGCTGCTTCAGCCACGTTTTCTGCCGCGTCCTGCGTCGGGGCGGCTTCTTCTTCCGGCTGAGCGGATTCGGAAGGTACTGCCTCAGCCACGGTTTCTGCCGCGTCCTGTGTTGAAACGGCTTCTTCCTCCGGCTGAGCGGATTCGGAACGCGCTGTTTCAGCCACGGTTTCAGCCGCGTTCTGTGTTGAAACGGCTTCTTCCTCCGGCTGAGCGGATTCGGAAGGCACTGCCTCGGCCACGGTTTCGGCCGAGTTCTGCGTTGAGGCGGCTTTTTCCTCCGGCTGAGCGGATTCGGAAAGCACAGTCTCAGCAGCGGTTTCCGCCGTGCCCTGCGTTGAAACGGCTTCTTCCTCAGGCTGTACGGATTCGGCCGGTGTCACCTCAGACACAGGCTCTGCTATGGGCTCCGGCGCGGTTTGATCCTGCGCCTTGCCGGAGGAAACGTTGTTCGAGGGCTGCTCTGTTATGAGAAGCGAATCCGCCTCGATGACATCGCTTCCCGGAGTCTGCCCGGGGGCAGCTGTCCCGTCCTTTGCCGGGGACGACGTAACCTCAGATTTCCCGAGAAGCCAGATGTCCTCGGCGCTGGGACCGGAACTCTGTTCGTCCTGCTTTTTATTTTGAAATTTTTTCAGCAGCGGAATGCGGCCTTCCACATTGCGCAGGCCCTCTCTGGCCTTGTCAGCGACGGTTCTGCAGGCTGCCGCCACCTTCCTGTTTTCGCGGATTCTTTCAGCTGCCGCGGAGACAGATGAGGCGCCCTCCTTAAGGAGCTGGCCGGCCTTCTGTGCCGCCGCGCTGACGTCTTCACCGTGGGGAATCTTCTTCGTGACGGCCTGCCAGCCGTACTTCAGCGGATTGGCCACCCATTTCAGACGGCCGAGCTCGGCTTCCTGCTGTTCAGCCGTGGGCCGTCCCCCTTCAGGGGCGGCTCCTTTCTCCACGTTCCTCCCCGTCTCCGCGGACTGCGTGGCTCCGTCAGCAGATGTGACGGACGTTCCGGGAACGTCCTTTTCCTCAGGCCGGCTTTTCTTCCTTTTTATATAGAGGATATCCCTGAGTTCATCGACGCGCTCTCTGAGAGAAGGACCGCTCTGCTCCTCCCCGTTCTTCGCGCCAGCAGAGCGGATTTTGCCGGATACAGCCCTGAATCCCTCCCTGGCTTTCTCGCCTGCCCGGCTGAAAGCTTCAGAAAAGTCTTCTCTGCGGGGCAGGTTGGCCGCGAGGATTCCAGCCTGTTTCTTCAGAAACGACCCGGCCCGGTCCATTTTTTCTTCAACTTTTTCTTTGGGCGGCATTTTGCCGGAGAGAGCGTCCCAGCCGCTCTTCAGCGGATTGGCTACCCATTTCATACGGCCTGTGATTTCCCCGTCCTTCTGCTCAGTGCCGGCTTCGGGCTGAGTGGCCGTTTTTTCTTCCGGCGCTGCGCCGGGAGCGGCGCTCTGGGCTGATGCAGGTCTCTCAGGCTCTCCGGGTTTTCTGCCTGTGAAGGGGAAATGCGGCATATGGAAACGCCCGGACGTGCTTTTCGTTCCCGCCGTTCCCTGTTCCGCCTCTGCGTCAGCCGCTCCCGCGTTTTCCTTATGTATTCCTTTCACGTGCAGGGAAGTAAGCTTCTCCCTGAGGGGTGCGGCTTTCCCGCGCACGTCTCCGGCAGCCTCACGCAGCTTTTTCGATGCCGAAGAGAGTTTTTCGCGAAATGAAATTCCCAAGACTGTACTCCTTGGTATTGGCACTCGCGGCGGACGCCGGAAACAGATTCCCGGCGTCCGCCGCGTAACAGAAATGTATGTTTTTTTCCTGGCATTGCCACGTCTTTTGGTAGGAAAAGGAAAAATTTTCCGAAAAATTTTCCACCTTCTCCGAACATCGCGATGCATGATGTGCTGCCGGTATTGCGACTGTGCATCCTAATGGCTTTCTGGCCGGAAGCGGTACCGTAGTTCATGAGCGGGTGAGACGGGGCACAGAATCAGGAATTTCAGATGGCAGGCGTCCGTCCGTTCTGTTATCTCTACTGATGCATGTATCTTCCTCCGTGGCTGCGCCTTCCTCCAGGAGCCTCAGGTCCATGATGTCCTTTTCCTTTCCGTTCTCTGGAAAGGGCAGCGGAGCGTGGCTGCCCCGGAGAAGAATGCCATCGTTTCCTCTGCCCGTGATTGTAAAGACGATCATGAAATCCGGACTGTGGCCAGCGGGAGCGCACGGGCGAAAGAGGCGCACGTCCGGAGAGCGCCTTCTGGGAAGTTCCCAGTGTGCGTGTGGGGAAGAAACGCTGAACCATTCGTACCCGCGCGGCCCGGCCGGGAGGAGCCGCGTGCTTCATTTCAGCAGAATGTGTCTCTCCCAGGGGGAGGGCTCCGGAACCAAAATATTATCATCCTGACTTTTTCCGCTTTTTTCATTCGCCAAAATGAAATACAAGGGGCAAATCCCGCCGGAGGAACATGTGGGAAAAAATGACGCCTGCTTGACATTGATCACATGCCCGAGTCTGCCATGCAGGTATAACTTCTCCCACAGATAAAGCATTTCAGGGGTGGGATCCCTTAATCTCTTTCCTAAGGAGTATGATTATGTTCTGCAATCAGTGTGAACAGACCGCCAAAGGAACCGGCTGCACCATCAGAGGTGTCTGCGGCAAGCTCGATATTGTGGCCGGCGCCCAGGACGCCCTTGTCCAGAGCCTGCGCCTTCTTGCGGCCGAGATTCTCAAATCCGGGAAGGCTGACCAGAAGGCGGACGATCTGCTCCTGGCCGGACTTTTCTCGACGCTGACCAACGTCAACTTCGATGCCGTTTCCCTGAAGAAGCTCATCGGTCAGGTCCTGGATGAGAGGAATGCGCTGAAGGGCGTGAACTCCGATACGGCCGCCGAGACAGAGAAGCTGCTCGCCACCGCCCCGTCTCCCGACAAGTTTGCTGAAGACGCCGACGTGCGCTCCGCCATGCAGATTATCCTCTTCGGCCTCAAGGGCGTTTCCGCGTACGCCTATCATGCCGCCCGTCTCGGGAAGCGTGACCATGACATGGTGCTCGATATGTGCCGTCTGCTCACCGCTGCCGCTGATGATGGCACGAACCGCGGCCTTAACGACTGGCTGGGGCTCGCTCTCGACTGCGGCAAGGCCAACGTGCGCGCTATGCAGCTTCTTGACGCCGGCAACACGGAGACCTTCGGCGATCCCGAACCGACCACTGTTTCCACCGGCCACCGCAAGGGCCACTGCATTCTCGTTTCCGGCCATGACCTCCCGGATCTCTATGAGATTCTGAAGCAGACCGAAGGGAAGGGCATCAACGTGTACACCCACGGCGAGATGCTCCCCGCCCACGCTTATCCGAAGCTGAAGGCTTTCCCTCATTTCGCGGGCAACTTTGGCACGGCCTGGCAGAATCAGCAGAAGGAACTGCCTGACTTCCCCGGCGCCGTGGTTTTCACCACGAACTGCATCCAGGATCCGAAGACGTATTCCGATAAGATTTTCACCACTGACATCGTGGAATGGCCTGGCTGCCGCCACATCGAGAACAATGATTTCTCCCCGCTCATCGAAAAGGCCCTTGAGCTTCCCGGCTTCGCCGAAGACGAGGAAGGAAAGGAAATCACCGTCGGTTTCGGCCGTAAGACCCTCCTCGACGCTGTGCCCGCCATTCTTGATGCCGTGAAGTCCGGCGCTGTCCGTCATGTGTTCCTCGTGGGCGGCTGCGATGGCATCCGCCCCGCCCGCAAGTACTACACTGAATTCGTACGGCAGACCCCGAAGGACACTCTGGTTCTTACCCTGGCCTGCGGCAAATACCGCTTCAACACCCTCGATCTCGGCAAGATCGGACCGTTCCCGAGGCTTCTCGACTGCGGACAG
>ERZ772885.1666-NODE-1666-length-12872-cov-9.717875_pt1 | contig 12872 bp, 10 predicted proteins | sample MGYA00580580_ERZ772885 | MGnify/ENA primary metagenome ERZ772885 (study PRJEB29015, sample SAMEA2737673) | human gut metagenome | biome: human gut; feature: human-associated habitat; material: faeces | place: China | collected 2012 ...
AACGCTTCCTCGGCAAGCACAAGATCGGCACCACCGGCCGTGGCATCGGCCCGGCATACGCCGACAAGATCAACCGCGTGGGCATCCGCGTGCACGACCTGTTCAACGCGGAGCACCTGCATGACAAGGTCGAGGCCAGCCTGCATCAGAAGAACCAGATGCTCGTCAAGCTGTACAACCGTCGCCCGATCGACGTGGACGAGACCACCGACGAGCTGCTCAAGCTCGGCGAACGCCTGAAGCCGTACGTGGCCAACACCTCCCTGGTGCTCAACAAGGCGCTCGACGAGGGCAAGACCGTGCTGTTCGAAGGCGGCCAGGCCACCATGCTCGACGTGGACCACGGCACCTACCCGTTCGTGACTTCCTCCAACCCGACCGCCGGCGGCGCCTGCACCGGCACCGGCGTCGGCCCGACCAAGATCACCCGCGTGATCGGCGTCTCCAAGGCGTATGTGACCCGCGTGGGCGAAGGCCCGTTCCCGACCGAACTGTTCGGCGAGGACGGCGAATGGCTGCGCGCCCAAGGCCACGAGTACGGCGTGACCACCGGTCGCCCGCGTCGCTGCGGTTGGTTCGACGCGGTCGTCAACCGTTACGCGGCCCAGGTCAACGGCCTGACCGACATCGTGCTCACCAAGCTCGACGTGCTCACCGGCCTCAAGGAAATCCCGCTGTGCGTGGCGTACGACGTCAACGGCGAGCGTCGCGACGATATGCCGACCGACCAGGCCGAGTTCGCCGCCGCGAAGCCGATTTACGAGTCCATGCCGGGTTGGGACGAGGACATTTCCCAGGTCCATGACTTCAACGATCTGCCGAAGACCTGCCAGGATTACGTCAAGCGTCTTGAGGAACTGTCCGGCTGCCGCATTTCCGTGATCGGCACCGGCCCGCAGCGCGACCACATCATCCAGATCAACTCGCTGATCGACTGAAGCTGATTCGGCTGATTCGTCGATATGAACGTCGGTAACGAACGTCAATGACAAGTGCCGGTGGGCCTGTGCCTGCCGGCACTTTGCGTATGGTGCGTGCGATGGCGTGCGCGTATGACGCACACCGCATACACACCGACGGGGTGCGCGGCGGAGGAACGGAAAAGGGGAGTGCGATGACTGCAATGCCGCCTAACGACAGGTTCGACAGGTTTGACAGGTTCAGCAAACTGGTCCCGCGATTCGACCACCTGAAATGGAAGATGGCCGCTGCCGGCATTCTCGTCGGCCTGATTTCCGGCTTCCTCGTCGTCCTCTACCGTCTCGGCATCGAATACGGCACCGACACCGCGCGCTGGATCTACGCGCGCATCCGCGAAACCCCGTGGCTGGTCGCACCGTGGGCGGTCGCCGCAATCGCAGCCGCGCTCGCCATCGCATGGATGGTCAAAAAAGAGCCGATGGCCGGCGGCAGCGGCATTCCGCAAACCAACGGCGTGGTGATCTGCGGCCTGAAAATGCGATGGCAGACGATTCTGCCGGTTCGCTTCATCGGAGGCCTGCTCGGATCGCTCTTCGGCCTCTCGCTCGGCCGCGAAGGACCGTCCATCCAAATCGGCGCATCGGGCGCGCAGTTCCTATCGCACCGGCTGCGCGGCAAGAAACGTGAGGACGTGCAGGAGCATTATCTGGTCACCGCCGGTGCCGCGGCCGGCCTGTCCGCCGCGTTCAGCGCACCGCTGTCCGGCATGATGTTCGCTTTGGAAGGGGTGCATCGCAGTTTTTCGCCCGCGATTCTGATGGGCGCCACCGCCGCGTCCCTGACCGCCGATTTCGTATCGAAATACTGTTTCGGCCTGCGTCCGGTGCTTGACTTCGGCACCATCGGCCAACTGCCGCTCGGCGAATACGGGTGGCTGATTCCGCTGGGATTGGTGGCCGGTTTGGTTGGTTCGCTGATGAACCGTTCGCTGCTCGGCTTCCAAACGCTGTACGGCAAGCTTCCCGCATGGAGCCGCCCTTTGATCGCGATCGCACTCGCGCTGCCAATCGGCATTTGGCTGCCTGACGTGCTCGGCGGCGGCTCGAACCTGATCGCCATGGCCGAGCATGCGCGCGTCGGCTTGGGCATGCTGTGCGTGCTGTTCGTGGCGAAAGTGCTGTTCACCTCCACCAGCTTCGGTTCAGGCACTCCCGGCGGCATTTTCATGCCGATTCTCGCGGTTGGCTCACTCGCCGGCGGTATCTGCGGCGAGACGTTGCACCAGTTCGGCAACCTGCCGTCCGATTCCGTGGCGATTTTCTCGGTATGCGTGATGACGGGCACGCTGGCCGCGTCCGTGAAAACACCGATCACGTCGATTCTGCTGGCCGTGGAAATGTCCGGCACATTGACGCACATGCTGCCGGTCGCCGCCGTCGCGTTCATCGCATTGCTCGTCTCCGACCTGCTGCGTACGAAACCGATCTACGGCGAGCTGCTGGAACGGTACATGCGCGCGCAAGGCGGCACGACGGCAATCGCCAATCGCATCGACAACGGCATCATGGAACTGCCTGTGGAAATGGGCGCGACCGCGGACGGCAAGCTGATGCGTGACGTGCGCTGGCCGTACGGCTGTCTGGTGATTGGCCTGCGTCGCGGCGAACGGCAGATCGTGCCGCATGGCGATACGCGGCTGCGTGCCGGCGACTATCTGGTCGTGCTGTTCAGCGGCGAGGACGAAAGCGACGCACGGCATGCGATGCGGCGGCTGTGCGACGTGTCCGTCTGACGCGGCCTTACTGTCTTCCATAACCATTCGTAGACGTCTAGGGCCACCCGAAGTTATCCACAGTTATCCACCGAATCGGACATGTTCGATGTTTGGTTGCAACGCACGTGTAGACTCGTACAAGGTTAGGAAGACGGCACCTGCGGCCAGCTCGTTGCCGTATGGCTGGGGCGGAACGACGCTGTCCGCGGAAAGCCAAGTGCAAGGGGAACGTGATGGAATCGCAAGAACAACGGGCGGCAGACTCGCCAAACGCGGGTGATGAGCCGAATCCCGCCACACAGTCGATCGACGTCGCCGAAGTGGCGCGCGCGGATGTGCGCCCGTCCGGTGCCGCCGCATCCAAGCATCCGCCGCAGATTCCGCTCGCGCCGATGAAACGCATGCAGGCGCGATTCAACCCTCTTGCCGATGGTCTGATGTATCTCGTGGTGTTCGTCGGCGGCTTCGTCGGCGTCGGGTTCCGTCGTGCCACGGACCTGCTGCTGCCGTCGGTGAACGGTTCGCCGTTCGTGGTGGGCACGTTCGTGTCGAATATGCTCGCCTGCTTCCTGTTTGCGATGCTGACCGAATACATGGCGACCGCGTCGTGGCTGCGCCGCAGGGTGCGGCAGGTCGTCAGCCGTGGCGTCGGGCTTGGTTTGCTTGGCGGACTGTCGACGATGTCCGGCGTGATGTTGGAAACCATGGAAGGCATGCGCGAGCAGCGTTTCGGCAGCGCGCTCGGCTATCTTGCGGGAAGTTTCGCTGGCGGTCTGATCACGGCCGCGGTTGGCGTGGCGCTGATGCAGGCGTTGCTGGCGCGCGGCACACGCAAGCGGGTCCGTAACGCGATCGCCGATGCCTCCACGGCTTCCGTATCCTCAATGTCCGATTCGGGCGATTCGGACGCGTACGGCATCGTGCAGGACGTCCAGATGACCGACACTGCAGTATCGGCTACGCAGAGTGTTACGCAGACGGTCCCCATGGCCGATTCGGGCGAATCGGACGTGCCGGCCGTGCAAAATGTGCAGAACAACGTGCCGGACGCGCAGGGCGTGCGCCACGTGAAGGTGGCGGATGCGGCGCATTCGGCCGCGCAGGCCGCGTTGGAGGCCGCGCAGGCGGCACAGCAGGCGGCCCAGGTCGCCCAGCAGGTCGCGCAGACCGGGCAGGTGCCGAAAATCGAATCGCAGCCGCAGTCATCGCAACCCGTCGCACCTCTGCCCAGCTTCGAACCCAAGCCGGTCACCGCGGAAATCCCGCTCGTCGCCGACCCGACCACAGGGGAGGTGCGCTGATGACCTGGATGATCTGCCTGTTCGGCGGCATCGGCGCCATGGCCCGTTATGTGCTTGACGTGTCGATCCAACGCAGCTGGAACCGTGACGGCAACCACAGCTTCCCCCTGGCCACGCTCGTCATCAACGGCGTCGCCTCCCTGTGCGCCGGCATCGCCATGATGTCGTACTATGCGCAGTCGGTTGATATGGGCACGGTAATGACGTTCGTTGTGGGGTTCCTCGGCGGATTCTCAACATTCTCGTCGGCGATCAACGAGGTGCTGTCGCTGATTCGCAAACGCCGTTTCGCCATGGCCCTGGGCTATGGCGCTGCCACGGTCGCGGTGCCGCTCGCCTGCGTGGCGCTCGGATTCGGCATCGCCATGCTGGGCGGCCACGCATAGCTGTCACCGGCTCAGCCTCGCGTAATTTTCACGTTACACGGGCGGTCATCGGGTAACGTTCAGGAAATCTGAGCGCAACCGCGCGAGCTGTTTCCTCTCCTACGTTGTGAAAACAACAAGAGAGGAAAAACCTATGACAGCCGTAACGTATCTCACACGGCATCGTCGACCGGGAATCGTCATACTCTGTTCGATTGTCGCCGTTCTCTCGATGCTTTTCGTACTCCCTCCCGCCATCGCGTCCGCAGCCGATTCCGGCGCGCAGGCCGTCGATGAATGCAATCCGACCGCCAGCAACGGCTGCGTCAACGGCATCCTGCAGGACGCCGACAAGAAGCCGATCGCCGACGTCACCATCACGCTGTCCGGCAAGGCAGCGGCGGAAACCAAAACCGCTGCCGACGGCAAGTGGGCGTTTTCCGTTGCCGATGATGGCGATTACACCGTCACCATCGACGCATCCGTTGCGAAAGAGCACGGTCTGAAGGCAAGCAGCGCAACGGTGACGATCAGGAAAGCCAGCTTCGACAAGCAGCGCGGAGTCGTCCGTTTCGACCAAGCTGGCGATTCCACCGGCAGCGGCACGTCCGGCACATCTGGATCGACGGCGGCCACGCAACGCAAGGGGCGGTGCGACGCAAGCGAGATGATCGCAAGTGTCGCACCGCCCCTTTTGCGGGCGGAACGCGTGTGGAGTACATGCGGAGCGTGCGTGGAAGATGTGTGGAACGCGTCGTGAAACATACGTCGTTCACGGGTGAAAAAGTGGATTTTTCGGGGGAATTGAAGAGGGGGAGGGCGTCTTTCGTCAATTGATAGTTCATATTGTGCGAACGATTGCAAAGAAACGTTACAGATGCATGTAAAATAACACATAATATCGCGATTTGTAAGGAAACATCCCGACGATGCGGGGGAGAGGTGTTGGGCAATGGTCGGCATGCGTGACGTGGCGAAAGAGGCCGGGGTTTCGCTGAGCACGGTTTCGCTAGTGGTCAACAAGACGGGCTACGTGTCCGACGACATGCGCGCGCGCGTCAAAGCCGCCATGAAAGAGCTCAATTACGTGCCCAACGAGCTGGCACGCAACCTGTACAAGAACCGCACGAACCTGGTCGGCGTGATCGTGCCGACCATCCGCCACCCCTTCTTTGCCACCCTTACCGCGCATCTGCAACGCGAGCTGGCCGCGCAAGGACTGCGCACCATGCTGTGCTCCACCGCCGACGCGGAAAACGGCGAGGTTGAATACGTGGACATGCTGCGCCGTCACATGATGGACGGCATCATCGTCTGCTCGCACACCACCCATCCGAACGATTACTGGACGTCCATCCACCGCCCGATCGTCGCCTTCGACCGTGTGCTGGGCGGCGGCATCGCGTCGATCGGCTCCGACCATGAGCAGGGCGGCCGGCTCATGGCGCACATGCTGGTCAACACCGGCGCGCACCACGTGGTGATGATCGGCGGCCCGCGCGACCAGTTCTTCGATTTGGCGGCGCGCAATGGAGACAGCCCGGACGATTTCGACCTGCACAAGACAACGTTCCCGACCGTCCGCTACTACCTTGCGCTGGAGCAGGAGCTGAAAGCGGCCGGCGTGCGGTACGAGTACGTCGAAGCCGGCAATGTGGAGGATTTCCAAGGGTATAAGAACGCGGTGAATGCTGTGCTCAACAGTATGCCGGTGGACGGCGTCGATGCCGTGGTCAGCTCCGATATCGGTGCCGCGCTTTGCGTGCGCGAAGCGATGCGGAGGCATATTTCGATTCCGCGCGACCTGCAGATCATCGCCTACGACGGCACGTATCTGACCGACCTGGCCGGTGTGAAAATGACCGCGGTGGCGCAGAATTTCGACAAAATCGCGCAGGTCGCGGTCGGCAATATCGTTCGTGCGATCGCCAAGGAAGGGGATGCCAAGGCAGATACGACAAGCGCCACGGGACGCAAGCCGTACGAGCCGGACGTGCTGATTCCCGTGACGCTCAAACTGGGCGATACCACCCGCTAAGCGGGCCGTATCGCCCATCATTGGACGGGCCGTTTCACCTGCTAAGCAGGTCGTTTCGCCTTATTCGTAATCGCCGGTCGGACCGATCTTCAACGCGTCCTCGTGCGTGCGGCCCGAATGGATCGCATCGTTGATCGCCTGAATCTCCGCTGCATCCACGGCAAGCGCGCGTCCATCGATCTCGCTGATCGGAATGGACCACCCTCCGTGCGTCATGTACAGGCTGTCCGCTTCGCGTAGTTCGGCGATCGGCAGCTTGCGGTATTCCGCCTTTTTGCCCTCTTCGAGCGCCCAGGCGAACATTTCGCGCTGTGATGTGCCATTCAGAATACCGATGCGCGGGTCGGGCGTGACGAACGTATCGCCATAGCGTGCCACAATCGACGAATTCGGGCATTCCATCGTGTAGCCGTCCTCCGTGAACAGAATCGCGTCGCCGACGCCACGGCGGGCGCATTCGCGGTGCACGGCGCAGTTGAACGCGTAGCTCAGCGTCTTCGCACCGTTGAGCAGCCAAGGGGCGCGTGCGGTGATGTCCGACGGATAGCCGCGCGTCATTGAAGCCATGGTGATCGGTTCGAGCGAATGCAGCGTACCCTTCGCGTCAAGGAAGATGTAGACGGTCGGCGTGCGGTCGGCCGCCTTGCCCACGCCGGTGTCCGGATCGAGACCACGGGAGACGATGATGCGTAGCATCGGGCCGGGTTCCGGATCGTCGTACTGGTCGATGACCAGCTGGACCGCGCGGGTGAGCGCTGGAATGTTCGGTTCCGGCATATCCACCAGACGGGCCGAATTCGCAAGACGCTTCAGATGGTTCTCCAGCGAGACCGGGAAACCCTTCCATACCGTGGTCGCTTCGAAAATGCCGTCGCCACGCAGCGCGCACAAATCGAACGCGTTGATGATGGGGCTTTCCGGATCGACGAAACGAACCAGATCCGCGTCGGGCGCCACGCCTGAGCCTCCGAATAGCGTCTTGCCGTTACCGACTGCCAGAACGATCGAACTCATGGGAACCTCTCTTCCGCGCTCCGCGTCTTTTGATTGCCGCTTTATTGCTGTTGCGCTGTTGTGTTGCGTCAGCGTTCGCGTGCGTCTTCGGCGTCCAACCTAACCATGGTTTGTTTCCACTTGGCACCGCCAATTTGCAATGCGGAAACATACGCGTCATGAATCGCGCGGCTCCCGTAACGTTCGGCGACCAAGGTGAGGGAAAGCGACTCTGAACGTCCGTTTCTGCGGAATCTGATTTCGGGGTTCGTCGGCAGTTCGTTCGGAAAAGGCCGGACGGCGGCCGACGGGAAAGGTGAGCGCAATGGTGGATGGGATGTCCGATATGGGAACAACCGAACTTGGCGCGGCGAGCACGCCCGAACAGGCGCGCGCCGCGTTCCGTGACGGCCTGGTCCGCCCGACCTGCGGCATTGCGCAAGGCCACGCGCAGGCGAATCTGATGATTCTGCCCAAGGAGCAGGCATTCGATTTTCTGCTGTTCGCGCAGCGCAATCCCAAACCTTGTCCGCTGCTGGAAGTGATGGAGCCGGGCGTCACCGCACCCGTCACCGCGCCGGGCGCCGACATCCGTACCGACGTGCCGTTGTACCGCGTGTGGAAGCGTGGCGAACTGGTAGCCGAAGTGCCCGATATTCGCGAGTATTGGCGATCCGATTTGGTCACGTTTGTGATTGGCTGCAGTTTCACATTCGAGTTTCCGCTGATGGAGGCGGGCGTGCCGGTGCGGCACATCACGGCAGGCCGCAACGTGCCGATGTACGACACGTCGATCGAGTGCCGTTCGGCCGGCGCGTTCCATTCGACGATGGTCGTGTCGATGCGTGGCATTCCGTCTACGCAGGTGGCCGACGCATGCCGGATTTCCGGCTATTACCCGTCCGTGCACGGTGCCCCCGTATGTGTGGGCGACCCGTCCGCGATCGGCATCGACGACATCATGCATCCCGACTATGGCGATGCCCCCGTGTTGGAGCCGGGCGATGTGCCGGTGTTCTGGGCGTGCGGCGTGACCCCGCAGGCCGCGGTGATGGCGTCCAAGCCGGAATTCGCGATCACGCACGCGCCGGGGCACATGTTCATCACCAGCAAACGCGATTTGGAATACATGGTGTGAGGCCGAGCGGCAGGTTGCGGGGCGCGGCATCGACATCACCGAATGGACCGCGCCGCTGAGCCAGCTCACGCTGCTCGGCCTGCACACGATCGGCGTGGGCGACGGCGGCAACGAGATCGGCATGGGCCGTGTGGAGGACTACGCCATCGAAGGGGTGGTCGACCACGGCGAGAACATCGCCTGCACGGTGCCGACCGACCAGCTGGTGGTGGCCGGCACGTCGAATTGGGGCGCGCACGCGCTTGTCTGTGCGATGCGCGCGTTGGGCAGCAACGCCGTCGACCCGTATCTTGAACCGACGTGGCAGGAGCGCGTGCTGGACGTGATCGTCGAATACGGCGGCCTCGACGGCGTGCATATGACGAACGTGGCGACCGTCGACGGCCTCGAACCCGACCGTTACTTTAAGCAGGTCGGCCAGCTTACGGACTGCGCCCGCAGCTGAAGTCCTGTGCCCAAGGCTGAGGGCCCTGCGCTCGCGGCTGCCCCCGCATGTCCGTCGTTTTCGAATCGGGCGCCGGAGACATGCGCCGCGATTCGGCCGAAAGCCGGTTCGACACGCCCGAACACCGGTTGCGGTTTTGGTGTCGAGCCTCATTTTGCGGTAATATCGAACCGGTTCGACACAACCGTGGGAATGGCCGTAAGGACTCCCGCAAAGAATCTCGCAACGACTTTTTGGAACCGAAGGAGGCTCCATGAAAAACAAGGTGCAGCTCATCACTTACGCCGACCGCCTTGGCGACGGCACCATCAAGTCGATGACCGACATTCTGCGCACCCGCTTCGACGGCGTGTACGACGGCGTTCACATCCTGCCGTTCTTCACCCCGTTCGACGGCGCCGACGCAGGCTTCGACCCGATCGACCACACCAAGGTCGACGAGCGTCTCGGCAGCTGGGACGACGTCGCCGAGCTTTCCAAGACCCACGACATCATGGTCGACGCCATCGTCAACCACATGAGCTGGGAATCCAAGCAGTTCCAGGACGTGCTGGCCAAGGGCGAGGAGTCCGAATACTATCCGATGTTCCTCACCATGAGCTCCGTGTTCCCGAACGGCGCCACCGAAGAGGATCTGGCCGGCATCTACCGTCCGCGTCCGGGCCTGCCGTTCACCCACTACAAGTTCGCCGGCAAGACGCGCTTGGTCTGGGTGAGCTTCACCCCGCAGCAGGTGGACATCGACACCGATTCCGACAAGGGCTGGGAATACCTCATGTCCATCTTCGACCAGATGGCGGCTTCCCACGTCAGCTACATCCGTCTCGACGCCGTCGGTTACGGCGCGAAGGAAGCCGGCACCAGCTGCTTCATGACCCCGAAGACCTTCAAGCTCATCTCCCGCCTGCGCGAAGAGGGCATGAAGCGCGGCCTGGAAATCCTCATCGAAGTGCACTCTTACTACAAGAAGCAGGTGGAGATCGCCTCCAAGGTGGACCGCGTCTACGACTTCGCGCTGCCGCCGCTGCTCCTGCACTCGCTGAGCACCGGCCACGTCGAACCCGTCGCCCACTGGACCGACATCCGCCCGAACAACGCCGTCACCGTGCTCGACACGCACGACGGCATCGGCGTGATCGACATCGGCTCCGACCAGCTCGACCGCTCGCTCAAGGGCCTGGTGCCGGATGAGGACGTGGACAACCTCGTCAACACCATCCACGCCAACACCCACGGCGAATCCCAGGCAGCCACCGGAGCCGCCGCATCCAACCTCGACCTCTACCAGGTCAACAGCACCTACTATTCGGCGCTCGGGTGCAACGACCAGCACTACATCGCCGCCCGCGCGGTGCAGTTCTTCCTGCCCGGCGTGCCGCAGGTCTACTATGTCGGCGCGCTCGCCGGCAAGAACGACATGGAGCTGCTGCGTAAGACGAATAACGGCCGCGACATCAACCGCCATTACTATTCCACCGCGGAAATCGACGAGAACCTCAAGCGTCCGGTCGTCAAGGCCCTGAACGCGCTCGCCAAGTTCCGCAACGAGCTCGACGCGTTCGACGGCACGTTCTCGTACACCACCGATGACGACACGTCCATCAGCTTCACCTGGCGCGGCGAAACCAGCCAGGCCACGCTGACGTTCGAGCCGAAGCGCGGTCTCGGTGTGGACAACACTACGCCGGTCGCCATGTTGGAATGGGAGGATTCCGCGGGAGACCACCGTTCGGATGATCTGATCGCCAATCCGCCTGTCGTCGCCTGACGGAAAATTTCTTGCGATTACGTATTTTCTTGCGATTACGTACGGCCTTGCGATTGCGTTCCACCTTGCGGTCGCGCACCCGGTCCGTCGCACCCGGTCCGTCGGGCGGACGGCAGTGGCCGCACGTGTTGGTATCGTAAGTTGCGTTGAAGAATCGCCCGAATGCGCTGAAGCAATGCGTCCGGGCGATTTTCGTATGTGTCGCTCGTAGCGGGCGGGCGCATGCGTGGAGTATCGAAGCACATGAAACGCGACAAGCAGAAAACGCGATAAGCCAAGAAAACAGCAGATATGACCGAAGACAATCAGAATAACGAATTCAAACCGCAGCCGCTGCCCGGCCAGGTGTTCATCCGCCCGGGCATCGACGATCGCCCCGATTATGAGAAGACCCTGACTCCCGAAGCGAAGGCGGCCATGCGCCGGCTGTCGGTGCAGCAGCATCCGCGTATTCCGGAAGCGTCCAACGAGCGTCCGGAAACCCAGGCCGCGCGCATCGCATCGGAAGGTGGATCGCCCCTAACCGCGGCCGCGCATCTTGACGTGGCTGTGCCGAACCTCGAATCGTCCTTCCTCGACCTGCGCGACCCGATGACCGCTCCGGACGGCACCAGGCCGACCGCAATGCAGGCCAACCGGCTCGTTGCGGGTTTTGCGCTTGGCTCAATGCTGCTGTCCGCTCCGATGGCGGCGTTCAACACGGTGCTCATTCCGCAAACCGTCAGCCGTTTGTCGGGAATCAACCGCGTCACGGATTTGGCGATGCTCGTCATCGCAGGTGCCATCATGACGTTCCTGCTGAACGCATGCATCGCCGTCGGTTCCGACCATTCCTACTGCCGGTTCGGGCGCCGTACGCCATGGATCGTCAGCGGCAGCGTATTGGCGGCTATCTGCATGGCGATTCTTTCCGCATGTGATTTTCTCCCGTGGGCCGTGTTCTTCTGGCTGGCCACGCAGGCCGCGTATGCGATGGCGGCCATACCGTTCGCCGCCGCGTTCGGCGAACGTGTGCCTGACAAGTTCCGCGACCGCGCCGATTCGTGGCACGGCAAGGGGCTGGCGCTTGGCCAGCTGGTCGGCGTCGCCGTGGCTGTTGCGCTGACGCCGCATGCCGGTGGCGAAGGTTGGGATGGCACTACGGGTTTCGCGATGCTGGTATTCGCGGGTTGGCTTGTCGTCGCGGCCGTCGTTACGCTGTTGGTACTGCCGTTCGAAGGGGCCAGCAGCTACCTGCCGCGTAGGGATGTTGAGAAAGGCGATTTCTTCTCGCAATACCGTCCGCCGCAGAACGCGCCGAAGTTTTCTGTGGCATTCGCGGCCCGCATGTTCGCCGTTGCGGCCACAGCCGGAATCGCCGTATATCAGTGGTATCTGGCGCCGAATATCGTCGGCAATACCGATGAGGCCGGTTTGTTCGGCATTGCCGGTGCCGGATCGGTGGTTGTGGTCATGGCCATCTGCACGTTTGTCGGTGCTTTGATTGCGGCGTTGCTGCTTGGCCGCATCGTCAGCCTGTTCGGCGATCTGCGTATTCCGGCCGTCGCGTCCGCCGTGTTGTTCATGGTCGCTGCGCTGCTGCCGTTGCTGATGGACGACGGTTTCCTGGCGGTTGCGCTGTACGCCCTGCTTGCCGGCTTCGCATACGTGGTGTTCGATGGCGCCAGCCAAAGCTTGGATCTTGCGATGCTGCCGGATGTGCGTTCCGTGGGCCGATCGCTTGCCGCTTATAGTCTGGCCAATACGTTCGGCACGATACTGGGCGTCGCTGCCTGCGCCGCGGTGATTGTGGCGACTGGTGCCACCGTGCTGATCTTCGCTGTCGCCACTGTTTCGATGCTGTTGGCGGGTCTGCTGACATTGCGGTTGAAATCGCAACAATGACGGCGACTATGACGGTGCTGGATCGCCAATGATTGGAAAATGAAGCGAAACGGCGCGTCCACATAGTGAACCTTTAGTGGATAGGGGAGATGGACGCGCCTATGTTTACGGCTTAGTTCGAGCGGAAATCCCGCCCGGGGAAATGACTTTGCGAAAGGAGGTTCGCCACGATGAACGGAATGGTCGCACACGTACTGCTGTCCGCACGAATTATTATTCCGCTTTCGTTGGCGGACTGATTCGAG
>ERZ772885.1671-NODE-1671-length-12829-cov-3.771880_pt1 | contig 12829 bp, 12 predicted proteins | sample MGYA00580580_ERZ772885 | MGnify/ENA primary metagenome ERZ772885 (study PRJEB29015, sample SAMEA2737673) | human gut metagenome | biome: human gut; feature: human-associated habitat; material: faeces | place: China | collected 2012 ...
CGCATAACTCACTCCTTTTTTTGGTTACAAAATTAGTTATTAGTGAGTTACCGACTGCTATGCAAAATTACGCAAATCGCAGAAACAGAACCATTTAGCAAGAAATTCACACCCGTTACGGGGGTAATGAGGTGGTAACTGAACTTCTGCGCTGTTTGGCTTCGAGGTGGTATTTCGTTGGCTCTGTCCCATAGAAAAACAAAGCGTAACGAACGCTGTATCAGCTAATTCGCTACGTTTTACCCAAATTTACTTTTTCGCTATGTGTTTATTTTATGTCTTACAACAATTACTACATGCGCCTGCGGGTCAAGGCGGTTCAGGAATTTGACCGGATGTATCACGAGCCCGAATACAAGGCCAAATGCCACAAACGGGTCTGGAAGCGGCTCGGATGCTACATCTTCGGCATTTCGTATCAGAGTTATCTGGATTATCTGAAAATGGATGTTTCGGACGTTCCGCCCACACCGCTCGAGGCCCAGCAAGCCAAACGCAAACTGGTGGACAAGCTGCTCGAACGCGAACTGCAAGTGAAAAAACAGCCCGTCCGGCGGAAAGAGCCGGAAGAGGTTAAAAAAGAACCTGTCGAACAGGAGTGACGCCAACTTTTCAGCGGCGGGGCGGTCTTTCGGGGCCGCCCCGTTTTTTCCGGGCGCGGCTCAACACACCGGGCTTGCGCCGTCATCCCCGTCGGGCATCCCGGCCAAATCTTCCAATATCGTCTGCAAACGCTCGCCCAGGACGATCATCACCCGCTCGTCGTCGTAGTCGGACAATTCCGCGGCTGTCTGCTCGTTCGGGAAAGCCATCGCCACCAATTTGGCACTCAACACCGTCAGATAGGCCAGCGGAATAACCGGGGCTGTGCCCATTCCATCGCCCCGCACGGTGATCCGCTGCTGCGGAACCGCCAGACGCCCCGGTTTTTGGCCTTTTTTCTCGATGTTCCACAGCACGTTCTCCTCGGCCTGCGTGACATAGAGATTGAACGTCGATTCGTTCACATACTCGGCCCGGTCGGCCCAAAAATCGACGCCGTAATCTTCGGCCGTGAGATCGGCACAGATGCCGCAGTCGGGCATGTCGCGCATAATTGCCCGGAGGATGATGTTTTTGTCGGTCAGCTCCGCCGAGCGCAACTCTTTCAGGGCGGCGATGCAGATGCACACCTGCATCATGTAAAGGTGATTGATTGCCCGCAGGACTTTTTCGAAGTCGAGGTCGTTTTCGTTCATCATGGAGTTTTACGTTGTTCATCAATGCGTGTGCCGTTTTGCCGATTCGCATGCGGGGGTATCGGCATGAAAAAAGGGGCGGTTCCGCTGAACACAGTGACGCAACTTCACTCAATAGAAGAATTCAACGCGGAAACCGCCCCCGGAGCAGGCCGGAGAATCCGCCCGCCCCGTAGATGCCGCGCAAACAGGCTGCCCGTTTCCATAGGGAGCAGGACGGCAAGACCAGATTATAAAGGGCCGGCCTTTCAGACAGGATTTATTAGCTGCGGCTGAAAGGCGGGATTTCCTGTTTTGCGCGGCAAAGCCGCATCCCAAAAGCCCGGGCACATGCTGCCAACTCCGCCGCACCGGATTGTACGGCGGGGCAGCGTTCCGTTGACCCTCGGCTGAAACTATATATAATAGTTTTCGACGAACGATTCGAAAAACGGGGGTGGGAGTACGGATCCCATCCCCCTACCCAAAATATTGCCTTATGAAATTCGACGAATGGGCCTGACAATTTTGGGTATATCAATTCATTGGATCGCAATAAACTTACTTTACCGTTTGCTGAATGATGGCGTAAAGAAATAACATTTCGGTTATAATCGTGGAATTGACTGAATAGACCGAAAAAAGGAGCAGCCGGATAATAACTATCCCAAGTTAACCGATCTCGCTCGGCTGCTCCAGCAGGCACGCGCGCATACCTGTTGTCTGAAACCCTGACAAACACGGTAACGCCTGCTGACCCGTTGGTAGCAACAGACATCAATATACTCTCTTCCTGATTGATTTGTCGTAACATATTGCCGGGGTTAGTTGTTGTTCAACATTCCCGACCCCATCGAAAATGGGCGCAGGTACAGCCTTTCACGGTCGGCCTCGCGAGCCTTGGATCGGAAAACTGTCCTTGCGCCCGAAGCTCCTGTGTGAAGCTGCGGGCCGGGTGTTTCGGATAACCTTGATGCACCCGGCGCGGTATTGGTGGGCCGGATGCGGTGTGCTTGCACCCGCCCATAAAAAGGGCGAGGACGCAGGTACAACCCCTACAGACGGCCTGCTACAGCCTAATGATGGTAGTTGCCCTTACGCCCAAGCCCGCCTGCGGCACACGACCGCAGGCATGACAAGGGTTTCAGACAAATTTTACACCATCATTGAAATCTGTTGTATTTCTACAACAGGGTAGCAGTTTTCTGTAGGTATAAAGGTCTGTCCTAACCTTAACAATATGTCACTTTGCCTAATAAGTACTGCAAATGTAACATAGTTTTTGTTATTAAAAAAGAACGCTCACAAATATAATAAAAAGTTCTCAATAAGTATTCGCGAGAATGTAAGTTTTTCTTGGTTTGGCTATTCTTTTGTGTTCATGGCAAAAAAAGAACGATATTTCAAAGACGAAGTATTTGTTGAGAAACTATCTCAACGTATTCGTGAAGTACGGAACACGCATGCCCAAACACAAGAGAATCTTATCGACAACGTTCATTTAGGCATCAATAAATATGAAGTCGGTCGCGAAGTGCCTACGGTGATGTCCATACTTAAAATTTGCATGCACTACAAAATTTCGGTTCGGGAGTTTTTTGATGTCGAACTGTTCGACTACCCACCGAAAGAATAACTTTTCTCAAATAACTTTGGCAAAATATATAGATCCTGCATTGGCAGAAATAGTCGCTTTACGAATCAAGGAGTTTCGGGATCAATACGGCCATACGCAAGAGTTTTTGATTGATAAGGTCGGGTTGAGTATCAATCGCTACGCAATGCTGGAACGTGTACCAACCTTGATGTCCCTTCACAAAATCTGTACTTTCTACGATATAACCCTTTCCGAGTTTTTCATGCCTATCAACTTGCCTCCCAAAACGGGTAAAGAAGTCGAGCGGATGCCGAAAAAGAAATAGTAAGATATCCTGCGACCACCAACGAATAAAGGTCAGAACAGAAATTGTAAGATACAATCGCTGCTCCAACCTTTTTCTTTTCCGGTAAAATCACAGAGGCACCCGACAACCGGGTGACGCTATCGTCATACCGATTCCGCCCGCTCCCAAGCAGGGGGCGGGTGCAATCCGTATAATTTATTGTATTTTGGGCGCGACGGGTTTCCATAAATTCGTAGGATGAATTTCGAAGCTGGGTTCCGCGCCCCGGATAGGCATAAAAAAGGGGGCGCGGTGTCAGCCCCATACGCAGGTCGTGGAAAACCTAAAGTTGGTAGCTGTCCTGCGCCCCTGTCGTGCCCCGCAAAAAATATGCGGGACATAACAAGGACTGACAACCATTATACCAACTTTCAAACCCTCCCGAAAGAGGTTTCCACGTTTGCGTATGGTATAAAGAGTTGTTTACCCTTTATAGTTATGTCCGTCGGCTATGCCGAGTTCTGATAATTCCGCATAATCGTCTGTTTTAGTTTCTTTTAAGTGGCTTCGTGCCACCCCTTTTGGGAAACTTTTGCAGACTATTTGCAGGAATGATAAGCAAATATAGCGAAAATATGGACAGGTCAAAGCGGTTTACCAACTTTTTTCATAATTTTGTAGTTATGAAAAAGAGCGTCAACTTCTTACCCGAAAATAAACGGAACGACCTGAAACAGCTTGTCGATCTGGTTCGCCGGAACATAAAGGATGTCGGCATGGTTATCCTGTACGGCAGTTATGCCCGGAATACCTATGTCGATTACGACCAGCGCATCGAGTTCGGCGTACCGACCTACTTTATGAGCGATTACGACATACTGATCCTGACGCGCAAGCCAATCGGGGCGATTGAGTATTCGCTGTATGACAAAATTGCCGACGCTTTTTTTCAGCACAAGAACAGACCTTTCCATACCAAGCCCCAATTTATCAATTACGGGATAGACGACTTCAACTATGCGCTCTCAAAAGCCCACTATTTCGAAACGGAGATAAAACGACAGGGAATTATTCTGTATGATTCGGGTGAATACAAGTTGGCCCGCCGCCGCAAGTTGAATTTCGACGAGATTCAGGAGCGGGCGCAGAAATATTATGATGACAATTTCAAACCGAAAGCGATTGAGTTCATTCTTTTAAATATTGATTCTTATAATAGGAAGAATTATAAAATGGCTTCATTTAACTTGCATCAAGCCACAGAAAATCTTTTGCGTATAATAGAATTAGTATTTACTTTATATAGCCCCAAAGAACACAGACTTACTGAATTGATGAATCGCTGCAAGCGGTTTACGACCGAAATATTCAAAGCGTTTCCACGCGACACGCCGGAGGAAGAACGACTTTTCAAACTTTTGGAACGGGCTTATGTCGAATCCCGCTATAATCCCGATTTTGAAATAACGAAAGAGGACATCGACGCGCTGCTGCCGAAAGTCGAACGCCTGCGCGACATCGTGGAACGGGTCTGCACGGCGCAGATCGACTACTACGCCCGGCAGAAAAACAAATAACCGCTACTATGGCAAATGAAATTGAAGCCTATACGAATTTTCTGTTTTACAATTCGGAGGACGGCAAAACCAGCATACAGGTAATTGCCGACGCCGACGCCGAAACCATTTGGACGACCCAGAAAGGAATGGCTCAAATTTTCGGCGTGGAAGTCCCTGCAATCAGCAAGCACCTGAAAAATATCTTCGACAGCCGCGAACTTGACGAAAAAGCAGTTGTTTCCAAAATGGAAATAACTGCCGACGACGGGAAAAAATACCTGACGAACTGCTACAACCTCGATGCGATTATTTCGGTCGGCTATCGGGTCAATTCGTTGCAGGCGACACGCTTCCGGCAATGGGCGACGGGGGTGCTGAAAGAGTTTATGATAAAGGGCTTCGCCCTTGACGATGAACGATTGAAACAAGGAGGAACGGTGTTTGGCAAACGCTATTTCGATGAACTGCTTGAACGCATCCGGGAAATCCGGGCGTCCGAGAGGATGTTCTACCAGAAACTTACCGACATTTTCGCCCAGAGTTACGACTATGACAAGACGGCGCAGATCACGTTCGACTTCTATTCCTCGATACAGAACAAACTCGAATATGCCGTGATCGGCCAGACCGCCGCCGAAATCATCATCGACCGCGCAGACAGCCGCAAAGAACACATGGGCCTGAAAACGTGGCGCGACGTGGGCAAGGGCGGGAAAATTCAGCTTTCCGATACCTATGTCGCTAAGAATTACATGACCCGCGAAGAATTGAGCGAGTTGAACCAGTTGGTAAACATCTGCCTCGACAATGCCGAATTAAGCGTAAAACGCGGCCGCCCGATCTCGATGCAGGGCTGGGTCGAACAGGTCAATGCAATACTTTCGTTACATGGCTATACGCTTTTGACGGGCAAAGGGACACGTTCGAGTGCCGACGCAAAGGCCCACGCAAAGGCCGAATACGAAAAATTCCGCCCGATACAGGACGAGCATTTTGTGTCGGATTTTGATAAAATGGTTGCAAAGACGTTGAAAAACAAGCATTGAAAGAATTGCGATACCGTGAAAAAGGGTTTCACGGCGCAGATCGACTACTACGCCCGGCAGAAAGCCGGATAAACCGGAAACGCCCACCTCACACAACCCGAACTTATGAATGATATAACCCTTATCCAAAATAAAATCTACGAAATCCGCGGCCAGCGCGTGATGCTCGACTTCGACCTGGCACCACTGTACCAAGTTCAAACAAAAGTTTTGAAACAGGCGGTACGCCGTAATATCGAACGATTCCCCGCGGATTTCATGTTTGAAATAACCATAGATGAGTATAACTCATTGAAAGACAGTTTGAGGTCACAATTTGTGACCTCAAACAAAGGAGGCACGAGATATATGCCTTTTGCTTTTACCGAGCAAGGTGTATCCATGCTTTCGAGCGTATTAAGAAGTGACGCCGCTATTCAGGTGAATATCGCTGTCATGCGGGCCTTTGTCGCCATGCGCAACTATATCGCTACGACGACGACCGTCACGGCAGAACTGGCCGAAATCCGCGCGAAACTGGCCCTGCTGGAGCGTACCGACGAGGACAACGCCGAAGCCATAAACGATCTGTCGGAAGATATGCGCAAGGAATTGGACAATATCTATCAGGCAATCGCCGCCCTGTCTGTCAAAACCCCGCAGGCCCGCAAGCAGCCCCGGCTGATCGGATATAAAACGCCGGAAAAATAGTTGTCGCATGAAACGGTTGCTGAACCGTACCCCATGCAGGTCTTTCCCTGCGGCACCGAACTGCTGTAGCCAAAGTGCGGAGTAGATTTTTGATAGGCAACCGGGCATCGGAGCCATTAACTGCTCCGATGCCCGGTTCCTTATTTACCGCCGTTCAGCTTGCCGCGGCGAACACTTGGCCGATCTTCTGCATTTCCCGTCCGATAAGCTGTTCGGAGCGTTTTATCAATGGCCTGAAAACGAAATAATCCCGCATGTCGTTGATATACAGGATTGTTTGCGCTGATTTGCGGCTGTCTGCCAACAAAAAAGGTCTTCTTTCGAAGACCATTTTGGGTGGAAGATGGGGCTCGAACCCACGACCTTCGGAACCACAATCCGACGCTCTAACCGACTGAGCTACATCCACCGTGTGACCGTCGAACGGTCGTATCGGGATGCAAATGTAATACACTTTTTTTGTCCGTGCAAAAAAATCGGTGAAAAATCTTCGGGAAAATGCCCCGGGTGACAAAATGGCAGGCCGGACTGTACCTTTGTCACCTGGCGTCTGCCAAAAAACGGTTGGCACATCTATTGATGGGACTATGGGTGCTAACGCGCAACAAACTATTCAATAATAAACTAAAAACTGAAAAGCTATGAATGTAAAACCATTATCGGATCGTGTACTCGTCCTCCCGAATCCCGCGGAGGAGAAAACGGCCGGCGGGCTGATCATCCCCGACACGGCGAAGGAGAAACCGCTGGCAGGTAAAGTAGTCGCTGTGGGCCCCGGTACTTCGGAGGTCAAAATGGAAGTCAAGGTCGGCGACCAGGTACTTTACGGCAAGTATGCCGGGCAGGAGATCCAGGTCGACGGCGTGGATTACCTGATCATGAAGCAGAACGATATTTTGGCGATTATCTGACGATAACCGGTCGTCCTGACCTCGAAATTTTTACATTCCCTCTGAAAATCCCTTTGAAATGGGGGACTCCGGGGATAAGCTTATGAACGAATATAAAATATAAAGTTATGGCAAAAGATATCAAATATAATGTTGAGGCGCGCGAACTGCTCAAGGAGGGTGTCGATGCGCTGTCGAACGCAGTGAAGGTGACGCTGGGCCCCAAAGGCCGCAACGTGATCATCGACAAGAAATTCGGTGCGCCGCAGATCACCAAGGACGGTGTGACGGTGGCCAAGGAGGTGGAGCTCGAAGACGCTTTCGCCAACATGGGCGCCCAGATGGTACGCGAGGTCGCTTCGAAGACCAACGACGATGCCGGCGACGGTACGACGACCGCCACGGTGCTCGCACAGTCGATCATCGGCGTAGGCCTGAAGAACGTGACGGCCGGTGCCAATCCGATGGATCTCAAACGCGGCATCGACAAGGCCGTGGCCAAAGTGGTCGAGTCCCTGCGCAAGCAGAGCCAGGAGGTGGGCTCGGATTTCGACAAGATCGAGCAGGTGGCCACTATTTCGGCCAACAACGACGAGACGATCGGTAAGCTGATCGCCGAGGCGATGGCCAAGGTCAACAACGAAGGTGTGATCACCGTCGAGGAGGCCAAGGGTACCGAGACCCATGTGGAGGTCGTAGAGGGTATGCAGTTCGACCGCGGTTATATCTCGGCTTACTTCATGACCGATCCCGAGAAGATGGAGGCACAGCTCGAGAAGCCTTACATCCTGATTACCGACAAGAAGATTTCGACGATGAAGGAGCTGATGGGCGTGCTCGAGCCGGTGGCGCAGAGCGGCCGTTCGCTGCTGATCATCGCCGAGGACGTGGACGGCGAGGCGCTGTCGGCGCTCGTGGTCAACAAGCTGCGCGGTACGCTGAAGATCGCCGCCTGCAAGGCTCCGGGCTTCGGTGACCGCCGCAAGGAGATGCTCGAGGATATCGCCATCCTGACGGGTGCTACGGTGATCTCGACCGACAAGGGTATGAAGATGGAGGATACCGACCTTTCGATGCTCGGTACGGCGGACAAGGTGACGCTCAACAAGGAGAACACTACGATCGTCGACGGTGCCGGCAAGAAGGAGGAGATCGCAGCCCGTGTTGCTCAGATCCGCTCCTCGATCGACAAGGCTACGTCGGATTACGACAAGGAGAAGCTTCAGGAGCGTCTGGCCAAATTGGCCGGCGGTGTGGCCGTACTCTATGTGGGTGCCGCTACCGAAGTCGAGATGAAGGAGAAGAAAGACCGCGTGGACGACGCACTGGCTGCGACCCGTGCCGCTGTCGAAGAGGGTATCGTCCCGGGCGGCGGTGTGGCTTACATCCGCGCTACGGCGGCTCTCGAAGGGATGAAGGGTGCCAACGAAGACCAGACGACCGGTATCCAGATCGTGAAACGTGCGATCGAGGAGCCGCTGCGCCAGATCGTCGAGAACGCCGGCGGCGAAGGTTCGGTCGTTGTCAACAAGGTGAAGGAGGGCAAGGATGCCTTCGGTTACAACGCCCGCGACGACAAGTACGAAGACCTGCTGAAGGCCGGTATCATCGACCCGACGAAGGTGTCGCGCGTTGCGCTGGAGAATGCCGCTTCGATCGCTTCGATGTTCCTGACCACCGAATGCGTGCTGGCGGAGAAGAAATCCGATGCTCCCGCCATGCCTGCGATGCCCGCAGGCGGTATGGGCGGCATGATGTAATCATCGGTTCGCAATATGGAAAACCGGAGCCTTCGCAGAGGCTCCGGTTTTTGTTTTGCCGCGAAGCGGTCGAAGCGGCATTTTCCGGCGCTGCGGGCAGTTGGCCGGAAAGGGGTTGCGTCCGGGGGGGGCGCTCCGTTGGCCGCAAGGCTATTCCTGTCCGCGCATTTGCGGTTCGGCATCTATCATATGCCGGCCGAGCCGATCTGCGCCCCGGCGAATTGCCCGGGCTTGTAGTGTCGGCTGCGTCTTTGTCGCTCATGCGCCCGGGAGCCATGAGCCGGGTGTGAGGGCCGGGTGTGTGGCAGTCCGAAATGCCGTCGATGCGATAGGCCATTGCCATGACCGGCAGGCCGAATGCGAAAATTACAGCCTCAGGTCCTGCCGGTGCGGCAGGCGGGCCTTGAAAATGAAAATGGGCTGTATTGAGTGCGTTTTTGGCTGATTTGTTTGGTATTTGAGGCGGGAATATCTAACTTTGTCCGAGCAAAATAATCGGTTCCCAGGAGTGGGGAAGAAGTGCAACGGGAGATGCGGAACCATTTTATTAATCTAACACACCCACAATGAAGAAAATTACCATCTTAATGCTGGCCTTCCTGGCTGCCTCCTGCATTGAGAAAGGCGATGTCCGTCCCGGCAGTCCCGTGGACGTCGACATCGACCATTACCAAACGGCCGGCACGTACGATGTCCCCGTGAAAGAAGGTTGCATCACCGTAGTGAAGGCATACGGGGTGACGCTGGCCGAGGCCGAAAGCCCCATGACGATCTGGGTGCCGCGGATGACCCTGACCCGTTCGGACGAGGGGTTGACGACGACGTTCGTCCCGCGCGATGAGTACCCCAATTTCGCAGGCAACAAATCGCAGTTGTTCCAGGTAGTATGTTTCGAGGACTCCAGGCGCGGGGATTACGATTACAACGACCTGGTCATCCATGTGTTGTACCAGACCCGGCAGAATATCTTCGGGTTCGGCGTACAGCCCGTGGCGTTGGGGTCGACGAAATCCATCAAACTGGGATGTGTCGTTTACAAGGGCGGCAAGCGTGTCTTCAAGGGGTTGATCACCCCCGACGGTGCCGATTGCAGGTCGCAGTATTTCAAGTCGATGGAAGGGACGCTCAACACCTACGACAAGGTCAATATCAAGGTCGGGGAGTACCTGGGGTCGACGATCCGCAACTGGGACGTGTCGAAGATCGAAGGGAACGGCCCGATGCGCGTAGAGTGGTATATCGAGGTGGATAACGGCGTGGAACTCTATGCCTTGTCGACTGCCTACCTGAACGATTCGTTCGACAAGGACAAATTGCCCTACGGGCTGGTGATCACCGCCACGGGGACGGAGTATGTCGACGAGAACGGCGGCTACCTCTGCGGGTTCGACTGGTTCAACTATCCGCGCGAATCGGTGCATATCAAGGAGGTTTATCCCGAGCTGTGGAACTGGCTGACTACGGACAGCAGCTATGATTTTGCCGATATTTACGATGGCAGAAATGTCCCTGCGAATGCTTGCCCTGCCGCCGACCTGGGGCTGTTCGAAGCCCGGACGATCGACGTCACCAACAGGAAATACCGGGCTGACTGAGCCCGTGCCGATAGCGGCCGAGGCGGGTTGCGGTGCCGTCGCCGATTGAAAAAAGCAACCCTGCGGGGTTGCTTTTTTTTATGTGCGGGCTTGTTGTCATGCGCTGCGTGCCCCGGGGATGCCGGATTGCCTGATGCACGGTGTTGAATGCCCGATACTGGCGGCGTGTGTTGCGCCATTGCCGGCCCTGTTCCCGGCTCCCGGTTCCGATCCTTCCCTTGCAGGACGGGGCTCCACTTTTTGTCAGGGCATCCACTCCAGAATCCCCGTCACGGGGTGGGCGGCACGCCAGGCTTCGAATTCCGCGTAGGTGCCCACGCCGTCGCGCAGTACGGCCTGGTAATATTCGATACCCATGATCTTCTCCGCCTCCGGGGTTTCGTATTTGAGCCGGAGGATCGTTTCGCGCGTCCGGTCGGTCAGCACGGCGGCGATGCGGTCGGCTACCCGTTCGAAATAGCCGTCGTAGGCCGAACCTTTCGGCATGTGGATCATGTCGATCTGCCATAACCGCTCGTCGGCATCGGCGTACCAGGCATGCCACTCGAGGCATTGGTCGGGGGCGTCGAGCAGGTTGTTGAAGGTGATGCTGCGGATGCGGCTGTTTTCTGCCAGGCGCGCCATGGCGGCGAAGCTGTCCGCAAGGCGCAGCGGCGAGGAGTAAATGTGGAAGTCGATGTCGCGGTGCGTCATCAGCAGTCCCGTGCGGAGCGACCCGACCAGGTTGGGTTCGGCGCCGACGGAGCGCCATGCGGCTTCGAGCCCGGAGTCGCGGATAACCTCGCGGGCGCGCTGCTGGTTGGCGGCCGCAATCTTCGTCAATTCATTCATTGTGCGGTAAATGTCGGGGTCAATATACGGAGTTCATAAAGTGCGCCGGACAAAAGGTTCGTTCCGGCCGGCGGGTAGTTGCGTGTGCGGTTATTTGCCCAGCAGAATGCGTGCCTGGGCTATGGCGGCATCGGTGATGCGGCTGCCGGAGAGCATCTTGGCGATCTCGGTGATGCGCCCCTCGTCCGTCAGGCGCGTGATGCCGGTGCGCCCGTCGCGTTTGTAGACCACGAAATGGGCTGCGCCTTTTGACGCCACCTGCGGCAGGTGGGTGATGTCCACGACCTGCAACGTCGCGGAGAGTGATTCGATGATCTCGCCCATGGCGTCGGCGATGCGCCCGGAGACGCCCGTGTCGATCTCGTCGAAGATGACCGTCGGCAACTGCATCCGCCGGGCAAGCAGGGCCTTGAGCGCCAGCATGACACGCGAGAGCTCACCGCCCGAAGCGATACGCTCGACACTCTGGGGCGTCGCGTTGCGGTTGGCCGAGAAGAGGAATGCCACGCCGTCGCCTCCCGTGCGCCCGAGGTCGGGGAGCGGGGTGAGCGCCACTCGGAATACGGTTTCGGGCATGCCCAGCTGTGCGAGCGTCGCCAGTATCTGTTTTTCGAAGGCCGGGGCGGCTTTTGCGCGTGCCTTGTGCAGCCTGTCGGCCAGCGAGCCGGCCTTCTGTGCGGCTGCGTCCAGTTCTTTTTCAGCCGCTGCGATCTCTTCGTCGCCGTGTACGATGGCGGCGAGCTGTGCGGCATAGCGGTCGCGGGCTGCGATCAGCTCCGCTTCGGAGGCGACGCGGTGCTTTTGTTGCAGGGCGTAGAGGGCGTCGAGGCGTGCGGCGAGTTTGGCCAGCCGTTCGGGGTCGGCGTCGAGGCGTTCGCTGTCGGCGGCTACGGCGTTGTCGATGTCCTTCAGCTCCTCGAGTACGGAGTGCAGGCGTGCGGCGTATTCCCCGGCCGCGGGGAAATGTTCGCGGATGCGTGTCAGGTCGTTCTCGGAATTTTTCAGGAGCGTGAGCACCCCGGTTTCGTCGGCATCGAGGGCGTTGCGGAGCGTAGTGAGCACCTCGCCGATGCGGTCGGCGTTCTCCAGTACGACCAGTTCTTCCTCGATGGCGGCCTGTTCCCCTTCGCGCAGGTTGGCAGCCGTGAGTTCTTCGCTCTGGAAGCGGAGCCACTCCTCGTCGCGGCGTCCGTCGGCGGCGGCTTCGCGCAGGGCGGCGAGCCGGCGCCGCAGTTCCGTAAGCCGCGTGTACTGCGCGGCATATTGTGCGAGCAGTTCCCCGTTCCCGGCCACGGTGTCGAGCGCCGAGGTGCGGAACTCTTCCGAGGAGAGGATCAGGTTCTGATGTTGCGAGTGGA
>ERZ772885.1692-NODE-1692-length-12703-cov-3.977230_pt1 | contig 12703 bp, 7 predicted proteins | sample MGYA00580580_ERZ772885 | MGnify/ENA primary metagenome ERZ772885 (study PRJEB29015, sample SAMEA2737673) | human gut metagenome | biome: human gut; feature: human-associated habitat; material: faeces | place: China | collected 2012 ...
AAACGAGCCGGGACTGGTGGTCATCTCCCCCGCGACGCCGGGCTCGAACGGCATCACCCATGAGTTCCGAGAGCGCGCGGGCGCACATTATGTAGACACGGGCATCACCGAATCGCATGCCGTGGCGTACGCTGCCGGCATCGCACGGGCGGGTGGCACGCCGGTGGTGGCCACCACGGCGTCCTTCTTCCAGCGCGCGTACGACCAGTTCTTCCAGGAGATGAGCCTGAACCGTTCGCGAGTCACGGTACTTGATTTTCTGGGCGGCCTGTCCGGTTCGGACAATACGCATTCCGGCGCGTATGACGTGACGATGTTCTCCAATATTCCAGGGGCTACGATGCTGGTGCCGACTTCGGCTCGCGACTATCTAGCTGATCTGGCATGGGCTACCGCGCCGGCCGGTTCGGCGGACGCCCCTGCTGGTCCGGTGGTGATTCGAGTGCCGGGCGAGGCGATTCTGACGGCGGAACGGGATGCGACGCTGCTGCCGGTGACGGGTGGGCAGATCGCTGACCGCCCCCAGTCAACTTCGCTGCCAGTCTCCGTCAGCTCCGCCAGCGGGGGCATATCTGCCGCAACAGTCCGCGGGACCGTTAGCGTAACGGCTCAGCGTGCCGGTGTGCGTCACATGCTGGATTGGCGGGTCAATCAGACGGGCTCGCACGTCGCGATTATCGGACTGGGCAATGCGTATCCGTTGGCGGAGCAGACGGCCGCCGCATTGTCTGCCGATTATGGCATCACGGCAACGGTTATCGACCCGCGCCAGTGCACGTCGCTGGATTCAGACGTACTGGAGTCGTTGCGTGATGGCCACCAGCAGGTCATCACCCTTGAAGACGGGCAGCTTGAAGGCGGCTGGGGCGAGAAAGTGACCGCATATTATGCGAATCATCATGTCTCGGACGGCAGCCGTAATCCTCGTGTGCTGAACTTCGGCGCAGCCAAGGAATTTACCGACCGCGTGTCGCTGGGCGAACTGAACGAACGTTATGGACTAACGGTGGAGCAGGTGACAGAGGCGATCACTCGTTGTTTTTGATGGCGTCTAGGGCCGGGATTTTAACGGCTTTATTGGCCGGGCCGAAGCCGAACAGCAAGCCGATCAGCGTGGAAAACAGTACGACGAACAGGAACAGCCACCACGGAATCACCGAATAACGGGTCACATTCTCGCCACCAACTATCGCCTGCCAGAGTATGGTCCAGATAGATGTTCCGCCACCGGTACCGTCGCCGGAGCCCCCGCCTGCACCGCTGACCATACCGCCAGACATGCCGCCGCTCATGCCGCCCGCATACAACGCGCCGACAACGTTGATGCCCAGCGATATCAGTCCGCTCAGCACGCAGCCGACCAATCCGCCGAAGAATCCGATCGCGCCGGCCTCCGCAAGAAACATGACGCGAATGTCACGAACGTAGCAGCCAAGCGCCTTCATAATGCCGATCTCGCGCGTGCGCTCGGTTACGGACATAACCATTGTGTTGGCGATGCCGATGGCCGCAACCAACAGCGAAACCGCACCGATACCGCCCAGAATCAGCTGAATCGCGCGCGACTGTTCTTCCAACGACTTACGCATGTCTTCATAGGAGGAGGTCTCGTAGCCCAACGCTTTGATCTGTGATTCGACTTCGGGCACGGACTTGAGGTCGGCGGCCTTGACCAGCACTTGATCATAGGCGGTGGCTTTTTTGGCGGCGGCTGGATCGACTTTGGCGGCCAGTTCCTTCAACGCCTGCAAATCCATGACCAGACCGTCGGAGGTGGCATAGCCCTTGTTGTAGTCGCCCGCCACAATGCCGGAAGCCCGCACATCAAAGGTGACGTTTTCCGACTGACCCGCGGTGTTGCCACCCGCACCGCCTGTGCCGCCACCGCCGCCGTACATGTTCATGGTGTACTGGTCGCCCTGATAATTGGTGCCGGTGGTCAGACTGATTTGCGTGGCGAGCGGATCGAAGAACGGATCCTCGTCCTGGTCTTCCTCGCACTGGCCGGTGGTCTGGTCAAACGTGCATGAGGAATACTGACCGCCGCGTGTGCTGGTGCGTTGTTCGCCGTTCTTCAGGGTGTCCATGAAACCATAGGCGAACCATTCGCCGGCAAGCACCTGATCCTTTTTGACCGGCTTCTCGCCACCGACGAGCTTGTAGCCCATCTGGTCGAACTGGGTCATGTCGATGCCCATGATCTGCACGTAATCGTAGAGGTAACGGCCGCCCGCGCCGGCTCTGGCCGTCACGTTATAAGGGAAGTTCATCATCGGCGTCACGCCGGATACGCCGCTCATCGCGCGGAAGGATTCCACGGCCTTGTCGTCGAGCTTGGTATCGCCCATCTCGGACGAACCGCCACCGCCCATCGGACCGGCATAACCGTTGGTGTACACGGTGACGATGGACAGATCGCCCATCGATTTGAGCATCTTCTCGTTCTGCTCGTTAATGCCCTGGCCCAAAGAGACCATGAGCACAATCGAGCAGCAGCCGACGATAACGCCCAGCACGGTCAGAATCGTACGGGATTTACGCCGCCATAGGTTTTGTCTGCAAAGCCGCAGTATGTCGCCGAATCGCATGGTCGGGCCTTTCAGGCCTTGTGGGACGGGCCGGCCGGTGAGGCTGGTGAGGCTGGTGCAATAGGAGCGGTGTCTGCCGCAGCACCATCCGTCACGTCGGTATCGGTCTTATCATCCTTGCCTTCGGACCAATCATCCCAGTCCTCATCAATATCGTTCTTCTTGGCCTTCTGCTTGCGCCGGCGACGCACGAGCAGCACAATCACCACGATAATGACCACGGCGATCACGACGATGACCACATACACCAGCACCGGCAATCCCTGATTGGCGTTCTGTTCCATGTTCGGATCGGCCATGCCGGAATCATCCATCGGCTGCATATCGGTTACGGGTATGGTGAGCGGGAATTCCTTGGTCTTGGTCTGTCCGTCGGAATCCTCGTACGTGACTTTGAGCGTGGTCTTCAGCTCGCCTGACGCGTGCGGCGTAAAGGCGTAACCAATCGTGCCGGTGGCGCCGGAAGCCACATTGCCCACGTACTGGGTTTTCATCGTGGCATCGAAACCTTCGCCCTCCATCGTGGCCTCGACGTTGGCGATATCGCCTTTGCCCTTGTTCACATATTCCATCGTGACCGTGTTTTCCTGGCCGGCGATCACCTGGTCGGGCACTACGGGATCACTGATTTCGAACCGGTCAGGCTGACTGATCGGCACGGAAATCTTGACGTCAGACTGGCTTGAGGAGCGGGCGCTGGCGTCCACATACTCGTATCGGAAGTTCACGGTCACGGGCTGGGCACCGCTTTTCGCGGAGGCGAGCGCCTGCATCGGCACGCTTTGCGTCATGGCGTAACCGCCCCACAGCGCGTCGACGTAGAACGTGTTCGTGCCTCCCGCGATGGCGAAGCTCTCGCCGCCGTCCACGGTGACGACCATGTTCGTCACCGCCACCTGCCCCTTGTTCTGGAAGGTGAAGTCGAGATTGAATTTGGATCCGGAGGCCACGGAATCACCTCCATACGCGAAGTTGGTGATGATGATGTTGGGCACCGGTCCGGCGATCGGCGCGGAATCGCCGTCGCTTCCCTGAGACGTACTGTTCGTGCCGCTTGTGCCGTCTGTGCCGTCGACTGCGTACGCCTGGTGCGGAAGGGAGATGACGGCAAGTGCCAGTGACAGCGTGGAGAGCAACGCGACGATGATGGCGATGGTGTGGTGGGAGAGGTGCTTCATCGGTCAGTTCCTTGGGTTCTATGGGCGGACGGCGTGGACGGTGTAGTTGGTGTGGTTGGGGCGGACGGCGTGGACGGAACAGTTGGGCGGGAAAGGTCGGTGTTGAGCCGATCGCTGGTGATGCGGCCATCGAGCAAGGTGACAATGCGGTCGGCGTATGAGGCCATCTGCGGATCGTGTGTGACCAGCACGATGGTCTGGTTGAAGTCATGGGCGAATGCGCAGATCATCGTCATGACCTCGGTTTTGGTTTTGGAGTCAAGGTTGCCGGTCGGCTCATCGGCGAACACCACCTCGGGCTTGGTCACAAACGCCCGGGCGATGCCGACGCGCTGCTGTTGGCCGCCCGACATCTGGCGCGGGTAATGGCTGAGACGATGTCCCAGACCGACCCTTGTGAGCACGCCACGCGCCGCACGTTCGCGCTGTTCCTTGGGCACGCCGCGGAACATCAGCGGCATTGCCACGTTTTCGAGCGCGGTCAGATTGGGCAGCAGGTTGTACGACTGGAATACGAAGCCAAGATGCTTCTGGCGGAAGGCCGCCAGCTCACGCTCGTCGAGTTTGCTGACGGGTACGCCGCCGATTCTCACGCCGCCGCGCGTCGGTTTTTCCATGCCGGCCAACTGGTTGAGCAGCGTGGATTTGCCGGAGCCGGATTCGCCGAAAATGCAGCAGATCTGGCCTTGCGGGATACTGAGATTGACACGGTCAAGCGCCACCACCGTCTCATCCTCGACGGGGTATTCCTTGCGTAGGTTTCTTACCTCGATGATTGCTCGTGGCACGGGCCTTCTTCCCTCGTTCGTCGCCATTGGCGGACGCGCGATAGCTGGTTATTATTCAGCACATCTCAAGTCAGAGTATAACCGTTATGCAGGAGACGCACCCCTTAAGGGTGTTCCCGGATGGTGGTGATGAGCATGTGACTTCTAATCTCAAGGTCGACAGTTCAGGCTCCAGACGGACCCAGACCGGCATAATATTCAAAAGCCCCTGCCCCTCACAAACGATGAGGGACCAAGGGCTTATTACATCGTGACCCCGGACGGGCTCGAACCGTCGACCTTGAGATTAGAAGTCACATGCTCTATCCAGCTGAGCTACGGGGCCAAACTCGTGTAAGTCTAGCCGTAGGGGTGTAAAACACCTCGGCGTAACGTCGGCTTGCACCGGTACCATCGGCGATATGGGGACAACGGAGAGCAACGTAGATCACGCCGCATCGGGCCAGACCGTCGCAGGCGATAGCGGTGAGCTCACTTTCACATACGCACAGGGTCGTTTTGCCAGTGAAGGCAAGGATTGGGAAAGCCCGGTTGTGACCAACATGGCTGCATCCGTCTCTGCCGATGCCGGTAATGTCCCCGCCGGCAGCATCACCAACACCGGCACCAACAACACCTTCACCAGCACCACCGAATCGTCGCTTGCCACCCTGCTGTCCAACCAATGCCCGTTCGTTATCAAGGCCACCATTTTCGAGGGCAATGGCAAAAACGCCATTCGCGAACGTCACACATTCACCGGCTCGGTGCTGCGCCAGCTCGACCAAGCCAGCGCCCTGCTGAACGGCATCAACGAATCCGGCCAATACCCGGCCATAGCCCTGCGCGAAGCATTGGTCAACGCACTGGAACATCGCGATTACACGTACTCCGGCCCCACACTGATCAATATCTTCGATTCCCGCTTGGAAATCGTGTCGCTCGGCGGCCTGACCGATGGTTTGGAAATCAACGATCTACTCAACGGCGTATGCCAGCCACGCACCCCGCGTTTGGCTGAATTGTTCGCCGATTTGGGCCTCTGCGAGAACTGCGGTACCGGCATTCAACGCATTATGGACGCCTACGCGCAGAGCGCGGTCAGTCCGCAACTGCGCGTGGGCCCCACTTCGGTGGCAATGGTACTGCCTATCCCTGTATCGGCCGAGGCCGCGTCCTCGCATCGGACCGATGCCGATGCTTCCGCCGCGCCCAGCACCACTGACGAAGCACAGCATGCCAAAATGTACTCATTCCCCACGATTCAGCGCATGACGGATAACGCCGCAGATGCTTTGGCCGGCGCACGCATCATCGGCTGCGCGCCACTGCAGACGCTGATTCTCGGCAGTGGATTCGGCGAACGCCCGGACGGTGACGATCAGGCCAGTACCCGCCCGCTTGATACAGCAACGCTGGAACCGTCGCCTCAAACGTTGGAACAGTTCACGCTCAATTTCCTCGCGTTCCGCGGTGTGAAGCTCAGCCGTAAAACCATGCAGAAAGCGCTTGGCCTGAACAAGGATCAGATGACGCAGCTCTTGGACCAGCTGGAGTTGAGCGGCAAGATCGAACGTCATACGCACGCCAAGTCCACTACGTATTCGCTGGCACATGCCTCAGGACGGTAGCGACCAGGGCGACAACGACCAAATCGTCAACAACCCAAGCAGCAACGACCAGAGCAATACGGCCCAAGGCGCGATAAAGCAGCAGCTCAGTTCTCGAATACGCGGTCGCGAATCATGCGACCGGATTCGTCGAGCGCGGTGGAGAACCGGCCATAGCCGGACAGAATCACGCCCATGTACAGCATGTCCACGAGCGCGGTATCGGCCACGCGCGAGAAAATCGCATTGCCATAGATCGTGTGCGAATCACGACCCGTCAGCAACGTCACGTCGGCCCAGCTGGCCAGCGGCGCGCCGATGGCATTGGTTATGGCGATGGTTTTCGCGCCATGCGACTTCGCCAATCGCAACGCTTTGACCGTATCCGCCGAACTGCCCGAATGGGAGAAGGCGACGGCCACAGCGCCGTGGGGCAGGTGCCCGGCACCGATCTGCTGCAGGTAAGCGTCGGTATTGAGACGGCATGTCAGTCCCAGGTAGCCGAGCTTGGTGAACAGATCCATCGCCGGTGTCAACGAATTCTCCACGCCGAAAATGTCGATGAACTCCGATTCGGCGAGTAGGGCGACCGCCTTGCGATAGGCCTTGGGGTCCAACGCACTGTGCAGCTCGTCGATCAGCGCCTTCGCGCCATCGGCCGCTTTACCGGGAATCTCATCTTCGCCATCCCACGGATTCAGATCGAATCCGGCCAGCGGATTGAAGGTCACTTTGTGTTCGGCGGCCGGGTTGCGCAACACGTACCGCAGTTCACGGTAACCGCCGAAGCCGAGCTTGCGGGCGAACCGAATCACCGTCGGCTGGCTGACGTGGGCGATGTCGGCCATCTGACCGACGGTCAGGTCGGCCGCCTCCTCGATATGATTCCGAATATACTGGGCCACGGCGCGCTCCGCCGGACGCAGCGACGGATACACGTGGTCGATGCGCTCACGTATTCCCACCGAGGATTGCACAGCCGCGCTCCTAGTCGTCCGTATTTTCCATTCCTGTTTCGAGGTTACCGGCTGTATACCGGCGAACAGTCGACTTGGATTGACCGCAACATGAACGGTGAGCGAACTCTTCCGTTTACCTTTCCGCTCCATTCCCTCTACAATCGAAACCATGGTGCGGATTAGCGTGGGAAGCCCCACCCATCACACAAGCGGGCGACTGTACGGCGTGTTCTTCGAGGACATCAACCATGGTGCGGATGGCGGGCTGAACGCCAACATGGTGAACAACTACAGTTTTGACGGCGTTTATCTCGACCATCACACGTGGCGTATGGCCGGTGCCGAACGGTGGCGTACGCAGGCTGATTCCCTGCGTTTCTGGGATTTCATCAACTGTTCCGCCGCCAGCCTTGGCAGTGAGATACGCGGGATTCACGGCCAGCGGGTGACCACCGACTGCCCCGCCCCGCCAATTCACGCACATAGCCGATACGCTCGCATCACGTCCGATGTTCCTTCCGAAACCGGCCCTGCATATCTGGAAAACCTCGGCTATAACGGAGGCGGCGACAACGGGGGCGAGCCCGCGTTCTCCATCGTCGCCGACCACACCTATTCCGTCAGTCTCGCGGTACGTCCGGTTCATGGGCGGGCCGAGCTGTCCGTCGGCGTGGTCGATAGGTACGGCCTGCCGCTCACCAGTATCACTCGATTGTCGTATATCGTGGACTCCGATCCGCTTGACGATACGGAAGAGACCGGTCTGAGGCAGGACGATGGGGCCGATGCGCAGGATTCCGGCGTTTCGATCAGTCCGGATTCGTCGGATGGTGCCATCGTCATCGGCCGTGACGGCTGGTACCGGTTCAACGCCGACGTAACCGGACTGAACACCGATTACGGCAAGCTGCGTATCACCATTGACGCCGGCGAACGCACCACGTTCGATCTGGATCTGGTGCAGTTCATGGATGCGGACTATTGGGGCGCGGGCGACCCGAAATGGCGTTACGGCAAGCTGCGCCGCGATTTGGTGGAGACCATTCAGGCGTTGCATCCAGCGTTTCTGCGATTCCCCGGCGGCTGCATCGTCGAAGGTGTGACGCCCGGCAATGAGTATCGCTGGAAGGATACCGTCGGCTCTCTGGCCGCGCGACGCCAACAGTATTCGATGTGGTCGTTCAAGATGCCGGATGGTTCCAGCTATTCGCAGAGCTATCAGATCGGTTTCTACGAATATTTCTGCCTGTGCGAGGACCTCAAGGCCAAGCCGCTGCCTACTCTGTTCGCCGGCATCGCATGCCAGTCGCCCGGCCGAGATCCGCGCCACATGGATATCAATTCGGCCACCTTCCGCAACAATGTGATTCAGGACTACCTGGACCTCATCGAATTCGCGAATGGCGATCCGGAGTCCAGCTCGTGGGCCGCGGTCCGGCGTGATATGGGCCATCCTGAGCCGTTCGGCTTGGACATGATCGGCGTGGGCAACGAAAACTTCGGGGCTGACTACGTGGCCAAGTTTGACATGATCAGCGAGGCCATTCATGAACGATACCCGGATATGCTGTGTGTGATGAGCGCCGGACTGTTCCCCTTCCAGCCGGCGATGAAGCGCAGCTGGGACCATGCGCGAGCGTTGGCCGCAACCGATTCCGGGGCACATGATTCCGCCACCGGTGACGCGATTATCGTCGACGAGCATTCCTACCACTCCCCCGAATGGTTTGCATCCCAGGCGTCACGATTCGACGCTTACCCGCGTTGTGGCGCCGGCGTCTATTTCGGCGAATATTCAGCCAACGGCTATTTTGCCGGCCAACCACAGACCGAACAAGGCGCGAACACGTGGAAGTCGGCACTCGGCGAGGCCGCGTTCCTGACCGGCTGCGAGCGCAATTCCGACGTGGTGCGCATGACCTCCTATGCGCCGCTGCTCGCGCATATTCCGGCTAAGGGGTGGGCGCAGAATCTTATCGAATTCAATCCGGCGCATGTGAACCCCACGGTGAATTATGAGGTGGAGCGGCTGTTTTCCACGCATCTGGGCGACACGACGTATGCCGTGTCCATCGAGCAGACCGCGTCACGCCCCGCCAAACATCTGTATGTCAGCGCCACCGGGCATGACAGGGATGACGCCTGCCGTTACATCAAAATCGTCAATATCTCCGATTCCCCGGTGGATGTGACGTTGGAAATCGCGCGCGGACTGGCCGGGCTGGGCGCCTCGCCATCGCGACCGGTGCGTTTGGAGGTGACGACGTTAAGCGCCAATCCGACGGCGAAGACCACTATCGGATACCGCGGCGAGGCTTCGGGGGCGATTGTGCCGGAACGTCGGGCTTACACATTGCCGTCGCCGTCTTCATTGCTGGCGATGAAGATCAAGCCGTACAGCGTCACGCTGGTGGTTTCGCGCTGATTGGCATCGGCCATTAGGCCGATGCCTTTGCCGTTAGAATCACCCTCAAGGATGAGGGGGAATCGTGCAGATTCAGGGAATAATAGGGGCTATCCCCCATAGCGAATACAAGCGCGGGAGGGCAGGATGGAAACCACGGCGGCCAGAAGACCGCCGGCCAACGATGAAGGAGTGTGCGGTATGTTTATCAATCTGTTCCGCAGGCAGCGTCCTGCGCTCGCCCGGCTGGCCCGCAACTCCAACGCCTATCGTCAGCCGATGGTTGCGTCCGTATCATCGTCCGCAGTCGGCGTATCCAGCATCACCTCTGAATCCAACACAGCCACCGCAGCCGGCGTATCCACGCTGGATGCCACCATCGGCCGCATCCACGACATCCCGCAGTCGGCCATGAGCCGACTGACCGGCTCCCCCACCGTATACGCGCGGTAGACCCCCAGTCGGCTTCGCCGGCAGCCCCCCGTCAGCGGGGTGGAGATGGCTGGGCTCAGAAACTCGGCTCGATGATCCAGCTCAAGGTCAGCAATACGGCCAAAAACAGAACGTTGACGGCGGAGTAGACGGCCAGATACCGGCCTTTCTTGTGTGGGTACTGGCGCACGACGTTCTTGTAAGAAATAAGCGAGGCCATCGAGGCGATGAGCGTACCCATGCCGCCCAAATTGGTGCCAATGATCAGATCGCGCCATTGGTCACAGAAGCCGGAAAGCAGAATCGTGGTGGGCACATTGCTGATGACCTGGCTGGAGCCGACCGCCACCTCCAGCGGATGGCCGCCGACCAGCGAGCGCGCCAGCTGGTAGAACTCGGGCACGCGTTTCATGTTGCCGATGAAGATGAAGAACATGCAGAACGTGAGCGGCAGTCCCCAATCGACGTTGCGGAACACGCGGCGGTCGCATAGCAGGAACGCCACGAACACGATGACGCACATCAACCACAGCGGAATGAAATCGCTCACCGCCAGCAAGCAGACGACGAACAACGCCGTGTATACGATCGTACGCCAGCCGCCATAACCGGCACCGTAGCCGGTCACGCGAATCTCGTCAGGCTGCGGCCGGTCGGAATGCGGGGCGAGTACGTTCTGTTCGATGTCGGAACCATCGATCGCGGAAAATTCGGAAACCGATTTGCTGCCGAAAATCACGCAGGTGATGATTATCAGCAGAACGGCTGCGGTAGCGGAATACGGGGCCATGATGCCGATCATCTCGGACGTCGGCATGCCCGTCAACGCTTTCAGATACAGGTTGTGCGCGTTGCCGATCGGGGTGAGCATACTGCCCACGTTCGCGCCAATGGTCATCAGCGTGACCACGAGGATGGTCTTATCCTCTTGCCCAGCCATGATGAGCACGGCCACCGCGAACGGCACAAACGTGACCAGCGCAACGTCATTGGTGATGAACATCGCGGAAAAGAACGTCAAAGCGACAAGCGTAATGACCAGTCCGCGCATGGTGCTGACCTTCTCCAGCAATCGCGAACCGATGATGCGGAACACGCCGATACGCTGGAATCCGCACACCACAATCATCAGGCAGATGAGCTGGCTGATGGTGCTGGCGTGAATGTAGCTTTTGTAATCGGCGTCCGGCGGCACAATGAAACACGAAATCAGGGCGAGTATTGCGGCGACGATGAGAATCGTCTCATTTTTGGCTACATTGATCAGCCAGCGTCGCATCCATTCCTCCGTGAATAACCCAATATCGCAGCCGTTCTATTTTACGCGCAGACCGGCATAAGGTACGTAGTCGCGTTGCGCTGGCGGACGTGAGTTTTTGGACCGGTGCCGCACATCAGCCGCGCTCGTTTTTTTATTTGGACAAGGAAACATTGAGTTTGCATGTCTTCCTTATAATGAACTGCCGCGCAATGCTGTGCCCGTATATACGGCTGCATCATTGTGTGACAGGCCAGACGCGAATACCGTACGTGGCTGGCTCATACCGATGGAACATAGTTTCATTCGAGGAAGAGGAGCGATGAAGTTGCGTATTACCCCATTATTCCCGGTCAAACGTTTCGCCGCCATGGCAGCAGCATGTGTGATGCTGGTTTCCGTGGCCGCCTGCGGTAGTAAGTCCGATTCCGGCGCGACCGTAAACCCGGGAGAAGCCATCATTTCCGTCAACAACACCGAGCCGCAGAGCCCGCTGGTTCCCGCCGACACCAACGAAATGGGTGGCGGCAAGGTCATCCGTTACCTGTTTGAGGGTCTGGTCAGCTATGACGTGAACGGCAAGCAGCATCTCGAAGTCGCCAAGTCGATCACGCCGAACGATGACGCTTCGCAGTTCACCATCGTAATCAACGACGGCTGGAAATTCACCAACGGCGAGGCCGTTACCGCCAGTTCCTTCGCCGATGCCTGGAGCTATGCGGCGAACGTCAAGCACGCCATGAAGCAGGCGAGCCGCATGTCCATCATCAAGGGCTACGACGAACTGCAGGACCCGAATGTCAGCGATGACGCGAAGCTGTCCGGCCTGGAGGTCAAGGACGATCACACACTGGTCGTCACGCTCAACCACTCGGATTCGGTGTTCCCGGTGCAGCTGGCGCACCAATCCTTCTTCCCGCTGCCGTCAGTGGCATACAAGGACATCAAGGCGTTCGGCAAGAACCCCATCGGCAATGGCCCGTACAAGCTCAAGTCCTGGGATGTCAGCAAGAGCATCACGGTGGTGAAGAACCCTGATTACAAAGGCAGCCGCACGGTGAAGAACGGCGGCATCGAATTCCGCGTGTACACCGACGAGGATTCCGCCTACGCGGATGTGCTGGCCGGCAACCTGGACGTGCTGGACGCCGTGCCGCCGTCCGCAGTCAAGACGTTCCGCACCGCCAAGAACGTCACCGCTTACAGCCAGGCCGGTTCCACGTATCAGGGCTTCGTCATCCCCGAACGACTCGATCATTTCGGTTTTGACGAGGAGGGTCAGTTGCGCCGTCAGGCCATCTCCATGGCCATCAACCGCAAGCAGATCGTCGACAAGGTGTTCTCGAACACCAAGACCGTGGCCACCGATTTCACTTCACCGCTGGTTCCTGAATATTCCAAGGACCTGAAGGGTGCCGCCAATCTGGAATACAACCCTGAGGAAGCCAAGAAGCTCTGGGCTCAGGCCAATAAGATCTCCCCGTGGAGCGGTGATTTCAAGATCGCC
>ERZ772885.1693-NODE-1693-length-12699-cov-3.792075_pt1 | contig 12699 bp, 18 predicted proteins | sample MGYA00580580_ERZ772885 | MGnify/ENA primary metagenome ERZ772885 (study PRJEB29015, sample SAMEA2737673) | human gut metagenome | biome: human gut; feature: human-associated habitat; material: faeces | place: China | collected 2012 ...
TGTAAAACGGGTCGTCCGGGTCATACTCCAGAAGACGCTCCTTCTGCGGGTCGCGGAGGAACCTTTCAAGGCGTTCGCATTCGTAAGGGGATAAATCCATTGCAATCGGGTCGGCTTTGATGATGTCGCGCAGTCGGTTTGCCGCATCCTCGTATTCCGCTTTCCTTCCGGCCAGCTTGTCGGGGAGAGGCATCTCGGCATCCTGACCGTCGAGATTCCTGCGAAGATGTGTCCAGGATTTCGTGATGTCGTCCGCTTTCAGCATGTAGCCGCGAGCGAGGTCCAAAAGCAGGTTCATCCGAAACCACGCGAAGGCATCGGGATACGAATTCCACCTCATGTGAATCACGCCGTCCATGCCGACCCACGCGAAACAGCGACACGGCTCATATACGTCAATGGTCATCGCCGCATCCTCGTAATCGCTTTTCGTTTCGGCGTCCGCATCCTTGATGGACATTTCGATCCCGAGTTCATGCAAGGTGTTTTGGAGGTCACGCAGTTCCTTCAGCGTCTTCTCGATTTTCAGCATTTCCGTATCCCCCTATGTCCTCTAATGGCAGTATTCGCAGTAGCCGTAGTCGTCGTCTGCCTTCGTCGGCTCCGTCCGCTTGTCGCGGATCATCGACCACACGCCGGCGGCGGCGCCGGCCACGACGAAGAGGCATCCTGCGATTGTCAGAACGATATGTGGAATGGTCAACGTCTTGCGGCTGATTGCCGCCATGTCACGGCGTTTCCCGTCTGCGCCAACTGTTCGTATGATACGAACAGTTGCCCATGGCGTTCTCTTGAGCCGTTCCCACTGTCCGTTGTATGCGATGCCGATGTTCTCGCAGATTGGTTTCAATGCCGCGTAGATTTCACCGTCATCGGACTTTTGCGCGATCATCATGCTCCCGTTGAACGGAATCTCGACGATATCGCCGTTCATTTGGTTGCCTCCGCGTAGAGAATGTCAATCATGTCGAGGGTGTTGTATTTGGCTCGGAGTTCTTTGGAGCCTCTGCGCATGGCTTTCGCCAAATCTTTTGGAACGATCGTCATTCCCGTGGTTCCGTTTTCCATATTCTTGGGGATGATGGCGGCGAACATATCATCTGGCAGTTTTGTGAGGAGGCTTAGCGCTTTAACGGACATGCCTAACTCTCCTCGCAGATTGCACAGGTAGCCGTTGTCGGTGAGATATTCGAGCTTCTGTTGTCTGGTTTCGTTCATTTGTGGTCTCCTAGTATTCGACGGCTTCGATGCGCGTGATGAAGAAGTGGATGCCGGGGGTGCATTCGTTCCACCGGTTTGTGTCGAAGTTTTCGACGTTCACGGTTTCGCCTTTCCTGTAGTGGAAGCTACTGTCGTATCGGCTGTGTGCCGTGGTGTCCGGCGGGAGGCTGTCGCCTTGCATGTTTTGCAGGTCGAGGATTCGGGCTTTGCTGGCGCGGCATTTGCGCCCGGTGCTGTTGGAGCGTTGCGCGTCGGCTGGGATGAGGAGTTTCACGATGACCGGTGTATCGTCGTCTGTGAGGGCTTTTTTCCAGCCGATGATGTCGCCTTCGTTCGGGAGGATGCTGGTTTGGGCGGCGGTGAGTTCCGGTAGTTTTGCACCGCTCAGGATGGCACCGCTCAGGATGGCACCGGTCAGGTTGGCGCGGGTCAGGTCGGCGCGGGGCAGGTCGAAACCGCGCAGGTTGGCCCCGCGCAGGCAGTCGAACCCGTACTTTGCGAGGATGGCTTCGATGCTCTCGCCTTCGAGGGTGCCGTGTGGCGTGGTGATTTTCATTGGGTTTCCTTTGTTTGGCCGCGGATGGCGCGAACATTTTTTGTGTGGACTACTACAGTATATCACGTGGGGGCTTGCTTGATATCGGACAAGCCCCCACGATTCCGGTCAGCCGCGTGCGAAGCCACGCGACAACACGGTCACCAGCGTCGGATCCGCGTCATCATCATTCCGCACCGCCGTGAGGATGTCACGGCGACCCGTCCACAACAGGTTGTCCGCCTGCTCCTGCGACAGGCCCTCAAGGTCGCCGTCCGCGTTGAAGTGCACGTACTGGTGCTTGTCGGGATCCCAGCCGCCGTACTCGCGGGCCTCTCTGATGCGTTCCTCGCTCATGTCCTCCAATCCCAGTCCGGCGGGGTTGGTGCTTTTCGCGATCCGGTAGACGCCGACACTCGTGTTGTACGGGTCATGGTCCAGACAGTCGTTGACCGCGCGGTTCAACAGCATGGAGCGTTCCCCGGTCATGGTCGCGCCGTCACTGTCCTCGACCGCCTGGTCGAGCAGCCGGTGGCGGCGGTCCTCCAACCATTCGTCACGGTCGAAACCGTCCGGCATGTCGTCGATGAGGTCGCCTTCCGTGAAGCCCCAGTCGTCTCCTGTGGCGTCGAAACCGTCGCCCAGATCCTTGTCGGTGACGAAATCAAGACGGTGGTTCACGTGCACGTCCTGCGGGACGATGCTGACGGCGCCGGTGTCGTCGTCCTCCATCATGGAGTACTTGTGCCATCCGTCAGGCAGCGTGCTTCCGTCGATGCGCCCGTCGTCGATCGCGTATCCTTCGACGCGGGTCCCGTCGGGGCGGTCGAACTCGATCTTGCGCGCCTCGTAGGGGTCGAGGCTGGCCGCGAGCTCGACCGGCGGCGCTGCCTCGACGGTGGACGTGTTGTCGCGGATCATGTCCACGGTTGGCGTCGCGTTGGCCTTGTCCTCGTTGTCGAACTCGCCACTGGGGCGTCTTCTGCGTCGTTTTGCAATGGCGCTTTTTCGTGGGTCTGTCAAAGTCCGCCGCCTTTCGCCCGGTCACGCAAGGCGGCACGGCCGCTCCGTGTCATCTTGCGTGGACGTCTACAGCATATCACGTCGGCTTGCGTGTTTCACTGGTTGCGGCGGCGTTCCCCGCGTTCCTTCCACTCCCTGATCGACTGTTCCTGCGCAGCGTCCTCGTACGCCCGCTCCTCGTCGCTTTTCACATCATGCGACTTGCAGGCGAGCCATCCGAGGATGAAAAGGAGCATGAACACGAAGGCGGTCAACGTCACGGCTATCGCCATTGCGGCAAGTGTCCCCAACATCAGATCTCGCCTCCTTCCCCATAACCCTGGGGCATGTCCTTGAACTTCGAGAACGCGCCGAGGAACGCCAGGGTGAACGTGTCGGTCGGCCCGTTGCGATGCTTCGCCATGATGACGTCGGCCTCTCCGGGCCTGTCCTCACGGTCGTACACGTCCGGGCGATGGACGAGGAACACCACGTCGGCGTCCTGCTCGATGGAACCGGATTCACGCAGATCGGACAACTGGGGTTTCTTGTCGTTGCGCATCTCCACGTTCCTGTTCAACTGGGAGAGCACGACCACCGGCACTCTCAGCTCCTTGGCGAGCAGCTTCATCTGACGCGAATACTCGCTGACCTCCTGCTGCCGGTTGTTGGTCGGCCTGCCGGACGACATGAGCTGCAGGTAGTCGATGACGACGAGTTTCAGGTCGTCGGACTGCTTCAGGCGACGGCATTTGGCGCGTATGTCGGTGATGTTCAGGCCAGGGCTGTCGTCGATGTACAGGGGCTTGCCCTCCAGCTTGGACCACATGACGTTGAGCGTGTCCCAACGCTCCTGGGTGATCTTGTCCGCGTTGCGGAACGCGCTGAGCGGGATGTCGGTTTCGGCGGAGTTGATGCGCTGCATGAGCTCCACGCGGCTCATCTCCAGACTGAACACGACGGTGCACATGTCATGGTGCAATGCGGCGGAGCGGGCGAAGTCCATGCCGAGCGTGGACTTGCCCATGGCGGGACGTCCGGCCACGACCACCATCTGCCCCGGTTGGAGGCCGTGGGTCACCTCGTCGATGTCGCCGAAGCCGGTCGGCACCCCGTCTGGGATGACGCCCTGCTGGATGTTGTCGATGTGCCGGAGCAGTTCCTCATCCGCCGTATGGGCGTCCACATAGTCGCGGGTGGTTCGCTCGTCACCTAGGGTGAACGCCTCGTTCAGGGCTAGGCTGATCGCGTCGGAAACGTTGCCGACGTCGCTGGAATGGCCGAGCTGGGCTATCCTCGTGCCGACCTGGATCAGCTTTCGCTGGCGTGCCGCGTCCTTCACGGCCTGCGCGTAATAGGGGAGCGACGCGGGCGCCGGCGCGGCCGCGACCAGTTCGGCGAGATAATCAGAGCCGCCCACTTTCTCCAGATTGCCGTGCTTGTCGAGCTCGCCGGCCAACAGTTCCGGAGTGACGGCGCTTACCTTGTCGGACGTGCTTCTGATCTGATTGAAGATGATCTGGTTGACGGGCGAGTAAAAGTCAGCTTCCACCAGAAGACGGAGACCGTCGTCCAATGCGCGCCGGCCGACGAGCATGCATCCCAGCACGGTTCTCTCGGCCTGCTCCTTGTGGGGTTGGTTCCCCTGGTCGAATATGTCGCTCATGCCTGTTCTCCTTCGTTTCTGACGCATGCCATGTCGAGTGCCGAACGCAGTCCTTCCGCGAGTCGTCGGATGCCTTCGTCCCCGCTTCGCGCGGCCGTCGCCTCGGCCAGTGCGCACATCCCGGTAATGGTCTCTATCCGGCTGGTGATTTCCGCGCTAGCCGTCATTTCGTTCCTTCATTGTCTGGGTGCCTGATGGATGAGAGCAGAGTGCTGAAGCGCCGGCGGCTGTCCGCGTCCTCCCCGTCCGTGTCCTTGTACGCGGTTTCGAGTTCGTCGAATCTGTCTATGATCCGTTTCCATTCGTCCGATACGTCGCGCATGACATGCAGGTGCGGGCGTACGAGGGGCACGGCCTTGATGAGCCGCACGCACCGGTCGAAGTCGTCGTAGTCGAGCGGGGCGAAGTCGTTGGGCATCCCATTGAAAAATCCGTGGCATGGGTTGCCGGTCACGTGGCTGACGATGCTCATGCTGCTCAGGCCGGTCTGGCCGTTGACGAGCCAGTCGGCGAACAGGATTATGGGCAGGTGTTCGGGTGGTTTCCGTCTTGTGTTGTCTGGCTGTTTCATACATCTCCTCTGTGTGGACTTTCACGGTATATCACGTGGCGTGGCGACCACTGACGTGATACACTGTAACAGTCCACACAGAACGAGATCCCCAGGAAGGGAAACACAAGAAGGACCCACACCATGACAACCCTCATAGACGCCCTCGCCCAATGCCTCGGCGAGGCATTCGTCGCATCACTCGTCGTCGCGCCCGCATGTGCGATCGTCGCGGCGGCCACACTGCTCGCGGCACGGACCGGAACCATCGCAAAGACGCGAACCCTGATGGTGAACCTCGCCGTCCTCACCATCGTCATCGGCATGGGATCCGGAGTCGCCGCACTCATCCTCCACAACATCGCCCTCATCCTCCACTGAAAAGAACCGCCCCCCCCATGACAAAGGAAAACAACACCGACACCATGACCGCCGAAACGAACCTCATCAAGCCCGCGACAACGGACGAAACCAGATACGCGCAACTGCAGGACGCCATCGCCGACAACCAGGAGCACATCGATGCGCTCAACCACTTCTGCGACGCATACAAAAAAGCGTACGCGACCGGCATCGTCCCCCCATACGAGCGGAAGGACGACAACGGGAACACCGTCGAAATCCACCCCGGAGGAGAAGTCTCGAAAGAAAACGCCCTCCGCATGGTCAACAATCTCACGTTGTGGATCGGGGCTTTCGAGGCCGACCGCGACGTGCTCCGCTGGAACAGCTACGACCGTTCCCTCAACGCATTGCCCACGCCCACGAAACGGGTCAACCCCGACCTCGCTCTGCGCGGCATCAGCGCCCGGATGCAGGGCGAGAGCCCGATGATGATCCAACTCGACCGGGAGGTCTGGGAGTCCCAACTGCCGGGGGCGAGGTGACATGGCGACGACATACCATCCACTGAAGAAAGACATGGTAAGGCTCGTCCAGCTCCACAAGAAACTGACCTCGTGCGCCGACGGCAAGGCCGGCGGCGCACTGGAGCCCGACGAAGCGTCACGGAAGGCGGTCGAGGCGGTCGACGCCGTCATCGGACGGAAAATCGCCCCATCGTCCACCGGCCCGCTGGTGCGCCTGCACAAGCTGTGCGAAAACGGGTGGATACGTCAGGCGGCCGACGAGATGCCGGTCATGTTCCCCGATCTGGAACATCCAGAACGGTGGCAGTCGGCACAGAACAAGAGAAGGAGCAGACGGTGAAGGACATCCCCTGGCACCGCCTCGTGTTATCCGACCCTGAGTGCCGCGCCTACATAAAGCAGCATCAAAGCGCGGGGTACGCTCACCACGCGACGCTCGCCGCCTATAACAAGGACAGAAAGAAACGTAGGCAGCGAAAGGCTATACTGGACAGCAATTGAGGGGATGACGACCACACCGCCAGCCCCTCGCACACGACAAGGAGACAACCAGCCCGCAGAGCGGGCCATCCCACGGAGGGCATCATGACGGCAGCAGCACACCGTCTCGTCGTCCATGACGAGAGGCCGGAAACATGCTATGTCACGGCCGACACGTATCCGATCAACGCCCCGTACCGGGGCGGGGGGAAACCGTCCGGGCTCGTCGGACTGTTCGCGAGACGCATGAGCATCGTGTTCACCACGCTCGTCAACCGGAAGTCGCCCGACTATGATCCGGAAACCCTCACACTCACCCTAGGGAAGGATTTCCTCCGCCTGTGCAAGCGCACCGGCATGTACAACAACGGTGGAGGCATCAAACAGGCCCGACGCACGCTTCTCGCATACGCCACGGCCGAGTTCGAGGACCGGAACGGCAGAACCGTCAAACCGATCGCCTCGTCCATCCCGGCGTCACGCGGACTGCTCGGCTGGGTCATCGTCTTCGACCGGGATTTCGTCAGGCTGATGAAGAGAAACGTGCGGCGGGTGCAGCTGGACGATCTCGCCATGCTCAACGGCATGGGCGGCGTCGCCTTCGACCTTTTCATCTTCGCCGTACTGTACGCGCCGGACGGCAAGAACCTCATCATACGGCACGCCGACCTCGGCCGTCTCCTGCCCAACCTCGCCCATTCGACCGTCGCCCCGCAGGCCATCCTGGACATCACGTCGAGGCTCAATGAGAATCAGAGCCAATGGACGTTCGCGTATGAGAACAAGAGCGTGCGAATCAGTCCAAGGGACGGCGAGGCCGACGGAGACGTGAGGCTGGCATCCGTCTGACCGCCCCCGCGCAACGAAAGAGGGGGTCTCCTTTCCCGATTGAATCGGGTGGGAGACCCCCTCTTTCGTTGTCTCAGACCTTCAACACGTCCAGCGAAGACAGGTCGACGCCGTCGCCCCAATGGTCGGCGATGGAGGCCGCGTCCTTCATCGGATCGTTCGACGGGCGGCCGAACCCGTTGCCCGGAGCCAAGGCGTTCAGCACGCCGAAGAGCACGCGGGGAAGGTTCTTGTCGTTCATGATGGCGAAGACCACGAGCATCTTCCGGTCATCCGTCTCGGAGCCCCGCAGCTTGTCCGCGAACTTGGAGAACTCGACGACCGTACGGCGGGTCTTCGTGTCCGTGAGCAGGTCGATCAGTGCGGACGGGTCGCTCTTGTTCGTGTCGCACAGCACCTTGGCGGCGGCGAGAACCTTCTCGTCCTCCAAGGCGTCGAACATGTCACGGATCTTGGAGGCCACCGCGGCGTCCACGTGCGGGAACGCCGCCGCCTTCTTCCGCGCGGCGGCCTTGCGTTTGCCCTTGGGCGCGTTGGACGGCTGCGCGTCGCCGTCGGCGGGTTCCGTCACCGTATCCTCTTCGACGGCTGTCTGCTCGTCGCCCACGGCGGAGTTTTCGACGACGGGAGACGCGGGTTCATCCGCCACGGCCTCCGTGTTGACGGTATCTTCCTTGCGGTTCGCATTGAACCACGGGGTGAAGTCAGTCATATATCCTTCTTTCATAGAGACATTGATGATAACCGACAATTGATAGCATACGCGATGTCCCCGGTAAAACACGAATGACGAGCCGCCGCCGCGCCGCCCTGTCGGTCAGAAGCGACAGCGGGACACGAGCGGGAAAAGAGAAGACATCGGACGGACACGACGGAAGAAAAAGAGAGGCGCAGAAAGAACGGAAGAAAAGAAAGAACAAGAAGAGCCAAGAAGAACGAAGGAAAACAAGGAAGAAGCAGAAAACACCGGAACAAGAAGACCATGATCGCCGAAACAATCGGCATCGAACACACACCCCACCAGAAAACAGGCAGCCACGCGCAAACGCAGAAACAGAACACGACGCAACGCAACATACGGACAAACAATCAGAACCATAAAAAAATACGCAACAATCATAATAAACGGGTATCATCACAATAGAAAACGAAAACAAATCAATAATCACTAATCCAGCCTGTTTCCCGAAAACCGTCGATTATTGGACCGGCCTCCAATAACAGGCGTTTTCAAAGCCCCAAGGAGGACGCGAATCGTGATCGCACTGATCTACGGCGATAGCAAGCTGCTCCAGACCCTCGCCGGACACGTGCCCCCAAAGCGGTGGATGATCCCGGCCGGAGCGGATTTCGGCTCAACCGCGAGCTTCCTCACGCGGCATCCGGTGCCTGAAGACCGACGGGGCTACGTGCTCACCAACCAGCCAGGCAACTGGCTTCCCGTCGCACGGGCCGGGTGGACGGTCTACTGGTGCGAGCAGGGCCAGACGCCCGTCGGCACGCAGCCCCTACCGTCAGCGCTCATCAGCCAGAGCGTCACCGGATTCGTAGGTAACTTTTGGAAACTGCGTGTCGTGGACAAGCGCATAGTAGGTGACCTGCTGCTCAACCGGACCCGGATGACCGCGCCTCTCCTGCCTGTCACGTCCAACACGGGCGGCGTCGGGAAAACCGTGTCATGCCGGCGTCTCGCCGAACGCGCGTCCGAGATCGGCGTACGTACCCTGCTGGTCGACGGGAACATGCTCCAGTCGTCGCAACGCTCCTTCTTCGACCCGCGGCGCACGCATGACGCGAACACGCTGGCGGACTGGCGGCCGGGAATGGACATAAGGTCCGCGGCCAATCCGGGCCGTGATTACGGAGTCGCATACGACATCGCGTTCGCGCCGCCGTCCGGATCCCCGGTCGGATGGCAGACCTACCGGAAGTACATCGAGGAGGCGAGGAAGCAGTGGGATTTCGTCGTGCTCGACCTGGATCGCGTCAGCGCCGACGACCTCACGAACCGTGAGGACGTGGCGGGCGGACTGCTCGTCCCGTACCTGCAATCCGGCGAGACGTGCCTGATCATCGTCAAGGCCGGCGTGCAGACGCAGGGCGACTCGATGAACCTGCTGTCCGCGTTCGCGTCGATGCGCATGCCGGTCGAATGCATCGGCATCAAGGACACCGTGCCCGCCGGCCTGACCGACTACCGTCCGCTGCGCTACGAGGGGTACGGTACGTTCCTCGGAACCGAATACCAGACCATCGAAACCGGGAACCTCATAGCCGCGGGGAGAAGCAACTGGACCGACCCGAACCTCGACTACGTGCGCGAGCAGGTGCTCGCATGGGCATTGCCCGACCGTGGTTTCAACCCGGAACGTTTCCTGCCCCAGCAGACCAAGAGGAAAGGATGGTTCCACCGGTGATGTTCGATCCCGACAGCCCGGAGCTTTGGCTCAACGGCAGCGACGTGAACTGGATCAAGGGCGGCTACGCGAACTCCATGCAGTCGCCCGGAGTGTTCGCCCGTGACCAGCAGTGGTTCGTCGCCAACCGTCTCTTCGCGGAGACGATGGTCAGGAACAATCCGCAGGCGGTGATGAACATCATCGGCGCCTTGTTCTCCTGGCGCGTGTGCACGACCGGACAGTTGGCGGACGGGCTCGCCGCCGGCCCGGTGCCGGAGTTCGACCGTGACGAGCAGAACCTGTACGGCGCGTTGTGCCGTATCGGCGCGATCAGCGTCGGCTTCGACACGAGGGAGTATTTCGAGCATGCGCGGCGGCCCGACACGTGGCTGACCATCGGCAACGACTCGTCGCTTGTCCGTGACGCGATCAACCTGATCGACCGCAGCCAGATGACGAAGCAGCTGCTCAGCGGCGGGACGCTGCTCCGGTCCATGCGCGTGCACGCGCGGCACAACACGTATGCGTCGCATGTGGGCGTGAGCCTCGTGCATGACGACCGCGTGAGGTTCGCCGGCGGTGACGGGTGGGGCGCGTTCCGCCGCATCGACGCGAACGCCGTCGCCAAGGTCGGGCTGAACAAGGTCAGCAGCACCGACGTGGTGACCCTGCTGTCCAACAACGTGATGGCCGGCATCGAACTGCAGACAAGCACCCACACCATCCAGCCGAAGATACAGAACTGGGCGAAGCTCCTCGCCTATTCGCCCATGAGCCGGCGCGGGCTGATGTGCATATGGCTGTTCGTCCGGCGCGCGACCAACCAGGGGTATTCGCAGTTCAAGCCACTCTTCGAGCATGCGCGCGAGATGACCGAGATGACGGTCGGCGATCCGAGCGTCGCGCAGCGCATGGGATACGCGACATGGGACGAGTGGTTCGACCACGGGGAGCCGACCGGACTGTTCGGCACGTACACGGACATGATGGGCGTGCGGCGCAGCATGTTCGACGAACGATGGCGGGGTATTACTCCCACTCCTCTCCCGTTGGAGTCGGTGGACGAATGGGGCTGGCGTCTCATGCGCGATGGGATCTACCGGAACTTCGGGTGGGACGCCTCCAGTTGGAGCATGCCGGACAAGTACCGTGGCGGGTTCTTCGGATTCGCGAAAGGGGGAGCCGATGGCGTCGCATGAATCCACTTCCCAGGTGCGCGAGGCGAAACGCGAGGCCGAACGCGACCGCAACCGGGCGCTCCAGCGCGTGAGCGACATGTGCGCCAACGGGCAGCGCCAGCTGGTACTCAGGTTCCTGATCGCCAACATGCGTCACAATCCGGCGCTGGCGAAGATACACCTCTGGCAGTTGGACGTGGCGATGTTCCATGTCGGACGGTACAAGGCCCTGAAAACCGTGAGGCGCATGCGGGAGACCATAGGCGACAAGTCGAACGTCACCGATGGCGTCGCTTCGCTCGGATGGGCGTTGGCGGGGCGGGAGGAGAGCGTGCGCATGAGCACGTGGCTGTTCCTCCTGCTACTGCGCGAGGATCTGGTCAGGTTCGAGCCGCCCGACGGATTCCCGTACGCGATGCTGTACGGGCGGGACGGAGACAAAGGAGACGATGGTGGAAACATGGCATGAGCTTCACCGCACATTGCAGCAGGTAGATCCGGACGAGCTGAGGGCCATCGGCGAAAGCGTGCCGGAGAACCTTGCGGGAACCACGATGCTGCTGGTCAGGCGCGGCAGCGAGCCGGTCCGCGAATACGTGTACGGGGCGACGCGGGAGCTGGAGCGCGCCGGGACGCTCGCGGGATTCTCCGCGACGCCATTGGAAGGCGACGCCGAACCGGAGCTGCCGGACACCATCCGGGCTGTGCGACACCCGATCATCCCGTGGCGCGCCCGACTGAACTCCAAGAGCACGATGGAGAAGATGCGCACCGACGTGTCCGGCATGAGGAAAAGCATCGAGGCTGCCATGCCGCCTGACAGTTACGTGAGCGTGACGATCCGCCCGCAAGGCTATTTCGAACAGTCCCGCATCCGGAACTGGGTGGCCGACGAGCACGCCACCGTCGAGGACGGCAACGAATTTGTCGCCGCTCACACGCTCTGCGCGCGAGTCACCGCAGCATGCGCCGACAGCCGCCGGAACGCAGAACTCGCACAACGGGCTGGACAGGCCATGTTCCCGCTGCTCTCCAACATGAGCAGTCATCCCAGCTACCCAAAGTTGGGCGGACTCATCGTGACCTTGGCTGTCACCCTGTTGACGATGGTATTGTCCGTCATCACTCCGATTCGTCTTGCCACATTCTTCTGGCTGGCGGGAACGGTAGCGGCGATGCTGCTGGTGCCTTGGGTTTTGAGTGGACTACTCTCCGCAAACGCGAAAGCCATGCTGAACGACGACAACAGCACTCGAATGTACTTCCGAGTACCGCCGCACTACAAATTCGCATGTCTTGGACTGTTGGCGTACTGCTCTTTGATGCTGTTGCCGATACCGTCATGGTTGTGGATCGTTCCTCTTGCCTTCACTGTTGCAGCTGGAATCAGATGGCGGAGGAACACTCTATGGGATGATATTCTCCAACGCCCACGCCGATACTGGTGGCTTCGCCGCAAACGCAAGGAAACAAAACTCGGCATGAAAGACAAACGAGTGTATGCGACGGGATATGGCCCGCAACGCACCACTTTGGTCTTCAGCCCAATGACCACGACCACACTGTTCATGCCGGTGCAGAAATCCACGGCGGTGAAACAGGATCTTCACCCGGTGCCCGAACCATTGTCCCATGGAGGCGTCCTGATCGGATTGGACGATTCCGGACGTCCCGGATACTTGGATCCGACACAGCTCTATGGCGGAATCGCAATCAGCGGTGAAGCCGGATCAGGAAAAACCGTTCTGACCCACGGCATCAGCCAATGGGCCATCAGCCATCGCAATGATACCGGCCGTGACGTGTGGGGAACGGATTCACGACTCATCCACTTCTGGATGAAGGACGACACCGGAGTGGAAGTGCTGGACCGGTATCGGCAAACGCAGGGGATTGACTCCCATCCACGTGTCATATACCTCACCGACCCTTCCAGCATCGGTCTCGATT
>ERZ772885.1702-NODE-1702-length-12659-cov-2.583624_pt1 | contig 12659 bp, 10 predicted proteins | sample MGYA00580580_ERZ772885 | MGnify/ENA primary metagenome ERZ772885 (study PRJEB29015, sample SAMEA2737673) | human gut metagenome | biome: human gut; feature: human-associated habitat; material: faeces | place: China | collected 2012 ...
AGCCAGAAGCTGTTGGGAAAATCCTTTGTTATGGGCAATGAAAGCTTTGATTCCAGTAACTTTATGGTTGTAGATGAGGATGATCAGCTGGTTTATTTTGTGGGAAATGAGGAAGGGGAGAATGCAATTATGCAATCCTATTCTAATCCGGGAGAGAACCATCTGTATCTGTTTTCTTCTGTCACCAATTCTACTACAGGCTGGCATATTGTAAACGTAGTGGAGAAAAATGAGATCAGTGAAGAGAGCAAAAATATCCGTCTGACCTCGTTTCTGGTAGCCGGCTGTGTTCTTGTAGTGGGCTTTCTCATGGCACGAATCATTTCCAGAACCATCAGCCATCCTCTGAAGCAGCTGGAAAATACCATTGCACAGGTTGGGGAAGGAGAGCGTCACATTACAGAAGAGTTTGACTACAGTGAAGTTGGCCGGATTGGACGGAAATTCAAGGAAATGGTCAATACGAACCTGGAGCTTTCCGAGCATCTTATGGCGGTGAAGCTGAATGAACGGGAAGCAGAGCTGCTTTTGCTTCAGTCCCAGATCAATCCCCATTTTCTTTATAATACACTGGATTCTCTGTACTTTGTTGCAATCATGCATGGGGATGACCAGATGGCAGAAATGGTAGAAGCACTTTCTGATAACTTTAAGCTGGCGCTGAATAATGGAAGCAAATATATTAAAGTTGCGGATTCTGTGAAATGGATGCAGGGCTATATGAAGCTTCAGAATATGCGCTACAATAATCGTTTTGAACTGTTCGTGGATATCAGAAGGGAAATTCTTCAGCGTGAAACGATTACCTTTATTTTTCAGCCATTTATTGAAAATGCCATGTATCACGGTCTGGAGCCGAAGATTGGAAAAGGAAAGATTTCCCTTCGCGGCTGGCAGGAGCAGAATAATATGATTTTCACTATTGAAGATGATGGTGTGGGAATTGACGATATGTCCAGACTGGAGAACGGTTATGGAGTGCGCAATGTAATAGAGCGTATAAAGTTGAATTACGGGGAAAAATACGGCGTAACATTTGAAAGCAGTCCAGGCAATGGAACGAAGGTAACGATTGTGGTTCCGGTAAGATAAGGGATAGGGAAATGCAGATACAAGGAGGATTTTCATGTATCGCTTAGTGGTAATTGATGATGAATATATAGTTGTGCAGGGAATTAAGGCTTTAATTTCCCGCCTGAAGCTGGATTATGAGGTAGTAGGGGCTGCTTATGACGGAATCCAGGGACTGGAAGTGATCCGAAGTGAGAAACCGGATGTAGTAATTACGGATATCCGAATTCCGGGGCTGGATGGTCTGTCTGTGATCGAGGCGGCGAAGGAAGAATGTCCGGATACATATTTTATTGTGATCAGTGGCTATTCTGAATTTGTGTATGCGCAGAGGGCGCTTACTCTTGGCGTAAAAGATTATATTGATAAGCCGGTTACAGCAGACAAACTGAAAAAAGCCCTTACCAGAATTGAAGATGAATGGGCGAAGACTCGTCATGAGGATAATCGTAAGGCACAGGCTAATCGCGAGAAATTTCAGGAATTGGAAAGAACTTTTGAGAGAAGTGTAAAATGTATTACAGACTGTGATGCTGCAGCATTTCGGGAAGAATGCCGGCAGGCAATCAGATGCCTGCAGGAACTTTACCCGGAGTTGCAGGATTTTCGCAGGGAATTTTACAAGCATCTCTGTGTGCTCAGCGATGTACTGATCGAAAGTCAGAAGCAGGTGGAACGAGGGTCCCTTGTCTCTTTTCAGGAGATGGCAAAATGTCAGAGCATAGAAGCAGTACAGGCCTATGGGGAAAGCGTTCTGTCTGATATCAGCAAGCATCTGACCGCAGACCAGACCGGAAGCAAACACAGAGTTATCCTGGAGCTTCTTACTTATCTGGATGAGCATTATGATCAGGATATCGGACTTAGTGAGCTTGCAGACAGAGCCGGAATGAGCACGGCTTACTTAAGTGTTCTTTTTAAAACAGAGGTTGGCACATCTTATGTGAAATATCTGACGGACCTTCGCATAAAAAAGGCGAAGAAGCTGTTGCAGGATGGATATAAGGTTAATGAAGTCAGTGAAATGGTGGGATATAATAATTACAGATATTTCTGTGATATTTTTAAAAAACACGAGGGCATGACTCCCAATGAGTATAAGGGAAACGTGTGGAAAGCAGAATGATAAAAACAGAATTTGCAAAAATGCACATATTCAAATTGCTGAATATGTGCATTTTATATATTTAGCACAATTGAGCGCCTGGACAAGCGTAATTTTTTATAAAAAACAGTCTAAAAAAACTGTACATTACCAAAAAAATTAGGCACTGGTAAAAAAACAGAACAATGGTATTATATAACCATAAGATATTTCCCGGGGATACAAAGAAACAAATTAAACATGACCGAAAAGTAAATGGCTATCAAGAGTAAATTATAACAAAGTTCAATAATTTTGAAAATTCTGGAGGAATTTATAATGAAAAAGAGAGCATTAGCTATTTTAATGGCAGCATTAACAGCAAGTACCATGTTTGCAGTTCCTACATTTGCAGCAGATTACTCAGGAGAGGATCCGCAGCTTGAGAAAAACATCAAAATCCTTACCATCTGGGCAGAAGATAATGACAATGGTATGCTGTTAAATAAAATCTGCGAAGACTATCAGAAAAATGTAAACCCGAATTTTACATGGGAATATGAGATGGTTGCTTCTGACAACCTTCAGCAGAAAATTGCTACACTTGCAGCATCCAATGATCTTCCGGATCTGTTCGCTTACGAAGCAGGTGCTCCGCTCAGCGTTCTCATCGATTCCGGAAAGGTTAAAAATATTACAGAAGCTGTTGACGAGATCGGAACAGCAGATTATTTAAACAGCGGTGCTGTTGAGCTTCTGAAAGGATTATCCGGAACAGATGATCTTTATGATCTTCCTCTTGGACTGAACGTAGAAGGCTTCTGGTACAACAAAGCCCTGTTCGAGCAGCCAGGATGCGAAGTTCCTACTACATGGGATGAGTTTGAAGAGGTTCTTCAGAAACTTTCCGATGCAGGTATCCAGCCTCTTACAACCGGCGGATCTGACAAATGGGGTGCAACCCGTCTGATCAATGCATACGCAGTAAGAACCGCAGGAAACGACATTATGACAAAAGCAGCTGACGGCGAAGTTCCTTATACAGATGAGAAACTTGTTGCAGCAGCTGATAAGATTGCAGAGTGGGCAGAGAAAGGATACTTCGGAGAAGGTATTACAACAGTTGATATGAACACAGCTGGTTCCATGCTGATGAGTGGAAAAGCAGCCATCTTCTACAATGGTTCCTGGTTTACACAGAACCTGACTGATGATTCCCAGAACCCGGCAGGCGAGGACGGAATCGGATTCTTCAACATTCCGGTTGCAGATGAGTCCATCAGCTCCGCTACTTCTTACTCTATGAACTGTGGTAACATTCTTGCACTTGACAATGACAAATATGATGAGGCTACTGGCTGGTTCCTGAAATACTTCATGGAGAACATCGGAAACGTAGCTATGGAAGATCAGGGAACTGTTAAAGGTTACACATATGATGTTGCAGCAGATGATATGGATAACTACACCAAGCTTGTTCTTGACGAGATTGACAAATCCACAGAAGGATTTGCATGGTGGGAAGCAAAAATGCCTAGCGAAATCTCCAAGACAGCTCAGGAAAATGTACAGCCTCTGTTAAACGGCGAAATGACTGGCGAAGAATATATGCAGTCCATTCAGGATGTATATGACATGCAGTAAGTAACAGCTTTGGCAATATAAGCTTTGAACTTCAAATGGGAGTGTTTGCCAGCAGACACTCCCGTTTTTGTTGAAAAAATTCGAAATTTTAATGGTTTTTGACACAGAAAGGAAGGAATTTTATGAACAAGGTATTAGGTAATAAGAAAGCGATATCCCTTTTCGTAGTTCCGGCACTGATTATTTACACCATTATTGTAATGGTACCGGTTATCTGGTCGTTGTATTATTCATTCTTCAGCGGCAGCCCGGGACTTCAGTGGGAATTTGCCGGATTTGACAATTATGCAAGACTTTTCAGAGACAAGAACTTCTTAAATGCATTAACAGTAAACTGTAAATATGTATTAGTAGTAACCGTTGGCCAGGTTGGAATGGGACTTTTACTTTCCCTGATGTTTAAATTCTGGCTGAGAAGATGCAAAACCATCGTAAGAACTCTGGTTTTCTTCCCGGTAGTACTTCCTACTGTTGCAGTAGGCCAGCTGTTTGCAAAGATCTATGAGATCCAGCCAAACTATGGTCTGTTAAACTCATTGCTTGACTCTCTTGGTTTTACAAACCTTGTTCAGCCATGGATCGGCCAGTCCAGCACAGCTCTCTGGGCATTGTGCGTAATGGATATCTGGGTAGCCATGGGATTCTATTCCGTAATTTTCTATGGAGCACTCCTTGATATCTCTGATGATATCCTGGAAGCAGCCAGAATCGACGGCTGCGGTGGATGGCAGTTATTTAAAAACATTCTTCTTCCGCTTCTTCGTCCGATGGTAATTACCAGCCTCGTATTTAGCTTCTCCGGAACTGTAAAAATGTTCGAGTCTGCTATGGCTCTTACAAAGGGCGGACCTGGAAGTGCAACAAAATCACTGTCCATGTATATGTATGACGTTGCATTTACTTATAATAAGGTTGGTTACGCCAGCGTTATCGCAATCGTGATCTTCCTGATCTGTGTAGTTGGATCTCTTGTTATCAACAGATTTGATGTGAAAGACTGAAAGGAGGAAATATTATGAAAAAAGTAAAAGCAGCTTTTCGAGGAATTGTAATTTTCCTTCTTTGCGTAATTGAGATCTATCCGTTATTCTGGATGCTTACTGCATCCTTCAAGAAACAGGCTGAGTGGAGTGAGAAGCCAGCTTATGCGTTAAATGATGGCTTTTATTTCCAGAACTATTCTGATGCATGGACAAGGGGACATATGTCCACCTTCTTTAAGAACAGTTTGATCACTACATTAGTAGCACTTGTATTTATTGTATTTTTCTCAGTAACTGTAGGATTTGCTGTAACAAAGATGAAATGGAAATTCAGAAATGCAGTTGCACAGTATTTCCGTTTCGGTATCATGATTCCGGTAGCAATTGCTTTGATCCCGCTGTTCCAGATTTACAGCAGATCAAACCTGTTAAATACCAGAACATGTCTGATCATTACGTACATAGCATTTGGTCTGTCGCTGTCCATTTATCTGGTTCAGGGATATCTTCGTTCCTTCCCGGATGATATTATGGAGGCAGCCGTTATTGATGGCTGTGGTATTTACAGACTGATGTGGCATATTGTAACACCACTTATGAAGAACTCTATTGTAACCGTACTGGTTCTTCAGTTCTTCTTTAAATGGAACGACCTTCTGTTTTCCATGACATTCATTAGTGATTCTGCGCTGAAGACTGTTCAGACAGGACTTCTGTACTTCTCTGATGAGTTTGGATCCAAGAACTGGGGTGCAATTTTCGCTTCTGTATCCATGAGTGTATTCCCGCTTCTGATTCTGTACATGGCACTGAATAAGAAACTGATGGAAGGTATGACAGCCGGAGCTGTAAAGGGTTGATTTTATGGAAGATAAAAGGACAGAGCAGTATAGACAGGAATTAAAAGAATTTGTAATGTCTCATACGGAGGATGTACTTAAGAATCCGCGAAGCTTTATCCGTTACCCGTTTATTGATCCGGGCTCTGTTTACGATGGAAATGTATGGGATTGGGATACCTACTGGTCCGTATATGGCTTTCTGAATCTGGCGGATTCCTATCAGGATCCGTCTGTGAAGCCAAGAATTATAGAGCATGCACAGGGAAATATCCGCAATTTCTTCGACCATCAGCTGGAAGATGGATATATTCCCATGATGATCGAGGTGGCAGACTGGCCGGAGCCTTATCTGAATATGAGGCATAAGGAAGGCAAGATTATGAATATGCATAAGCCCTTTCTTTGCAGTCAGATGTGCCTGATCAGTGATTATACTGGTGACTATGCCTGGACGGAAGAATTTCTTTCAGGCGTGGCGAAGTATTTTGAATGTTATGATCACTATTATTTTCATGAAAACAGCGGACTGTATGTATGGCAGGATGATATTATGATCGGCATGGACAATGATCCGGCTACTTTTGGCCGTCCGCCATTTTCCACTGCCAATATTTATCTGAACAGCTTTATGTGTGTAGAACTGGAAGCTGGTGCCAGATTATACAGACAGTTTGGCAAGGAGGAAGCGGCAAAGAGACTTCTGGATAAGCGCGAGGCACTGATCGGTGCTATTCAGCAGGAATGCTGGGACAAACGTGATCGTTTCTTCTACTCGGTTGATGTGGATATTAAGACAAGGAAATACGACTGGTTCCACCAGGGATTGGGAGTCTTCTGGAAGACATTGCCCATCAAAGTACGTGTATGGTCTGGCTTTATTCCCATGTATGCAGGAATTGCTACAAAAGAGCAGGCGGCAGATATGGTGAAACATATTTTTGATCCCGATACCTTTGGTTCTGACTTTGGTCTGACCACGCTTTCAAAGGATGAAAAAATGTTTGACCTGTCTGTTACCAATAATCCGTCCAACTGGCTTGGCCCGATCTGGCTGGTTGCAAACTATGTGGTATTCCGCGGACTTTTGAACTACGGATACCGCATGGAGGCGGAAATTATGTATAAGCGCACCATGCGCCTTCTGGGAGAGGACCTGGCGAAAACAGGATGTCTTCATGAGTATTACAATCCATTTAATGGAGAACCAGTTATGAATGGTGGCTTTATTAACTAGAATATACTAGCATTGAATATGGCAGATGAGCTGGAAGGAAAGAAACCAATGTGTCTGCCAGAGCTGCTGGAAAAACAGGCAGAAAAGCAATCGTTATAATAAGATTTTTCTGCTGTGAGGTAAGTAAATACAGGAAAAGGATTGCAGAATACGTGGAATTTTGCAGTCCTTTTTTGGTTTGACCGGTAAAAAACATCTTTCTGAAATAAAGTGTGTACAAAAAAATTCAGAAAGCTTATACTTAGAATGTGTTTTAAGTTTATTTTGTAAAATGAAACAGATAAAGGAGCAAAAACATGATTCAGAACCCGATTCTTCCGGGATTTTGCCCGGATCCAAGTATTATACGTGTTGGAGAAGATTATTATATTGCAAATTCAAGCTTTGAATGGTGGCCTGGTGTGAAAATCTATCATTCTAAAGATCTGAAGCATTATGAACAACTGCCATCGCCGCTGAACAGAATGAGCCAGCTTAATATGGTTGGTGAGGATGATTCCTGTGGCGTATGGGCACCGGATATTTCCTGGGACGGGGAATACTTCTGGCTGATTTATACGGACGTGAAAACCCGTACCGGAGGACTTTTTAATACCCATAATTATCTTGTAAAATCAAAGGACATCCGTGGCGGCTGGTCTGAGCCGGTTTATCTGAACAGCTCAGGTTTTGACCCATCTGTATTTCATGATACAGATGGCAAAATGTACATTGTGAATATGATCAATAATTTCAAGGGAATTCTGGTGCAGCAGTATGACCCTGAGAAGGAATGTCTGGTGGGAGAGGCGAAAAATGTTTTTCCGGGAACCGGACGCGGCTATACAGAAGGTCCACATATTTACCATATTGGAGAATATTATTATCTGCTGATGGCAGAAGGCGGAACCGGATATGAGCATATGGTAACTATGGCGAGATCCCGTTCCATCTGGGGACCATACGAGGAAGATCCAGGCAATCCGGTACTTACCTCTGATGTGGATAATCCAGAGAAACTGCAGAAATGCGGACATGCAGATCTTGTATGCACTCAAAACGGGGAGTGGTACATGGTACATCTTTGTGCAAGACCGCCGAAGGGCAGCAGACAGTGCGTGCTTGGTCGTGAGACTGCAATTCAGAAAATGTTATGGAACAAAAAGGGCTGGTTAAGACTGGCCTGCGATGGAAGATTTGGACAGTGGGAGACAGAGGAGCCAACTGGAATCCCGGAGTGTCTTTTCCCAGAGGAAGAGGGGAAGGATTATGGAAAAGAAGACTTTGATTTAGAAATTGCAGACAGTGCTGGAAATAATGAAACTGCAAAGAATGCTGTGGACGAAGAATGTGATAAAAAGTTAAGTATGCCAGTGAAGAAGACCTCTGCGCTTTTAGATGTGCGTTATACTTCCCTGCGCCAGCCCTATGACAGCTACACCAGCCTGACAGAACGTCCTGGCTATCTCCGCCTCTACGGTCAGGAATCCCTGAATTCCTGCTATAACGTAAGTCTGGTGGCGCGGCGGCAGCAGGACCGCTATGTTCAGGTAGAAACCTGTGTAGAGTTTGCCCCGACCTGCAGAGAGCAGATGGCAGGACTTGCCTATATGTATGATACTGGCAATTTCTACCTTTTGGTAAAGACCAGAGAGGAAGAGTTTGGCTCCCAGACACTTGATTTGAAAAAGCCTGCAAAGCTGCGCCTGATAAAGAGCGATCACTTTGATGTAGAAGATGTGATTCCTGCAATCTCCATCCCGGAAGAAGGCCCCGTATACCTGCGCGTGACCACCACCCAGGAAGGACTTTACGCAAAATTCTTCTACTCCCTGGATGGAAAAGACTATCAGGAACTGGCTGAAGTCCCCACCAACATTCTCACCGACGAGCAGAGCGATGGATTCACCGGTGCTCACTTCGGAATGTACTGTCACGATATGACGGGGGTGAGACGGTATGCGGATTTTGATTATTTTGAGATTTTCAAAGCGCATAAAGAACAATAAAAAAGGCATTTAGAGACTTTTTCAAACACGCATTGGACAGATAAAAAATTCATACATTTTCTTAATAAAGTAACATTGCAAACCCCATGTTTTCTGACGTATTATGATAGTAGAAAGCATGGGGGATTTTTATTTATATGGGCAGTAAATCAAAGTCTGCGTCCTCATAAGATGTCAGATGCAGCAGTGATATCGAGACAAATCCGCAGCGCGTATTTGGAGTTTTGAAAGAGAGATATATAAAATATAAGAAATCTAAAATGGAGAAGGAGATAAGAATAATGAAATTAAATTATGCAAAAACAATAGAAAAATGGGGCATTTTTGAAGTGACCATAAGCGGTCCAAAGGAGGGAAATCCATTTTGTGACCAGTGGATTAAAGGTACTTTTTGTTGTAAAAATGAGAAGAAAACGGTAGATGGTTTTTATGATGGAGATGGTGCTTATAAAGTAAGATTTATGCCGTCTTTTACAGACAAGTATACTTTTGAAATTGAGGCTTCCTTTGATATTAACGCGGGGGAAGAAGTGCCGGATGAAGAAGCGCCTGAACATAAGCTTGGAATTGCTTATGGTGGGAAGGAAGTAGAAAAATGTGCTGTCAGAAATATGATGACTGGTAGTTTTACTGTAACTTCTCCTTCAGCAGACAACCATGGTCCGGTTCGTGTTGCGGGTACCTATTATCTTTCCTATGAGGATGGAACACCCTATCACTGCATCGGAACTACCTGCTATGTATGGAATCTGCAGAATGAAGAATTACAGAAACAGACACTGAAAACCCTGGAAGAAAATGCGTTTAATAAGATCCGTTTCTGTATTTTTCCCAAGCACTATGACTACAATCTTCATGAGCCGATTACCTATCCTTATGAGGGAACACCCTGCGACAGCTCTGTGTTAAATGAGAATAATTTCGCGGAATATAATGGCTGTGCTCCGGGCAATGACTGGGATTTTACCAGATTCAATCCAGCCCATTTTCAACATATTGAAAAGTGTATTCAGGCACTTATGAATTTGGGAATCGAGGCAGATCTGATTGTTATGCATCCGTATGACAGATGGGGATTCTCTATGATGAAAGCAGAGGATGATGACCGTTACTGGAAGTATGTGCTGGCACGTTTTTCCGCATATCGAAATGTATGGTGGTCCCTGGCTAATGAATATGATCTGATGCATGAGAAGACTCTTTCTGACTGGGAAAGATATGCCAGCATTATCTGTGAGAAGGATCCTTACCATCATCTCAGATCCATTCATAACTGCAAAGCGTATTATGATTATAACCTGCCCTGGATTACCCATTGCAGCATCCAGAGAACGGAGACATACCGTTCCTCCGAGCTGGTAAATGAGTGGCGCGAGAAATACCATAAGCCGGTAGTGCTGGATGAAATCTGCTATGAGGGCAACATTCAGTTTGGCTGGGGAAATATCAGCGGTGAGGAAATGACGAGAAGATTCTGGGAGGCATTCTGCCGCGGAGGATATCCGGGACACGGTGAAACATATCTCAGTCCGGATCGTATTCTCTGGTGGTCTCATGGCGGCGTTCTTCACGGAACCTCACCGGATCGTATCAGATTTCTTGCAAAAATCATGGAAGAAACACCGGGACTTGGTGTGGAACCTATGCCCTGCAAATGGGATGAGGTTGCCTGCCGTGCTGCCGGTTTCCCGGCAAGGAAAGATTATTTTATTTACTATTATTATCCGAGTTATCATTTTGCCATTGATGGTTTACCAAACTAAAAACATGAAAGAGATGGCTGAACTTCAGCCACAACTTAAAGCTTTGCAAAAGAAGTATTCATCTCGTGATACTGATACGATGATGAAGTTGCAGGCTGAACAAAAAGCGCTTTATAAAGAAAATGGAGTACATCCAATGGCAAGTATGTTGCCAATGATTGTACAATTACCAGTTATTTTTGCGTTGTACCAAGCCATTTGGCGGACACCGGAACTAAAAACCGGGCACTTCTTATGGTTACAACTAGGAAGTCGTGATCCATACTTTATTTTGCCAATTCTTGCTGCTTTGTTTACGTTCTTTAGTTCTTGGTTAGCAATGAAGTCACAACCAGAAACCAATGCCATGGCAATGTCGATGACCTTCTTGATGCCTGTGATTATTTTCTTCACGGCCTTGAATGTTCCATCAGCCCTTTCATTGTACTGGGTAGTTACCAACGCTTTCCAAGTTGGACAAACATTAGTTATCCAAAATCCTTGGAAAATGAAACGCGAACGAGAAGAAAAGCAAAAGGCTAAACGTGAGCATGAACGAGCTGTTGAAAAAGCAATTCGTCGGGCTAAAAAGAGTCACAAAAAACGTTAATATTTAAAATAAGCTTGGAAAATTTAATTCCTAAGCTTATTTTTTTATAAATTAATATTACAAACGAACGAAAACCCTTTCGAAACCTAGTTAATTTGTGCTATGCTATCAAGGTTGACAATTAACTAGGAGAAATCATATATCATGCCAAAATATACAGGTAAAAATCTAGAAACCGCCATTGAAAATGGACTTAAAGACTTAAACATCAATCGTGAAAACGCTGAAATTAAAATTATTCAAAAACCAAGTAATGGATTCTTAGGATTATTTAAAAAAGATGCCATTATTGAAATGAAAGTTGTTAAACAACAAGTTAAAACACTGAAACCAACTAAAAAGACAGTTACAACTGAGGTCTCCCAAAAAGCTAGTAAACAGCCAGAAACAACTGCTGAAGCCCGTTTTGAACGTAACTTTGCTGTTGTTAAAAAGCTTGCTAAGTATTTACAAGACGTACTTGATGAGATGGGAATCAATGCCACTTTAGAGGTTGACATGCCGAACAACAAACGTGTTTACATTGATTGTCAAACTGATAAAGAAGGACTTTTAATTGGTAAGCACGGTCGAACTATTAATGCTCTCCAACAATTATGTGAATTTTACCTTAATAATCACGGCGTAAACTACGTCGAGGTCGTTTTGGATACCGCTAATTATCGCGAACGTCGCCGGAAAATTTTAATTGATTTAGCTACACGAAGTGCTCGGGACGTTGAAGCAACGGGCCAACCAGTTCATCTTGATTCCATGCCTGCCTTTGAGCGTAAACAAATTCATTTAGCTTTAGAAAATTTTGATGATGTTTTAACTTATTCAGTTGGAAATGAACCAAATCGTGAAGTGGTTATTGGACCACGATAGTCATAAATTGACAAATTAAATTAATCTAATTATGATAGATAAGATATAAAATTAAATCGATAAAGTAGTGAAAGTACTTTGTCCCCGTGTTGTTAAGACGCGAGGGGTAGGTACTTTTTTTATTGAAAAAAGCAGAAAGGAGTTTTTAAGATGCCATTAATGACAACTGATTATGATACCATTGCAGCAATTTCAACTGCTCCAGGAGTTGGGGGAATTTCAATCGTAAGAATTAGTGGGTCAGACGCCATGAAAATTGCGAAAAAAATTTATCGTGGTAAAGACTTAGATAAAGTAGCAACTGATACCATTAATTATGGACACATTGTCGATCCTGCCAATGATGATAGTAGAGTTGATGAAGTGATGGTTTCAGTGATGCGGGCTCCCAAAACCTATACTAAAGAAGATATTATTGAAATTAATTGCCACGGTGGAATTCAAGTTACCAATAAGGTTTTGCAGCTAGTATTAAGAAACGGCGCTCGGATGGCTGAACCAGGAGAATTTACGAAGCGCGCTTTCCTGAACGGTCGTATGGATCTGTCCCAGGCCGAAGCGGTTATGGATGTCATTCAGGCAAAGAATTCCATG
>ERZ772885.1703-NODE-1703-length-12655-cov-5.701667_pt1 | contig 12655 bp, 9 predicted proteins | sample MGYA00580580_ERZ772885 | MGnify/ENA primary metagenome ERZ772885 (study PRJEB29015, sample SAMEA2737673) | human gut metagenome | biome: human gut; feature: human-associated habitat; material: faeces | place: China | collected 2012 ...
CTACTAGGAATATTGACCAAGAAGCTCCCACTTCCATAAGTGGAGAGTAGTTCACATTAGAAGTTAGGAGAGTTTAGATATGGAAATTAAAAAAAAGCCATTGTTTAATGAGCTAGGTGATATAGAAGTTAGTAAGAAAAAATTGATAAATGGAAATACAACTAACTTAAATGATTTTAACAACATGAAATATAAGTGGGCATCAGATTGGTATAGGCAAGCAATGAATAATTTCTGGATTCCAGAAGAAATAAATCTTTCTCAAGATTTAAAGGATTATGGAAATTTAGATGAAAACGAAAGAGTTGCATATGATAAAATTTTATCTTTTTTAATATTTTTAGATTCAATCCAAACTGCTAATTTAAGTAATATTAATAATTATATAACTGCTAGTGAAATTAATTTATGCCTTACTATTCAAGCTTTCCAAGAGGCAGTACATTCACAAAGCTATAGTTATATGCTTGATACAATATGTTCTCCAGAAAAAAGAAATGAAATTCTTTATCAATGGAAAGATGATAAAGTTCTTTTAGAAAGAAATAAATTTATTGGGGAACAATATAATAAATTTTTAGAAAATCCAACAAAAGAAAATCTTATAAAAACTATAATGGCTAATTTTATATTAGAAGGAATTTATTTTTATTCTGGATTTATGTTCTTCTATAATCTTGAAAGAAATGGGAAAATGCCAGGGTCAGCACAAGAAATACGTTACATAAATAGAGATGAAAATACACATTTATGGTTATTTAGAAGCTTAATTAGAGAACTTCAAAAAGAAGAAATTGAAATATTTAATAAAGAATTTATTGAAGAATTAAGATTAATGATGAAAACGGGAGTAGAACATGAAATAAATTGGGGTAATTATGTTATAGGGGAAAATATCCAAGGTATTAATAAAAATTTAATTGATTCATATATTAAATATTTAGGAAATAAGAGATTAAAAGAAATTGGATTAGAACCATTATTTGATGGATATGACAAAAATCCAGCCCCATGGGTTGATTCATTATCAAATGCTAATTCTGTAAAAACAGACTTTTTTGAAGCAAAATCAACAGCATATGCAAAAGCAAGTGTGTTAATAGACGACTTATAAGTAGTTAGTAGTTAGTAGTGACAAGTGATAAGTGGCAAGTTAAGGGAAAAATTCAGCTTAGGCTGAATTTTAAAAATGTATTATTGGAAACTCCTAAAGGAGTTTCAGATTAAACTTGTCACTTATTACTGATTTAATCTATCATCCATAAATACAAACTACTCACTACAAACTAAAAATTACGTTTAGTTGAATTTGGAAAAATATAAAATTTAAAAAAATTTAATGATAACGTTATTTAAAATATGTTATAATACTCATGTCGTATTAAGTTTAAAAAATAAATTTAAAATCAAAATAAATTTATTTAAAAAAGGTTAAGCATATATTTTGGGTAACTAAAATTATAGTAACTTAAGATATAAGGATTAAAAGAGTATTACTAATTTTATACTTAAGTGTAGGAGGAATTTTTATGAAAAAAGGTATCGCTGCATCAAAAGGTTATGCTATAGGTAAAGTGTTTATTCAAGAACACGAAGAAATAGTTATTACAGATGCTAAAATTGAAGACGTAGCTGCAGAAAAAGAAAATTTAAGAGTTGCTTTAGAAGCATCAAAGCAACAATTAACAGCAATTAAAGAAAAAACACTTGCAGAAATAGGTGAACATGAAGCTGCTGTTTTCGAAGCGCACTTAACATTATTAGACGACCCTGAATTTACAGGACAAATGGAAATGACAATAGAAAATGATAGTTTAAATGCTATGAAAGCTGTTCAAAATGTAACAGATACATTTGTTATGATTTTTGAGTCAATGGATGATGCATATATGAGAGAAAGAGCTGCTGATATTAAAGACGTTTCTAAGAGAATCATCTCTAACTTAGCAGGAAAAGGTGGAAGTGCATTTGCTATAACTGAAGAAAATACAGTTGTTGTAGCTCATGATTTAACTCCATCAGATACAGCTCAATTAGATAGATCAAAAGTTTGTGGTTTCTTAACAAACATAGGGGGAAGAACTTCTCACTCAGCTATTATGGCTAGAACATTAGAAATTCCTGCTGTTGTTGGTTTAGGAGATATAACTACAAGCGTTAAAAATGGTGATTTAGTAATAGTTGATGGTATAGAAGGTGTTGCTATAATTAACCCATCTGAAGAAGTTGTTGCAGAATATAAAGCTAAGAAAGAAGCTTTTGCAGCAGAACAAGAAGAATTAAAGAAACTTATCGAAGTTAAAACTGTAACTAAATCTGGTAAGAGAGTTGAAGTTTGCGGTAACATCGGTAAGCCAGAAGATATAGATCAAGTTTTAGCTAATGGTGGAGATGGTGTAGGATTATTCAGAACTGAATTCTTATACATGGATAGAGAGCAAGCTCCAACTGAAGAAGAACAATTCACAGCTTACAAGACTGTTTTAGAAAAAGCTAACGGTAAGCAAGTTGTTATAAGAACATTAGATATCGGTGGAGATAAGGTATTACCTTACTTACCATTACCAGAAGAAATGAATCCATTCTTAGGATACAGAGCTATTAGATTATGCTTAGATAGAAAAGATATATTCAAAGTTCAAATCAGAGCTTTATTAAGAGCTTCTGTATACGGAAAACTTTGCGTTATGTTCCCAATGATTTCTGGTTTAGAAGAATTCCAAGCTGCTAAAGAATTCGTTGAAGAATGTAGAGCAGAATTACATGCTGAAGGAGTTAAAACTTCTGAAACTATCCAATGGGGTATCATGGTTGAAATTCCAGCTGCAGCAGTTATGGCTGATGAATTAGCTAAATATGTTGATTTCTTCTCAATTGGAACTAATGACTTAATACAATATACATTAGCTGCTGACAGAATGAGTGAAAAGGTATCATACCTTTACAACCCAATGCACCCAGCTGTATTAAGATTAATAAAGATGACTATAGATGGTGCTCACAAACACGGTAAGTGGGTTGGAATGTGTGGAGAAATGGCAGGAGATGAAGCTGCTATCCCAACATTAGTACAATACGGATTAGATGAGTTCTCAATGAGTGCTACTTCAATCTTAGGTGCTAAGAAGATAATATTAGAACAAGAATAATATAAAAGAGAATTGCATTTTATTTGCAATTCTCTTTTTGTATTAATAAAATTTTACAGATACCTAAGCAATAAGTGACAAGTGACAAGTGATAAGTGGAAAGTGATAAGTGGCAAGTGACAAATTAAGGAAAAAAATTCGACTTAGGCTGAATTTTTGAAAGTATAAAATTTAAGAAACTCCCTGAGGAGTTTCATCCGTAACTACAAACTACAAATTATCTAAAGTGTGAAGAATAAATGTTGTCCTATTGAAATTACATTGTGTTTTTCTACATTTTTCATCCAAGAGCAAGTAGCTATATCTGGATTATAGAAAAAAACAGCATCTCCTGTAGGATCATTTCCACTTAATGCATCATAAACAGCATCAAAACATTCTTGAGTTGGTTCAACATTGATTTCTCCATCAACAACACAAGAAAATGCTCGAGGTTGGAATACAACACCTTGAATTGTGTTAGGAAATCCAGTATTAAGAGCTCTGTTTAATATTACAGATGCAACAGCAACTTTACCCTCATAGGGTTCACCCTTACTTTCAGCATATACTACTTGAGACATTAAATAAATATCTGATTTTGTTAAATAAAGCAGTTGATTATTTTCCTTAAAAACTTGAACATAATCTTCATCAGATAAATTTATATAGTTATTTGTGTTATTTTCTAAATTTAATAAAGTGTTTTCAAATCTTGTACTTGCATTTACATTAAAATTATTTAATAAGTTTAAGTCAAGTGCTGAAAGGGATAATATTAGTATAATACAAAATAAAAATTTTCCAAATTTCATTATAAACCTCCTTTTGGAATAACCAAATCGAGATTTATTTTGCCCATAAAATTAAAAATAATACAAAATTTTATTAAAAAGAACTTAATAATGATTTAAAAGAAGTTTTTACATCTTCATATTTAGAAAAAGCATTTTCATAATACTTATCAATATTAGTTTTATTTTTTTCATAAGATGAAGAGGATTTTTCATAAATAACTGCAATTTTAAGAGAATTTAAATAAGTTGAATATAAAGAAAATATATTATTCATAGAATTATAATAAGATATACATCCTTCTGGAATAGATGAATAATTAAAATCTCTCTTTATATTACTTAACTCATCTTCATTTTTTCTAATGTCATCAAGAATAACATCAAATGAGCGATTATCTTTTCTTATTAATTTAATTGCAGGTTCTAAGTCTTCCAATAAATCAGAAAAGCTATTAGTGCATTTAGTCAACTTTTCAATATAAGAATTATATTGATTAGTTTTAATGATATCTTCTTTATTTAATTTATCAATAGCATTTAAATATCCTATTAAATCATCAAGAAATTCTTCACTTTCACTTGGAAATTCCACAGATAATCCATAAGGGTATAATGCTTCATAACTAGAATTACAATTATCCTTAAGCAATAATATTTGAGATGTTATTTCAGAACTACTTAAATCATTAGAATAAGACAAGGATTCAATGCAATACTTATAAAGATTTTCTGTAGCTTCTATAGAGCTTATAAACTTTGGAATTATATCAGGATTTTTATTATTATTTATTACTGTAGCAGAAACCTTTTCTTTTAATGAACTTAAATTTTTTAAGCTATCATTTAATATATTTAATGTTGATTTAGTATCAATTGTTGTACCCTTAATGCATTTCTTTAATGAAGAATTAATGGATGTTAGTTTAGTAGCATAAGGTTCAAGTTCATTTACAAAGGTATCAGTAATAGATAAATTATTATTTAAAGTTTTAATAGAGTGATTATTTTTATATAATAATATCATCGTAGAAGAAGTTACTATAACACTTATGCTTAAAGTAATTAAAAATATTTTATTATCTGATAAAAATTTTTTTATATTTTCCAAAGAAATTCACATCCCTTAAGTATAAATATGTTTAAATATTATAAAGAATTAATTTATATAATTTATATTAAGAAAAATGAAAATTATACTAAAATGAGATAACAAAAATAAAATTATAATATTTTAACAATTATTATAATGGTGTATAATTTAATTAATAAATTTATGGTGGTGAATTAAATGCAAAATTTTATTACGATGGTAATGAATTCACTAAAGAGTATGTCATTTACTGCTATTATAGATATTTTAGTAGTGGCATTTATATTTTATAAAGGATATATGTTAATAAAAGAAACAAGAGCTGAACAACTATTAAAAGGAATAGCATTTATTATCATATTAATTCCAATTAGTGCAATTTTAAATTTAAGTATGCTATATTTTATATTAAGCAAAACATTAACAATTGGGATAATATCTGTTGTAATAATATTTCAGCCTGAAATAAGAAGAGCATTAGAGCATTTGGGAAGAAGTGCTTTTGAAGATAAACATGGATTTGTAGATAAAGAACAAAGAAATATATATGTAAATGAAATAGTTAATGCTGTATCAAATTTAGCTGATAGCAAAACAGGAGCATTAATAGCAATTGAACAAGGAACAGGATTAGGGGAAATCATTTCCTCTGGTACTATTATTGAAGCAAAAATAACTTCAAACTTATTAGAAAATATATTTGTAGTTAATACTCCACTTCATGATGGAGCAACAATAATAGGAAAAGATAAGATATTAGCAGCAGGATGTGTTTTACCTTTAACTAACAACAAAGAAATAAATAAAAAGTTAGGAACCAGACATAGGGCAGGTATAGGATTATCAGAAATATCTGATGCTTTAGTAATTATAGTATCTGAAGAAACAGGAATAATTTCTTTGGCTATAAATGGCCGTTTAACTAGAAATTATGATAAAGATAGATTAAGAAGTATCTTACTAAAGATAATGGATCATAGAGAAGAAAAAAATGTTAAAACTGCTGGTAAGAAGGTGAAAACATGGATAGTTGGAAAAATAAACAAAAAGTCATAGTTCAATTAGTATGTATTTTATTATCATTATGTTTGTGGATTTATGTTACAAATATTAAAAATCCTATTAAATCTTATGAATTAAAAAATGTACCAGTAGAAATATTAAATTCAAATAGCTTACAAGATTCAGGATTAGCTTTAGTTCCAAATCAAAATTTTTATGTAAACTTAAAAATAGAAGGTAATACTCAAGATTTATTTAATGTTGATAAAGATAGCTTTAAAATAATAGTAGATTTAAGTGAATATGTGCTTAAAAAAGGTGAAAACAAAGTTGCAGTAAATATTAAAGAATCGCCAAGTTCAATAACAATTAAAAATAGCAATGGCTTAACAATAAGTGTTAATACAGAAGAATATGCAACAAATGAAGTGCCTGTAAAATCAGAGATAAATATAACTTCAAAATCAAGTTATTATGTTGCAACACCAGTATTTAGTCCCAAAACAGTAGTAGTTTCGGGACCTAAATCATTAGTTAAGAAAGTAACTAAAGTAGTAGCACAAGGTGAAGAAAGTAATGCATCAAAAACTATTGTTAAAGATTTTATAATATCACCAGTAGATGAAAATGATAATGAAGTTATAGGTGTAAAATTATCAGAAAAATGGGTAGAAGGAACTATTGAAATCAATGAAGGAAAAGTAGTGCCTATAAAAATAAATACAACAGGAACATTAAAAGATGGATTAACATTAAAATCAATATCTGGAGATATCACAGAAGTTGGAATAACAGGACCAGAAGATGTATTAAGAAATATATCTGAAATTGGAACAGAAGAAATTAATTTATCAGAAATAAAAGATTCTACAAATATTGAAGTAGCTTTAGGAATACCAGATAAAATATCAATTTATAATGGAAAAAGTTCAATAAATGTTAATATATCAATAGATAAAGCCAAAACAAAAGATTTTACAATTGCTTATTCTATTGTAGGAGCAGCAGATGGACTAACTATTACTCCAGATTCAAATAAAGTTACAATAACAGTTTCAGCTAATTCTGATGTTTTAGATAGTCTTACAGAAGAAAACTTTAATGCACAATTAGATGTATCACAATATACTGAAGCAGGGGAATATAATAAAGCACCAGAGGTTACAATAGTTAATGCTGATAATATTACTATAAATAATGTTAGTGAAGTAAAATTAACAGTAACAAAAAATTCAGAAGATAATAATAATGGTAGCATAGAAACAGATAAAGAAAATAATGCTGATGGAAAAGAACAAGCAAAAGAATAAATTACAGGTAAGGTCAATCTATTAATTAGATTGACCTTAATAGTAAATATGAGGTGAAAACATGACAATAAGAATAAATAATTTAAGTCTTGGATTAGATGAAGACATAAGTATATTAAAGAAAAAAGCAAGTAAAAAATTAAGAATTTCAGAAAATGAAATTAAAGATTTAAAAATAGTTAGAGAAAGCATAGATGCTAGAAAAAAAGATAATATTAAATTTACATATGCAATTGAAATTAATTATAAAGATGAAGAAAAATTAGTTAATAGACTTCATGATAATGATGTAAGAATTGATACATATAAATATGAACCAGATGTAGAACCAGGAAATGAAAAACTTAATAATAGACCAGTAGTAGTTGGTCTTGGGCCAGCTGGTTTATTTTCAGCATTAATGTTAGCACAAAAAGGTTATAAACCATTGGTGATAGAACGTGGAGAAGATGTTGATAAAAGAACTGAAACTGTGGATAAGTTTTGGAAAACAGGAATTCTTAATTTAGAATCAAATGTACAATTTGGTGAAGGCGGAGCAGGTTCCTTTTCAGATGGAAAACTTACAACTAGAATTAAAGATAAAAAATGTGATTATGTTTTAGAAGAACTTGTTAAGGCTGGAGCGCCAAAAGAAATAAAGTATGAAGCAAAGCCACATGTAGGTACAGATATATTAAAAGATGTAGTTAAAAATATAAGAAAGCAAATAATTGCACTAGGAGGAGAAGTAAGATTTTCTTCAAAATTAGAATACATAAAAAGTAAAGATGGAAAAATAAGAAGCATAATTGTAAATGGAGAAGAAATACCTTGTGATGCACTTGTTTTAGCTTTAGGACATAGTTCAAGAGATACTTATGAAATGTTAAATGATATAGGAATATTTATGGAACCAAAAGCATTTGCAATAGGTGTAAGAATTGAACATCCACAAGAAATGATCAATGTAGGTCAATATGGAAAGATGACAAGTCATCCAAGATTACAAGCTGCAAGTTATAACTTAACTTATCAAAGCAAGAGTTTAGGAAGAGGTATATATTCATTTTGCATGTGTCCAGGCGGGGTAGTAGTAGCTGCAGCATCTGAAGAAAATAGATTAGTTTCTAATGGGATGAGTTATCATGCTAGAGATAAAGAAAATTCAAATTCCGCATTAGTTGTAACTGTTGCTCCAGATGACTTTGAAGGAAATTCAGTTTTAAGAGGAATGGAATTCCAAAGATATTATGAAGGGTTAGCATATAAAGTTGGTGGTGGTGGCTATAAGGCACCAGTTCAATTATTAGGAGATTTTATAAATGATAGAAAGTCAACTAAATTAGGTGGAGTTACTCCAAGTTATGAACCAGGTTTTGAATTTGCAGATATGAGACAATGTTTACCTTCGTATGTTGTTGATGCAATTAAAGAAGGTGTTGGTAACTTTGATAGAAAAATTAAAGGGTATGGAAGAGAAGATGCTATTTTAACAGGTATTGAAACAAGAACTTCAGCTCCAGTTAAAATTACTAGAAATGAAAGATTAGAAAGTATTTCATTAAGTGGATTATATCCATGTGGAGAAGGAGCAGGATTTGCTGGCGGAATAGTATCAGCAGCAGTAGATGGAATAAAAGTTGCAGAAAGAATTATAGAAAAATACTACTACAGTTAGGCGTGACAATGGGAAAGTGGCAAACTTATGTAAAAACATGAGTTTGTCACTTTTTTCGTTAATTGATATTTTTATTTATAACATATTTAATGTGGGATATAATTAAAATAAATAATAATTATATTGATGGGAGAAAGTTATGAGTAAAGGTTTATTAGATCCTAAAGTAGATTTTGTATTTGTGCGACAAGAAGTTGTGTTAGGAGCTGTCTAAGGCAATAATAAGCCCTTCGGACTATTTCAGCTGCTTGAAATAATGCTACCAGCAGGTGCATTACTGGTAACGGTAGAGTGCTAAGCTGCTGGGACAAAGCAGGAAAATAGGTAATCCCTACGCTATCTACTGCAAGCATAAATAATTTACTATGAGCAGATTATTCAAACTGTTGTAAGGTTCGTAAAGTCGAGCAAGCGAAATGGGATTGATACGCTTAAGCCAAAAGGTATGGAGCATACGCATTATGTTTGAACACGCAGAATGTGAAGTAGCTGTCGCTCCCGGACTATAGACAGGCTCTAAGGTAAATTGAATTGGTCTTAACACAGAACTTGGTAAACCCTATACATATCCAACAAAAGTTGGACAGTAGAGGGCAGAGGAAGATATAAAAAGCGAATGATTTTCAGTAATAGAAAATATAGCTCTTCAAGATTTGGAGTAACCCGAAAGGGTGCAGACTTATATCATGGTCTTTGATTATGATGATAGAATGATACTTACGAACAAGGGAGGCAAGTAGACTGTACTATAACAGACAGCAAACTTGGATAAACAAATGAATATAAATAATAACCTAATCTGGGACAATATCGATTGGAATGAAATTAATTTGTTTATTAATAAGATTCAATCTAGAATTGTAAAAGCATCTCTAAATAAAAATTGGAAATTAATTAAAGATTTACAAAGATTATTAGTTAATTCTTATTATGCTAAACTTTTAGCAGTTAAGAGAGTTACATCAAACAAAGGTAAGAAAACACCTGGAGTAGACAATGTAATATTACGCACAGGTAAAGAGAAATATGAATTGGCGATATCACTCAATAGAGGCAAATATAAACCAAAGCCATTAAGAAGAATTCATATTAAAAAGAAAAATGGTAAACTAAGACCGTTAGGGATACCGACTATGTATGATAGAGCAATGCAAGCACTCTATTTAATGGCATTAGAACCCGTAGTTGAAACTCTTGCAGACAAGACTTCATTTGGATTCAGAAAAGGAAGAAGTTGTGCTGATGCAAGAGAGCAGTTATTTATAAACTATAGTAGGAAAACTTCTCCTAAGTGGATTCTAGAAGGTGATATCAAAGGATGTTTTGATAACATATCTCATGACTGGTTAATTGATAATGTACCAATGGACAAATCCATTTTACGAAGCTTTCTTAAAGCAGGGTTTATACATAATGGATTTAGATTTTCTACCGATAATGGAACTCCACAAGGTGGAATTATAAGCCCTTGCTTGGCTAATTTCACTTTAGATGGAATTGATAAATTATTGAAAGATAATTTTAAAAGGCATAAAAATGAAGGAAGGAAAAGGGCAAAAGTGCATTTGATTCGCTATGCTGATGATTTTATCATAACAGCAGGAACTAAAGAAATAGCAATTAAAGCTAAAGCGTTAGTTAAAGAGTTTTTAGCGGATAGAGGGTTAGAATTATCAGATGAAAAAACTTTGATAACCAATATCGATGAAGGTGCTGATTTTCTAGGCTGGAATATTAGAAAGTACAATAGTAAATTACTTATAAAGCCATCGACAAAGTCTATCAAATCTGTTATTTCAAAACTCAGAGATGTTATAAACAGTAATAAATCAATACATCAAGATTTGTTAATTGCACAATTAAATCCAATAATTACAGGGTGGAGTAATTACCATCAAGGAGCAGTGTCAAAACGAATATTTCAGAAGGTTGACCACATAATATACCTTATGCTATGGAAATGGTGTAAAAGAAGACATCCCAATAAAGGGAATAAATGGGTCAAGAGTAGGTATTTTAAAAGTCATGGAAATAGAAATTGGATATTTGGTGACACTCTAACATTAAAGAAAATGAGTGACAAGAATATTATAAGACATCATAGATTAAAACTTGATAAAAATCCGTTTATTGACTTAGAATACTTTAAAAAACGCAAATATAGAATGGGGTGTTTAAAGCTATCGGGAAATATGAAAAAACTATGGATTAAACAAAAAGGCTATTGTCCTTTATGTAATGAATCTATGGATATAGCAGAAGATAGAAGAATGATGTACACAGACAATAAATCAGATAGTAAAGACAAAATTAGTAAAATGATTATGGTTCATAAGGACTGTATGAAAATCCAAAATTATAAAGAGAGGTTGGCGTGAATATGAAAAATGAGCGTTTACAAAGGCTTGAGCCGTATGAGTTGAAAGACTCACGTACGGTTCTTAGACGGGAAAAGATGAGTAATCATCTCGACCTAGTCGTCAAAAGAATATTTGGAAATGAAAACAATCCAAGAATATTAATATCATTTTTAAATGCAGTAATTAAGCCTAAAGATCTAATACAATCAGTACAGATAATGAATAATGATATAGATAAAGAATCTATTGAAGATAAATTTAGTAGATTAGATATTAAGGCAAAAACTAATAAAAATGAATTAATTAATATTGAAATTCAAATTAAAGATGAACATAATATGATTAAAAGAAGTTTGTATTATTGGAGTAAGATGTTTGAAGGACAACTTACTGAAGGTCAAAAATATGATACCTTAGCAAAAACAATCTGTATAAATATATTGAATTTTAAGTGTTTAAAGACAAAAGAGGCACATTCAATATATAGATTAAAAGAAATTAATACAAATGAAGAATTAACAGATCTTCAAGAAATACATTTTATAGAATTACCTAAATTACCTAAGAATGAAGAAATAAAAGATGTATTTGATGCCTGGATGGAATTTATAGAAAATCCTATAAGTAATAAACTTCAAAAGGCTGAAATGACTATACAAGAAATTAAAGAAGCAAAAAATGAACTATTAAGATTAAGTGCAAATGATAAAGAAAGAATGAAATATGAAGATAGAAGAGCTGCTTTATTAGATAAAGTAAGCGCCCTTGAAAATGCGGAGGAAAAGGGGATAAAAATTGGAAAAGAAATTGGAATAAAACTTGGAGAGAAAAGTTGTGAAGAGAGAATTATCCTTAATATGCATCAGCTGGGAAAATCAGCTGAAGAAATTTCAGTTCTTACAGGATGCAGTGAGGAAATAGTATTAGAAGTTTTGAATCATGGTAAAAGCAATTTTGAAAAAGAGAATTAGAATCTATAAGAGGCGGGTATAGTTCAATGTATCCGCCTCTTAAAAATAATGAGTTGTCAAGCAAAATAATTGGCATAATGATTAATAATTCTTCAAATATTTAATAACTTTCTCAGTTACCGCATTCTGATACTTTCCTTTTCTCCAGATAACACCAATGCGCTGCTCGATTGCCGGAAAGACAGGTATTCCGACAAGATCTGGGTACATATCTACCATAGATTTATATAAAAAGCAGCCAATCTTATCGGCCTTTACCATGTTGATCAGTGTTGTGATCTGGCTGGTGTTTAGTACCACATGGGGATTTACTCCTGCGGCCTTGAACTGACGGGTC
>ERZ772885.1704-NODE-1704-length-12642-cov-22.103678_pt1 | contig 12642 bp, 11 predicted proteins | sample MGYA00580580_ERZ772885 | MGnify/ENA primary metagenome ERZ772885 (study PRJEB29015, sample SAMEA2737673) | human gut metagenome | biome: human gut; feature: human-associated habitat; material: faeces | place: China | collected 2012 ...
GCGTCCTGCAATTGCAGAAAGTCGCTTCCGATGGGCTTCGGGGCACGAAGGTTCATGAGCCCACGCAATAGTGTCTGCTGGTCTGCCGGTTCCGTGGGAACGTCCATACCCCGATATGCGGGGGTTTCCTGTAAGAGCTGCCGAATCAAAAGGAGCCGCCGCTGTGTCTGCGTCATGACAGCCCCCTCTTCTCAATTGCCTGCTTTGGACAGATTTCCGTGCACCGGCCGCAGTGGAGACAGTGGTGCTGATCGATGACAACCGGCTTTTTCGTTATGTCGATGCATTTTTGCGGACAGACAGAGTAGCACAGCTTACAGCCGATGCAGCCGTTGCCCACATAGTATCCCGGTGTAATTACCGCTGATTTCCCGATCACGATACTGTCACGGGCGATATGGGAGGGGTCACTGATGTCAAAGTATTCGCCTTCGGCATCATACAGGCAGAAGACATCCAGCGCACTGCGGGTATCCCCGGGATAGATCGACTGCATATATGGATTTTTCTCGAAAATCTCATCCAGCTTTTCACTGCCGATATTACGGATGTGTCCCCGCAGAGAAATGGAGATCTTATCCTTGGTGGCGGACAGCGCAATATACTTCTGCTCCATCAGCTGGGCATAAAAGGCCTTGCCTCTGGCAGTCAGAAAGTATACGCCCCGGTCATCCCAGAGCATCATGTCGATGATGCGGGTCTGGGGATGACCGTCTGCGCCGATGGTAGCAACGGTTGCGGAGAGGATATCTTCTACCAGTGTTTGAATATAATGTCCCATGAAAACTACCTCCGATTTTGCCCCGGCACATGGCCGGGGCAGTGATTAAAACTCGTAGGGCGGATTGCCGGAAAAGTCTGCGATCACGCCGTGGGGATCGTCCAGATAGAAGACCTCAAAAATGGGATTGTCAGCGGTCTGATACTGCCCCTTAACGATGGGGTTCTGAATGCACATCTCCTTGGCAGCCATATTGTTCTCGAAAACAGCCTTGCCGTGCAGGCGAATCCATGCGTACTCCGGGCTGGAAACCGAGATTTCGATCTCCGGGTTGCTCTGCATGTCCTTGTAAACGTCCTTAGTGTTGTTCGTGCAGAACCACAGCTTGCCGTCCATCTCGCCCGAGAACATGAACGGGCGGCACTTTGCCTTGCCGTCACGGCCTACGGTTGCCAGATACTGTACCGGATTTGCCTGCAGAAATTCTACGACCTTGCTCATGATAAATACCTCCATGAAAATTTTATTTTCGTTTTCTATATTGGGATTGCTTTTCCCTTTCGGTGATTCTATAATAAAGCCGTAGTGACAATCTGTAAAGTAAGCACAATATTGTGGTGTAGTTACCCAAAAGATACTATTGGCGAAAATCGCGTTAACAAGGAGGTTTTTCTCATGGAACTGACCGAATCGACCGCAAAACAGGAGCTGCCCGCCTGCCCTGTCGAGACCACGCTGACGCTCATCAGCGATAAATGGAAGGTGCTCATCCTGCGTGACCTGATGAACGGCACCCTGCGTTTCGGCGAACTGAAAAAATCCATCGGGCACGTCACGCAGAAGGTTCTGACCGCACAGCTGCGCCAGATGGAGGCCAGCGGTCTGCTGACACGCAAAGTCTATGCCGAGGTGCCGCCGCGTGTGGAATACACGCTGACCGAACTCGGGTACAGCCTGAAACCCGTGATGGACGCCCTGTGGAAATGGGGAGAAAATTATCAGGCACAGTGCCGTTAATCCGGCTTTCTATCCGTAAAAACAACTTTCAGGAGGAAAATCATGCCTCATATTTTAATGATCGCTACCGGCGGCACGATTGCATGCTGCGAGACCGCACACGGTCTTTCCCCCGCTCTGGACAGCGCCGCACTGCTCGGCGCACTGCCCGAACTGTCTGCGCTGTGCACAGTTAAAACGCTCGATCTCATGCAGCTGGACTCGACCGACGTGACCGCCGCCGACCGTCAGCGCATGGCACAGGCGGTCTGGCAAAACCGTGAGAAATTCGACGGCTTTGTGCTCACGCACGGCACGGATACGCTTGCGTACACCGCCGCGCTGCTCACCCACCTGCTGCCGCATTTCGACAAGCCGCTCGTGCTGACCGGCTCCATGCTGCCGATGGGCGTGCCGGACTCGGATGCGCCGCGCAATCTGCTGGATGCGTTCCGCACTGCGGCAGACGGACGCGCAGGCGTGTACGCCATGATGAACGGTCAGATTCTGCACGGCAGCCACGTTTTCAAGCAGCATTCGACTGAGATTGACGCATTTCTCTCGGCAAATGCCGCACCGGCAGGCGAAATCCGTGAGAGTGAAGTACACTGGAACACACCTGCGTCTGTCCCCTCCGGTGAACCGCAACTTGTAGAACAAATCGACACCCACATCCTTCCGGTGCGCCTGACCCCCGATCTCGACCCGTCATTCTTCTCCGTGCTGCTCGGCTACCCCAAGGTCGTACTCGAAGCCTTCGGTGCAGGCGGCGTACCCGCCCGTCTGGAATCCGCCGTACGCGACCTGATCCAAAGCGGTACGCGCGTGTATATCACCACGCAGTGCCCGGAAGGCGGCGTGCACCTGCACAAATACGAGGTTGGACGCCGTGCCGAAGCACTCGGTGCGATTTCTCTCGGCAGCCGTACCTTCGAGGACGCGCTCGGCGCACTCATGTGCGGTGAATTGTAAGATGTTCTGCCCGCAAAGTACAATAGAGTCAGAATAGCCAGCCGTATAGAAGGACTTCGCCTGTCCAACGGGGCAGCCTGTCCGAAATCACACAAAAATCCCGCCTTCTCACGCGAGAAAGCGGGATTTTTCTTTACTGTGCATTCTCCTTGCTGAACGGCAGAATGTGCATCCGATACTTATGCTTATCGACCAGCAGCGTGCGGTCAGCGATCGGCATGATATCCGAAACCTTATCCGGCGGGGTGCAGATGATCGCCTGCAGACCCATTTTGCGCAGCAGACGCACGCTTTCGATGATGCGTTCGCTGTCCATCTTGTTGAATGCCTCATCGAACACGACCAGACGCACGGTGTTGCCAAAGCTGGACGTATCGCTCACGCGGTACAGCTGTGCAAACGACGCCAGAACCGCGATATAGAACGGCGTCTGCGTCTCGCCGCCCGACTTGGTGTTGAGCGTCTGCGACAGCAGCTGCTTGGAGCCGTTCTGATCGGTGGTCTCCAGATCGAACTTCAGATAGGTGCGGAAGTCGGTGTACCGCTCGATGTTCTCCTGCAGCTCACTCTGCTTGCGGGCGTTGAGCTGGGTATCGTCTGCCATGGTGATCTGGCTGAACAGCTTGTCGATCAGCGGACCGTATTTCTCCTGAAACTGTGCGGAAAACAGCGTAATATCGCCTTCCATCAGCTCCGGCGCCATAATCATGTCGTAATATTCGGCATAATCCGGATTGCGGTCCACGCGGAACTGGTAGCTGTCCGTGCCGAACTGCGCCTGCCGCAGTGCCCGATTGAGGTTCTTTACCTGATCCTGCACCTGCTCGATGCTGCTTTTCAGCCTGGACAGGAAGTCGTTCTGGAACTGCTCCATCGCACTCTCGCGTGCGGCACGGATTTTGGTACGGTACTGCGGCAGCTCGCTTTCCTCGAGCACACGGCGTTCCGCATCGAACTCCGCATTGTCGTCTGCCTCCACGCGGAACGAGCACGGCCCAAACCGCTCGACATATTCTCGGCGCGCCCGCAGGAGTGCCGCGCGTGCGTTCTCCATCTCGTTGACAACCTGTGCATGGTGGCTGCTGAAATTGCGGTACACGATATCCGGCCGGTGCAGACGCTCCAGCTCCTGCCGGTAGCGCGGCAGACCGATATCGTCGCGATAGGTCTCCGAGAAGGTTTCCGCCAGCCTGCGCTCCATTTCGGTGCGGCTGCGGTACTGCTCGGGCAGGATTTCCTCGTCCAGTTGACGAATACGCTCCTCCAGCTTGGCCTTATGCGCGATCTGCACCTCACGCTGACGACTCAGCGCCGCAATCTCGTCGCTGATCTCGGCAATCAGCTGCTTCTGCTGATCCAGCCACAGCAGGTCGAGATGGGAAACCTGCTCGTCGATCGCGTTGATCTCCTCCTCCAGTTCCGCGCGGTACAGAAAATCCGCCTGCCGCTGCGGTACGATGTTTCGCACATAATACGGTGTCAGCATGGGCGCTTTCTGCTGAGAAACTGCCTGCCAGATGGGTTTCCGGTGCGAAATCTCGGTCTGCAGACCGGCGGCCTCCTCTTCCAGACGAGCGATACGCAGCGTGACCGCATGACGGCCGATGAACGCATCCTCCATACGGTCTCTGCGAAGCGCACGCGCCACATAGCCCTGATACAGCATGCCCTCATCTGTGATAGCGGTTCGATGCCCGCGCAGCTGCTCAACCGTGTCACAGCACATCACACGTCCGAGCAGATAATCCATGTAGGTTCGCGCAAGCGCGTTCCCGGTCTCCACCTTTTCCGCAAGACTGCCGCTCTGCGGGTCAATATGCTCACGCTCGCGCAGTGTGCCGATATCGACCAGACCGTAGGCGTTCAGGCTCTTTTCCCACTTAAGTTTGTTGTAAATACGCAAAGCCTGCTCGTAATATGCCGGTTCAACCAGAAAATAAAACTTCTGGTTGTTGAGATAGCCTTCCACAGCACCGCGCCAGCGCTCATCTTCAATTTCCAGCACATCCGCGAGAATATCTACCGCAACCAGCGTTCCCGCCTGCTGCTCCAGTTCCTCCGCCAGCTTGGCACGGAACAGCAGCAGTCCACGCGGATAATCCTTGATATTCCTGCGCAGATTGGCAAGCGCAGTCTGCTTTTCGGTCAGCTGCTGCTGCAGCTCTGCAACCTTATCGCCAAGCTGATGTGCCGCCTTCGCCAGCGCGTCCGACAGGGCCGCTGCCGCCTGCCGGGCGTCCTCGAATACGGTCTGCTCCTGCGAGAAGATTGCGCATTCGCCGCTCGACAGCCGTGCGTAGGTACGCTTCACCTGCTCTGCCGCCTGCTGCACCGGAACAAGCACCTCCTCGGCGTCCCATGCAAGCGCGGTCTCGCACAGGTGCGTCAGCCGCAGCGCCTCCCGCTTGATCTCAAGTGCGTCGCGCTCCATCTCCTGCACCAGCTTACTCTGCTCGGTCAGCAGCGACTGCTTCTGGTTGCCCAGCCGCTCGCGCTCCTGATAGGTGTCGCTCTGTGCATAATCGCGATCCAGCTGACGGCGGCGTTCCTCCTTCGCCTGCACCTGCCCGGCCAAATCCTCAATCGCGGTGTCCGCCGCGGTCAGCTCGGACAGACAGTTTCGCTTTTCCTGCTCGCGGCTGTCGATCCGCGCCTGCATGTCCTCCTTCTGCGCCCACTGCACAAGGAAGGACTGCACGCGCCAGCGGTCCACCGAGCGCGTCATTTCGCGGTACAGAGTGCTGATCTCCTGCAGCGCGGTCAGCTTTTCCTCCTGCTGCTGCGCCAGCTGCTCGTGCCGCTTGTAGTTGCGGATGTTCTGCTGCATGGCTTCGATATCCGGCTTATCCGGAATATCGCAGATATTTTCGGTGATAAACTGCTTAATATCCACGATTGGGCGGAACGACACCGCCTTTTTCATCATGCGGAGCACCTGCTCGTTGTGCACGTTCCACCGCGAGAGCATATTGCGGCGGTACTCCCACTGGGTATCGTACACCTCGGCGCGAGAGAAATTCTGCTTGAGGAATTTGCGCAGATCGTGAATATCCATCGCCTCGCCGTCCTCGATAAAGCAGTTTCCCGGCAGTTTTCCGACATAGATAAAGAAATGATCGTGCTTGCTGCCGTCACTGCGGCAATCGAACATCACGCCGCACACGAAACTATTGTGCTCCACATCGTCCTCAAATTCACAGACAATATAGGTCGAAAAGTCCTTGCCTCTGCGGGAATACGGGTTATTCTCGTCCATATCGGCACGCAGATAGCCGTCCAGCGTGCGCTGTGAGCGCTCATTGGCCGCCAGATTGAAGTTGCGCGCATTGGTCTCACCAAGCAGAACGATCTGCAGCGCATCAATTACCGTGGACTTGCCTGCGCCGTTTTTGCCGGTCAGAAAGTTCACATCGCCGACCTCGATGATCTCCTTGCTGAAATATAGCCAGTTAATCAGCAGGATCTTCTTCAGTTTCTTCATCGGCGTTCTCCTCCTTTCGCAGCACGGCTGCGACCTCATTCAATCGTTCGCTCGAAACGGCAGTCTGAATGGTCGGCAGAATGGCAAATCTGCAGTCAGCCTGATTAAATTTCCCCTCGATGCGCTGCAGGATCGAGTGGTTTTCAAACACGGTCAGCGCCCGCTTGACCTCCTCCATATTCGGCTTGGCCGGCAGGATAGCGTAGTCGGTTACGACCTTTTCGAGCACCTCGCGCACGGTGCAGAGCGCGTCCTGCTCGAGTCCCAGGCGCTCCTGGCTTTCGTCGTACAGCATGCGCAGGGCGAGCAGAATCGCGGTCTCGCGCTTGGACAGGATGCACCGGTTGGCTTCATCCGTGTTCAGCACATAAAAGTAGCCGTTTATATCGTCGCGCCGCAAATCCCAGTCGAGCAGGCTGAGATACTCGCGCACGGACTCATAATGAATGGATAAAAAAGTGTAGTCCGGGTTGCTCACCCGTCCCCTGCCCGGACGGTACAGCGTGCGCACCACATAGGTGCGGCTGAGCAGCTGATTGCACACCGCTTTGAACTGCTCCAGCTCCTTTGCGGTAGCGGTATTCAGAAATTCCAAATTCATTCGTTGTTCTCCTTCCGGCTGATCTGCAGTTCCGGAATAGCATAGCCGTTTTCCCGGCGTTCGCCGTCCAGCTCCTGCACCGTGAAATCCGCCGAGCGGTCGCCGCCGGTCAGCACCGCCAGCAGGCTCATCACATAGTCCTTATCATTCTTGAGCGGAATATCCTCCGAGCGGCACACATCGCTTTCACCGAGCCAACCCTGCACATACGCCGCGATGGCGCCGCGGCCATACTCCGAGCGCAAAAGTGCAGCCGCCTTTGCGGCGGCTGCCGTATCCGCTTCGGTCTCCTGCACGAGCACAGGCGCGGCCTTTGTCCGCTTGCCCGGACGCTTGCGGTACCACAGGCTGCTCTCGGACAGGCAGGTCTGCTCATACAGCCGGAATACCGGCTGAATCGTGTCCACCAGATCGGCGGCACGCCGGTTACGCGACAGCGCGGTCAGCACCGTGTGCAGGTTGCCGCGGATATTCTGATCTCGGTTGGTCAGGTTTTCGATCTTCTGCGTAGCCGCACGCGTGTAGCGGCGCACCTGTGCATCGATCTCATCCAGATAATCGCGCTCGAGATTGTCATAGCACTCCTGTATCCAGTAAATTTTGCGAAGAAGATCGGCGCGGCAGTTCTCCGGCGTGTCGCCTCGGCGGTCAGCCAAGGCGGCATTCGCCATGGCGATGAGCAGTTCATCGTTCTCCGCCCAGTCGTTTAATACATTCTGGATGGAAATGCGGTATTTCGGCACGGAATCCTTGATCTTGAGCGGACGGATGTACGCCTCCATCACCTTCTGCCCGAAATCATCAAAGTGCGATGCGAGCACTTCCCCGACATTGTGCATGTCGATCTGCATCTGGAAATAATGCTTGACGTTATGATACACCATCTGCAGCAGGTTGATGAGCGCGCGCGTGTTGTCATATGCGCCGTAGACAGCAGCCATTTTGTCATACACGTTGTCCGACTCATGCGCGACCTTGAGCGTGGAATAGGTGCCGAACACATACGAATAGCCGCGTGCAGGCGTGTCCTCGCGCAGCGCGTGGAACAGCTCGAGCAGACGGCTGCTGTAACCCGGAACCGTAATGTATTCCCGAAAATCTGTGCCGCGCTCCTTTTCAAACCAGCCCTTGCTGCCCAGCTTGCGGATGAGGAAACGGGCACGGCCGGAAATATCGCGCAGCTCATCCTCGTCGATGTCCTCGCCCTCGAAGGTAGCCTCGGCCAGCTGCTGCTCGAGACGGCTCCGCAGCATGGAATACAGCATGTCCTCGGGCAGCTTCAGCTTTTCGCGGTACGCCGTGTACAGCACATCGAGCGCATCCGCGTACAGCGCACGGTTCGGTGACGCCAGCGGCGAAAACAGCTCGTCCGGCACGGCTTCAAAAAATTTCATGTCCTCTATCCTCCTCTGCGGCGCAAAACAATGGATTCTGCACGCAAATTGCTTTTCTACACAAAAATATTATACAATTTTCGAGGAAAAATTACAATGATGAAATCCGTTCCCCGCGTATTGCGCCGCTGTCCGCCGCATGATAAGATAATGCTGCAACCCTCATGCAAGGAGAATCCTGTTTCATGGCACAAACAAAACACAAGGAAATGGACATGCTGCACGGCGGTCTGGCCGGAAAACTCATTCTTTTCGCGCTGCCGCTGGCGTTCAGCAGCATTCTGCAGCAGCTTTTCAACTCAGCAGATGTGGCCGTTGTCGGCCGGTTTGCGGGTGATACGGCGCTGGCGGCGGTCGGCAGCTGTGTGGCGCTCGTCGGTATTTTTGTCAACCTGATCGTCGGACTGTCGGTCGGTCCAAATGCCGTGCTCGCGCTGCTCATCGGGCAGAACAACCGCGAGGAGATCAACCGCACGCTGCACACTGTTATCACATTCGGCGCGGTGCTCGGCGTGGGACTGATGATTGTCGGCTGGCTGACGGCAAAGCCCATTCTCGTGCTGTCCGGCACGCCGGAAAGCGTGCTCGATCAGGCGCTGCTGTACATATTCATCTACTTTTTGAGCATCCCGTTCATGCTGGTGTGCAACTTCGGCTCGGCCGTTCTGCGCAGCTACGGCGACAGCCGCCGCCCCATGTACTACCTGCTTATCTCCGGCACGGTGAATGTCATCCTCAACCTGTTTCTCGTCATTGTGCTGCAGCTTGCTGTGGCCGGTGTGGCGATTGCGACCGTTATCTCCAATGTGCTGAGCGCAGGCATGGTGCTCACCCACCTTGCACGTCGGAATGACGATTTCGCGTTCCGGTTCCGGCGTATGCACATTGAAAAAACGCCGCTCCTCCGCATTCTGCAGATCGGCATTCCCGCCGGTATTCAGGGTGCTATTTTCTCGGTATCCAACGTATTTATCCAGAGCGGCATCAACTCATTCGGTGAAAATGCCATCGCAGATTCATCTCTCGCACTGAATTTCGAGTATTTCACCTACGATATTGCCAACGCCTTCGCGCAGGCGGCTGTCACCTTCACCAGCCAGAACTACGGCGCAGGTGACCTCAGACGCTGCAAAAAGATTTTCCGTTACTGCATGCTGTTCGGCGTGGTGTTTACCGAGATTCTCAGTGCGGTATTCATGATCTGGGACGACTTTTTTGTCAGCATTTACACCACGAGCAGCGCCGTCGCGGCGTTTGCCATCAGCCGCATGCAGCACGTCTGCTCGCTCGAGGGTCTCACCGCCACCTATGAGGTCGAAAGCGCGGCGCTCCGCGGCATGGGCAAGTCGCTCGAGCCTGCCATCTTCACCGTGCTCGGCACGGTCGTTTTCCGACTCATCTGGATGGCAACGATTTTCCGTCTCGTGCCCACGTTCGAGATGCTGATGGACGTTTACGTTGCCTCGTGGGTGTTCACCGGCGGAGCGCTGCTGATCGTCTATCTGCGGCATATGCGAAAGGTTTCGCACGCATAACTTCAGAAAACACGAAAACCGAGGTACACGCCCCCGGTTTTCATGCATTTGCTTCGCAAATAATACTATTTCATGCGCGTTGCCGCGCGGCAGCGTCAGCATCGCAAAAACGGACTTTATTGACCGACTGACCGCAGGTGTCCCTTCCTTTTCGCCCCAGCTGCGGGTGCGGCAAACCCGCGATAGATTATCGCATAATAAGATACACTGTATAGACAGCATACATTGCCACCATGGCGATACCCGGCACACGTCCGAGCTTGCCCTTGCGCGCCGGCAGATAAAATACCGCGCTGATGGCAATCAGGAACAGGCAGTCAACGATAGAGGTCGCCTGTACCGGAATCGGCGTGATAACCGACGAAACGCCGAGAATCAGGAAAATATTAAACAGGTTTGAGCCGATAACATTGCCCATTGCAATGTCGTTCTGTCCCTTGCGTGCAGCCACGATGGAAGTAACAAGCTCGGGCAGGCTGGTGCCCATGGCCACAATGGTCAGACCGATGAGCGTTTCACTCAGGCCGAACATACGCGCAATGCCGGTCGCGCCGTTTACGGCCAGCTGACCGCCGATCACGATGCACGCCAGACCGAGCAGGATATTCACCCAGATCATCGCAGCGGACATGGGTGCTTCCGCTTCCTCGGTCTCGGCTTCTGCAGCTGCGGCAGCAAGCTGCTCGCGGTTCTGCAGTGCGGTGCGAATCTGGTACGTCAGGATGAATGCGAATATAATCAGCAGTACAACGCCTTCCCAGCGGGCGATGGTCAGGTCGGGTGCGATGGCGCCCAGCAGCAGCACAGCCGCGAGAATGGACAGCGGCCAGTCACGGCGGAGCAGCGTTTTATCCATCACAAGCGGGCAGACAGCGGCGGACAGACCAGCCACCATCAGCAGATTAAAAATGTTCGAGCCGACAACATTGCCGACCGCAATCTCGTTTGCACCGCGCAGGGCCGCGGTGACACTGACCGCCAGCTCCGGCATGGACGTGCCGAACGCAACGATGGTCAGACCGATCAGCAGCGGTGATACGCCCAGCTTGCGCGCCAGTGCGGATGCACCCGCAACAAACTTATCCGCACCCCAGATCATAAGTGCAAAGCCAATCACCAGAAATACAAATGACAGCATACAGTTTCCTCCTTCGTTTCCGGAAAATCTCGGGCAGCACTGCTCTATCACGGCAATGCCCTTGTCCCCAACAGTGTACATGCTTACGAGGGAGTTTTCGCTCGATTTCCGGCTGCAGAGCACAAAAAAAGACTTTTACCGCATACTGCGGTAAAAGTCTTGCTGCTTACGGCTCGGTACGGATTGACTTTTCGTCAATCGGGCTTGTCGGCACCGACCACGCGCTCTCGCGTGAGCTACTCCCTTTTACAGTAACTATCATATGGGAAAAAAAGCGATTAGTCAAGCCGAACTTGTGGAAATGTACACAATCTTTACGGGACAACCCCTTATAGCAGTTCAGACAAATACTGCAACAAGTGCGCGCATACAGCACGCAAATAGCATCGTCAATTTCATTCGCCATGCGCCCAGCATGGCTTCATAAAATTTCCTTGCTCTTTGCGCGCTTTATACGCTACTTTTGCCGCATTATTTATCTAAACTGCTATAATTCACGAAAAAATCTTTACAAGTCCCTCGTGAACCTATATACTATAAGGTACTGAAATTTTGAACAATCTGAAAGTGAAGGAGCATTTTCATGCTGGAATTTGAGGAATACAAGGTCAAGCTGAACAACCTCAAGCCCGAGCTTGAGGAGCTGTACACCTCGCTCGGTCTGGAGCAGGCGAAGCGTGAGGTAGAGGAGCTGGAGATCAAGTCCTCTCAGCCGGGTTTCTGGGATAATCCGGAGGAGAGCCAGAAGATCGTCTCCCGCATGGGCTCGCTCAAGGGCAAGGTTGAAGCGTATAACAAGATGACCGAGCTGTGCGATGACCTGCTCACCATCTGCGAAATGGCGATCGAAGAAAACGACGAATCCATGCTCGAGGAGCTGGAAAGCGGCTACAAGGAGCTGGAGGACGGCATTGCCGAGCAGAAGCTGCGCACGCTGCTGACCGGCGAGTACGACAGCCACAACGCGCTCGTATCCTTCCACGCCGGTGCCGGCGGCACCGAGGCGCAGGACTGGTGCGCGATGCTGTACCGCATGTACACCCGCTGGGCAGAGCGTCACGGCTTTACCTATAAGATCATGGACTACCAGGATGGCGATACCGCGGGTATCAAGTCCGCCGATATTCTCATTGAGGGCGAAAACGCCTACGGCTTCCTCAAGGGTGAAAACGGCGTACACCGTCTGGTCCGTATCTCTCCGTTTGATGCATCCGGCCGCCGTCAGACCTCGTTCTCGGCGGTAGAGGTCGTTCCGGATATTCCGGATACCTCCACGGACTTTGAGATCAAGCCGGATGATTACGAAATGCAGGTTTACCGTTCGTCCGGTGCAGGCGGTCAGCACATCAATAAGACCTCGTCTGCGGTTCGACTGATTCACAAGGCAACCGGCATTGTTGTAGCCTGCCAGACCGAGCGAAGCCAGCTGCAGAATAAGGAGAACTGTCTGCGCATGCTGCGTTCCAAGCTGGTTGAGATCAAGGAGCGCGAGCATCTTGAGAAAATCTCGGACATCAAGGGCGTTCAGCAGAAGATTGAATGGGGCAGCCAGATCCGCTCCTACGTTTTCATGCCGTATACGCTTGCCAAGGATACGCGTACCGGCTTTGAAAATGCCAATATCAACGCTGTAATGGATGGCGATATTGACGGTTTTATCAACGCATACCTGTCTGCACTCGCTACCGGCGTGTGGGAAGGCAGTAAGGGCGGTAATATGTAATTTACCGCACTTCGCGTTACCGCCGTACCCACGGCGGTGGGCACAAGGATGGACACCAAGGTTTCCACCCTTGTGAATCCC
>ERZ772885.1709-NODE-1709-length-12597-cov-73.003827_pt1 | contig 12597 bp, 9 predicted proteins | sample MGYA00580580_ERZ772885 | MGnify/ENA primary metagenome ERZ772885 (study PRJEB29015, sample SAMEA2737673) | human gut metagenome | biome: human gut; feature: human-associated habitat; material: faeces | place: China | collected 2012 ...
ACATGCAGGAACTCTTATTAGCCGTTGCCCGCGGCCTTGTCGAAGACAAGGAGGCTGTGCAGGTGACCGTTGACCCCGTGCGTGATGACGGCACTACCGTCTATCACCTCAAAGTGGCTGAGTCCGATATGGGCCGCGTCATCGGCAAGCAGGGACGTATCGCAAAGGCAATTCGCGTTGTTATGCGTGCCGCTGCTGTCCGCCAGGGCGAAAAAGTCATCGTTGAGATCGACTAAAACCTTTAAAGCACTTTGCCGTCTGGTAAAGTGCTTTTTTATTCTAGTAAGGAGGATCATTCCATGCAAAGCTATCTTCCCGCCTGCAAGATCGTATCCACCCACGGCGTGCGTGGCGAAATGAAAGCCCTGCCGCTGTGTGACGGCGCAGAATTCCTGGCCAAGTTCAAGCGACTGTACGCTACCGCCAACGGCACAGGAGAGTGCCGCGTCCTCGGCGTGCGCACCCAGGGCAATGTCATCCTGCTGCGCCTGGCTGATGTGACCGATATGGACGCTGCACGCGCTCAGGTGGGCCGCACCTACTACTTTGCCAAGGCTGACGCCCGTCTGCCCAAGGGCCGTTATTTTATCGATGACCTGCTGGGCTGTGAGGTCAGGGATGCCGACACCGGCGCTGTCTACGGCATCCTGACCGAGGTGGACCACCCCGCCGCCCAGGACATCTACACCGTCACCGATGCTGCAGGCGAGAAGCACATGCTGCCTGCCGTGCCAGAGTTCGTCAAGACCATCGACATCGATGCCCGCACGATCCTGGTCACCCCCATCGACGGCATGTTCAACGATGCTGTCAACGGTGACAAGGAGTAAGGCATGCGTATCGATATTGTGACCCTCTTCCCGGAGCTGTGCGATGGTTTCCTCTCGGCCAGCATCCTGGGCCGTGCCCGGGCCAAGAATCTGTTCGAAGCCCACTGTCATCAGATTCGTGACTACACCAAAAACAAGCAGAAGCAGACCGACGACTATCCCTACGGCGGCGGCTGCGGCATGGTACTGTATGCCCAGCCCATCGCCGACTGCCTGCGCGCCGTGCAGGACCAGTGCGCCGCCCAAGGCCGCACCAAGCCGCATGTTGTCTTTCTGACCGCTGCCGGCCAGCAGTACAATGAGGAGACCGCCAAGCGGCTGGCCTCCTACGATTCGCTGGCGCTGGTCTGCGGCCATTACGAGGGCATCGACCAGCGCGTCATTGATGCCTTCGGCGACGAGGAAATTTCCATCGGCGACTACGTGCTGACCGGCGGCGAACTGGCCAGCCTGGTGGTGGCCGACAGCGTCCTGCGCCTGCAGCCCGGCGTATTGGCCGAGGAAAAAGGCTACCAGGACGAAAGTTACTGGGACGGCCTGCTGGAATATCCCCAGTTCACCCGCCCCGAAGTGTGGGAGGGCCGCGCCGTGCCGCCTGTGCTGCTGACCGGTGACCACAAGAAGATCGACGCCTGGCGCGGCGACCAGAGTCGTCAGCGCACCCGGGAGCGCCGCCCTGACCTGTACGACCGGTGGTGCGAGACTCACCCCCTCACCGAACTGCCCAAGTGGAAGCGCGGCGAGAACATGCGCTTAGTCAAAACCGAGGAGCAGATGGCCCGTGCCGCTGAGCTGATGGCCGAGGGCCGCCGTACCGTCTGTGCCCCTGTCTGCACAGAGGAACAGCTGGCTGCCATGACGCCGGAGCACTGGCGCCCCGACCTGGACGCAGAGCGAAAAAACGGCTGGGCCTTCTACCTTCACTACAATAAGGTAGGGGAGACCGATGCTATGGTAGGCGTCTGCCATAAAACCGGCATGATCGGCCATCTGTTTGTCACCGAGTCCGCCCGCGGGCAGGGCATCGGCACCAAAGTGCTTGATTTTGCCCGCAAAAAGCTGCCGGAGCACGAACACCCCACGTTAGGCGTGCTCAGCACCAACACCCGCGCCATCAGCCTGTACAAGCGCATGGGATGGCGGCTGAATGGCGTGCTGACCGTCCATGACCCCGCCCAGGGCGCCCCTTTTGCCGTGTATTGCGAGGAACTGCGCATGTGTTTTCACGGTTAAGATTGCGGTTTTAGTATCAATCGACAACAATGTTGAAAACAAACTAGTAAACTTGCACAAACGACAGTGCCGAGATTTGGCGGAATTACAGAATCCTGCCGATTTTGTAAAAATGCACTGTACAAAATCGACCAAATAGGATAAAATAGAGACAATCAAGGCGGCGTATTATGCGCAATAGACCGCCTGGAAGTAGCCCACGGTATAAACACAAGGGCATATTATTTTCAAAAGTAGGAGAGAATAACTATGTACGTCAAAGAAGTTACCGTTGAGAATCAGGTTGGTCTGCACGCCCGTCCGGCTACCTTCTTCATCCAGAAGGCGAACGAGTACAAGTCCTCCATTTGGGTCGAGAAAGAGGAGCGTCGCGTCAACGCTAAGTCCCTGCTGGGTGTCCTGAGCCTGGGCATCGTTGGCGGCACCACCATCCGCATCATTGCTGATGGTGCCGATGAGCAGGCTGCTGTTGATGGCCTGGTCAAGCTGGTCAGCTCCGGCTTTGCCGAGTAATCTATTCTCAAAAAATTAGCGGTGGGGCGACCCGCCGCTTTTTTTGTAATTTCTTATGGCAATACCGCATAATTCTAAGTGCCGATACGGCGAGCGAGGTGCGGCAGATGCTAAGCCAAAAGCGCAGATAATACTTTGTGTATTATCGAGCATTTTGGCAACGCAGGTGCCGTGCCGCAGCCGCCGGAGCGGTGCTTAAGCCGTAAGGCGGGAATCGTGCGGTGTTGCCTTATAAGCACTCCCACGAAAGAGGCGTCCATGACAAAAGCTGAACTCTATAAAAAAGCCTGTATGCTGCCGCTGCTGCCCGGGGTGTATATCATCCGGGATAAAACCGATACCATCATCTACATCGGCAAGGCCAAGCGGCTCAAGATCCGCGTGTCGCAGTATTTCCGCGAGGGTGTGCCCCACGATGCCAAAGTCACCCAGATGATAAACCATGCTTTCACCTTTGATGTGATCATCTGCCAGTCAGAGTTTGAGGCCCTCGTCCTCGAGGCCAGCCAAATCAAGGCTCATACGCCCAAGTACAACATCCTGCTCAAGGATGACAAAGGCTACAGTTATGTCAAGATCACCCGCGGCCCCTGGCCCCGTGTTTCGGCGGCTTTGCAGAAAGATGACGACGATGCCGACTACATCGGCCCGTTCACATCCTCCTTCGCCGTGCGGGAGATGGTGGAGATGGCGCAGGATTGCTTTTTGCTGCCCCGCTGCAGCAAGGAGTTCCCGCGGGACTTCGGTAAAGGCCGCCCCTGCTTAAATGCTCATATCGGCAAGTGCATGGCCGTTTGCAGCGGCAAGATTACTTGCGAGGCCTACAACGATGCCGTACAGGGGGCGTTGCGAATGATCCGCTACGGCAAAAAGGACATCGTCAAGCAGCTGCGCGAGAAGATGGAAGCCGCCTCCGATCGTTTGGACTTCGAGACCGCCGCCCTGCTGCGCGACCAGATCCAGGCCATTGAGCGCGTGGCCGCCGGCCAGAAAGTCGTGATGAATGCTGACACCGAGATGGATATCATCGCCCTGGCGGGCACCACGCGGGCCGTCTGCGCCGCTGTGCTGCGCTACCGCGACGGCCGACTGACCGACAAGCGGGAGTTCATGTTCCACGACACCACCAACATTGATGCCGTGCGGGAGGAATTCCTGCCCCAGTATTATCTGAACGGCGAGACTGTCCCCAAAACGATTGCTGTCGACGCTCTGCCGCCGGATGCCGAGGCGCTGAACGAAGCGCTGGCCCAGGCCCGCGGCACCAAGGTGGAGCTGTACGTGCCCCAGCGCGGCGATGTAGCCAAACTGGTGACAATGGCCTACACGAACGCGGTAGAGCGCCTGGGCCGCGAGAGCGGTCGCTACACCCGCGAGCAAAAGCTGCTGGAAGAAGCCGCCCAGGTGCTGGGTCTGAAAGCCCCGCCGCGGGTCATCGAAAGCTACGATATTTCCAACTGGGGCGATGGCTCCAGCGTCTGCGGCATGGTCGTATTTATGGACGGCAAGCCCCACCGCTCCGGCTACCGCCGCTTTAAGATGAAGACCGTTGCAGGCACCGACGACTACGCCTCGCTGGCCGAGACGCTTTCCCGCCGCGCCGCCGAATACGAAGCGGCCCGCCGCGGCGAAAAGCCGGACGGCCCCCAAAATCAGTTTGCCACCCTGCCGGACTTGCTGCTGATCGATGGCGGTAAGGGACAGGTGGGCGCGGTCAAGCAGGCTTTGCGCGGCACCGCGCTGGAGCATGTGCCCACCTTTGGCATGGTCAAGGACGACCACCACCGCACCCGTGCCATCGTGGACGACGAGGGCGGCGAAATTGCCATCAACCGCAACCGCAACATCTTTACCTTCGTCACCAACATTCAGGACGAGACCCACCGCTACGCTAACGACTACCGTAAGCGCGCGATGAAGAAAAAGTCCTACGCTGCCACCCTCACGGCCATTCCCGGCGTGGGCGAAAAGACCAGCGCCGCGCTGCTGGCCCACTTCAAGACCGTGGCCGCCGTCAAGGCCGCCAGCATCTCCGATTTGGAGGAAGTCAAGGGCATCAGCCACGCCAAGGCGGAAATGCTGTACAACGCCCTGCGTAATGGTGTATAATGATTTTATCTCGGGCGGTGCTGCCGTCCAATAAACAGTAACAGAACGGAAATTTGCTTTATGCTGATTTTGGCTATTCTATTCACGTTGGTGCTGGTCGCCGCCTTTGCGGTGGTGCCCGCCCGCCTTGGCCGCCGAAAGCCCACCCGTGCCGATGGATGCTGCGCCTTGCTGCCCGCCGTACTTGTCTGGCTTTGGGCCGCCTGCATCTGGTCCAAGCCGGGTCTGACCATCGGGTTTGACGCCTTCCGCTGCCTCGGCATCACGGCCATGGTGCTGTGGGCTTGCGGCCTTGCGGCGGGGTTTCGCCATGCCTCGGGGCGCAAATGGACCGCGGCGGCACTGCTGCTGGTAGCGTCCCTCGGGGCCGAGGTATTTATCGGTAACCTCAACTTCTGGGCCACCCACAGCTATGAGCCTGTCGACCTGCGGGCCTACCTGCAGGAGGCCGAGGACGACCATAACGCCCTGACGCTGGACGACGAGCATACCACCTTAACGTTCACCGGCCTGGACCGGGAGCTGTACAATCTGCAGCTTTCGGGACTGGAATATGTCTACAATGGCCCCCACCCGGAAGTGCAGAACCCGCTGTTTATCCTCAACGTCGCCGCCACGGACGAAGCCACATCAGCCTCCCGCCAGAGCTGGAACTGGGAAGTTGCCGCCAACGCCCCCCGCAGCCAGGTGCGCAGCCTTGACCTTTCCGGCAAGGCGTCCACCCTCACGCTGACGGCCTACCCCTATAACGGCGAGTACCGCCAGTACCCAATCAGCTACACCTTGCAGACCATCTACGCCAACGTGCCCCGCGCCTTTGATTTTTCGCTGGTGCGCTGGGCAGCAGTTTTGGCGCTGCTGTCCGCCGTCTACGCACTGCGCCCGGTTTCTGCTGCCTGGCGGGATGCCTACCTTACGCACCGCAAAAAGTACCGCCCCGTTGTCCTGCTGGTAGCGGTCATATTGGGTGCGGCGGCGTTCTTTACGCCGTTTGCCGACCGCTTCAACGCCGGTGTCTCCACCAGCTTTTACAACACGGCCGATTGGGACGGCGGCAGCCGCATCAACTTCACCTTACATATCGACGATTGGGCCAGCGATGCCGCCGCCCAGTACGGTGCCCTGGCCCACAGCCTGCTGAACGGCCGCCTGGACCTGGAGCAGGACCCGCCCGCCGCCATGCAGGAGATGGCCAACCCCTACGACACCGCTGCCCGCCAGCAGGCTGCGCCGGACGCCCTGTGGGACGTTGCCTACTATCAGGGCCGTTACTACGTCTATTTTGGCGTCATCCCGTGCCTGCTGTTCCAGCTGCCCTTTGAGGCATTGACCGGCGTGCGGGATCTGCCGCCCAGCCTGCCGATGATCTTGCTTAGCTGGCTGTTCCTGCTGGCGGCGTTCGGCTGCATCAAACAGGCCGCCCGCCGCTGGTTCCCGGACATGAGCGCTGCTGCCTACCTGCTGCTCTGCGCAGGCATCGGCACCGGCAGCCAAATTTACTATTTGCTGCTGCGCCCCTCTATCTATGAGTACGCTATCCTGTCCGGCGCTGCCTTCGTCATGCTGGCGCTGTGGCAATGGCTGCTGGCCGCCAACCAGCCCGCCGAAAAGCACGGCCGCATCCTCTTTCATCTCGCGTTGGGCAGCTTGTGCATGGCCTTCGTGGCTGGCTGTCGCCCTCAGATGGTGCTGTTCGCTGCCCTCTGCCTGCCCATCTTCTGGCAGCGCTACCTGCGGGAAAAGCGCCTGTTCACCAAGCAGGGCATCACCGAGGCCGTTGCCTTTGTGCTGCCCGTGGTGCTGGTCGCCATCGGACTGATGTGGTACAACGCCGCCCGGTTCGGTTCGCCTTTTGATTTTGGCGCCAACTACAATCTGACCAGCAACGATATGACCCGCCGCGGCTTCTCGGTGGGCCGCACTGCCCCCGCCGTGCTTACCTTTCTCTTCGGCATCCCCGGCGTGCAGGCGGTGTTCCCGTACCTGACCGCCACCAAAATGCAGACCAACTATATGGGCCTGACCATCACCGAGCTGTTCTACGGCGGCGCCTTTGCCTGCCTGCCTCTGCTGTGGGGGCTGGCCAGCCTGCCGCTTGCCCGCCGCCGTCTGGCTGCCAAGCGTGATCTGCGCACTTTTGTAGTTGTGGTACTGGCTGCCATGTTGGTGCTGGCCGTGCTGGATTGCCAGATGGCCGGTATGCTCTACCGTTATCAATCCGATTGGCTTGGTCCGCTGCTGTTGGCCGCCGCGATGGCCTGGGCATTGGCCGAGCAGGTACTGCAAGCCCACGCCGCTCAGTCCGGCATCGATGTATTGCAGCGTGCATTCTGTACCATCCTACCGCTGGCTGTGCTGGCCGGTGCCTGCTACAGTTTCTGCGTCTACTTCACTGCCGAGCCCGGCCTGATTGGTCAGAACCCTGCCCTCTACCAAAGCGTCAGCCGCCTGGTCCAGTTCTGGCTGTAACCCCCGAAATAAAAAAAGAGAAGGAGCCATTCTATGGCAGAAAAGAACCTCTACACCGTCATCGTAGCCGATGACGAGGACGAGCTGCGGGAAGCCGTCTGCACAATGATCCCCTGGGAAGCCCTCGGTTTCCACCTGGTGGGCAGTGCCAGCAACGGCCTGGACGCCCTCGAACTTGTCGAGCAGCTGGAACCCGACCTGCTGCTCACCGACATCCGCATGCCCTTCATCACCGGCATTGAGCTGGCCCGCCAGGTCCGCGAGATCCGCCCCGCCATGCACATTGCCTTTTTAAGCGGCTACGATGATTTCGAGTACGCCAAGCAGGCCATCCAGTACAACATCATCAGCTACATGCTCAAGCCTCTCACCATGGACGGCCTGGCCGCCGAGCTGAAATCCATCCATGAGCGCATCGACCACCAGTATGCCAGCCTGCGCCGCAGCGGCATCGTGCAGGAGGACCGCGCGTCCTTCCTGATCCCGCTGGTGCTGGAACACTGCGATAATACCTCCGACGCCGTCGAAGCCGCCCTGCGCGCCTCGGCTGCCGCCTGCGGCCTGCTGCGCGGCACCGATGACCGCAGCCAGCTGGTGGTGTTGACCGCCCAACCTGACGACAATAGCGAGAACGCCGCCGGTTTCGTCCGGATGGTGGACCAGCTGGCCAACAAATATCTGCGCCACTATGCGTTTTTCTGCAACGACCATGTGGTGGCTGTGCTGTTCGGAAACCCTTCGGATTTCGACGAGTACCTGCACATTCTGGCCGACGAGATCTGCCAGCTGACCGAGCGTGCCCTGGGGCAGCATTGCGTCGTCGGTGTCAGCCGCGCCGCTGCCCGCTTCTGCGAGCTGAACGCCGGATACCGCCAGTCCATGGAGGCCCTGGCCGCCGCAAAAGAGACCGAGGGCGGCGTCAGCTTCACCCCCGATGTGCGCAAGGGCGGCAGCCTGTGTGAGCGCGCGCTGGAGATCATCGAGCAGCATTACTCTGACGAGGACCTCTCGCTGGCATCCTTAAGCGCCATGCTGGACGTCAGCCCCAACCACCTGAGCGCCTGCATCAAGAAAACGGCAGGAGAGACCTTCATCAACATTCTGGTGCGCCGCCGCATGGAGACCGCCCAGCAATTGCTGTTGACCACCGACCTGCAGATTCAGGAGATCGCCCGCCGCTGCGGCTACAGCGACCAGCACTATTTCAGTTATTGCTTTAAAAAGTACAGCGGCACCTCGCCGGGTGCCCTGCGCCGCAGCCATACCGCGGGAGCCCAGGCATGAAGCCCCGCCACGCACCGCGCACCGCCCCGCTGATAGCCTCCCTGGTGGTGGCCATCGCAGCAGTTACGCTGATTTTATCTACCGCCACATTTTTGCGCAGCTACCGTCAGGCTATCGTGGAGGGGGCCCGCACCAGCAGTTCTCAGGCGGTCAGCCAGGTGGTGGGGTCCGTCGGCAATTATGTCGATAATATCGATGAGATCATGGATCTTGTCATGGACTCCATGAACCAATCGCCGGAGGAGCGCAATGCTTTGCTGGATGCACTGCAGACCACCCGCAGTGAGGTGATTGCTATAACCACCTATGATGCCGACGGCGTTTTGCAGGACTGCTGGGCCAAGGACCACACCCCACGCCAGAACATCCTGCGCAACAGTTCCTTCGACCTGGTTACGGCTAAGCGCCGCGGCCGCGGTTACGTCAGCATCCCCCATGTCGAAACAATTTTTGAGGGCTACTACCCGTGGGTTGTCAGCGTTGTCCGCCGCATGCCGGAGGATTCGCCCCGGCAGTGGATTTCGATGGACATCCGTTTTTCAGCTCTGGCCGCCACCATCAACAATGTGGGCATCGGCCAGCACGGCTACTGCTACCTGATGGACGAACGCGGCAACATGGTCTACCACCCCCAGCAACAGCTGCTCTACGCAGGGCTGAAAAAGGAGGAGGCCGGACGGCTGGCATGTCTGGGTGACGGCACCTATGTGGAGGATACCGTCATCTACACCACGCAGAAAGTCCCCAACAGCACATGGCGCGTGGTCGGCGTCAGCTATATTGACGAGACCGTCAACGAAAGCTTCTGGCAGATGACCCGTATCATTCTGATTGCCGCCGCGCTGATTCTGGTTGCTGCTGTGGTGGTCGGCTTTGTGCTGTCCCGCATTATCAGCCGCCCGCTGCAAAAACTGGAAACTGCTATGGAAGCCTTTGAGCAGAACGCCGATGGCTTTGTTTTCAATTCCATCACCGGCACCCGCGAGGTCGAGGAGCTGTCCGATTCGTTCTGCCACATGGTGGGCCGCATCCAGCGGTTGATGACCGCCGTGCGCGAAGAGGAAGTCGCCCTGCGCAAAACCGAGCTGAAAGCCCTGCAGGCGCAGATCAACCCGCATTTTCTCTACAACACGCTGGATTCCATCGCCTGGATGTGCGAGCGCGGCAAAAACGCTGACGCCGTCCAGATGGTACATGCCCTGGCGCGGCTGTTCCGCATCAGCATCAGCCGCGGACACGAGCTGATCCCGATTGAGAAAGAGCTGCAGCACGCCGAGGCCTACCTGCAAATTCAAAAATACCGCTACAAAAACCAGTTTACCTACCATTTCACAGTGGATGAAAGCTGCACGCAGTACCTCTGCAACAAGATCACCCTGCAGCCCATCATCGAAAACGCCATCGTTCATGGTCTGGACCTGATGGTCGAGGACGGCCACATTGAAATCACCGTCTGCCCTGACGGCGGCGATGTGCTGCTGAAAGTCAGCGATGACGGCATCGGCATGGCACCGGAGCAGGTAGCCGCACTGCTGCAAAACGAACCCAGCGACCGCACCGGCATCGGCATCAAAAACGTCAACGACCGTCTGCGCATCTATTTTGGCCCCGGCTACGGGCTTTCCATCGACAGTGTGCCCGACGAGGGTACCACCGTCACCATCCGCATGCCGCAGGTCCCAGCCGACCGGGAGGGCGATTATGATAAAACACGTTAAAACGCTTGCCGCCTGTCTGTCGGCCCTGCTTCTGGCAGGCTGTGCGGCTTCGCCCACCCCCGCGCCCACCACGACCTGCTACCACGTTGCCATGATTGCCAAATCCACCAGCACCGAGTTCTGGAGTGCGGTCTTTGCCGGGGCCGAGGCCGCCGCCACTGAGTACAACATGGATCTGACCATCACCGGCTCCGAGAGTGAGGAGGACTATTCCTCCCAAAACGACCTGATTGAAAAGGCCGTCGAGGAGGGTGCCCAGGCCATCATCTTCTCGGCGTCAGATTACCAGCAGAATGCCGCCGCCATCGATGCCGCCGCCGACAAAGGCGTGCGCATCGTCGTGGTGGATTCGGCGGTCAACTCCAGCAAGGTCTCTGCCTATGTCGGTGCCGATAACTACGGTGCCGGGCAGATGGCCGCCAAGTCAGCGCTGGAAAACGTCGAAGGTCCGTTGCACGTCGGCCTGGTCAGCTACAACGTCAACAGCCCCAATGCACAGGAGCGGGAGGAGGGCGTCATCGACACTCTTACCGCCAGCGGCCGTGCCGAGGTTGCCGCCACCGTCTACAGCGTGGCCACCCCGGAAAATGCCCGCGCCGAGACGCTGACCATGCTGGCCCGCCACCCTGAGATCAACGTGCTGATCTCCTTTAACGAGGCCGTCAGCGTTGGCGCGGCCCAGGCTGTCTCCGATTTAGACCGCGCGGATGACCTCTGGATGGTCGCTTTCGACTCCAACATCACCACAGTGGATGCCCTGCACACCGGCGCAGTAGACGCCATGGTGGTGCAGAACACCTACGGCATGGGCTATTTCAGCGTCGAGAATGCCTACAAGCTGCTGGCCGGGCAGGGGAATGACGTAACCCGCGAGACCGAAACCGCCACCCGCATCATTGACCGCAGTAATATTTTCGCCCTCGACGGCCAAAAAGCCGTTTTCCCGTTTGAATAACCGTATAAATTCATCCTATCCCGCAGGTTTCTGCGGGATATTTTTTCTTCAATTTTATTACAGCAATAACTTTTTCGTCACTTTTGCTGTGCATCTTGCACAAAACGCATTGTCTGCAAATGTAGAAACCGTCCAATAAGGTGAAAAATCTGCATCTTTATCGGTGAAATTTCACCTTGTTTTTTCTTTCACTATCGGGTAACATAATAACTGTCAACAGGGTCTGCCTCCTCTACAAGGTAACCCGAAAAAAACCACTGCAAAAAGAAGGAGAAAACAATTATGAAAAAGTTACTCGCACTCGCAGTTGCAGGCACTATGGCCGTTTCTCTGGCCGCTTGCGGTTCTTCCGCGTCCAGCGCTCCCGCTTCTTCCGAAGCCACCTCTGAGGCTGCTACCTCCGCTGCCGAGAGCGCAGCTGAGAGCGTTACCGAGACCACTCAGGGCGGCAAGGTTGGCGTCTGCATCTACAAGTTCGATGATGCTTTCATGACCACCTACCGTAATGCTCTGCAGGAAATCCTCGAGGGCAAGGGCTACGAGGTCACCATCGTTGACGGCAACAACGACCAGGCTAAGCAGAACGAGCAGATCAACACCTTCATCACGCAGGGTGTCGATGCACTGATCATCAACCCCGTTATGACTTCTGCTGCTGACCAGATCATCTCCACCGTTAAGGATGCCGATGTTCCCACCGTCCTGATCAACCGTGAGCCCACCGCCGATCAGATGTCCGCTTACGACAAGCTGGTCTACGTTGGCTGCGACGCCGCTCAGTCCGGCACCTTCCAGGGCGAGCTGATCCTCGACACTGAGAACAAGGGCGACATCAACGGCGACGGCAAGGTTTCCTACATCATGATTCAGGGCGACCCCGAGAACATCGACGCCCAGCTGCGTACCGAGTACTCCGTCAAGGCTCTGACCGATGCCGGCGTCGAAGTTGAACAGCTCGACCTGCAGCGTGGTGACTGGGACCGCAACAAGGGCCAGGAAATCTGCCAGAACGACCTCGCTAAGTACGGCGACCAGATCGAAGTTGTCTTCTGCAACAACGATGACATGGCTATCGGCGCTCTGCAGGCTATTCAGGCTGCCGGCCGTACCGTCAACAAGGACATCTACCTCGTTGGTGTCGACGCTCTGGACGCTGCCAAGAACGAAGTTGCTAACGGCAACATGACCGGCACTGTTCTGAACGATGCTAAGGGCCAGGCTACACAGGCTGTTGAGTGCATGGAAGAGTTGCTGGGCGGCAAGACCTACGCTGCTGGTGAGCAGAGTGTCTACGTTGACTACGTCAAGGTCACTCCTGACAACGTTAAGGACTTCCAGTAATCAGCTTACTTAAAACCAGGATCCGGGGTGCGTGTGCACAGGCGCACGCACTCCTTTTTTATCAGAAAATGGTTACAAAAGATTTAAAGGTTAAAGGGGGCCAGCGAATTGTCAGAGTACCGCTTGGAGATGTGTGATGTCGTCA
>ERZ772885.1713-NODE-1713-length-12551-cov-4.080266_pt1 | contig 12551 bp, 10 predicted proteins | sample MGYA00580580_ERZ772885 | MGnify/ENA primary metagenome ERZ772885 (study PRJEB29015, sample SAMEA2737673) | human gut metagenome | biome: human gut; feature: human-associated habitat; material: faeces | place: China | collected 2012 ...
TATAGCTCCTGGTTTATTATTATCTTCTTCATGTTTTATATCAATTCCAGGTTTTTTACCTTCTTCATTCTTTGTTACAGTTACTTTTATTTCTCTTGTTGCTTCTTTTCCATTATCATCAGCAACTTTATATACTACCTTGTATTCTCCTTCTTTAGAAGTATCTACAGTATTTTCCAAAACTTCTATCTTTTCAGTAATATCATTACCTAAAGCATCAATTGCTGTTACACCATCTAATGGATTAAATTCATCACCTAAATTAACAATCTTATCTTCTGCATTAATTACTGGACCTGGAATTTCCTCTCCTTCTTCTAATCTAGTAATTTCTAAATTTAAATCTTTAGTTGCAAATCCAATAGCTTCTTCATTATTATTAAATATATCAGGATTATTTTTATTTTCTTCTGTTGGTTCAATATGAATTGCTATATCATTTTTACCAACATTTAATTTTACTGCATATGCAAAATTACCATTTTCATCAACAACAACAGATTCACCATTTATTGTTAAGTTAGGATCTAACATCGAATTACCTCTAACAGTAATTGTTTCATTTTTTGTATAACTTCCTGTTGAAGGATCTAAAACTACTACAGGCATGTCCTTCCATCTTACAACTTCATTTTCAACTAACATTTTTCCGTCGCCTTGATTTACAACAATAACTTTTTCATTTCCACCTTCACCAGTTGTACATCCATACTTACTTTGATTTGCAGCTTTAGGATTTGAATAGTTCATTAAAGCTTCTTGAGCCCAACTACCACCCTTAACATATTTATACTCAATAGTTTCTCCTTCTAAAACTGATATAGTATAAGTCCAGTCAGTAGTTACTGCTCCATTTCTACTCATTTCCCAAGATCCTACATCCCATCCATTCATTGCTCCTGGCATAGTTATAGTTGCATCTAATGGAGTATATGAAGGTGCTTTAAGCTTGAATGTTACTTCAACCATTACCAAATCTGGAGTTACTGAAACACTATTTGATTTAATAGCGTTTCCTCCATTTGTATAAGCAATTATCTCATAGTTATATTTTGTTTTATTTTTTACATCTGTATCTTTATAAGAAACAATAGAACCATCTTGAATTCTTTCAATTACAACTCCATCTCTTACAATTTCATATAAAGCAATATTATTTTCTCCCACAACATTCCAATTTAAATTTACTTCTCCTGATTGTTCTTCTGGAGTTTCAAGCTCAATTGCTTCTGCTGGTACTCCATCATCAACTGCTGATAACTCAAAAGTCTTTACTTCTGTAGATTTTATTGAATCTTTATCATTAAATCCATAACTTCCTTTTGTAGTAAACTCAAATTTATATTCATATTTTCCTGCTTTGTTTGCCATAAATGAAGCTGTAAATAAGTCATTATCTCCAACTTCTCCAGCATAACTTCCCTTTACTAAAGTAAAGTCCTTATCTCCTGGATATTTAACTAATAACCTTCCAACTAGTCCAGTTGAAACTCCCTCTGCATTTGATATATTTTCAATATATACTTCTGCACTAACATTTATAGCTGTTGATATATCAACTTTTTTTACCTCTACATCACTAAGATTTCCAATCCATGTAATTTCTGAATGAGGAGTTAATTCTTCACTCCAAGTTAAAGGTGATTCATTTCCATCTTTATCTATTACACTTACTGCAAAGTATAATCTATTACCATTTGTTAATCCCTCAACTGTAAGTTCAGTATTTTCAACTGTCTTAATTTCAGTTTGTAAGCTTCCTTTGAAACTTGAAGAATAAACTTTATATTCTTTTGCTTCCTTTACAGAATCCCACTTTAAAGTTACTTGACCATTACCTTCTGTACCTATAACATTTTTAACTGCTTCTGGTACCTTTATAACATTAGTGCTTGTCATCATTCTTCCAGTCATTGCAGGAATAGTAATTTCTACTTTTCCCTCTTTAACTGTCACATTATAAGAAGAATCTAATCCATCAGTAAAGTTTGTACCATTTCCAGTAAACTCTTTTAAATCAACAGTTACTTTTGCATCAGTATTTGTAGGATTAATTGCTACTACTGCATGATTATCTTTATAGCTTCTTCCATAAACATATACACCTTCATCACCAGTATATAAAGTTGTTAAATCTCCATGTGAAAATAAATCCTTATTTTCTTTTCTAATTGTTCCAATAGATTCATAAAAACTAATTAATGAAGTATCTTCATTACCCCATGGATAGCTTCTTCTACAATCCTGGTCTTTAGAGCCTGTAACCCCAGCTTCATCACCATAATAAATAGTAGGAGCTCCAGCGTATCCAAACTCAAATAAAGCAGCAAGTTTTAATCTTTGTTTTCCTAAATTTTCATCATAACTTCCTAATTCAGCTCTTTCAGAAGAATCGCTTCCTCCACCTAATATATATATAGCTCTAGCAACATCATGTGAACCCATTAAGTTCATTAATGCATAAAAAGCTTCTTCAGGATAATCTTCATAAACAGCCATTAAAGTATCATTTAATCTTGTTGCATTACCATTCTTTAGATAATCAATTAGTGCAGCTCTTATTCTATAATTCATTACTGAATCATATTGATCTCCAATAAAATATTTTGAAGCATCATCCCAGATTTCTCCTAGAATAAGTGTATTTTCATTATGTGCTTTCATTTCTACTCTAAAATCATTCCAAAATATAGTATCAACTTCATTAGCAACATCTAGTCTCCAACCATCTACTCCCCAATTAATCCATTGTTTAGCTACTGAATCTTCATCCTTATATATATAATTAACTAGCTCTTTATTATTCCATTCACTAGCTTTATTAACAAATTCATCATCTTCTTTTGCTAATCCTAATTCAATAGCTTCATCTTTAGTTAATGATTTAAATTCTGGCAATGAATCATATCCCCACCACCCTTGATAATCATATCTTTCATTAGTTGTTCCAACATCAACCTTACTATTCTTAATATTGAACCATAAATGCCATTTTTCTTCACTAAATGTTTGTCCTGATTCAACAAAGTACTCCTCTGCTTTAGTCATAGCAACTTCTTGATCAATTCCTTCATTATTCATTAAATCATATACATATGACCAATATTCATAAGCACCAACAGTATTATATTTTCCATATCTATCAAAATAAATTGAATCATCACCTACATGATTGAAAACTCCATCTACTATTAAATGCATACCTCTACTTTTTAATTCTGAAGTAAATTCTTTAAAATCTTTTTCTGTTCCAAACATTGGATCTAAAGTTTTATAATCTGTAGCATCATATTTATGATTTGATGCAGCCATTGCAATAGGATTTAAATATAAGGTATTTACTCCTAGACTTTGTAGATAATCTAACTTTTCTTGAATACCTTTTATATCTCCTCCAAAAAAATCATTTGACCATATTCCATCTCCAGAATATGCACCATCAATATCATCAATATTATTTTCACCTAATCTAGGATTATCAGGAAGTGAGTTCCATGACTTTTGAACCTCAATTGGTTCTTCACCTCTTGCATTTGTTTTTGCACTATCATTAGAAGTATCTCCATTGTTAAATCTATCTGGGAATATTTGATATACAACAGCTTCCTTCATCCAATCAGGAGTTTTATAACCCTTATCATAAACCGTTAATTGGAAGAACAATCCATTCTTATCTCCTACTGTTCCTGTTTTCCTTCATTACCATCTTCACAATAATATTTTACTGCATCTCCATCACCAGCAATAAATTTATATCCATAAACCCCAATTTCATCTGGAGTAAATGTTCCTTCCCATATATCAACTTCTTCTTCATGTAAAGTTATAGTTGACACTTTTTCCATATTGTAAAGATCTGACCTATTAGTATTTGTATTTCTAACTAATACTCTAGCATATTGTAAATCACCTTTTTGTGCATGCATTCTAACTGTTACATCAGTACCTTTTGCAACTGCACCAAATGGATATTTATAAAGACTATCCCAAGTATTATGATAAAGCATATCACCATTTACTTGTCCATCTAAATCTGTTATTTCTTTTGATACTAAAGCTGAATGATAGCTAAATGCTTCTTTACCTTGTGATAAATATATATCTAACGTTCCATCACTAGATACATGTCTTAAATCAATAAATCTATTATTTTCTACATCTTTTTCAGCCCATTCATTATCTCCCTCAGTTCTTTTAACGATAAATCCTAATTTAGTATCATTAACTAAATTTTTATAAACTTTAGTTGCTACTTTACCATAGCTATTTTCTGAAGTAAATTCTACTTTTTCTCCATCTGCTCCATCCAACCATGTCCATAAATTCCAATTATCATAGTCTTTTTGACTTCTTTTATAATGAATATTTAAATTTATATTTTCATATTCTTTTATAAAAGCTCTTTGTTCAACACTCTTTGGATTTTCCTTATCACCATAAGTTACAACAATTTCATTATTATCATTATTTAATTCAGAAATTTCATATTCTAAATTGCCAGTAGCTTTATTATCCCAACCATGGCCTTCCTTAACTATAATACCTAATTGTCCTTCTGTTACATTAGCTGGTAATTCTAATAAAGTATAAGCACCTTCTTTATCTACATAATCAAATTCAATAAATTTTCCATTTTGACCAGGATACCATGTCCAAAATCCCCAATTATCATATTTAGTTTCGCCTTCTTTTATAAATCTTACTTTTACTACCTTTTTATCTTGTTGATTAGGTAAGTCAGTATCTGAACCTTCTCCTACTGTAAGTAATGCATTTGAAGTAAAATTACCTTCCTCTGAATGTTTAGGATTTAAAGGATCACCTTGCCAATCCCCCCATTCTTGATCCGCAGTTTCTGGTGACCATGTTACTATTCCATATTCATAATTACCTTTTTCCACATCAATAGTTACAGACCAAATATTAGAGCTACTTTCATTAGTCATTTCATGTAAAACTCCCCAGTCTTCATCAAAAGAACCCTTAACTGCTACTCTAGTTTCTGTTCCATTACCTAAATAATATAATGTAACACTTCCATTGCTAACCTGTGGATTAACCACTACAGCTGGATTGTCAGCCTTTTTTTCTCATAAAATTCTCCTTCCCATTTTTTCTTAAAAAGTAACTATTAAAATCACAGCATTAGAAATCGTTATCATTTATTAGTTATAAACTCTCTTTAACTTCTTACTGTTTAATTAACATTACAATAATATTGTAATCTATTTTTGTATTTTTTTTATATTTTTTATATTTTTTATATTTTTGTAATTCATTACAAAAATATAGCTATGTACTTTTTTTTATTTATTTTTATGATATAATTTATGGTTTATTTACATTATATAAGGGGCTATCGCGCTAAAAATTTTATACACAATATATTGTAGTATTTATTCTTAATGCGACATCCCCCTTTTATCAATTATCCTTCCTTTCCTAAGTTAATTCCTAACATTCCAGAAAGAATTCCTACAATTACACAAAGTAAAAATTTAACTAAATCATATAATCCTAAAGTAGCTTCAGCCCCAAATAAAATTCCAATAGCATATAAGGATATGTAAAATAAAGTTCCTACAGAAAGTCCTATTAGCCATCCTTTACGTCTATACAACTTTACTGCAAATATTGTTCCAAATATTAAAGAAACACTTGTTATAATAACAGTAATAATACTTAACACGCTTGAATTAATATCTACAAAAGACATAACTAAAGATAATATTGATGTTAATATTATAACTACAGCTATTGCACCTACTACCCCCTTAAGAACTGTCTTAAAGTAATCCTCTAAGTTCATAAAAAACACCTCCTTTTAGTTCATTCTATGACCTAAAAGGAGGCATTATTCTTTAATTATACAGCTTCTTTATTTAATTTTTGTGCTATAGCATTTTTAGTTATTCTAAATCTTACTCTATCTGGACCTGATTGAATAACCATTTGATCATCTTCAATTGTGATTATTTTACCAACAATCCCGCCTCTTGTTAAAACTTGATCATTTACTTTTAATTCTGATAACATAGTATTATACTTCTTTGTTCTTTTCTTTTCTGGTAATATTAATAAGAAGTACATAATTGCAAACATTGCTACTAAAGGTAATATTGTCGCTAATAATTGTGCCATTAAAAATCCCTTCCCTTCACATTTATCTTTAAGGATACATAGTAATATTTACTATGTAATAAATACTATACTTTATTTAAAATTATATGTCAATTCTATGAATAAACCCAATATAATTCTTAATAATTTATTAATAAAACTAATTTATTTTTTACAATTCCATTCTCTTAATTTTTGCTCCTTAAATTCGCTATAAGTTCCATTATCTATTGCTGTTCTTATATCAGCCATAAGTTTATTATAGAAATATAAATTATGTAATACACATAATCTTAAGGCTAACATTTCCTTCGCCTTAAATAAATGTCTTATATAACTTCTTGTATAATTTTTACATGCAGGACATTCACATCCTTCATCTATTGGTCTTTCATCTAACTCAAACTTAGCATTCATTAAGTTTATTTTACCTTCTGATGTAAATACATGACCATGTCTTCCATTTCTAGCTGGAAGCACACAATCAAAGAAATCTACACCTCTATCAACTGCTTCTAATATATTTTCTGGCGTTCCAACACCCATTAAATATATTGGCTTATCTTCTGGTAAATACGGCACTACTGCATCAATGATTCTATACATTTCTTCATGAGTTTCTCCAACAGCTAAACCACCAATTGCATATCCATCCATATCTAGTTTTGCTAAATGTTTAGCATGCTCTATTCTTATGTCTTCATAACATCCACCTTGGTTAATACCAAAAAGCATTTGTTCTTTATTTATTGTATCAGGTAATGAATTTAATCTATTCATTTCAGCTATACATCTATCTAACCATCTGTTCGTTCTTGCAACTGAATTTATTACATATTCTCTAGTTGATGGATTTGGTATACATTCATCAAAAGCCATAGCTATTGTTGATGCTAAATTGCTTTGAATTTGCATAGATTCTTCTGGTCCCATAAATATTTTTTTACCATCTATGTGAGAATTAAAATAAACTCCTTCTTCCTTAATTTTTCTCATTGAAGATAATGAAAATACTTGGAATCCACCTGAATCTGTTAATATTGGTCTATCCCAATTCATAAACTTATGTAATCCACCCATTTTAGCAACAAGCTTATCTCCAGGTCTTAAATGTAAGTGATATGTATTTGAAAGTTCAACTTGACATCCAATTTCCTTTAAATCCATTGATGAAACTCCACCTTTAATTGCAGCTAAAGTTCCAACATTCATAAATACTGGTGTTTCTATTGTTCCATGGGGTGTTTCAAATCTTCCTCTTCTTGCTTTGCCATCTTTTTTTAATAGAGTATATCTTTTACTCAAAACTTCACGTCCTTTTTTACTTATGTATTTATTTTATTATCATTGAATCTCCAAAAGAGAAGAATCTATATCTTTCTTTTACAGCTTCATTATAAGCATTCATTACTTTTTCTTTTCCTGATAATGCAGAAACTAACATTATTAATGTTGATTCTGGTAAATGGAAATTAGTTATAAGTTTATCCACAACCTTAAACTCATATCCTGGATAAATGAAAATATTAGTCCAACCACTTTGTGCCTTAACAAAACCATTTTCATCTCCAATTGTTTCTAATGTTCTTGTAGATGTTGTACCAACTGAAATAATCTTATTACCACGCTTTTTAGTATCGTTTATTATTTTAGCATCTTCTTCTTCTAAATGATAAAATTCAGAATGCATAACATGTTCATTTACATCATCAACTTTAACTGGTCTAAATGTTCCAAGTCCTACATGAAGTGTAACATATGCTATATTAACTCCTTTTTTCTTTACTTCTTCTAAAAGTTCTTTAGTAAAATGTAATCCTGCTGTTGGTGCTGCTGCTGAACCTTGTTCCTTAGAATAAACTGTTTGATATCTTTCTTTATCATCAAGTCTTTCAGTTATATATGGTGGTAATGGCATTTCTCCTAATTCATCTAATACTTGTTCAAATATTCCATCGTAAGAAAATTCAATAATTCTATTTCCTTCTTCTACAATATCAACAACTTTACATTTTAATTTACCTTTTCCAAATACAAATTCAGTTCCAATCTTTGCTCTCTTACCAGGCTTAGCTAAGCATTCCCATTTGTCTCCTTCAATTCTTTTAAGAAGTAAAAATTCAATTTTACCACCACTTTCAGCCTTCTCTCCTATAAGTCTAGCTGGCATTACTCTAGTATTATTTAAAACTAAAGTATCTCCTGGATTTAAATATTCAATAACATTATAAAAATGTTTATGTTCTATTTTTCCAGTTTCCTTATCTAAAACCATTAATTTAGAATAATCTCTCTTTTCTAAAGGATGTTGAGCTATTAACTCTTCTGGTAAGTAAAAATAAAAATCACTTGTTTTCATTATATATTCTCCTAACTTTCAAAAAAACTAGTTTGTCTTTTTGTATCTTTTTTAACTCTTGTTCGTCCTAAATGAATATATGCTTTATCTGTAGCCGTTCTTCCTCTTGCAGTTCTTACAATAAAGCCCTTTTGCAATAAGTAAGGTTCATAAACATCTTCAATTGTTCCAAGTTCTTCACCAATAAAATAAGATAATGTTTCTATACCAACAGGTCCCCCATTAAAGTTATCTATTATTGCTTCTAAAATCTTATTATCAACTCTATCAAACCCTTGGGCATCTACTTCTAATAATTCTAAAGCAGCTTTTGCTTCTTTAAAGCTTATTAATGAATCAGAATATACCTCAGCATAATCCCTAACCCTTTTTAATAATCTATTTGCTATTCTTGGAGTTCCTCTTGACCTTCTTGCAATTTCATAAGCTCCTTCTTCTGTTATATTACAATTTAAAACTAAAGCAGAACGAACAATAATTTCTTTTAATTGCTCTTCTGTATAATATACCATATCACATAAAACCCCAAATCTATCTCTTAATGGAGATGTAAGCATTCCTACCCTAGTAGTTGCTCCTATTAAAGTAAAATGAGGTAAATCTAATCTAATTGATTTTGCTGCTGCTCCTTTACCTATAACTATATCTAATGCATAATCCTCCATAGCAGGATATAAAATTTCTTCAACACTTCTATTTAATCTATGTATTTCATCTATAAATAAAACATCATTATCTTTTAGTGTTGTTAATATAGCTGCCAAATCTCCTGCTCTTTCAATTGCTGGTCCAGAAGTAATTTTTAAATCTCCACCCATTTCTTTTGCTATTATATTAGCTAAAGTTGTTTTACCTAATCCTGGTGGTCCATATAACAATACATGATCTAAAGCTTCATTTCTCTTTTTTGCAGCAGTAATAAATATATTTAATCGTTCTTTTACTTTATCTTGCCCTATATATTCATTAATTCTTTGAGGCCTTAGGCTTAATTCACTATTTCCATCTTCCAAAATCTCATTTGGAGTGATGATTCTTTCCAAAATATATCACCTCTATCCCATTAATACTCTTAAACATTCCTTAATTATATTTTCAACTGATTCATGTTTATTTACTTTCTTTAATGTGTTTTCAGCTTCTTTTTCTGAATATCCTAATGCTAATAATGCCCCTAATGCTTCTTCAACTGAATTTGCATTATTTGGAATAATGTCTTCAAATCCTTCTTGAATATCAACGCCTTGTGTCACTTCTTCTGTTTTGATTTTATCTTTTAATTCTAAAATTATTCTTCCTGCAGTTTTCTTTCCAATTCCAGGTGCTCTACATAAATGTTTATCATCTTCCATAATAATAGCATATTTTAAATTGTTTATTCTGCTTATAGAAAGTAAAGATAATGCTGCTTTTGCTCCAACCCCACTAATTGAAATTAATAATTTAAACATTTCTAGTTCTTCTCTATCTTTAAATCCATATAATCCTATAAAATCTTCTCTAACTATTTGCTCTAAATACAACATAATTTCTTCATTAACCTTTGGCATTTCTGCCATTGTTGCTCCTGAAGTAAAAATCTTATATCCTATCCCATTATTCTCCACTATTATATAATCTTTATTTATCCCAATATATCTTCCTTTAATATATTCGTACATTTTTATCCCCCTACATTTAATCCAATAGATTAAAAACTGTTAATATTATAATTAATCTTTTGTTTAATTATAATTTAAAAACTATCTTCTTCATTAACCTAACTTATACTTTAACATTTTGAAAGAATTTTTTCAATAATAAAGAGTTATGCTAAAAACCTTATTTTTAGCATAACTCTTTAACTTTTAACCTTTAGTATATTCTCCATAAGGCTCCATTATATCTGTTGAATCACTATTGGTAAATATATTATCTATACCATAATCATAAATGTTAATATCTATTTTATTTGAAAGTAATTTAGAAATTAACTCTTCTTTTTCTTCTTGAAAAATTCCTTCATTTTGAATTTTCTCAATTATATTATATGTATTATATAATCTACATTCTCCCTCTTCTACTCCACTTTTATAACTTAAAACATCTGAAATATCATCAAAATCTTCTATCAAATCTTTATATGCTCCAATTACATCTGTACTTATTGTTTTTTTATAATAATAATTATTTACATATCCCTTAGCACTTTCAATATCTTCAAATCCTCTTACATTACCACTAGGCATTACTAATAAATAATCGAAGTTTGGTATATTACTCATCTTCTTCGCCTCCTTATTTAGTTGCATTAATATTTTTCCCTATGTCCACATTGTTATACAAGTTTGTATTTTCCTATAATGAAAGAGATTATAAACAGAAACCAAATTCTATTTATAATCTCTTTCAATGTAAAATATATTAAACAAACAATTCTTGTTATTAAAAATATAATTTATCAGTGTTAATATTAAGATATAAATGCTGTTAATTTTTCTATAGCTTCATCCTTAGTATCATAACAATATTTAAAATTTTTAATTGCTTCTAAATCTTCACCTTTTAAAAAACTAATTGATCTACTATTAGAATATACATCATCTTCACTTTCTATTTTAGGTACACCAGAATTATCTGTTTTGTATATTGCAAAATATCCATCCTTTTCTCCTAGATAATATTTATTAGGTAATAAAACACTTGTTGTTCCATCTTTAACAAATACTAACTTACTATCTTCTAGTGATTCTAAATTATATCCATTAGCTTCATAAAAATTAACTAAAAATTGTTCATTAATGTCATTTACAATTGAATTTTCCTTTTTAAAATCAGAAATACTTTGCTCCTTTTCAACTACACCTTGGTTCATTAAAACAACTATAATCCCATCATCTAATACATTTGAATTATTATAAACTGTTTTATCATCATTTTGATTATTTAAATTATCTTTATTTAGCAATTTTCCTGTAAAAAAATAAGTTCCAAAAAAACATATTACTACTGCTAAAACAATAATTCCAGATAATATAGAAATTTTTTTATTTAAGTGCTTTTTTTGTTTACCTATTAATTCATTTTCTTTATCTTTATCAAATATTTCATTACTCATAAATATCACTCCCTTTTCTGTAATTATTGACAGCTTTCATAATGATATTCATGAATATTTTACTTTTTTACTATTTTATTACCACTCTATTGTTAATATTGTACAATCCTCTTTTTTTAAAGAAATTCTATATCCATCAATTAATAACCACTTTATGAGTTGTGTTTGAATTTCTTCTGATTCGTCCTGTATTGCTAAAATTGCGCTTATTTTGTTTATCCCCATATTTTTTCCCATATCTATATTTTCTTGAATCTTACTTTTATGTCTTTCAAATTCACTTTTGTCTTGATTATTTGAATATTCCATATAAATTCCCTCCTTATATTCAAAATATAATTAATAAATTATAATACTTATTTTTCTAAAATATTAATTTTATATATATTAATATTTAAATTTACCACTTTTAAAATATACTTTTTCTTGATTCTTCATATAATATAAAGTATAATTTATTTTTGAAATATGGACAGTTCGGGAACCTCCTGTCATTAAACAAAACTAGGTAAATTTTTGATAAATAATTTAATATTTATTAAAACCTTAGGTTCCTAATAATTTTTATTAGGAGGTTTTTCAAAATGAAAAACAATATAACAAAAAGATTAACTAGAACTGCAATAATTGCAGCAATCTACGCAGTAGTAACTATTGCAATATCACCATTTTCCTATGGAAGTATCCAATTTAGGATTTCAGAAATTTTAGTTTTATTAGCTATTTTTGATCCACTATACATAGGAGGACTTACACTTGGCTGTTTAATAGCTAATTTATTAGGCCCAAATGGACCAATGGATGTTATATTTGGAACATTAGCAACTTTTTTAAGTGTATGTGCCATTTATATTACTGGTAAACTTATTAGCAATTATAAACTTAAATTGTTTATTGCTTCCCTATGGCCAACAATTTTTAATGGTATTATTATAGGCTGGATGTTAAATAAATTATATGGACTTCCACTATTTT
>ERZ772885.1718-NODE-1718-length-12521-cov-5.522140_pt1 | contig 12521 bp, 9 predicted proteins | sample MGYA00580580_ERZ772885 | MGnify/ENA primary metagenome ERZ772885 (study PRJEB29015, sample SAMEA2737673) | human gut metagenome | biome: human gut; feature: human-associated habitat; material: faeces | place: China | collected 2012 ...
ACTCGCTACCTCCACCTTGGCAAGGTGGCGCTCTACCAGATGAGCTACGGCCGCACATTCCATGTGTTTGTGCCGGACTGTTTACCGGCGACGCTGATTATTATACCGTACCGCCCGGCAATTGTCAACCACAAATTTGCATTTTCTGCAAAAAAGTTGGGAACCCGCCTGTCTGTATTCAAAAAGCTTCACTTTTGCGGGCTTCACCTGTGTCATTATTCAAGTCTGTCATAACATACACGAAGAAAATTGATTTGCTTTCCCTTTTGTAAACCGTTATAATGGAAGGTGTCATTTTGTCGCCTGTAAGAGCTGCGTCTGTTATGCCGCCGAGGGCATACAGGCGCGTTTTCGTGCGCAGAAATAGGAAAAGCCAGCATAAAGGAGCAAACACAATGTATAAGATCACTGAAAAAGTCGCGCTGAATCCCACCGTGACGAAGATGGTCATTGAAGCCCCGCTGATCGCCAAAAAGGCAAAGCCGGGCCAGTTTATCATTGTGCGCCCGTTTGAGGACAGCGAGCGCATCCCCCTGACCGTGGCCGGTTACGACCGCGAAAAGGGCACTGTGGATATCATTTTCCAGATCGTGGGCGGTACCACGATGGAGCTGAACAGCCTGCAGGTGGGCCAGAGCGTCCACGACTTTGTAGGCCCGCTGGGCCGCGCCACCGAGGTGGAAGGCCTGAAGAAGGTATGTGTCGTGGGCGGCGGCGTAGGCTGCGCCATCGCTCTGCCCATTGCCCGTGAGCTGCACGAGCAGGGCTGTGTGGTGCACAGCGTGGTGGGCTTCCGCAATAAGGACCTGCTGATCCTTGAGGACGAGTTCAAAGCCTGCAGCGACGAGCTGCGCATTATGACCGACGACGGCAGCTATGGCACCAAGGGTGTTGTTACCGCTGCACTGGACGAGCTGGTGGCCGCCGGCAACCAGTACGATCTGGTCATCACCATTGGCCCGCTGATCATGATGAAGTTCGTGGTCAAGACCTGCCAGAAGCATGGCCTGAAGAGCATCGTTTCCATGAACCCCATCATGATCGACGGCACCGGCATGTGCGGCGGCTGCCGCCTGACCGTTGGCGGCGAGACCAAGTTCGCCTGCGTGGACGGCCCCGACTTTGACGGCGATCTGGTGGATTTTGATGAGGCAATGGCCCGCGGCACCATGTACCGCCCGTTTGAGGCACACGCCCGTGAAGCGGCATGCAATCTGCTCAATCAGGAGGTAAAATAAGATGGCTTTCAATATGGACCCGAAGAAGTGCCCCATGCCCACGCAGGACCCCAATGTGCGCAACAAGAACTTTAAGGAAGTTGCACTTGGCTACACCGAAGAAATGGCCGTGAACGAAGCAAAGCGCTGCGTGCACTGCAAGAACAAACCCTGCCAGACCGGCTGCCCTGTGGGCATCGATATCCCCGAGTTCATCGGCCATGTGGCCGAGGGCGACTTTGAAGCCGCTTATCAGGTGATCAACCGCTCTTCTTCCCTGCCCGCCGTCTGCGGCCGTGTATGCCCGCAGGAGAGCCAGTGCGAGGGCAAGTGCACCCGCGGCATCAAGAACGAGCCGGTGGGCATCGGCCGCCTGGAGCGCTTTGTTGCCGACTGGCACCGTGAGAATGTGCACACCGCCCCCATCGTGCCCGAATGGAACGGCCACAAGGTGGCCATTATCGGCGCAGGCCCTGCCGGCCTGACCGCCGCAGGCGATCTGGCAAAGCTTGGCTACAAGGTCACCGTTTACGAGGCCCTGCATGTGGCCGGCGGCGTGCTGATGTACGGCATCCCTGAGTTCCGTCTGCCCAAGGCCATCGTGCAGCAGGAGATCGACGGCCTGAAGAAGATGGGCGTTGATTTTGAGTGCAATATGGTCATCGGCAAGGTGCTCACCATCGACGAGCTGATGGGCGAGTACGGTTATGAGGCCGTGTTCGTAGGCTCCGGTGCCGGTCTGCCCCGCTTCATGGGCATCCCCGGCGAGAGCCTGAAGGGCGTGTACTCCGCCAACGAGTTCCTGACCCGCTCCAACCTGATGAAGGCTTACCTGCCCACCAGCAAGACCCCCATCCGCACCGGCAAGAAGGTCGCCGTTGTGGGCGGCGGCAACGTGGCTATGGACGCTGCCCGCAGCGCCCTGCGTCTGGGTGCCGAGACCGTGTACATCGTCTACCGCCGCGGCATGGCTGAGCTGCCCGCCCGTAAGGAAGAGGTGGAGCACGCCGAGGAAGAGGGCATCATCTTCAAGACCCTGTGCAACCCTGTGGAGATCCACCCCAACGACGAGGGCTTTGTCAAGTCCATCACCTGCATTGAGATGGAGCTGGGCGAGCCGGATGCTTCCGGCCGCCGCCGCCCCATCGAAAAGAAGGGCAGCGAGTTCGAGCTGGATGTGGACACGGTCATTATGAGTCTGGGCACCAGCCCCAACCCGCTGATCCGCTCCACCACCCCGGGTCTGGAAACCAACAAGCACGGCTGCATCGTCACCGACGGCGACGACGGCAAGACCAGCCGCGATGGTGTGTACGCCGGCGGCGATGCCGTGACCGGCGCAGCCACCGTCATTAAGGCCATGGGCGCAGGCAAGGCTGCTGCAAAGGCCATTGACAAGTACATTCAGAGCAAGTAATCCCCTGTGAAGGTGGGCACCGCCCACTGAATACCGGATATGAAAAATCCCCTGTGCGCTGGCACAGGGGATTTTTTGCATCTTAATCTTATTCTGCGGTCTCCGTTGTGAGCGCCGGGTAACCCGTCCGCACGCACCGCACAGCGCACCGGGCGCTGCCGCCGGTGGTACAGGTAAAGAGGGTCAGATCCCATTCATCGGACTCCTCCGTCTTTTCGGTCATTTCCTCAATTTGCGTGGGCTGCAGGTTTTCCACATAGGAGACCTCGTAGGTCCAGCGCATACCGTCCATATCCGTAAAATAGACCTGCGCGCCCTCGGTCAGCCACTTGATGGGGCTGAAATGCTTTGCATAGTTGTGGGCGCAGACCACCATGTTATCCGCATAGGTGGAACCGGAGTAACGGCCCGGTGCGATTTTCAGGCCCGCATAGCTCCACTGGCTCATCACCGGCAGTTCCAGCCCGATGGACGGAATGGACAGATAGCCGATGTAATCCCAGCCGTTCAGTTCGGTCACGGTCATTTCCTGCGTGGGGTCCAGCTTCGGCTGCAGCGCCACGGTATCCGATTTTGCCTTTTCCTCAATGGCAGCGTTCAGGGTCTGCTCCAGCTCGCCCAGCACCTCCTGCGAGGCCTTGTCTGCACGGGATGCATCCCACTTGTTATAGGCCAGCAGGGCTGCTGCCGCAAGGATCAGCAGCGCGCCCAGCACCATACACACTCTTCCGATTTTCTGTCGCATAGCAATGTTTCCTTTTTGTTCCGCAGTAGGTTTCAACCCTTTCAGTATATGCGCAATTGGTATGTTTGTCCAGTAAAAACTTACCGCACTGCCCGGTCCGGCACAAGGCGGCACACAAACCGCACCATCAGTGGGGTCAGCGGCAGCCACACCAGCGTGCACACCACATTGAACAAGGTGTGCGCATGAGCGATCTGCCGGGCGATCACGGCAAGCTCCGGCCCTTTGGGCGAAAGTGCAGCCGTCAGCCGCACATACAACGGCAGACCGGCGCAGAACACCGCCGCGCCGGTCAGATTGAACACTGCATGGGCCGCAGCCACCCGCTTTGCGTCCCGGTTTGCGCTCAAGGATGCCAGCACTGCCGTGATGGTGGTGCCGATGTTATCGCCCAGCAGCACCGGCAGCGCACCCGCAAGACCCAAAAGACTGCTGCCGTCCAGCCCGGGGCGGGCTGCAAAGTTCTGCAGCAAGGCAATGGTAGCCGAGCTGCTCTGCACTGTCAGGGTCATGCCAAGCCCCGCCAGCAGCCCCAGCCATGGGTGCTGCCGCACCCGACCCAGCCAGTGCACGAACACCGGGCTTTGCGCCAGCGGTTCCATAGCAGTGCCCATATCGGCAATGCCCTCGAACAGCAGGCCAAAGGCGAACACCGCCCGGCCAATAGCCCGGCCCTTCTGCCCTGCACAGGCAAAGCAGAGCAGCAGCCCGGCCAGCAGCACAAGGCCGCGCACATCTTCCAGCCGGAAAGCCAGCAGCTGTGCGGTAACGGTGGTTCCGATGTTGCAGCCAAAGATCACCGGGACCGCCTGCCGCAGGGTCAGCAGGCCCGCACTTACAAAGCCCAGCACCATCACCGTGACTGCCGAGCTGCTTTGCAGCACCGCCGTGACCGCAGCCCCCGCCAGCACGCCCCGCACCGGGCTGCCGGTCACAGCGGCCAGCAGGCTTTTCAGGCGGCTGCCTGCCGCTGTTTTCAGACTGTGGCTGAGCGCGTCCATGCCGTATAAAAACAGTGCCAAGCCGCCAAAAAGTGTAAAAATTCTTGTCAGGTTCTGTTCCACTGCCGCCGCCCCTCCCGCAGAAACGTTTCTTATTCTATTTATGCAGCTGCCGGGCGGTTCAGGCTTTCTGCCGTTCTCCCCTTTTTGTGAACTTTTTTAAAATTATCCTAAACTGCCCTTGCATTCTGGGTGCGGGAGGAATATTATTGTCAGGCGTTAATAGTTAACAGCTGTTAAGCATTTTGCAATGAGGAGGGATAGAATGTTGAACGAGACCGAAGCCGCCGCGAGCTTTCATGGTCTGTGCCATTTTTTTGGACGGCTGAGCAAGGCGTCCCGGGCCGGCATGAAGGCGGCTCTGCGGGGCTGTCCCAAGTGCCACTTTCCCATGCTGGAGGGTCTGGCTCACACGATCAGTACCCGCGGGCAGAACGGAGCGGTGTATGTTTCCGATTTTGCCCGGGAGGCACACCAGCCGCTGCCGGCCATCAGCCGCAGCCTGCGCCAGCTGGAACAGGACGGCCTTGTTCTGCGCGAAGCGGACCCGGCTGACCGGCGCAAAACGCTGGTGCGCATCACGCCGGAGGGCTACGCCGCCTGTGCCCGGTGTGAAGATGCCCTCAGCGATTATTTTGCCTGCGTGATGGCCCGGCTGACACCGGAACAGGTGCAGCAGATGAATACTTTGCGCGGCGCACTAATGGATGCCATTCTTGCGGAAAACGCTTCCCGTGAAGCAAAAAACAACGAAGGGAGAACCGAACTATGACGAAAATTTTCAAGCAGCTGGCCCGGCACTGGGCCGTCTGTCTTGTGGTGTTCGCGCTGCTGTTCGTGCAGGCGTACTGCGATCTTTCGCTGCCGGACTACACCAGCAGGATCGTGGACACCGGCATCCAGCAGGGCGGCATTGAAAGCCCCCTGCCGGAAACGATACGCCAGAGCACGCTGGACACCCTCACACTTTTGATGAGCGAAGAGGACGCCGATGCGCTCCAGAACGCCTACGGGTATTATCTTCAGGACGACGGCGTGCTGAAGCTGCGCACCGACCTGACCGATGACGAGTGCACCGCGCTGGAGGATGCCGTCACCACGCCGGACATCGTGCTGTATATGGCCGCCGCGCAGGCAGCGAACGCCCCCGCCGGGCAGGACACCATGAGCATGACCGGCCTTGCTGACATGCAGGCGGCATCCTCTGAGAGCACCACCACGGATAGCGAGACCGTCACCCCCACCGCCAAAGATCTGGACACCGTATGCGCCCAGTTTGCCGCTATGAGCCAGATGCCCGGCTTCACCCGCGAAGCTGTCCAGCAGCAGCTGACCGGTGCTTTTGCCAGTCTGGATGATACCCTGATGGAGAACCTCAAAAGCCAGTCCATGCTGTTGGTGCAGCTGGAATACGAGGCACAGGGCATTGCCCACGATGTGCAGATGCGCTACCTTTACCGCGTAGGCGGCCAGATGCTGGGCCTGACTTTGCTGATGGTGGCTGTGTCCATTGCGGTGGGCTTCCTCGCCTCTCGTGTGTCCGCCGCCATTGGCCGCGACCTGCGCCGTGAGACCTTTGCCAGCGTCATCGGGTTCTCAAATGCAGAGATCGAGAATTTTTCCACCGCATCTCTCATCACCCGCACCACCAACGACATCCAGCAGGTGCAGTTCGTCTGCGTCATGCTGCTGCGCATGGTGGCCTATGCGCCCATTCTGGGCATTGGCGGCGTTCTGCATGTGCTGAACAGCAGCACCGGCCTTTCCTGGATCATCGTGCTGGATGTGGCCGTTCTGCTGTTGCTCATCCTCTTCCTGATGAGTGTGGCCATGCCCAAGTTCAAGATCATGCAGAAGCTGGTGGACCGGTTGAACCTCGTCAGCCGCGAGATTCTGACCGGCATCATGCCGGTGCGTGCCTTCAGCCGTGAAAAGTTTGAGGAGGAGCGCTTCGACAAGGCCAACAAAGACCTGATGAGCACCCAGCTGTTCACCAACCGTGCCATGGTTGCCATGATGCCCTTTATGACCCTCATCATGAACGGCACCAGCCTGCTGATCGTTTGGTTCGGCGGCAAGGCCATGGACAACGGCACCATGCAGGTGGGCGAGATGATCGCATTCATCACCTACACCATGCAGATCGTCATGTCCTTCCTGATGCTGGCCATGGTGGCCGTCATGCTGCCCCGCGCCGGTGTGGCTGCGGAGCGCATCGACGAGGTGATCCGCACCAGGGCCACCATCAACGACCCGGACGAAGCTGCTGCAAAGCCCGCGCAGGAGCACGAAAACTGGCAGGGGGAGGTAGAGTTCCACGATGTGAGCTTCCGCTTCCCGGGTGCGGACAGCGATGCGCTGGAGCACATCAGCTTTACCGCAAAGCCCGGCGAGACCACCGCCATCATCGGCTCTACCGGCTGCGGCAAATCCACCCTGCTCAACCTCATCCCCCGCTTTTATGATGTCACCGGCGGCAGCGTGACCGTGGATGGCATCGATGTGCGCAATATGCCGCAGGCACAGCTGCACGACCTGCTGGGCTATGTGCCCCAGAAGGGCGTGCTGTTCAGCGGCACCATCGACTCGAACCTGAAGTTCGGCGGGGAGCACATCACCGATGCCGATGTAAAAAAGGCTGCCGCCATTGCGCAGGCCACCGAGTTCATCGACGCAAAGCCCGAGGGCTACCAAAGCCCCATTGCACAGGGCGGCTCCAATGTGTCCGGCGGCCAGAAGCAGCGCCTTTCCATTGCACGCGCCATTGCCAAGGACCCCAAAATTTATCTGTTCGACGACAGCTTTTCTGCCCTCGACTTTAAGACCGATGTTGCCCTGCGCCGTGCACTGAAAACCCAGACCGATAACGCTACCGTTATCATTGTGGCACAGCGCATCTCCACTGTGCTGCACGCAAACCAGATCCTGGTGCTGGACGAAGGCCGTCTGGTGGGCAAGGGCACCCATGCCCAGCTGATGGCTTCCTGCCCGGAGTATCAGGAGATCGCCCGCAGCCAGCTGAGCCAGAAGGAGCTGGACCTCAAATCTCTGAATACCGAAAAGGAGGGTGAGTGATATGCCAAGACCCGGACGCATGACGACCGAACGCGCCAAGGACTTCAAGGGCACCCTGCTGCAGCTTGTGCGCACCCTTGGCCGCTACCGCCTTTCGCTCGTTACCGCCATTGTATTTGCCATTCTTTCTACCATCTTCAACATTGCAGGCCCCAAGGTGCTGGCAAAGGCCACCACGGCTCTTGCCACCGGCTGGATCGCCAAGCTGCGCGGCACCGGCAGCATCGACTTTGTGTATATCGGCCGCATCCTGCTGTTTTTGCTGGGCATGTACCTGCTGAGCAGCGCATTCAGCTTTATTCAGGGCTGGCTCATGACCGGCCTTTCCCAGAAAGTCTGCTACGACTTCCGCCGTCAGATCAGCGAAAAGATCAACCGCCTGCCCCTTGCCTACTTTGAAAAGCGCACCGTGGGCGAGGTGCTGTCGCGCATCACCAACGATGTGGACACGCTGGGCCAGAGCCTGAACCAGAGCATCACCCAGCTCATCACCAGTGTGACCACCATGATCGGCGTGCTGGTCATGATGCTGTCCATCAGCCCGAAGATGACCCTGATTGCCCTGCTGATCCTGCCGGTCTCGCTGGTGCTGGTGCTCATCGTGGTCAAGTTCAGCCAGAAATACTTCAAGGCACAGCAGGCCATTCTGGGCGTTGTGAATGGTCAGGTGGAAGAAGTCTACTCCGGCCACAACGTGGTCAAAGCCTTCAACCGCGAGGCCGTGGTGCTGAACGACTTCAACGCCGCCAACAATAAGCTGTATGAATCTGCGTGGAAAAGCCAGTTCCTCTCCGGCCTGATGATGCCCATTATGAACTTTGTGGGCAATCTGGGCTACGTGGCAGTGGCCATCGTGGGCAGCATTTTTGCGGCAAACGGCACCATTACCATCGGTGACATTCAGGCCTTCATCCAGTACGTCAAGAACTTCACCCAGCCCATCCAGCAGCTTTCTCAGGTGTCCAACATGCTGCAGAGCATGGCCGCTGCCGCTGAGCGGGTGTTCGAGTTTCTGAACGAGCCGGAAGAGGATCAGCAGGCAGACCCGGCCCGCCGGGCCGACTCTGGCTGCATCAACGGTCAGGTGACATTCAGTCATGTCCGCTTCGGCTACACCCCGGACAAGACCGTCATCCACGATTTCAGCTGTGAGGTCAAGCCCGGCCAGAAGGTGGCTATCGTCGGCCCTACCGGCGCGGGCAAAACTACCATGGTCAAGCTGCTCATGCGCTTCTATGATGTGGATTCCGGTTCCATCACCCTGAATGGCCACGATGTGCGGGACTTTGACCGCAGCGCTCTGCGCGAGGGCTTCGGCATGGTGCTGCAGGACACATGGCTGTTCAAGGGCACCATCATGGAGAACATCCGCTATGGCCGACTGGATGCCACCGACGAAGAAGTGATCGCCGCCGCCAAGGCTGCCAACGCCGACCACTTCATCCGCACCCTGCCCGGCGGCTACCAGATGGAGCTGAACGAGGACGCTTCCAACGTGAGTCAGGGCCAGAAGCAGCTGCTCACCATCGCCCGCACCATTCTGGCAGATAACCGCATCCTGATTTTGGACGAGGCCACCAGCAGCGTGGATACCCGTACCGAGCAGCGCATCCAAACCGCCATGGACCGCCTGATGGAGGGCCGCACCAGCTTTGTCATCGCCCACCGGCTGTCCACCATCCGAGAGGCGGACCTGATCCTCTGCCTGAAGGACGGGGACATTGTGGAGCAGGGCACCCACCAAGAGCTGATGGAGAAGAACGGCTTCTACGCAGAGCTGTACAACAGCCAGTTTGAAGCCTCTAAGGAAGAACAGGCCGGCTGAAAGGGAGGATCGGGATGAAAGCGTTCCAAATTGTCACCATTGAAAGAGAATACGCCAGCGGCGGCACCCAGGTGGGCAGGCTGTTGGGCAAGGCCCTGGGCGTCCCTGTCTACGGCCGGGAGATCTTGGAGATCGCCGCCCAGGAAAGCGGCACCACCCCAGAGTATATTGAGCAGCTGGAGGAGACGGACACCAACTCCCTGCTTTACTCCCTGGTGGCCATGGGGAAGACCTCCCTGGGCCAGCTGCCAGAGATCTCCCGCACAGACCAGCTCAACGTGCTGGAAGGGGAGATCATCCAAAGGCTGGCCCAGCAGGGGCCCTGCGTGCTGGTGGGCCGGTGCGCGGGCTGGGTGCTGCGGGAGCGGGGAGATGTGCTGAACGTGTTTATCCACGCCAGCCGGGAAGAGCGCCTGCGCCGGGCCCGGGAGGAGTATGGCATTCCCGGGGATCACGCGGCCTCCACCCTGCACCGGTTTGACCACCGGCGCTCCCACTTCTACCATGTGAACACGGGCGGCTCTTGGCGGGAGCGGGACGGCTACCACTTGGTGCTGGACAGCGGCCTGCTGGGGGCAGAGTTCTGCGCCCAGATCCTGGAGGATGTGGTCCTCCGCAGCAGAGGGTAAGCCCATGGAAGCCTGGATTCTGGTGAACACCCATGCGGGCCGGCAGCGGGCCCGGCAGAACGGGGAGCAGATCCGCCGGGTGTTTGCCCTGGGCGGCGCCCGCACCCGCTTGGCCTATACCGAATCCCCCCAGGAGGGGGAGGATTTTTTGGAACAGGCGGCCGCCGCCCAGCCGGACCTGCTGGTTTTCTGCGGGGGCGACGGCACCTTGAGCCACGGCATCAACTGCCTGGGAAGGCTGGGCGCCAAGATCCCCCTGGGCTATGTGCCCCTGGGCACCACCAACGACTTCGCCCGCTCCCTGGGGCTGCCGAAAGAGCCGGCCCGGGCGGCGGAGCAGATCCTTCACGGCAGCGCCCACCGGCTGGACCTGGGCCGCTTTGGGGACAGGGCGTTCCTGTATGTGGCGTCCTTTGGGGCCTTCACCCAGTCCTCTTACAAGGCAGAGCCCCGGGTGAAGGCGGCCTTGGGCCACCTGGCCTATGTACTGGAAAGCGTGCGGGAGCTGCCCTCCCTGCGGCCCCAGGCCCTTCGGGTGGAGGCTGGAGACGTCCGCTGTGAGGGGGAGTTCCTCTTCGGCGCGGTGACCAACACCCTGTCTGTGGGGGGCGTGGTCAAGCTGGACCCGGAGACGGTCCGCCTGGATGACGGCCTGCTGGAGCTGACCCTGGTGCGCATGCCCAAAAACCCGGTGGAGCTGGGCCAAGCGGTGCGCATGCTCCACCAGTGCAAATACGACGGGGACCTGGTCATCCAGCAGCCGGTGAGGCGGGCGGTGTTCACCTGCCCGGAGCCCTTCCCCTGGTCCCTGGACGGGGAGTACGTCCCCGGCGGGGAGAGCATCCAGGTGGAAGCCCTTCCCCAAGTGCTGGAGCTCATGCTGTAATCGCTGTCATGGAAGAAAGCGCCCCGCCTGGCGGGGCGGAAAGGAGCGGCTGTATGAACACCCCTCAATTGGAGACCCAACGCCTCATCCTGCGGCGCTTCACAGAGGCGGACCGGGAGGGCCTGTTCCGCATTTTTTCCGACGGGGAAGCCAACCGTTTCCTGCCCTGGTTCCCGGTGAAGAGCCTGGAGGAGGCCCTGGCCTTTTATAAAGAGCGCTATGCCCCCGTGTACGCCAAGGCCCAGGGCTACGCCTACGCCATCTGCCGCAAGGGGACAACGTGCCCATCGGCTATGTCAACGGGGAGACAGAGGGCGCCCGGGACTTTGGCTACGGCCTGCGCAAAGAGTTCTGGGGCCGGGGCATTGTCACAGAAGCCGCCCGGGCGGTGCTGGCCCAGATGGAGCGGGACGGCGTGCCCTTTGTCACCGCCACCCACGACCGGGAGAACCCCCGCAGCGGCCGGGTGATGCAGAAGCTGGGCATGGCGTACCGCTACTCCTACCGGGAGCAGTGGCAGCCCAAGGACATCTCCGTGGTGTTCCGCCTGTACCAGCTGAACCTGGACAGGGACAACACCCGGGTCTACCGGGGCTATTGGGACAGGTTTCCGGAGCACTTTGTGGAGGCAGAGCTGTAAAAAAAGGGGAGAGCCGCGGCTCTCCCTTTTTTCATGCGTTTTCCGTTTTTTCGTAAAAGGCGGCCCCGGCTTTCCAGCCGCGCTTGCGGGCCAGGGGGCTGACCCCCAGGCACAGCAGGAAGGACACCAGCATGGCCAGGCAGGCGTACAGCGGCCCGTTGGGGGTGGTGAAGCCCGAGGCCGCCGCCGGCACAAAGGCGGTGAGGAAGCCCCCCAGCATCCCCGCCCAGGCTCCGGCGCGGTTGACGCCTTTCCAGTACAGGGTGAGGACGTAGGGCGCCAGAAACGCCCCGGAGAGGATACCCCAGGAGTAGGACATCATCTCCAAAATAGGGGTGGGGTAGTTGGCGATGAGGTAGCTGAGCACCACAAAGGCCAGGCACAAAAGCCGGGTGACCGTGGCCAGGGTCCGCTCCCCCAGGCCCTTGAGCCAGCTGGCCTTAATCAAGTCCATGGAGACGGTGGAGCAGGCCGTCAGGGTGATGCTGGAAAGGGTGGATACCGAGGCGGAGATCAGCAGCACCAAAATGACGCCGATAAGCAGGTTGGGCAGCCCGGCGGAGTTGAGCATCAGGGGGACAATGTAGTCCGTGCCGCCTTGGGGCAGGTCCTCCCCAAAGAACAGGTGGGAGAAGGACCCGATGAAGTAGCCGCCCCCCGCCACCAGCAGGGAGAAGAAGGTGGAGATGATAACCCCCCGGCTCACCTCCCGCTTGTCCCGGATGCCGTAGTACTTGTGCACCATCTGGGGCAGGCCCCAAGTGCCAAAGCTGGTCATCAGCACGGTGGAGACCAGGGCCTCGCCCGCCTCCTGTTTTTGCCTCGCGATCATGGAGTTGAAGCCACCGATGGTGTCCGCCTCCATGTAGTCCACCATGTTGGAAAAGCCCTGGGAAAGCCCGCCCACCTGGGGGGACTGCACCACCAGCACAATCAGGGCCGCCACGCCCACCATCATGATGAATCCCTGGACGAAGTCCGCCTTCAGGGTGGCCATGTAGCCCCCCAGCACCAGCACCACCGCCGAGGCAATGGCGATAATCAGCATGCACACCGTCTCGTCGATGCCCAGGATCACCGAGCACA
>ERZ772885.1720-NODE-1720-length-12519-cov-3.717747_pt1 | contig 12519 bp, 9 predicted proteins | sample MGYA00580580_ERZ772885 | MGnify/ENA primary metagenome ERZ772885 (study PRJEB29015, sample SAMEA2737673) | human gut metagenome | biome: human gut; feature: human-associated habitat; material: faeces | place: China | collected 2012 ...
GCTTGCGGAACGGGTCAATGAAAGCGGTCTCAACGTCCGGGACCAGCTTCATGTCGGACTCGTTGATGGCTTGGAAGCCCTGAACGGAGGAACCATCGAACGGCATGCCGTCGGTGAAAGCGTCCTTCAGGAATTCGCTAGCCGGCACGGTGAAGTGCTGCTGAACGCCGATAAGATCGGTGAAACGGACGGAGACATACTCGATGCCTTCCTTGTTGATAAGGGCCTCGGCGTCTTCCTTGGACTTGAGTTCGGTCACGGGACCGCTCCTTTCGTATGAAATATAACGGTATCTATCGTAAAATCGAGCGTTTCGCCGGCTCGAAACTTGGGTTACGAGAATGTTTCGTGACTGTGGCCGACAATCGCGCAGGCGCGTTATTTCAACGAAACATCATTACAGAATGGAAACGGAGGCTATCGGGGGAGTGGGTAGAGGTGTCCGCAACGTGGACAGTGGATATTGACAGGTGACGTAGGTGGATGTATGTGGACGCGATTATGAGACATATGACGAAGCCCCGGAACCGATTGAACGGATTCCGGGGCTTCTGTGCGATTTGGTGGTGTGCTGCCGATCAGCGACCGCGCATCGCGCGGCGGGAGATCTTCTGCGGGTGGTTCGGGTCCATGCCCTTGGGGATGGCATAACCCTTCTTGGCCTGCAGCGTGCGCAGACGATCGTTCAGCGTTTCCATCTCGGCCTTGGTCAGCAGGAAGCGACGACGCGGATGAATCTTGGCGATCAGTGCGTTCTTGTGGTTCGTGGGCTCATAGCTCTTGGACTTGGTCACCGTGCTACGCAGCTTGTCCAGTGGCACCTGCTTGGGGCCGTGGCCCACGGCGATGCGGTACACCGGAATGGAGGAGCCGGCGGTGACGCCCTTGATATCGTGTTCCTGACGATCCATCGCCTTCATGATGCGACCGTATTCGCCTTCGCCGATCAGGTAGATGCCGTTCATCGAAGTGCCGCGCCAGATGGCATCCTTGGTCTTCGGGTCGATCCACACCGGTTCCTGCGGGAAGTTAAAGCCGGCTTTCTGCATGTTGCTCAGCACGCCGATGGCGGCACCAGGCTTGCCGTCAATCTGCTTGTAGCCGACTGCATCCGCGCGGCGGGTGAGCATCATGGTGGCCAGTAGCATGCCGAGCATGATGGCGGTGATCATGGTGAAGATCCAGGTCAGCCAGGTCCACTTGGCAATCAGACCGATGATGATCATCACGACTACAGGCAGCAGGAAAGCACCGGCCTCAAGCCACGGCAGGGCCTTGTCTTCCTTAGCCGTGTACTTGTAGATCTGGATGATCTGCTTGATTGTGCTCTGCTTCTTCGGCTTCGCGTCCTTTTCCGCCATCACTTCTTCCTTTGTTGGGACGAAACACACTAGACAACATCTTATCAGGTGCGCTGGTCCGAACTTGTTTGTGCTGGTTGGTCTCAGCGTGTGTGTAACGGCCGTCCGTCGGCCTTGAGCAGCGCCTCGCCGAGCGTTTCACTGAACGTGGGATGCGGGTGAACGAGGCGGGCTGCGTCGGCGAGCGGCACATGGTTGCCGACCAGCTGTTCGGCTTCGGCGATGATGTCGGAGGCCATCTGGGAGACCATGTGCACGCCGAGCACGCGCGGGGTGTCCGGGTTGGCCGCGTCGCAGCCGGAGACGATGGTCAGTGAACCGGCCGTGCCGCTCATCAGCATGCGCGCGTTCGCCAGCATCGGATAGTTGGTCTCCTTGATTTCAATGAGATCCTCTCTCGCCTGCGCCTGTTCGACGGTGAGCCCGACCGACGCCGCTTCGGGGAAGGAGAACACGATTTGCGGCACGGTGGCTTCGTCCACCGGCTTGGGATTGAGTCCGGCGATGGTCTCCGCGATGACGATGCCTTGCTCAAAAGCACGATGCGCCAGCGCGTGACCGGCCGTCACATCGCCCACCGCCCATACGCCCGGTTTGTCGGTGCGGCCGTACGCATCCGTGGCGACATGTCCGTGGTCGTCAATCGTCACGCCCCATGCTGGGTCGGTGATCGGGTCACGCCCGATGGCGACAAGGGCGATTTCGCCCCAGACGCTTTGTTCGCCGTCCTGGCCTTCGCACGTGTAGTGCACGGTGGCACCAAGGTTCGCGCCGGTGTCCACATGGGTGACGCTGGCGCGGGTGATGATGTTCACGCCATGACGTTTGAGCTCACGGGTCAGCGTGGTGCCGGCTCTCCGGTCCCAGGCTGAGAGCACACGGTCCTTGCGAATCAGCAAGGTCACCTTCGAACCGGCGGCGTTCCACATCGAGGCGAATTCAAGGGCGATGGCCCCGGCGCCGATAATCACCGCCGACGAGGGAAATTCGTTGACTTCCAGCGCCTGTGTGGAGTCGATGAGGGCGCCGGCGAACGGGTTGCCGGGCAATGGGCGTGGCTTGGCACCGGTGGCGATGACGATGTTCGTGGCCGTGAGGTCCATCGTGGGGCCGCTGGGCTCGGGGACATCGGCCTTGTGATAGGTGAGGATGTCGCTTTGGTCGGGGGAAGGGACGAGGTGGACGATGTGGTTGGAAGTTGCTGGAGCGGTCTCATCCGCATGGAACGCGGCATTGGCTCGGAACACGGTGATGCCGCGATGGGCAAGCAGTCCGGCCAGTCCTCCCACCATCGTCTTGACCACGCGCAGGCGATAGTCGCGCAGCGTGCCGAAGTCGATGCCATTCACCGAGGCGTTGACGCCGAGCTCGGCCGCACGGTGCACGGTGTCGATGGTGTGGGTGGCGGTGATGAGCGCCTTGGAGGGGATGCAGCCACGGTTGAGACATGTGCCGCCTACGGTGGCGTCACGCTCGACGAGTGCCACTTTCATGCCGAGTTCGGCGGCGCGCAAGGCCGTGGAATAGCCGCCGGGGCCGGCCCCGATGATGACCAGATCAAACTGTTCGCTCATGATTGCCTCCTTGATACATATAAGTATGGCTCCCACGCTAGGGAGCCATATGCGGCTATCGCCGCCACTTCGCCTAAAAACAGTCCACTGGACTGTTTTCTTTACGGCTCAGCCCCTCAACGAGGGGAGCCAGAGTATATATGGACAATCAGTCCGCCGGCCAGTGACCGCGCTTCGGGTAACGCGGCTTGGGAAGCCTCCAACGACGCATCTGAATCGAACGGCTCCAAGCGTAGGAGAAGGAGCGGGAGCCCTTGGACACGGACCGTTCGCCGTACTTGGCGATGAGCTTGGCCTTGAGCTTGCGCCACATCAGCCATACGTCGATGATCACGGCAATCAGGTAACCGTACATAAGCGCCATCATGATGATGGAAGCCCACTGGTTCTGCATCAAAGAAGTGACGAACATGGAGACGATCAGAATCGCGAAGGCCACCGGGATGAACCATTCACCAAGGTTGAAACGGGCATCCACATAATCACGGATGTAGATACGCCAAGGCAAGCGTTCCGCCTTGGGCATGTGGTTGATATCGCCATTCTGCATCGCCTCGTACTCGGCGTTCTCCTTCTCACGCAGACGGGCTTTGGCGGCCTTGGCGCTGGCCCTGCGGTCCACCGGAACCAGCGGACGGATACCGGCGGCCTGAGCCTGCTTCATCTTCGGGGTAGGACGGCCTTTTTTCTCAGAAGGATTGGCGGCCTTCTTCGGGGCCTGCTCAACAGGAGCCTGGACCTCTTCTTTTTTCTTAAACGGATTCCATGTCATGCTTTGAGGTTACGGTGACGTTCAGACACTTGTACACTGGCGCAGCCATTGCAATGACGCCGCTCACACATATATATAAAGGAGGACCATCATGACAACGTTCACCGCTGACGAGATTCGTTCGCGCGTCGAAACCGATTGGAACCGCATAGTCAAGGTGCTGGCCGAAAAGGTCGCGCTGCAGTCGATCTCCGCCAAGGGCATCACCGCCGAACAAATGAAGCGCTCCGCTGAATTCGTGGCAGACGAACTGCGCCTCGTGGGTGTGGATACCAAGGTGGTTCAGGCTTCCAATGCCGACGGCACTCCGGGCGCATGGGAGGTCATCGGCTCGCATATCGTTTCTCCGGACGCCCTCACCGTGCTGCTCTACGCCCATCACGACGTGCAGCCTGTTCCGGACCCGGCCGAGTGGAACACCGACCCGTTCGTGGCCACCGAAATCGACGGCCGCCTCTACGGCCGTGGCTCCGCCGATGACGGCGGCGGCATCGCCATCCACTCCGGTGCGCTGAAGGCCTTGGGCGACGACCTCAACGTCAATATCAAAGTGTTCATCGAAGGCGAAGAGGAGATGGGCTCGCCAAGCTTCATTCCCTTCATCGAGGCTCACCGCGACGAATTCGCCGCTGACGTGATTATCGTGGCCGATTCCGGCAACTGGTCGGCGGACATTCCTTCTTTGACCACCTCGCTGCGCGGCAACACCTGTGTGGACGTGACCGTGCAGGGCCTTGAGCATCCGGTGCACTCCGGCCAGTACGGCGGCCCGATTCTCGACTCCAATACGTTGGCCGCCATGCTCATCGCTTCCATGTATGACGAGAACGGCGATCTGGCCGTACCCGGCGTGGCCGCGGAAGAGCCGATCGGCGGTTTGCAGCACGACCTTGACGAAACCACCGTGCGCAAGGATTCTGGCGTGGTGGCCGGTTACGAGTTCGCCGGCACCGGTTCACTGGCCTCACGCCTGTGGACCAAGCCGTCCGTGACCGTGATCGGCTTCGACGCCCACCCGGTCGAGGGATCCTTCAACGTGATCGCCCCGGAGACCCGCTTCCGTCTGTCGCTGCGCACCGCGCCCACCCAGCGCCCTGAAGAAGCGCAGGAAGCACTGGCTGCATTCCTCGAATCCCACGCGCCGTTCGGTGCCAAGGTCACTGTCGAACGCGGCGAAAACGGCATGGGCTGGGCCATGGACCCGACCGCCGTGGCCACCAAGGACGCGCTGGAAGCCATGACCGAGGCCTTCGGCGTTGAGCCCATCAACAAGGGCGAAGGCGGCTCCATTCCGTTCATCCCCGAACTGCAGCGCATTTTCCCCAACGCTCAGGTGCTGGTCACCGGTCCCGAAGACCCGAAGGCCAACGCCCACAGCCCCAATGAGTCCATCTCCCTGCCCGGCCTCAAGAACAACGTGATCACCGAGGCTTTGCTGCTGGACAAGCTCGGCAAGTAGCCGAACCGCATCGGTAATGGTAGTGAGCCGCCGTCGGGTAGGTCACAGATGTGGCTATTGCCTTTGACGGCGGCTTGCTTTATAGTCGGGAGTTGACACGGGAGCTGCCGTTGGGCGGCTGAGAGGAGACTCATAATCTCGACCGATGGAACGTGACCGGATAATGCCGGCGCACGGAAATGTCGCTCTTACCTACCCGTGCCTGAACCAACCCGCGCGTGGACACGAACATGTGCATTATGTGCGTACATATATCCATGTATGTTCGGCCTGCGTGCGAGCAGAAGAAAGGCACATTCATGACTGAAGCTGTGGCCAAAGCCAATTACAAGTGGCGCGTCGTCGATATCGTCGTCGCCGCAATCATCGCCGTCGCATCCGGCGTCATTTTCTGGGGCTGGGACATTGTCTGCTCCGCCCCGCTGGCCCTGTTTGAAGGCGTGACCCCCGGTTTCGAGGGTCTGCTCAACGGATTCTGGCTGTTCGCCGGCCCGCTCGCTGCAATCATTGTGCGCAAGCCCGGTGCCGCACTGTTTGCCGAAACCCTCGCCGCCTTCCTTGAGCTTACGCTGGGCAACCAGTGGGGCGTCGGCGGCTCGCTGATCGTCGGCATCATCCAGGGTCTGGGTGCCGAAATTGCCTTCGCCGTCTTCGCTTGGAAGAAGTGGAACATCGGCACCACCATCCTGTCCGGTGCGCTCGCCGGCGTGGGCTGCTGGGCCTACTACTGGGCCACCAACCCGGGCTGGAACGGCCTGCGCGTCACTTGGTATCTGGTGGGCTCCATCATCTCCGGCGTCGTGATCGCCGGCGTGGTGGTCTGGTACTTGTCTCGTGCGCTCGCCGTCACCGGTGCTCTGGAGCGTTTTGAATCCGGCCGCAGCAAGGCGCGCGTCTGATGCAGATTAATCCGGCTGCGGTAGAGGCCAGCGGCTGGGGATGGCGGCACGCCACGCGTAAGGACTTCGCGTTGCGTGCCGTCGATTTCATCATCCGGCCAGGTGAACGTGTGTTGCTGCTCGGTGCTTCGGGCGCGGGCAAAAGCACGATGATGGCCGGTCTCGCAGGCGTACTTGGCGGCGATGAGGAAGGCGAGCAGGAGGGCTCGCTCACCATCGATGGCGTCGATGCGCGCGAGGCGCGAGGTCGCGTGGGACTGGTGCTTCAGGACCCGGACTCGCAGATCATTCTTGAACGACTGGGCGATGACGCGGCCTTCGGCTGCGAAAACCTCAACGTGCCGCGCGAGGAGATTTGGCAGCGAGTGCGCGAATCATTGGATATGGTGGGACTCGGCGGACTCGAACTGGATCGGTCCACCCGCCATCTGTCCGGCGGTCAGCGTCAACGTCTCGCGTTGGCCGGCGTGCTGGCTATGAAGCCCGGTCTGCTGTTGTTGGACGAACCGACCGCCAACCTCGATCCCGAAGGCGTGGTCGAAGTGCATGACGCGGTCAAAAAGGTCATCGAGGCCACCGGACAGACCATGGTTGTGGTCGAACATCATATCGATGTATGGCTCGATCTGGTCGATCGCGTGATTGTGCTCGGCCGACCCGATGCAAGTTCGCCCACGGGTGCGGTCATTGCCGACGGCAAGCCGGACGAGGTGTTCGCCGAGATGGGCGACGTGTTGGCCGCCGGTGGCGCGTGGGTGCCGGGCCGTGCGATTCCCGATTACTCACCGAAGCAGGAGTCTGCGCACGATGCGCCGGTGCTCAGCACCGAGAACTTAAGCTTTGGCCGTGGGGCCGCTCTTGGCGTTGGTATCAATCTGGATTTTTATCCCGGCGAAGTAACGGCTCTGATGGGTCCGAACGGCGCGGGCAAATCGACCTTGGCCTTGACCTTGGCCGGGCTACTCAAGCCTATCGCCGGCAAGGTGCTCATCGCCGACAACCTCAAGCCCGCGCATGCCGGGCGTGAGCCGATCGACTGGAAAAGCAAGGAACTGCTGGGCCGTATCGGCATGGTGTTCCAGGAGCCCGAACACCAGTTCGCTGCCAACTTTGTGCGTGACGAGGTATCCATCGGCCCCAAGTCGATGGGGCAGAGCCAAGACGAGGCTTATCAGACCGCCGACCGCATGCTTGAGCAGATGAATCTCACGCGCTTCGCCAAAGCCAACCCGTACACCTTGTCTGGCGGGGAGAAGCGGCGACTGTCCGTGGCCTCCATGCTGGCCGCCGCACCCAAAGTGTTGGTGATGGACGAGCCGACATTCGGACAGGATTTCAGTACGTGGAATGAAATGGTCAAGCTGATCGCCGCCATCCGCGACCAAGGCTCGTGCGTGATCATGGTGACGCACGATGAGGCGCTGGTGGATGCGCTGGGCGCACGACGTGTGATGTTCGAGGAGGCGAAGGCATGAGTGACGTGGTAACCGTCAGCCCGCAGGAAACGCGCGTGGAGCCGGTCAAAGCCTCATCGCCCTCATGGTTCATCGCGCGCATCAACGCGGTCAGTCGCATCATCGGTGCGCTGTTGCTGTGCATTCCGATGTTCATCAGTCTGGATGCGGTATCCGCATCCACGGCGCTCGGCATCGAATTCGTGCTGCTGTGGATTGGTGGCGTGGCTCCGCGGACCGTATGCCGTAAGACCTGGCCGGTATGGATCGCCGCCGCCGGCAGTTTTATCTCCGTGTTCCTCTACGGCCGCACCTCGGGCGAGATCCTGTGGCAGGGTGGCTGGATTGTGATCAGCGAGGGATCCATCAATCTGGCCATCGCCACGGCTATCAGGGTGGCGGCCATTGCCGTACCCGGCGTGATTCTGGCCTTGGGCCTCGATCCCACTGATTTGGCGGACGGTCTGGTTGAGATTCTGCACTTCTCACCGCGATTCGTATACGGCGGATTGGCCGGATTGCGCATGTTTACGCTGCTGCAGGAAGATTGGCGCGCACTCGGCTTGTCCCAGCGTTCGCGCGGCCTTGGTGACGGTAACGCCATCGCCCGTGCCCTCTCCCAAGCGTTCGGACTGCTGGTGCTCTCCATCCGGCGTGCCACCAAACTTGCCACCGCCATGGAAGCGCGCGGCTTCGGCTCCGGCGCCCCACGTTCCCAAGCCCGCATCTCGCGTCTGAAGCCTATCGACTGGATCTTCTACGTCATCTGTCTGGCCGTCCCGCTGGCCTCCATAGGCGTAGCCGTCGGCACCGGGAATTGGCACTTCGCCTTTCAGGGTGTCTGAAAGGCGGCAGACTGGCACAGTGCCTTTCAGGGTGTCTGAAAGGCGACAGATTAGCACAGTGCCTTTCAAGGTGTCTGAACGCCTTATGATGCCCCCGCTGGCGGGGGCTGTCGGCGTAGCCGACTGGGGTGGTTCCAGCCTCGACCACCCTCAGTCTCGCGACTGACGTAATGACCCGGCAGTAGGGTAGTGGCTATGCCCATCAACGCCCAGATTCTTGATAATCCGAAATCCGACCGCGTGCGCCGCATCGCCGATCTGACCCGCGCCAAAGGCCGCGAACGTTCGGGCCGTTTTCTTATCGAAGGCCCGCAATCCGTGCGCGAGGCCGTCACTTGGCGGCCGGACGTGGTGCAGGACCTGTATGTAGAGGTTTCGCAGGCGCTGGAACATCCGCGTATCATCTCCTCCACGTTGGAGAAGATCGTCGAAACCTCGCAGGATGCCACGATTTATGTGCACTACTGCACCGGCGACGTGATGCGCCGCATCAGTCCGGACGCCCAAGGCATCGCGGCCGTCGGCAATGCCGAGTCCATGCACGCCGGAGCCGATGACGTCGAACTTGGCAAGAACGGTCGGGCCCCGCAGATTGCCGCCTTCTGGCAGGTGCGCGACCCGGGCAACGCCGGCACCGTGATCCGTGCGGCCGATGCGGCCGGCTGCGACGCCGTAATCTTCGTGGACGACTGCGTGGACGTGAACCCCAAGGTCATCCGCTCCACCGCAGGCTCCCTGTTCCATCTGCCGGTACTCGCCATGAGCACCGACGAATTCTTCACCTGGACAGGCGACCATAATATGGACGTCTGGGCCGCCGACGTATACGGCACCGAAGAACGCAAGCCGGAAAGCCTGCCCGCAGTACTGGCGGACAAGGCGGCGGTCGAGGCTCCGAAAGCCGTGCTGTTCGGCAATGAGGCGCGTGGCTTGGAACCGGACATCCTCACGCGCTGCGGCCGCATCGTCTCCATCCCGCTTTATGGCAAGGCCGAATCGCTGAACCTCGGCACCTCGGCCGCGGTGATGCTGATGTCGCTGTCTATGTCGGGTCATGTTGAAAGAATGTGAAACCGGTAAAAACGCTGTGAAACGCTGAGAAAACATCAGACGAAAGGGTTCTCGTGGCAGAACAAATGGTGTTCGACGCCGACCAGGTGACCGCTGAGGTTGCCGAGGGCATCGAGAAAATCCAGAACGCCTCCAACCTGGAGGAGCTCAAGGCCATCAAGACAACGTACGCAGGTGCCGATTCGGCGATGACCAAGGCCAGCAAGGCCATTGGCTCCCTGCCCGCCGACCAGAAGAAGGAAGCCGGCAAGCTCATGGGCAAGCTGCGCGCCGACTTCGGCCGCGCCTATGGTCCCAAGGAGGTCGAGCTCAAGGAAGCCGCCGAGAAGGCCGCGCTTGCCGCCGAAACCGTGGATATGACGCTGCCGGTGAGCCGTAAGCCTCTGGGCGCCCGTCACCCGCTGCCTAAGCTGATGGAGGACGTCGAGGACTTCTTCATCTCCATGGGCTGGCAGATCTCCTCCGGCCCGGAAATCGAAGCCGAATGGTACAACTTCGACTCCCTGAATTTCGGCCCGGACCATCCGGCCCGCCAGATGCAGGACACCTTCTACGTCAAGGGCAATCAAGCCAAGGACGCCGCCGGTTTCGTCGGCTCCAACATGGTGGTGCGTACGCAGACCTCCTCCGATCAGGTCCGTGCCCTCCTGACCCGTGGAGTGCCGCTGTACATCGCGTCCCCGGGCCGCGTGTTCCGCACCGATGAGCTGGACGCCACCCATACTCCGGTGTTCCACCAGTGCGAAGCCCTCGCCGTCGACAAGCACCTGACCATGGCCGACCTGAAGGGCGTGCTGGACAAGCTCGCCGTCGCCATGTTCGGCCCTGAAGCCAAGACGCGCCTGCGCCCGAGCTACTTCCCGTTCACTGAGCCGAGCGCCGAACTCGACCTGTGGTTCCCCGACAAGAAGGGCGGCCCCGGCTGGCTCGAGTGGGGCGGCTGCGGCATGGTGAACCCGAACGTGCTGAAGTCCGCCGGCATCGACCCGGACGTCTACACCGGTTTCGCCTTCGGCGTCGGCATGGAGCGCACGCTCCTGCTGCGCAGCGACATCAACGACATGCACGACCTGGTCGAAGGTGACGTGCGTTTCGCCGAACAGTTTGTGATGGGGGAGTGATTCAGCCATGCCTATGATCGATATCGATTGGCTCAAGGACCATGTCGAGGTTCCCGAAGGCCTGACCTACGAACAGCTCGCCAAGGACCTTGTCAAGGTGGGTCTTGAGGAAGAGGAGATTCACTCCTCTCAGGTGACCGGCCCGATTGTGGTCGGCTACGTGGTCGACGCCACCCCCGAACCGCAGAAGAACGGCAAGACCATCAACTGGTGCCACGTGGACTGCGGCGACGAATGGAACGAGACCGACGAAGACGGCAACAAGGTGCCGCGCGGCATCATCTGCGGCGCGCCCAACATGAAGGCCGGCGAAAAGGTCGTCGTCACCCTGCCCGGTGCCGTGCTGCCCGGCGACTTCAAGATCGAACCGCGCAAGACCTACGGCCACATCTCCAACGGCATGTGTGCCTCCGAACGTGAGCTGGGTCTGGGCGACAACCACAATGGCATCATCCTGCTGCGTCAGTATGGCTTCTCCGAGGCTGAATACGAGGCTCTGAAGCCTGGTCAGGACGCCATGCACCTGCTGCACCTCGACCAGCCTCTGCTTGAGATCAACATCACCCCGGACCGTGGCTACACGCTGTCCTACCGTGGCGTGGCCCGCGAATACCACCACTCCACCGGTGCCGCCTACACCGATCCGGCCGTGGCACTCAACGAGAAGGCCCCGGAACCTGCTGACTACCAGCCCGGCACCCCGGTGGACATCGATGTTGAAATCGACGATAACAATCCGATTCACGGCGTGCCCGGTTGCGACCGCTACTACGCGCGTATCGTCAAGGACTTCAATCCCAACGCCCACACGCCCAACTGGATGCGCCGCCGCCTGATCCGCGCCGGCATGCGCTCCATCTCCTTGGCCGTGGACGTGACCAACTACGTGATGCTTGACCTCGGCCAGCCGATGCACGCCTACGACCTCGACAAGCTCGAAGGCCCGATTGTCGTGCGCCGCGCCAACGAGGGTGAGAAACTCACCACCCTGGACGGCAAGGAACATGACCTGAGCGTCGAAGATCTGCTTATCACCGATTCGCCGAACGGCGAACGCGGCTCGCGCATCCTCGGCCTTGCCGGTGTGATGGGCGGCCTGTATGGCGAAGTGACCGCCGACACCAAGAACATTCTTCTGGAGGCCGCGCACTTCGATCAGGTGACCATCGCCCGTTCGGCCCGTCGCCACAAGATTCCATCCGAGGCCTCCCGCCGCTTCGAACGTGGCGTCGACACCGCGCTGCAGCCTGCCGCCACCCAGATGGCCGCCGAACTCATGGCCAAGTACGGCAACGGCGAGCCCAGCGAACACCCGAACGACGTGAACAACACGCCGCGCGCCAAGGCCATCCACTTCAAGGCCTCCGAAGTGGCCCGCGTAGCCGGCCTCGACGTGGACATCAACCGCATCTCCGACATCCTGACCGACATTGGCTGCACGGTGGCCGGTGGCGGCAACGGTGAGTTCGCCGTAACCGCGCCGAGCTGGCGTCCGGACTTGAACGAGCCGTGCGACCTGGTCGAAGAAGTCGCCCGACTGGTCGGCTACGACGAGATCCCCGTCACCGTGCCTCCGGCCCCGGTCAAGGGCGCGGTCGGGCTGACCCCCGACCAGCGTCGCCAGCGCTGGGTCGCAGACACGCTTGCCGAATACGGCATGGTCGAGTCGCTGAGCTACCCGTTCGTCGGCGATGAGGACTTCAAGGCGTTCTCCTATGATCCGGCGGTCATCAAGCCGGTGAGCGTCGAGATCGCCAACCCGCTGGCCGGCGACCGCCCGTACCTGCGTCGTGATGTGCTCCCCACGCTCGCCACCACCGTGCAGCGCAACCTGCGCCGCGGTCTCGAAGACATCCGCCTGTACGAGATCGGCCACGTGTACCTGTGGGATCCGAACGCGCCCGCCATCCCGGCTCTTCCGGGAGGCGTACGCCCCAGCGATGAGCAGCTTGCCGCGCTGGAT
>ERZ772885.1723-NODE-1723-length-12509-cov-4.124217_pt1 | contig 12509 bp, 11 predicted proteins | sample MGYA00580580_ERZ772885 | MGnify/ENA primary metagenome ERZ772885 (study PRJEB29015, sample SAMEA2737673) | human gut metagenome | biome: human gut; feature: human-associated habitat; material: faeces | place: China | collected 2012 ...
AGCTATGCTTGGTGCTGAAGTAACAGTAATAGAAAAAAATAAATTAGGTGGAACTTGCTTAAATGTTGGTTGTATACCTACTAAAGCCTTATTAGCTTCTAGTGATGTATTAAGAACTGTAAAAGAAGCTGACAAATTTGGAATAAAAGTTGAAGGTGAAGTTAAACCTGACTTTCAAGCTATAGTAGCAAGAAAGCAAAAAATAACTGATGAATTAGTGGCAGGAATCCAATTCTTATTTGATAAAAGAGGGGTTAAAAAAATAGATGAATTTGGAAAACTAATTGATAAAAATACTATAGAAGTTACTAAGGATGATGGAAGTGTAGAAGAAGTAAAAGCTGATAAAATAATATTAGCTAATGGATCTGTTCCAATAGTACCGCCAATGTTTCCATATGATAAAAAGCGTATAATCACTAGCGATGAAGTGCTAGGGCTTTCTGAATTACCTGAGTCTATGTTGATAATAGGTGGAGGGGTAATAGGATGTGAAATAGGTCAGTTCTTTAGTACTTTAGGCACTGAAGTTACTATAGTTCAAAGAGGAGAACAACTATTACCATTTGAAGATAAAGATGTTGTAAAACAGTTGCAGAGACAATTTAAAAAGGATAAAATTAAAGTATTACTAAATAGTGGAGTTGATTCTTGCGAAGTAGTGGGGGACGAAGTAGTATCAACTTTATCAGACGGAAAAAAAGTAAATACTCAATATGTATTAGTTGCAATAGGTAGAAGACCTAATATTGAAAACTCTGGAATTGAAGAATTAGGAATAGAGTTAAACAGAGGTAAAATAGTGGTTAATGAAAATCTTGAAACAAGTGTAGAAGGTATATACGCAATAGGAGATTTAATAAACACTCCAATGCTTGCACACGTTGCATCTAAAGAAGGAATAATTGCTGTAGAAAATGCTTTTGGTAAATCTAAAACAGTAGATTATACAGCAGTTCCAAGATGTGTATATACTGAACCGGAAGTTGCTGCTGTTGGAAAAACTCAAAAGCAGTTAGATGCTGAAGGGGTTGAGTATAATGTAGGTCAGTTTGAATTTAGAGGATTAGGTAAAGCTCAAGCTATAGGTCATACACAAGGATTTATAAAAGTTCTTGCAGATAGTGAAGATAAAATAGTAGGGGCATCAGTAGTAGGTCCTCATGCAACAGATTTATTAACAGAATTATCACTTGCAGTACATTTGGGGTTAACTGTAGAGCAAGTAGGAGATGTTATACATGCACATCCAACATTATCAGAAGGTCTAATGGAAGCTCTTCATGATGTTCATGATGAATGTGTTCATGCAGCTCCAAAATTAACTAAGGCAAAGGCTTAATACAAAACAGAGTAAATTAAAAGCTCTGTTTTGACAAATAAAAAGGGGGAAATCTTAATATGGGATATAATATAGCAGTAGCAGGTAAAGGTGGAACTGGAAAGACTAGTCTTACAGGGCTTTTAGTTAATAACTTAACAACTAATAACAAAGGGCCAGTACTAGTTGTTGATGCAGATGCAAATGCTAATATAAATGAAGTATTAGGTATAGAAGTTGAAACTACTATAGGTTCAATCAGAGAAGAAGTTAACCAAAGAGAAAAACAAGGGAATGCTTTTCCAGGTGGTATGACTAAAGCTCAATACTTACAATATAGATTAAATACTTGTTTAGCAGAAGGTGACGGATATGATCTAATTGTAATGGGACGATCTGAGGGGGAAGGTTGTTACTGTTACGTAAATGGAATATTAAGAGAGCAAACTGATAAACTATCAGATGCTTATGAGTATTTAGTTATAGATAATGAAGCTGGAATGGAGCATTTAAGTAGAAAAACAACTAAACATATAGATAAACTTTTATTAGTTAGTGATTGCTCAAGAAGGAGTGTTCAGGCTGTTGCTAGAATTAGAGATTTAGCAAGAGAATTAAATTTAAGTGTAGGAGATATATACTTAATTGTAAATAAAGCTCCAAATGGAGAATTAAATGAGGGAATAAAAGAAGAAATAGATAAACATAATTTAAATCTTATAGGTGTAGTACCTATGGATGAAATGATATATGAGTATGATTCTTCAGGAATACCATTAGTTAACTTACCTGAGGATTCAAAGGCTAAGATAGCTATAAATGATATAATGGCTAAATTAGAGTTAAATTAGGCTTAAGGGGGAAAAAACTATGGCATTTAAGATGTCTGTTCAAAAATATTCTGGAAAGATATCAGAAGTAGAAATAGGGAAAGGGGAAAAAGCGATAAAAATAGGTGGAGAAAGTACTTTACCATTTTATAGCTTTGATGGAAATACTGGAAATACTCAAAAAGTAGGAGTAGAAATGTTAGACGTTTATCCAGAGGGATGGACTAATGAATTTAAAGAAATGTATAAAGATGTTTGTGATTGTCCAGTAAAATGGGCTAAATACATAGAGGAAAATTTAAAAGCAGACTTTATATGTTTAAAGCTTGAAAGTTCTGATCCAAATGGACTTGATAGAAGTCCAGAAGAATGTGCTGAAGTTGCTAAAAATGTAGTTGAATCAGTTAGCCTACCTGTTGTTATAGCAGGGTGTGGAAATCATGAAAAAGATGCTAAGGTATTTGAAAAAGTATCTCAAGCTGTTGATGGAAATAACTGTTTATTTTTAGCGGCTACAGAAGATAACTATAAGGCAGTTGGAGCTGCAACTACTATGGCATATAGTCACAAAGTAGTAGCTGAATCTTCTGTTGATATAAACCTAGCTAAACAATTAAACGTATTATTAACTCAATTAGGTGTTAAACCTGAGAATATAGTTATGCAAATTGGATGCTCTGCTGTTGGCTATGGATATGAGTATGTTGCATCTACTATGGATAGAATTAGACTTGCTGCATTTGGTCAAAATGATAAAACATTACAAATGCCTATAGTAACTCCGGTTTCATTTGAAACTTGGCATGTTAAAGAATCTATAGCAAGTATTGAAGACGAACCACAATGGGGTCCGGCAGAACAAAGAGGTATAAATATGGAAGTGTCTACTGCAACAAGTGCTTTAGTTGGTGGAGCAAATGCAGTTATACTTCGTCATCCAAAATCAGTAGAAACTATAAAAGAATTAGTTAGTGCATTATCTTAATTAAATTGTAAGGTTAGGGGGAAAAATAATGGCATTAAAAGCTTTAGATATATTTAAATTAACACCAAAGAAAAACTGTAAGGACTGTGGATTTCCAACTTGTATGGCTTTCTCTATGAAAGTTGCTTCAGGAGCGGTAGAAGTAAGTAAGTGTCCACATATGTCTGATGATGCAATAGCAAAATTATCAGAAGCAACAGCTCCTTTAATGAGAGCTTTAAAAGTAGGAAGCGGAACTTCTGAATATGAATTGGGTGCTGAAACAGTATTATTTAGACACGAAAAAACATTAGTAAATAGAAATAGATATGCAGTAGCATTTGATGATTCTATGACTAATGAACAAATAGATTTTAAAATAGCTAACATAAAAGCTGTTAACTATATAAGAATAGGCGAAGAAATGAAAGCTGAAATGATAGTTTTAGAATACCGTGATAATAAAGAAGGATTCTTAAACTTAGTAAATAGAGTTAATGAAAGTGGATTAGATGTAACTCACATAATAGTATGTGAAGACGTAGATATATCTAAAGAAGCTATAGAAATATTAAAAGATAAAAAACCAGTAGTTTATGGAGCTAATAAAGAAAACTACAAGGGAATGGTTGAATTAGTAAAAGACATTAAATTAGCTTTAGGTGTAAAGGCTGCTAACTTAGAAGAGTTATATGCTACAATAGAAGCAATTCAAGGATTAGGATATAGAGAGTTAATATTAGATGTAACTGGAGAAAATATAAAAGATACATTTACAAATGCTGTTCAAGTTAGAAGAATAGCTTTAAAAGAACAAGACAGAACATTTGGATACCCATCAATAGTATTTGCAAATAAACTATCAAATAATGACCCACAAATGGAAGTGGCCCTATCATCAATGTTTACAATAAAATATGGATCTATAATAGTAATAGATGACATAGATTACTCAAAAGCATTACCATTATTCGCATTAAGACAAAATATATATACTGACCCACAAAGACCAATGAGAGTAGAACCAAAAGTATATTCAATGAATAATGCAGATGAAAATTCACCAGTAATGGTTACTGTTGACTTTGCATTAACATACTTCATAGTATCTGGAGATATAGAAAGATCTAAAGTTCCAGTATATTTAGCAATACCAGATGCAGGAGGATATTCTGTATTAACTGCTTGGTCAGCAGGTAAATTTAGTGGAAGTAGCATAGCTAAATTTATAAAAGAAAGTAAAATAGAAGATATGACTAAGAATAGAGATTTAATAATACCAGGAAAAGCTGCTGTATTAAAAGGAGATATAGAAGATAATTTACCTGGATGGAATGTAATAATAGGAACAGAAGAATCTATGGAAATACCGAAGTTCTTAAAAGAGTATAAAGCTAAGCAAGATGAAGCTGTAGCAAATGCATAGTATATAAATTCAAATTGTAACTAAATATTATTTAACTACTGTTACAAAATATAATAAGTAATTTATAGGGGGGATAAATCAAATGGAAAAGTTTATGATAATAGGTGAAAGAATACACTGTATATCACCAATAATAAGAAAAGCTTTAGCTGAGAGAAATCCTGAACCAATACTAAAAAGAGCTAAGGAGCAATTAGAAGCTGGCGCACACTATATAGATTTTAACATAGGTCCTGCCGAAAGAGATGGAGAAGAGTTAATGACTTGGGGAGTTCAATTACTACAAAAAGAGTTTAATAATGTTCCTTTAGCTTTAGATACTGCAAATAGAAAAGCTATAGAAGCAGGACTTAAAGTATATAATAGAACTCATGCAAAACCAATAATAAACTCAGCTGATGCAGGTTCAAGACTAGATTTAATAGATTTAGCAGGCGAATATGAAGCTAAGGTTATAGCTTTATGTGCTAAAGAAGGTATACCAAAAGATAACGATGAGCGTATGGTTTACTGCCAAGAAATGTTAGAGAGGGGTCTAATGGCGGGATTAGAGCCTGAAGATATGCTATTTGATCCATTATGCTTAGTTATAAAAGGAATGCAGGATAAGCAAGTAGAAGTTTTAGAAGCTATAAGAATGATGACTGAAATGGGATTATTAACTACAGGAGGGCTATCTAATGTATCTAATGGGTGCCCAAAATATGTAAGACCAATACTTGATAGTGCATTTTTAGCAATGGCTATGGCAAATGGATTTAGTTCAGCTATAGCAAATCCTTGTGATGAACAATTAATGAGAACAGTAAAATCTTGTGACATAATAAGAGGAGCGTCTCTATATGCAGACTCATTCTTAGAGTTAAATGAAGGTTCATTTGCATTTAACGTATAAGATATAAAAATATAATTGAAGAAGTCTAAAAAGGGGGAAATATAGAGTGAACTTATATAATATAATTTTTACGGGATCAGAGCAAGCTTTAGAAGCTGCAAGGGGATTATTAAATCAAGCGATAGAATCAAATGGAAGAGATCATAAAGTAGCATTCCCTGATACTGCATACTCATTACCTTGCATATATGCAGCTACAGGAAAAAAAATGAACTGTTTAGGAGACTTAGAAGGTGCCCTTGAAATAGTAGAAAGCTTAATAAATAAAATTCATTTATTAGAACATGCCTTAAATTCAGGTTTAGCTACAGCGCTTGCAGCTGAAGTTATAGAAGCTATAAAATATGCAACTAGTGATGCCCCATACAGTGAGCCGTGTGCAGGTCATATAACTGATCCTATAATAAGATCACTTGGTGTTCCGCTAGTTACAGGAGATATACCAGGGGTTGCAGTTATTCTTGGAGAATGCCCAGATTCTGAAACTACAGCTAAAATAATAAAAGATTACCAATCTAAAGGTTTACTTACTTTCTTAGTTGGTAAAGTAATAGATCAAGCTATAGAGGCTGAAGTAAAAATGGGGCTAGAACTAAGGGTTATACCTTTAGGTTATGATGTAACATCTGTTATACATGTTGTATCTGTTGCAGTAAGAGCCGCATTAATATTTGGAAATTTAACTCCAGGAGATTTATCAGGATTATTAGAATATACTGCTAAGAGGGTTCCAGCATTTGTAAATGCATTTGGACCACTAAGTGAATTAGTTGTATCTGCTGGAGCTGGAGCTATAGCTTTAGGATTCCCAGTTATAACGGACCAAACAGTTTCAGAAGTACCAATGAAATTATTAACTCAAAAGGATTATGATAAGTTTGTAGCCACTTCATTAGAAGCTAGAGGAATAAAAATAAAAATAACAGATATACCAATACCTGTATCATTTGCAGCTGCATTTGAGGGTGAAAGAATTAGAAAGAACGACATGTTTGCTGAATTTGGTGGAAATAAAACTGAAGCTTGGGAACTTGTTATAAAGAGAGAATTAAGTGAAGTTGAAGACCATAAAATATCAGTAATAGGTCCTAATATAGATGAAGTAGAAACAAATGGAGTAGTAAGATTACCACTTGCTATTATAGTTAACATAGCTGGTAAATCAATGCAAGATGACTTTGAACCAGTTCTTGAAAGAAGATTACATTATTTTTTAAACTATATAGAAGGTGTAATGCATGTTGGTCAAAGAGATATGTCTTGGATAAGAATATCTAAAGATGCTTATGAAAAAGGATTTAGATTAGAGCATATAGGAGAAGTTTTATATGCTAAAATGAGAGATGAATTTGAGTCTGTTGTTGATAAGTGCGAAATAACAATAGTAACAGATGCTCAAAAAGTTTCTGAATTAAAATCTCAAGCTATAACTAGATATGATGCTAGAGATGAAAGATTAGCTTCATTAGTAGATGAAAGCGTTGAAGAATTTTATTCTTGTAACCTTTGCCAATCTTTCGCACCAGCACATGTTTGTGTTGTCACTCCTGAAAGACTTGGACTTTGTGGAGCAGTTAGTTGGTTAGATGCTAAGGCTACTAAAGAATTAGATCCAACTGGACCTTGCCAACCTATAGTTAAAGGACAATGTCTAGATGATAGATTAGGAAAATGGAAAGCAGTTAATGATACAGTATCTAAAATATCTCAGGGAGCTGTTGAAAATGTTACATTATACTCTATACTTGAGGATCCAATGACTTCTTGTGGATGCTTTGAATGTATTTGTGGTATAATGCCTGAAGCTAACGGATTTATTATAGTAAATAGAGAATTCTCTCAAATAACTCCTGTTGGTATGACATTTGGAGAACTTGCTTCTATGACAGGTGGAGGGGTTCAAACTCCAGGATTCATGGGGCACGGAAGACATTTCATATCTTCTAAAAAGTTTGCTTATGCAGAAGGTGGACCAGAAAGAATAGTTTGGATGCCAAAAGAATTAAAAGACTATGTAGCTGATAAATTAAATGCTACAGTTAAAGAAATGACTGGTATAGAAAACTTCACAGATATGATATGTGATGAAACTATAGCTAGTGATTCAGAAGGAGTATTAGCATTCCTAGAAGAAAAAGGTCACCCAGCATTATCAATGGAATGTGTAATGTAATTTAGTATACTAGGAGGATTACTATGAAAGTTATACCAAATTTAAAATATACTGACAAACATGAATGGGTTAAAATTGATGGAGAATTTGCCTACATAGGAATAACAGCTTATGCTCAAAATCAATTAGGAGAAGTATTATTTGTCGAAATGCCAGAAGTTGGAGATGAATTAAACCAAGGTGAAGAGTATGGAGTTGTTGAATCTTCAAAAGTAGCATCAGACTTAATAGCTCCTTTATCTGGAGAAGTTGTTGAAATAAATGAAAGATTAGATGATGAACCAGAATATATAAATGAAGATCCATATGATGCATGGATAGTAAAAGTTAGGGTAGCTGATGAAGATGAGTTAGAAAACTTATTAAATTCAGATAGTTACGAAGCTAGTATAGACTAATTTAAATAAGAGTATGAAAGGGGTGAGTGCACACAAACCTTTTATGCTCTTTCTTGATACCGGTGATATAACATATGCTAAAATTATATTAGAAAAGCATATTGGGGGATTTAGATATGGTGAAAGTGACTTTTACATCGCATAATAAAGAGATTTATTGTAATAAAGGGGATAAATTACTAGATGTTGCAAGGAATGCAGATATATTTATAGATGCACCTTGTAATGGAAATGTATCTTGCGGTAAGTGCAAGGTAAGGCTAATTAAAGGTAAAGTTGATACAGAGAAAACTCATCATATAAAAGATGAAGAATGGAATCAAGGATATATATTAGCATGCAATACAAAAGTAATAGAAGATATTGATATAGAAGTACCTTCAAAACTATCATCATCTATGTATGGAATGAAAATAGAAGGTAGTGATAATAGAAAAGATAAGGAAGTTTTTGATAGAGCAAAAAAAATAATTAAAGAAAATAACTTTAAATTTGAGACTAATATTGAAAAAACTTACATAGAGTTAGATGAACCAACACTAGATGATAATATAAGTGATATTGATAGAATAGAAAGACATATAAGAAACAGTTTGGGATATAATGAAATAGACTTTACTATAGATTTATTAAGAAAAGTACCAACAGTTATAAGAAAAGATAATTTTAAAGTAACTATAACCTACATTAAAAAGAAAAATAAAATAACTATACTTAATATAGAATCAGGAAACACAGAGAATAAACTTTATGGAGTTGCTATAGATATAGGAACAACATCTGTAGTTGTATGTTTAGTTGATTTATATACAAAAGAAATTTTAGATAAAGCTTCATCTGGAAATGCACAGATAAAATATGGGGCAGATGTTATACATAGAATTGTATACTCAACAAAGAAAAATGGATTAAAAGAATTAAATGAAGCTATAGTAGAAGATACTATAAATCCATTATTAAATTCTATATATACTAAACATAATATAGATAAAGATAATGTGGTTAGCCTTGTAGTAGCAGGTAACACTACTATGAGTAGTTTATTTTTAGGTGTATACGCAGATTTCTTAAGACAAGAACCATTCATACCACCATTTTTAAAATCTCCTAAATTAATAGGAAAAGATGTAAGATTAAATATTAATGACAGTGCACAGGTATTTTTATCACCTTCTGTAGCAAGTTACTTAGGAGGAGATATTACAGCAGGTGTATTATCTTCTGGTATTTGGTCTAGCGAAGAAAATGTGCTATTTATTGATTTAGGTACTAATGGAGAAATAGTATTTGGAAATAAAGATTATATGATGAGTTGTGCTTGTTCTGCAGGTCCTGCATTTGAAGGTGGAGGAATAAGTTGTGGAATGAGGGCTTCCAATGGAGCTATAGAAAAGGTAAAAATAGATGAAAAAACTTTGAATCCAACTCTTACAACGATAGGTGATGCGGATCCAATAGGAATATGTGGCTCAGGTATAATAGATTTAATATGTCAAATGATACTTACAGGAATAATAGATAGAAGAGGAAAAATACATAGAGATATAGACAATAGAAGGATAAGATTTAATGAGTATGAAATGGGAGAATATGTATTAGCATTTAAAGAAGAATATAACTTAGAACAGGATATAACTGTAAATGAAGTTGATATAGATAATTTTATAAAAGCTAAAGGAGCTATATACTCAGGGGCTTCAGTTTTAATAGAAAGTTTAGGTATGGATTTTAGCGTAATAGACAAAGTATATATAGCTGGTGGAATAGGAAATAACTTAAATATAGAGAACTCAATATTAATAGGATTACTTCCTGATATAGAAAGAGAAAAGTTTGTATATATAGGTAATAGCTCATTAGTAGGTTCTTATTTAGCATTGATAAGCAAAGACGCAAAGAAAAAGGTACAAGAAATAGGTACTGAAATGACTTATGTAGAATTAAGTGTATACCCTACATATATGGATGAATTTATATCAGCATGTTTTTTACCACATACGAATATAGAACAATTTCCAACAGTTAAAGCAATACTAGGAGAGTAAATTTTAAAAATAAGGTTGAATTATATATGGTTAAATTTGATTGACTTTTTATAAAATAGGGTGCTATACTCAAGGTATAAATGAATAATAAAAAACGAAATCATGAAGGTTTCTTTAGTGTATGGAAATACCTGAAGAAACCTTTTTTGCTTACTATAACTTTTTATGCATCAAAGAGGTGTAAATGGTTTTAGAGGAGTGAAAAAATATGTTTTTGAGCGAGGATATATCGTTGGTGAAATGAATTGTTTCGCCGACACGTCGCTCAAGCGAATCGAATCTTAGTACAATTTAAGGGGGAAAAAATATGTGTGAATCTGCAGCTTATATTTTAAAGGAAGATGGAATGGAGAGGATAATGGACAATGTTGTTAGTGTAGATCCATTTGAAGGAAAAGTATATCTAACAGATTTATTAGGAGAACAAAAAATAGTGGATGGAGAAATAAAAGAAATAAGGCTAATGGATCATAAGATAATAATAAAAGAAAATAAATAAAAAATAATAGGGGATAGATATATGGTAATAGCAGTTATAGATGGTATGGGTGGAGGAATAGGCGCTCAGATAGTATCAAATCTTAGAGAAGAACTACCTACATATATAGATATATATGCACTTGGAACAAACTCTATTGCAACTAGTGCTATGATGAAAGCACATGCAAATAAAGGTGCAACAGGAGAGAATGCTATTATAACATCAGTGAAGAAAGCTAATATAATTGTGGCACCAGTTTCCATAACTATGCCAAATTCGATGATGGGAGAAGTGACAAGTAAAGTTAGTGAAGCTGTCGTTGAATCTGAGGCTTTAAAAATACTTTTACCAATTATGCCAGAAAATATAGAGTTAGTAGGACTTGAGAATAAACCACTAGCATTACTTATTAAGGATTCAATAAAACTAATAAAAAATGAATTTAATATAAAATAAATATAGTATAAATAATGGGGGATAAATAAATGATATTTGAGAAAAAAAGAGTAAGACATCATCATGAACAGGATCATAATAGTGATCATTTCCATGAAAGTAATCATTCTCATGGCGATTCTATAGAAAGTAAAGATGAGAAAACTTTAAAAATTCTTCTAGTTCATTGGGTAAATCATAATGAATCGCATGAAGAAGGATTTAGAGAATGGATAGATAAAGCTAGAAATATGGGAAAAGATGAAACGGCAAATAATATTGAAAAAGCTATTGCAGCAAGGGATGCAGAAGTTGCAAGAATTCAAGGTCTAAGTAAAACGCAGCAAAGCAATATTGCTACTGTCGTTGCAGGTGTGGATATTCGAACAGGAGAGGTATATGTAGGGGTAAAAAATAGTAGAACTTACAAGGGTAATGCTACATGTGCAGAGGATATTGTGTTTAGAGGATTAGGTGGAAATACGAATGCTAATATTATTATGACACCTGCCATCAGACCAAGAAATAATGAGGTTATACCAGTTTGTACTAGATGTCAAACAAAGTATCCTAGAAATCAATTTGTGAAAGGAACAACATTTCAATGAGTGAGAATTATAAAGAATACTGTATGAAATTCAGTAACGAAGAACTTAAAAAAAATATGGTAGAATATCTAATCAAGAATTCGTGGGATGAAAAAATGATTAGATTTTTGTCAGAAGACGGAGATGAAATTCAATTTAATACATCGGAAAAAATAGGAACTATAGTATTTGATGGAGATGACGAAAATTTATTTATTAATTTTTATGGCATTCATACATCAATTTTTGTGGATGATACAGAAATAATGTTTATTGATGAAAATTCCAAAGGAACATATACTTCTAGTGATGTTTATAATAATGTTGTATATGAAGGTAACTTGCGAGAAATGAGTCATGAAGAAATGCTACGAATGTTTTCTGAAATTATCTTATGTTTTATTGATGCAGAAACAGTGACCATGACTCAATCGAGTGTTCCTGAGAATAAATATAAAAAGTATAATTATTATGAACCCCATGAATTTTTAGTTGAAGTTAAAAACGGTCATACAATAGAGAAAAGGAACATATATGAGAACATTACTATCCAATATTGAAGTTTGTTCTAAAAGTAAATTGATTAGATAATAGAGTAAGAGTTAATTGATATTAAAAATATTATGTAACATTTTGTATTAACCTACCATCTAAAAAATCAATCAAGGTCTTTAAATTAATTGGAATGGCTCTCACCAAAGGTGATGTAATTCATGTAGATTAATTTGAATACCCTAGGGTGAGACTCGCCATTTTAATGTTAAGGATATTCGAAGTTAAAAGTGAATAGTAAGCATTAGAACTAGCTGTGCATTAATAACATCAGCTGGCTTCTGCATTATGTAATATTCTTGTTTGTATTTGTCCACTAGAATTGCACCTCAGAATTATAAAGTTGGTTGCTTACCATTAGTTTGTAAATGTCAAACTACTTGCCTTTTCATAGGACTAAAA
>ERZ772885.1730-NODE-1730-length-12446-cov-3.365104_pt1 | contig 12446 bp, 6 predicted proteins | sample MGYA00580580_ERZ772885 | MGnify/ENA primary metagenome ERZ772885 (study PRJEB29015, sample SAMEA2737673) | human gut metagenome | biome: human gut; feature: human-associated habitat; material: faeces | place: China | collected 2012 ...
TCCGAATAGCAGTGTGCGTGCCCCATATCCAGACACAGCTTAAAGTTTGGATGATCCACGAAGTTGTATACATCTAAAAGAAGCCGCCAGTCTTCATCCAGGACATTTTCCATGACGATCTCAGGGCCTTCCCGGTCTTTTAAAAACTCCCGGAAAAACCGGCCTGTCTGTTCCGCCCATCCTTCCCGGAAATATACCGTAGGGATCATCCCTGAATGATATACGATCTTTTTTGCTCCAAGGCGGATTCCTGCTTGGTAACACTGGTCAAACCGTTCCATGGTCACTTTCCTTATCCGACTGTCAAAAGATGCCGGGTTTAAATCCAGGAAAGGCCCATGCAGGGTAAGCGGCGGATTTCCCATCTGCCCCAGCCTTTTTTGATACAGTTCTATTTTTCTTTCCAGCTGGTCCAGATTGTCGGAAATGGAAAACTCAATGCTCTCCACCCCGGTCCCGTACTGGCAGCAGAGCTCTTTCATATCTTCATCGCAGATCAAATGGCTGACATAGATCAAAGCATTTCCTCTTTCCCGGACTCAATCAGCCCGTATTTTTTCTTAATGCGTTCCAGTTTTTCAAGAAGCGGCCTGCTCAAAAACCATAAAAAGATCACGGTTGACAGTGCATGCACCAGATCCACCGGGATCCCTGAAATGTAAAAAGCAACCAGGCTGGCCGGTGTGATGTATCCGTAAGACATTAAGATGCTTGCCGGATTCATGATCCCGCCATAGATGAGCACCACACTTAAAAATCCATAGATACAAAGATCCCGCTTCCTTGCTTTTAAGATTCCTTTCTGGTAAAGAATTCCTGCCAGGAACCCGATGATGCCAAAAGAGAACATCTGCCATGGGGTCCAGGGGCCCTGTCCCATAAACATGTTGGATAACATCATGATAAGACAGCCAACGAGAAACCCCGCCTCTCCCCCAAAAGAAACACCGGTAAGGATCACAATAGCCGCCACCGGTTTGAAACTGGGGACCATAAAGAAGGCAGCCCTGCCTGCAACACCAATCGCTGCAAGGACAGAGATCACCATGATCTCCCGTGCTTTTGGTTTGCGCCCTTCAAACATCATAAAAAACGGGAGCATCGCAGCCACGATCACGATCAGGCTGCATATCAGGTATTTCCTTCCATGAAAAAACCTGACCGACAGATACAAAAGCAGCGGAACCACTAACAGCATCAAGATAAGGGCAAACCAGGTTCTACGGCTGACTTTCCCCTTCTTTTCCATCTGCCGGATGATCATCCCATCAGAAGGAAGGGTGTATTCTTCCAGATCTTCTGCCGGCCCATCTTCTGCCCTTTCATTTGGGATATCTTCCCAGAATTCATCTATAAACTGGTCCAGTTGCTGCTCTGTAAGCACGTAACCACATCCTTTCCGGTCACAGCTTCCGGAAACAAATGCCTTGCCATCCGGTTTGCTGCAGTTGTGTAGAAATTATTTCCGGCAAAAAACTCCCGGGTATTCTGGCTGGTAACGATGTTTCCCTCAAAAAACAGGCCTACCCTGTCCGCATACTCTGCAACAAATTCCACGTCATGGGAGATCATAAAGATCGTCAGGCCATGCTGTTTCAGCCGGGTTAAGATCTTTCCGATCTCTTCTTTATATTCTGCATCCATTCCCTTCGTAGGTTCATCCATCAGGAGAATCCTCGGACGAAGCAAAAGGACTTTGGCAAGTGCCAGCCTCTGCTGTTCCCCGCCACTCAGATCATAAGGATGTCTTTCCAGAAGCCCTTCCAGCCTGGTAAGGCTTACGATCCCTTCTATAGCCTTTTCTTTTTTCATATGAATCTGATATTCCGAAGACATTTTTTCTCTCCTGCCCCCAATCACAGAATACAAATCTTCCAGGACTGTTTTCTTTAAGAAAATGCTCTGTGGGTTCTGCGGCATGACTCCCAAAAGCCCGCAATACAGATCCCGGTCTTTATACGAACGGATATCCCGCCCTTCCAGAAGTATCTTCCCACGGTATGGACATCGCACCCGGCTTAAAAGAGACAGCGTAGTGCTCTTTCCTGTACCGTTTCCACCTACCAGTGCATAGAACTCTCCTTTTTTTACCTCCAGGGAAAGATCCCGGACAACATCCGGGCTGTCCTTTTCATACCGGAACCAGACATCTTTCGCCTGAATGGACAATTCTTTCTTCGAACTATCTGTTTTTGTGTATCTGACTTTTTCAGTAATTTCGCTCTTTCGCTGACTATCCGAAGCAATTCCTTTTTCGTTACAGTAACGGGAGAGCCACTGTCTTCCCTCACTGACTGTCAGCGGACAGGTTGCCTGACTGTCTGTCTCACCATAGATCTGCATAGGAATCGGCATGGAAAGAAACATGCCATGTTTTTGTTCCTTTAATTTTACCCCGATTTCCCTGGGAGTTCCTTCCAGATAAACATTCCCCTTATCCATGACAAATACCCTATCCGCATAAGGGATGATATCCTGAAGCCGGTGTTCCGTAAGGAGCACCGTTGTTCCAATATCACGGTTAATCTTTTTTACGGTTTCCAGAAAATCAGAAGCAGCGATGGGGTCCAGCTGAGATGTAGGCTCATCCAGTATTAAAAGGGATGGATGCATTGCCATGATCGCAGCCAGGTTTAAGATCTGCTTCTGCCCTCCTGACAGCTCTGAGACATTTTTATAAAACCACTGATGGATACCAAAATAGCTGGCCATCTCCGCAACCCGCAGCCGGATAGTCGCATTGTCATATCCCAGGCTTTCCAGTCCAAAGGAAAGCTCATGCCAGACTTTATCCGTTACGATCTGATTATCCGGGTTCTGCATGACAAAACCGATCTCCTGGCTCTGTGTCCGGTGGTCAATCCCCGAAAGCGGCATCCCCCGGTAAAAGATTTCTCCCTCTGACTTTCCAACCGGGGCCAGCACGGTTTTTAACTGGCGCAACAGCGTGCTTTTGCCGCATCCGCTCCGTCCGCAGATCACATTTAACGTTCCTTCTTCTATTTTCAGATTCGCATGGTCCAGAACCTTCCTGGAACATTCCGGGTATGCGAAGCTAAACTCCTTTACTTCTACAAGATTCATAATCATTATCCTTCCTGTTCCAGAGTTTCGTAGATTTTTTTGTAAGTCATATCCAGATCTGTTTCACAATGCTTCCGGCTTCTGGCAAAACGGATAGTCTCCGTCACATCCAGGATCACCGGAAGGAAACAAAAACATGCGAAACAGATGTATGTAAGCATTGCTTCAACTACTGGAACAGATACCGGAGCCTGATGCCCCTGAATGGTAAAACCAGCAAGTAAAATACGGGGATCATAACTTGCATAAGAAGCCCCATTCATACAGCCAGTGGCAAATACAAGGAATAAAGCTGCCATCACTGCCAGAAGCCCCTTATCTTTTTTTGTAAACTTGTAAATGGAAAAAGCAGTCCTTCCTTTTAATCCATATCCCCTGCTCCGCATGGAATCCGAAGTCTCTATGGCATTCTCCAAAGCCCATGTGACCAGTATCGACAGCATGTTAAAGCCCGCACGGATACGGTTAAAAAGACTGCCCTCTGAAACATCCCTTCCCATAGATTTCTGACCGTTCCGGATCACTTTAAGCTGCCCCGTAAATCTGGGGACAAAGCGAAGTGCCATGGAAAGGATCAGAGAAAGGGCCGGTATCAGCCTTCCAAACAGGTAAATAAATTTATCACTTGTCATAACTTTATTATAACAGGAAAACCACTGGATCACTACGAACATGACCGCTCCAAGGACTACTCCATAGACTAAGGCCTCCAAAGTGATCCAGTTTCCACTGCTTTCTACGTAATATAGCATCGTGACCCCATAATGATTGAAAAGTGGATTCAGAAGAGCCACGATCAAAAGACTGGGAAAGGTAAAGAGAAAGCTTTGCCTAAGTGTCCTTTTTCCTCCAAGCAGAAGGATGGAATAAGACAAAGCCCCTGCATAAGAAATGCAGATAAAGACGGGATGCTGATTAAACATAGTAAATAACAGTACTACAGCAAAATAAAAAAAATTCAAAAATGGATGGCATGTGGAAAAAGCATCAATGATGGATTGATCCGCAGGCTGTCTGTTTCTTTTCTCGGTCTTATTTGTTGATAACACGTTTAAATGTACTCCCTCTTTAATCCCTGCTCTTCACAGTACAAATCCACTTTGCTTCCCTTTTTGCAACGTATCGTGCAGTTTTTGTTCACGATCTTTGAGCCAATATGCTCAGGATCATGATGTATCTCCAGATATTCCAGCCGGTTGCATCCATGAAAGACTTCCTCTCCAAGATACATGATATTTTCCGGAATATATACCTCTTTCAATTTCTTACATCCGAAAAAGGCCCTCTGATCTAATTTTTTAATTTCTTTTGGTAAGACTATGGTTTCAAAGCCACAGAAGTAAAAGGCTTCCAGACCAATTTCTTCCAGTGTATCCGGCAGCGTGATCTCCCTTAATTCCTTACAGCGGTAAAAAGCTCTTCTTCCTATACTCTTTAAATGCTCCGGGAATACCACTTTACTTAACTGCGTGCAGGAATGGAAACAGCACTCCGGAATCCTGCGGCATTCTGAACTGGTTTCAAATGCTACCTTTTTAAGGGCTGTGCATCCTTTATAACTATAATCTCCTAAAATTTCCAAAGATGCCGGAAATGTTACTTCTCTGAGAGAATGATTTTCCGAAAAAGCACTCTCTTTGATTTCTTTAACGGTCTGTGGGAATACAACGGGCTTACGGAGCTGGCAGCTTGCAAAAGCTTCCTTTCCTATGATTCTGCAGCCGGATGGCAGGATTATCTCTTTTATTTTCCCGTTGCCCTTATAACAGCAATCATCAATATAAATATATTTTTCAGGAATTGCTGCTACCTGTTTGTTTCTTTGCATACTGGCAAGCTGTGCCGTAAATGTACGATGATCAAATCGCAGTATACTCCATGTTGCTTTATCATTTTGTGAGCGCATATGATCTCCTTTCCAACGTTCGGATCATACAAACTGTATATCTTTTACATGTTTGTATTCTTTGCCTGACGTGTTGGATATACTGGCTCAAAATGCTTTCATAAGGCGTTTTTCATTCGATACATTTCACACAGGGAAAAGCAGCTCCGGAATCGCACCGGATTTCCTTAAATCGGCTGCCATCAGCCGAACCACGCTCGATTTTTTTGTTATTCTAATTATAACGATACGCCTTATTTCTGTCAATGTTCGCCAATGTTTCTGGTCTTTATCTCATACCAGTTTAACTATTTTTCACAATTTCTTTACTTCTTATCTTTGTATGGGTTTCCAACATCACTTCCAAGATTGCAGGTATACTTCCATTCAATCTTATCCCCATCTTTGGGCTTATAACTGGAAGCCCCATAATTCGGGAACTCTCCATTTACACTGTACATCCAGCCAGAATTTTTTCCGCAGTCAAATTCATAGAGCTGATTGATGCCTTCCACGTAATAGCTTTTATATAACGGGGTGTATTTGGAAGAGAGCTGGATGTTCTTTTCCCCACAGATCTTTTTTAAGATGTCAAATACGGTATCGCCCGTAGTAAACTTAACTTCCACTTCCGGAAGTATCCAGCCGTCTTCCGGGACAAATTCTTTTTTGGTTTCTTTTAAATCACCGATATTGTCAAGGATCGTCTGGCAGTCTATCGAAATGGTACAGGCAGCAGGCTTTCCGGAATCCCCTTTTCCGATTCCACAGCCCGTAAGGAGACAGCTCCACAAAAGCATAAAACAGCTGATTCCTATTACCCCGATCCGTTTCCAATATATTTTTTTCAGTTGCTTCATAATTATCCTCTATCGGATGAAAAGGTACCAAAAACACTATTTGATTTTTGATACCTTTTACACCCTTACTCTGTTTACTTAACTGTAATTTTTATCTTTTTTGTCACCTTTCCAGATTTAACTGTGATGGTAACGGTTCCTTTTCTCCGGCCTTTAACCACGCCCTTCGAGCTGACTGTTGCAATCTTCTTGTTGGAAGAACGGTAGGTCACTTTCTCCTGGGAAGTGATCGGGCTGACCACTGGTTTTAAAGTAACACTCTTTCCTTTCTTGATGGTCAGTTTTTTCTTGAGGCCGCTGATCTTCGTAGTCTTTACCTTTGCAGTCTGGACTTTTACTTTCAGAGTCGCTTTCTTTCCACTCTTTAGGGTAACGGTGATCTTTGCCGTTCCTGTTTTGGTTCCGGCTTTGATCTTTCCGTTCTTATAAACGGTCACGATCTTTTTGTTGCTGGAAGCCCAGGATTTTATGGAATCTCCGTATGCCATGGAAACCTTCACCTTTGTGGTGGCCTGTTTCCGCCGCAGGGTAATGGAGGATACGTTCAGTTTTATAGTTGCCTTTAATTTGCTTCCATAATTCCGTGTCTGTTTTTTACCGCAGAGGGAACAGGTTCCTTCCTGCTTCGCCGGACGGAATACCGTAGCTTTTGCCGTAGTTTTCCAGGTGTATTTATGCGTATGTGCAATTACAGGAATCGTTTCCGTCTTTTCGTATCCGCAGACCTGGCAGGTATATCTCATCAGTCCGGTTGTCTTATAAGTAGCAGCCTTGATCTGCTTTCCTTTTCCATAGGAATGCTTCTGGTAACCACCCTTTTTCGTGTTATCCGTGATGTCACATTTTCCATACATGGCAACACACTCATGCCAGTGGGCATCCTTATCAAAATTCCATTTGCTGTCCCATACATGGTCATGTTCCAGGGTATAATCATCGGTATAATGGAATACGATCTCATCCCCGTCTTCTAGGTACTGCTCTTTTACTCCAAGATCCGGGTGAATTCCATTTAAAGTATACATCCAGCCGGAGTTCTGTCCGTTGGAAAATTCTGCAAGCTCCTGACCATCCTTCGTGATTCCCGCAATGTAGGTCTCATCCCTCAATGTACGACAGCTCATTCCATTTTTGGACAGCACTTCTTTTAAGAGTTCCAGGACATTGGCATTTCCATCGATCGTGTAATCTTTTGCTGCGATCCAGGTATCCAGATTTCCTTTCCGCAGGGTGTGTTCCTGATCCTCTTTCGCACTGCCATGAACAGAGTCTCCGAGAAGCGTAAAGCTTACTGTGATCATTCCGGCATCTTTTTTCAGCACCTTAACGGTCAGTTCCACAAATGCTTCTTTGTAGGAGATCTTCAGTTTCTGTTCCCCGCGTCTGTTCTTGTTGTAGCCTTCGATGGTAAGGTCTGACAGCGGGATCTCCTTTTGAGTTCCGTCACTGATCACAGCAACCACTTTCATTCCACTGAGATCCAGGGCCTCCCCAAGGTAAAACTCTGTCCGGTAATCACCAGTCAGCTCCAGGGAATCCACATAAACACGCAGGCCTTCTGTAGAGACCAGTTTTTCCAGGTCTGCCCCCAGTGGATCATCGGTCCGGTTATATCCGGTCTGCCATCCGCAGCCTTCCACCTTCGGGCAGCTGGTGGTTTCTTTTTCCGTATTGACATAAGTGGCTCCGCTTGCCGTCTCATGGGTCGTACAGTTGGTATCAATGTATCTTACAAAACCGATCCCTTTATCTGCCCCGCAGTCTTTTGCATAATAATTGTTGGTGATGTCATCGATCCGGTTCAGGCTGTCATAAAAACCGATGATACCTCCTACATATGCTGCGTCTGCTTTTGTTGTCTGTACCTTTCCTGTAAAGGAATTGTTCTTAAACGTATAAGTGCAGTTGTTCCAGGTCTGTGCCACATAGAGGTCTCCGCCAAGGATGCCACCTACCTTGTCAGAACCGGTGATGCTTCCCTCTGAACTGCAGCTATTGATGGTGATCTTGCATCCGTTCGGGGCTGTGGAATTGTCATAACCGCCACCTGCAATACCACCAGCCACTTCACCGGAAGCCTCTACGGTGCCATAAAATTTACAGCCGATCACAGAACAGTTTCCCATGGCATTGTCCCGGGTTCCAATAATACCGCCTACATAACTGGTTCCGTAAACGGTCGCATAACTTACACAGTTTTCTACGGTACCCTGCATACGTCCGGCAACGGCCCCAATCTCATTCACATCTTTGTCATATCCGATGACAACCCCCTTCTCGATGGTACAGTTCCGTACCACTGCCTCAAAAGCTGAAGAACATCCAGCATAAGGGCTCATCGTCTTATTCGCACCCAGAAGGCCGGATTTCAGAGTACTGGAACCACTTTTCAGGGTAACATTGTCGATCTCAACTGCCGTTCCGGATAGTCCGACACCCTCAAAGTTGTTGACAAGGCCATAACCGGCAATCTTCTTTCCATAGATGTTCAGATTACGGATCCTTGTATTACGGACATAACCAAAGAGAGGCAGCCCGCCTTCCGGTACTATTACGGTATGGTTATTTCCATCAAAGATACCACTGAACACGTTCAAGTTTGCACCGTTCTGCAGATCCTTTTTTCCGTCCCTAGTCACACCGATAGGCTTCCATTCAGTTGGCAGGGTGATGTCTTCCGTAAGCTGGAAGTATGTATTTTCAAAGGAAAATCCCTCTGTATTTACCTTGTCGCGTAATGCCTCGACATCTGAAGCTGTCTTAAGAAGGTATGGGGAACTTTCCGTTCCGTTTCCCTCCCATGGGAGAGGAGCTTCTGTGACGGTGACACAGGCGGTGTCTGAATATACAAATGCACTATTTATTGTCTTATCTTTTTTCTGGGTACGTGCATCCAGCTGATACCGGATCCTGCAGTAATAATAAGTCTTTCCTGCCTCTTTTATATCCGGTTCATAGGAAGATTCCGTTGCACCTGGAATCAGCGTTCCATTTGTGGTGTCATTTTCCGTATTTTTATACCATTGATATCTTGCCTTAACGTCTGACTGTTTTATATCAGAAATCTCTACAGATAGTTTATCCTGTAACGGTACTCCCTTCACCCCGGTTATATCTGCTGGCTGCTTTGTGATCTGTGGAGCCTCCAAAGTCAGAGGATATACCCTTACACGATATAAGCCGCTTTCAGCAGAATAAGTTTTTCCATCTATCTCATAGGAAACAATACATTTGTAATAATTATAATAATGGGGGGTATCTGTTGGTACCTGATAGGATGATGCAACAGCACCTTCGATCTCTTCCATCTGGTCAGATGTATTTCCCTGATACCACTGATAGGACAGTCTTCCCTCATCTTCCCGCAGTACCTCCGGCTGTATTATAAATGGATCTGATTCTTCATCCTGCATAAAGCCATATCTGCCAGGCTCCTGCCCCTGATAGGAGAGAATCGGTGTGTAATCAATGTCTCCAGGAGTGATAATAAGCGTATATTTTGTAGCCTCAAAAATATATTTTTCATCATTTTCAGGCAACGTAATATACACTTTATATTCACTATATTGCTTCCAGTCTGGAGTAAATCTTAATGTACCCATGCCTGTATTAGTAAGTTCTACTCCCTCTATAGATATAAGATCTGGGTTTTCAGAAAGATACCCCCATCCAGAAGCCCATCCACCAATATCAATATATTCTGTATTTTGTGGGACAGAAATTTCAAACTGTTGATCATCTAAAGTATCTTTTAAATCACATTCACTTTCATGCCCCCATGAATTCTTCACTGTTAATTCACGAAGATGTGTTTTATATGAAATCGGAATCTGTGCAGCCTGTATCATACTTCCATTCTGACGTACTTCAAGTTTGACCGAACGGATAGCTTTATAGCTGTATTTTACGCTAGTATTTTTTAAAAATGTAAAGAATCCTTCCTTTAGTTTAACCCGACATACAGTTTCATCTGAAGGATTCGTGTATACTGCGTAGATCGAACAATTTTCCGGGATGGACTCTTTTTCATCTACACTCAAATAGATGTTTCCATGACTCAATTCTGATGGAAGTATAAACATCTTCTCCCCATCCGGAGCATCCATTTGATACTCTTTCTGGGTATCGCCATCTGTAACCTTTAAGTTTACACAATTGATATAATCCCCTGTCTGTCCTGCCGCAGAAACGACCCTGATATTTATATAGGCAGCTGAAATTGCAGTCGCCATAGATCCATCAGATGTTTCCACCAGTTTTTCTGCTGTGATAAAATATGGCGTATCTCTTACTTCCAGAGAAGGAAGCGTAACTTTTCCAGATTCATCTGTAATCAGGCCATCCTGTTTTACACCATCTATATAGATAGATGCCCCGCTGCATTCTGAAAATGCGGTTCCATTTACATTACTTTGGCGTAAATGCAATTCTGCATGTTCATCCTGTGTAATCGTTTCCTCTGTTTCTGTAAAAAAAGCCAATCTATCCTGCTTTTTTCGCTGCTCAATATAAAAATTCAGACTATCCCCATCGACAACGCTCTGTGTGAGTGATTCCTGATAATTTTTACAATCATTATTTCGTGCATACCTGATGCCAGGAACCGAATTTCTGTCATACCCCCAGAGCTTATAAATTAAACCATCATAATTTCCAGTTTCATCTTCATGGAAATCATACCCAGCTTCTGCTCCACCTGGGTAATACAAGTCATGTGCTGCTTTCAAAGCATCGTCCATGGTATAAGAAGACTGACCAGTTAAGGTCACGGTGCGTCCTGCCATTGGATTTCCGTCTTTATCATTAAGAAATTTTCCATCTTTGCTGATACTGACAGTTACCTGTATTTCTTCTTTTGCAGTACCCTCTTCGGACTGGTCTGTTCCATCACTGAAAAGTGCAGTACTTCCATCCGTGAATTCATCTTCATCTGTAAATTCACTTGCAAAAGATTTTTCTGTATCCAGATCGGCACTGGTGTCAGTTTCCTCTCTTACGTCAAACGAATCTTCTGTCGGAATCTCTTCCTCGATATCAATCTGGTCTTCCGAATCTGACGCTTCTTCTACATCGGTTTGATCACCTGATGAATCACTTTCTTCTGAAATATCCTGCTCATCTGTAAAATTTTCTTCAGATGAATATGGTGTATTATCCACCCATTCTCCCGCAAAGGCATTTACAGGAAGCTGTAATACAAGAAGAAAGACAAGCAGCCAGCCGGCTATCCTTTTCCACAATTTTATTTTTTTCATTTTGTCATTCCTTTAAAAAAAGCTCCTCTTCCTCACGGAAGAAGAGCTTTTCAACTTTTAATTATTTTACCTTGACAGTCACTTTAACGGATTTAGATCCGGATTTTACTGTTATTTTTACAGTACCTTTTTTCTTTCCAGTTACAACGCCCTTGGAAGAAACGGTTGCAATCTTTTTGTTGGAACTTGTATAAGTAACCTTCTGACGGGATGTGAATGGAGTTACGACTGGCTTCAGTGTCACTCTCTTTCCTTTCCGAACAGTTACATTTTTGGATACTGTGATTTTGGAGGTTTTTACTGCTGCTGTCTGAACTCTTACCTTAACGGTCTTCTTCAGTCCACTGGCAAGGGTAATCTGCAGTTTCGCAGTTCCACTCTTTTTGCCAGTGATCTTGCAGGTTCCGTTAGACTTGCCGCTTACTGTGAAAATCTTTCTATTAGAAGATTTCCAGGATTTCACATAATCACCTTTTGCAAGTCTGGTAACTTTAAGTCTGGAAGTAGACTGTTTTACTTTTAAGGTTACAGTAGAAGCGTTAAGAGTTGCCTTCGGCGCAAGCTTTTTGCCAACATTTCTAGTCTCACTCTTATTGCATGCAGAGCATTTTCTGGTCTGAACTTCTGGTTTAAATACTGTAGCTGCTGTTGTTCTTTTCCAGTTGCTCCACTTATGTCCTGTCGCTTTAATAGTTTCAGTCTTTGTTTCGTTACATCTGCTGCAGGTATAAGTAAGCGTACCATCTGCTGTACAGGTTGCTTTCTTTGTTACCTTGGAGACGAAATCATGTCCAAGTGCCGGAATCTCCTGCACGTCTTCTTTTGCATCACAGACTGTACAGTGTTTACTCTTTTCACCAGTTTCAGAGCAGGTAGCTTCCTTATCCACTACATAATCTTCTGACCATGTATGTCCGGTTGCGGGAAGTTTATTTTCATCAGTTGGATAAGAATAATGCTCACCGCATACTTCACAAACGCCTACTTCTTTCCAACCATCTTCTGTACAAGTTGCTACTTTTGCTTCTACTGTGTCAGCCTTACAATGGACTACTGTTGTATCCGGAACTTTTGCTCTTGAAGAAACATTCTCCCACTCCTCTTTATTACCAGGATAACAAATGCCTATTAGATTTTCACAATTTTTAAATGAACCAAACGCTAATGTTATATCTTTAGTCTCAAAAGCAACCTTTGTCAAACCAGCGCTCTTAAAAGCACTCGCGCCTACCTGCTCTACATTTGAAAAATCAAACGTTGCCAAAGCTGTACATCTTGTAAATGCAGATGAGCCAACTTCTTTTACACCTACAATAGAACACGTTGATAAAACAGCACAATCCATAAATGTTTGACTCGGTA
>ERZ772885.1739-NODE-1739-length-12393-cov-3.082104_pt1 | contig 12393 bp, 10 predicted proteins | sample MGYA00580580_ERZ772885 | MGnify/ENA primary metagenome ERZ772885 (study PRJEB29015, sample SAMEA2737673) | human gut metagenome | biome: human gut; feature: human-associated habitat; material: faeces | place: China | collected 2012 ...
TGCTTGCCAGTGTGGCGGGCTACTGCCTGCGCGGCGCCGTGGAAGAATGCTCCATGGACGAGATACACCGGCAGTTCGAAACGAATTTCTTCGGTACGGTGCGCATGATCCGGAAAGTGCTGCCTTCCATGCGCGCCGTGAGAAATGGCGCCATCGTGTGCTTCTCCTCCATCGCGGCGGCGGGAACGTCACCGGGATCCGCCTTCTACGGAGCCACGAAATGCGCTGTGGAGGCCATGGCCGACGGCCTGCGGAAGGAAGTGAACCCCCTGGGCATCCGCGTGATCGTGGCCGAGCCCGGTCCTTTCCGGACAGACTTCTTCGACCGTTCCATCAATATCAGCGCCGGCAATATCAGCGACTACAGGGACACGGCCGGAAGCCGCAAGATACGGGTGACGGATCTGAGCGGGGACACGCCCCTCGGCAAATGGGGAGATGTCATGAAGGCTGGCCGCGTGATTATTGAGGCTGTCGAAGGGGAAAAGGGCCCCTTCCGCCTGCCGCTCGGCTCAGCTGCCGTGCGCTATGTGACGGAGCAGATGAACGCCCGTCTCGCGGAAATCCGGGCCTGGCAGGATCTCAGCGTCAGGACCGACGCCGACTGAGACGGGACACCGCCGTTCATGGCGGGCTTTTTCCTGAAGCAAAACGCGGCCCCGGGCCGCAGAAAGGAAAGAAGATATGAAAAACGTGCTTATTCTCGCGGGAAGCCCCCGCAAAAAGGGCAACTCCGCGGCGCTCTGCCGCATGTTTGCCCAGGGCGCGGAGGAGGCCGGCAGCAAAGTTGAGACCATCTTCCTGCGCGATAAAAAGATAGGTTTCTGTCTGGCCTGCTACCACTGCCGCGATCACGGAGGCGTGTGCTCCATAAAGGACGACATGGCGGAAATCCTTGACAAAATGAACGCCGCCGATGTCATTGTCATGGCTTCGCCCGTGTATTTTTACTCTGTGGACGCGCAGATGAAAGCGCTCATCGACCGCTGCGTCGCCCGCTGGCGCACAATAAAAAACAAGACTTTCTACTACATCATGACCTCAGCCGAGGATTCGGATACCGTTATGGACACCACGCTCCAGTGTCTGCGCGGCCTCGCCATGTGCCTGGACGGTTCAGTGGAAGGCGGCGTCATTTACGGCAAAGGCGTGTATGAGGCCGGCGCCATCGCGGGCAGCCCTGTCATGCAGGAAGCCTATGAGATGGGACGCCGCGTCTGAAGAGAGTTCTGTCATGAAAACCCGCGCTATAGGCCGGATTGCAGCTTCCGAAATCGGGCTTGGCTGCATGGGCATGGATCATGCCTATGGGAAGCCCGCCCCCCGCTCCGAAATGGTTTCCCTTCTGCATGAGGCTCTGGATCTCGGATGCACCCTCTTTGACACGGCGCCTGTCTACGGCACGGCCAACGAGGAGCTTCTGGGCGAAGCCTTTGCGGACAGGCGGGATCGGGCTGTCCTCTGCACGAAGTTTGGCATTACGGGACAGAAGGTGGAAAACGGGAAGCCCGTCAACCTGCCCGACAGCCGTCCCGAATCCATTCGCGCGCAGGTTGAAGGATCGCTCAGGCGTCTCAGAACCGGTCACATCGACCTCCTCTATCAGCACCGCGTGGATCCTCATGTGGAGCCTGAAGTTGTGGCCGGCGTCATGGCGGATCTGAAAAAAGAAGGAAAAATCACCGAATGGGGCCTTTCCAACGCTCCGGAGGAATATCTCCTGCGCGCGCACGCTGTCTGCCCCGTCGCGGCTGTCGAGAACCAGTACAGTATGATCTGGCGTGAGCCGGAAAAACGCGTTTTCGGCCTGTGCCGTCAGCTCGGCATGGCTTTCGTGGCCTACAGCCCGCTTGGCAACGGCTTCCTGAGCGGCCGCTTCACAAAAGCCGACACATACCGGGAAGGCGATTTCAGGGGCTTTATGAAACGCTTTAAGCCTGAGGCCATGGATCACAACCAGCCCGTTCTGGATCTCCTCCATGACATCGCGTCAGCCCGCGGTGCCACGCCGGCCCAGATAGTTCTCGCCTGGGAGCTCGCCAGCGGGCCTTTCATCCTGCCTATTCCGGGGACAACCAGCCCGAAACGCCTGAAGGAAAATCTCGGCGCTGCCGGGCTTTCTCTCTCCGCGGACGAAATGGCGGACATCACCGCCGCCCTTGACAGGATGGACATCGATAACGCGTACTTCTAGCGCGGGATGAAAAATCTCCTTCTGAAAGGTGCCTCTCCGGGGAAGCGCGTACGCGCCTCTGGGGGGCCTTTTTGTCTCCGCGCCGGATGGGAGGAAAAGCCTGACATGGCGGAACACAGAGCCGGGCTTGTTAAGCCCGGAGGGCGGCTGTACGCCGGAGCCCCTCCCTTTCCCACTGCTCCGCGGGGCGTTTCCTGTCCCTGCGGCCTGCTTCATTCCCTGCTTCTCTGCCGCTGGCGTCTCCTGATGTCCGCGGCCCTTCTTCCCGGGCTTCTTTTGTCCGGCACGCCCGTTTCCGCGGCCGGCGGCAGCGTCCGGAGTATGGAGAACATTATGGAAAACCGTCCCCTGAAAGCGGATGACACGCTTCAGGATATGCTTGAACATCCTGCCCTCAGGTCCTTCGCGAAGCATCTTCTGCCGCGGCCTGAGGACGCGTACGCCCTCTGCACCCTGGGCACTGTCGGCCGGCTTATGCCCTGGCACCATTCGGTGCAGCCCGATGACGTGGCGGATTCACTGAACCGGCTTATCCGCGATATCAGCGCGGGAAAGCAGGTCTTTTACAGCTTTTACGATGAAAAGTCCCTCAGGGAGAAAACAGGCCTCTTCTTCCTGAGAGGGAACCCCGGGGCGCCCTTCGCCCTTATCTGTCCCGGCGGGGGCTTCGTCTATGTCGGCACCCTCCATGAAGGCCTGCCCCCGGGGGAAATCATCAGCGCCAGGGGATACAACGTCTTTATCCTGCAGTACCGCACAGGCGGCGAGGAGACGGCCTGCGCCGACATGGCGGCCGCCGTGTCCTGGATTTTCCGCAACGCGGCAAAGCTCGGTGTGGGCACGGACGGATGGTCTGTCTGGGGCGGCTCAGCGGGGGCGCTCATGGCAGCCGATATGGGGACGTACGGATCAGCCGCTCTTGGCGGGGATCCCCTGCCCCGACCCTCTGCCGTTATCATGGCCTATACCGGCCACAGCCTCTACTCGCGCAGTGATCCGCCGACCTTCGCTGTCGTGAGCGCGGATGATCCCATTGCGGGCCCGGCTGTCATGCGGAAACGGACGGACGCCCTGATCGCGGCAGGCATTCCCGCCGAATTTCATCTCTACCGCCATGCCAGCCACGGCTTCGGCACGGGGCGCGGCACGGACGCATGGGGCTGGATGGACGACGCTGTCCGCTTCTGGGAAGAACACATGTCCGTAAACCGCTAGGAAACGTCTCTCCCGCATGAACAGCAGAACGCCGCGTAAGGACTGAAAGCCCTTCGCGGCGTTCTGCTGTGCTGGGAAAAGGATGCTGTTTTAGGCAAAGTCCGTGGCCGAAGCCAGGCTCTCGTAGCTTTCGATATCCGCGATCTGCTCTCTGAGATCGGCTTTGACCTGCCTGCAGCAGTCAGCGCCGATGAGGATGCGCAGGGGCAGTTCCTTTCTTTCCACCATGCTCACGATAAAGCGGGCCGCTTTCCCGGGATCGCCCTTCTGACTGTCAGGGTTTTCGGCGAGAAACCGGGACGCCCGGCGCACGGCCGTTCCGTCGTAGGCGTCCAGCTCTTTGGCCGGATGGCGCATGGAGCCTTTTTTGCGGAAATCGGTTCTGAAGGATCCGGGGCAGAGGACAGAAACGCGGATGCCGAATTCCTGCAGTTCCATGCGCATGGCCGCGCTCAGTCCCACGACAGCGAATTTTGCGGAGCAGTATGCGCTGCTCCCGGTGAAACCCATGAGGCCGCCCTGCGAGGCAACGTTCAGAATCGTGCCGCCGCGCCGGCCGCGCATGGAGGGCAGTATGGCGCGCGTGACGTTCACGACTCCGTAATAATCGGCTTCCATGAGGCCGCGGAGCTCTTCATCGGACATTTCCTCGAACGCGCCGCTCATGCCGAAGCCCGCGTTATTAATAAGTACGTCGATGTGTCCTGCTTCGCCGAGCGCCTTTTCCACGGCCGCGTTCACCTCTCCGGGCTTTGTGACATCAAAAATGAGCGGGTGCACGCGCGGGCTGCTGAACAGGGGATCGCCTTCCGGCACGTGCCTGACACCCGCGTACACTTCCGCGCCGCTTTCGGCGGCCGCGCTGACGAAGGCGCGGCCAAAACCGCGCCCCGCTCCAGTGATAAGCCAGTTCTGGGACATATTTCCTCCCGGCGGCCCTCAGGCCGCCGCGTTCATTCGCTGTTCCGCCTAAAAAACCTCGCGGAAAAGATCGTAAATTTCTTCGTGGGAAAGCCTGCGGTAGCAGCCGGGCGTGACCGTGACCGAGTCCGCTATGGCCCTGAGATCCGTATCCGCGGTCACATTCACTTCCCTGAGCGTGGTGGGCAGGCCGATCTCCCTGATAAAGGAAGCCAGGGCATCGATGCCCCTGAGGGCAAGGGCGTCATCGTCCATGTCCCCGCGTTCAATGCCCCAGACGCTGACAGCGAAGCGGACGAATTTCGCGAGACCGTCCTTATAAATGCGCCGGTAATAGGCAGGATGGAGCACCGCGAGGCCGGCGCCGTGATTGCAGTTCACGTACGCGCCTATCTGATGCTCCATCATGTGACACATGAAGTCCGTCTTCTTGCCGAGCTTCACCACGCGGTTCTCGGCCATGGTGGCGTCCCACATGAGATTGCTTCTGGCCGTGTAATCCTTTTCGTCACGGAGGGCCGCCCGCAGATTGCGGATGACGCTGCGCATAAGCGCCTCGCTGATGTCGTCGGACACATTGTCCGCGTCAGGCGCGCTGAAGTAGATTTCCATCAGGTGGGAGAGCGTGTCAAAAGCGCCGGCCACCATCTGGAAGCGCGGCACGCTGAAGGTGTACGCCGGATCGAGAAGCGAGAAGCGGGCGTTGCATTCGGGGTAATCGCGGCCGGTCTTCATATGAAGATCCTCATTGGTGATGACGGCGCCGCCGTTGCACTCGCTGCCCGTTCCCGAGACGGTGACCACAATGCCGAGCGGCAGGGGGTCAAACCCCCTGAAGGAGCCCTTCTTCGCCCAGAAATCGTTCCAGACATCGCCGTCGTATCGCGCGGCTATGGAAATGGCCTTGCAGCAGTCCATGACCGACCCGCCGCCCACAGCGATAATGAGCCCCACATTTTCTTTTCTGGCCAGAGCCGCGCCTTCGAGCACCTTCTTATAGGTGGGGTTGGACATGATGCCGGAGAATTCAACGATTTTCCTGCCTGTCGCGCGGAGCGCGGCGCAGACTTCATCGTAGACGCCGTTGCGCCTGATGGATCCGCCGCCCCAGGCGAGCATGATGCTGCCCTGGTACGGGGCGGCCAGTCCGGAGAGATATTCCCTGACGCATCCGTTGCCGAAAAACACTTTTGTCGGATTTTCAAAGACGAAATTTTCCATGACGTTCCTTCTTCTGACGCCCTGACGGCGTCCCCGCCGCGGGAGCCCTTTCCGGGGCTTCCCTTCGTGGCGGAGTTCTTTTTTTCTTCTTCCTCCTTTTATCCCGCGCCTGGCTGCTTCCGCTATGCACAAAGGGCGTCCTTGTTTGCCTGATCCGCTCAGGGCGAAAACACCATGGAAAACGCCCTGCCGGCGCTCCGGAAGCAGAAAATCCGCTTTCCCCCTTATGAAGGAAGCCGGGGCGCCAGCCTGGGGGCAGAAGCATTAACGTCCCCGGCCCCGTGCTTTCTTTTCCCTCAGAGGGCCGGATAACGTTTAAACGCCTTCTTTTCCTTCAGGGAGCACCTTAATTTTTGTCCAGCCTTCCGCGAAGACAGAATCGCGGATGAAGGCCCCTCCGGAAGAAAAACGCCGGCGGTCCGTTCTCCGTCATAAGAGCAGATGTCCGCGGACGAAGAAGAGGCCGCAGTGCTGGGAGCGCCCCCCGGATGAGGTCCGCGCCGAAGATGATGTACGCGATAAAGCGGTGGCCGGCATGCCCTCCATGACAATGCGTTTGCCCGCAGGGACGCAGGATATCAGTCCGCCCGCGGCGGGCGCGGCTCCGCGCGCCGCATGTCACTCCGCCACAGGTTAGCTGCGTGCCGGGAAGGCAGAGGATTATCCCTGAACCTCCCCCTGCCCGGCCGCGGCGTCAGAACACTGTGCGGCAGGTCCGGACACAGAAGTCCCGTGAAAAGAAGATAATTTTTATTCTGTCCCCTTTTCCCCTGTGCCGCGTGATGTGGCTGGGCTGTGTGCCGACCGGGAAACGGGCAGGCCGGCCTTTCCGTCACCCGGTCCCAATCCGGACAGACTGCCCACCATATCAGGGCGGTCCGGCGCATCTGTCCAGGCGTGTCTGATTTTTTTCCGCCCTGTACGCGGGGAAAAACCTCATCGCTGGGATGATTTTTTCAGGGAAAGCGTTCTTTACCGCGCAGGATGATTGTCCCGGCGGCGTCCGTCATATATTTTTCAGGAGAATGTAAACCGCCGGCCATGCGCCGTCTCCGGGAAACGGTTTTCCCCCCTGCGCGCCGCCTGCGGAGAGCACCATCAAATCATCAGGAGGCCTCCATGCGCGTTCTCTTTCTTTTCCTCGCTCTGTCTCTCTTCCTGCCCGCGGCAGCCGGGGCCGATGACAATCCTCTGCCCGGGTATGAAAGCCAGGCACGCGCCATTCAGAAAGAATGCTTTGCGGGCTGGGAAGCTCTTTCTCCCATGGAGGCGCGCGAGCGCCTCGAAAAGGGCTTTGGTGAGGTGGATCGTCTCCTCAACGCTGCCTATAAGGAAACGATGAAAAACTGCCGGGCGAAGGCGCCTGCGCTGGAGAAACTTCTGAGGCAGGATCAGCGTGCCTGGCTGAAATTTGTCAGCGAATACGTTCAGGAAGCTGCCCTGGGATTCGGGGAAGGGGGAACCGTGTACCTCAATATGGCTTCCAGCCTGAGGCTGAGCCTCTGGACGGAGCGTATAGCGTATCTGCGCATCGTGAACCGCGGCCTGGCAGAGGAAACGGTACAGTAAACGCTCCGGCGTTTGCGGCTGTGCCTTCTTTTTCAGGACTTTCCCTCTTTCCTTTTCCGGGACAGAGCGGGAGCCGTGTTTAAGCGCCGCTTCAGAATTTCTTCACCGGAAGCAGAAGTTTTGTTTTACTGATGCCGTCTTCTGCCCCGATAGTTATCGGCACCGGGTGCTGCCCTTTGCCCGGCGCCTCAGAATTTCCACCTCTATTTGAACGTTACTGGTGCCCCGGCCCTGCATCTGTCTGCAACGCCCCGGCACCAGTTTCTTTTACGTCAGCTGCCTGTACGCCCCGCTGTATTTCAGCGTGTGAAACGGAGTCCGCTCCGGCCTCCTCACAGCTGACGCGCATACGGCTGCCGGGGCGCGCGGAGGAGAAAGGGAATGGCTGCGGAGCAGCGCGTCCGGATTTCACCACTGCCGTCTGCCGGCGCTCCGTTTCAGCGATTCCGCGCGCCGTCAGTTTCTTCCAGCAGCCCGTTAAGATACCGGCAGAGCTCATTCGTCCGTTTCCCGTAGTCCTTTGGAAACGCGTTGTGACCGGACGCGGAGATAGACCTTCCATCGGGGTAGCTCACGGACAGACCGAACCCACTGCCATCCAGAACGTTCGGGTTATTTCCGCGGAAACCGTTCCAGGAGGAGAGGCCGAGCTCACGGATGAGGTCCGCAAACCCTTCCAGAGACTTCCTGTCCATGATGACTTCCGTGATGGGGTCCCTCCCTTTTTTGAAGCTCAGGATCATATGCGGCAGGCCATCGTCAACGCGGCGGTAAATTTTGTAAACGACATGGGAATCCAGGGACGTGCCGTTTTTCGCATAGGAAAACCCGGACAGGGGGAATCCGGAGACATCATCCCCAGCTGCGGGACCGAGCGCGGAATCAAGAATCCGTCTGAGCTCGGCTTCCGCCCCGGCAAAGCGCGGCGGCGTGCCGCCGGGAATGCCTGTGCGCCCCTGAGCGCTGACCGTCTGCTGTGTATCAAAGCTCAGGCTGAAGGTGAAGGCGTCTTCCGCGTTCCGCGTATACCCCGCTCCTGTAAAGCCGTTCCATCTGTCGATCTCGTATTCTGAGATCCAGGCGTTCAGACGCCCGAGGATTTTCGGGGAGACGTATTCTGTTACATTCCTGTCCTTCCCTCTGGCGGAAAGCCGGACCATGCCATCATCGGCGTCAAGCGTGTACCAGAAATTCTTCCCGTCCGTTTTCACGCTGTACAGGAGAGATGCCGGTGTGCGCGGCGCCGTGGCGCGTGCCTGCCCGGCTTTGTCTGCGAAGAAGCGCAGGAGTTCGGCCTCGGCCCTGAGACGTTTTTCTCCTGTGCCGTCGTCAGAACCTGAAATCCGGATTTTCCCGGGCGCGTTTCCCCTGCCGTTTTCCGCGAAGATAATGGTCAGCGACCAGACGCAGCTCTTTTCCCTTTCCTTCTCAGGCAGGGAGAAGGGATCCTTTCCGGATTCGCCGGCCCAGTCCGTGAGATCAAGACCCGCCGCGAGGACGGAGAAATCCCTGATCACGGAGCTGTCAGCCGGGCCGCAGAAATTGCCTGCAGGATCCGGGGCGAAGATGTTCATGCGCCCCTGCATCAGCTCGAAGGAGAGACTGACATACCCTCCGGGACGCGCCGCCTTTTCACCATATCTGACCCAGTACTGGAAATAGCGGATGGCGGGAGGTTCGCCGCTTTTGTCCGCGGCGTGGACGGGAGCGGGAACGGTCAGGGTCAGAAGCCCGAGCAGGAGCAGGATGTTCATGCTGTCCTCCTATCTGAAGGGATGGTTTCAGGGTGATGCCGGCCGTCTGCTCTGTCCCTGGCGGAAAACTTCATTTATCCGCCGGCCCGGGCTTCTTAAAGAAGACCTTCCCGGCGCCTTCAAAGCCTGCGGAGCCGGGATGCGGGCCGGGTGGCGGAATCCGGTCCTGAATACGCCCGCCTCCACGATCACTTCTTTTCCGCCCGCCTGAAATGCCGCGGCTGTCATGGCTGCCTCTCCGGCGTCCGCGAAACCAGGTATCCGGAAAGAACCTGTTTCTTCCGGCAGGGGCAAGCGTCTTCCGTGGACGTCCACTGAAAAGAACACTGTCCTGTATCCTGTTATGCGGGAAAAGGAGCGGACAGGCGTCATCCGCGGGATGATTTTGCCTGAAATCGTCCCGGAAATGATGTTCCTGGAAGATTGTCCGGCTATGCGGGAAACAGGCAGTACTCTCCTGTGCCCAGTCCTTCCCCTCCATGCCCGCCGCTCCGCGTGCCTGCTTTTTATGCCCTGGCCGCTCCGCGGCAGTACGGGGATGCCGGGGTGTTCCCCGCCCCGCCTTCCGCAGCGGGGAGCCCCGTCCCCGGAACCAGAAGGAGTCTCCATGACAAAAAGTCTTCTGCTCTCTCTTGCCGTGTGCTGTTTTTTCGTTCTCTCCCCGATCCTGGCCGTCTCCGCCGGTGAGCCCGCGGGCGCCGTGCGTGACGCCGGGGCTGACGGGCTCATTGACTGCGGTCCCGGCACGGAAGGCACGGTATGGCGCATCGGGGATGTAACAGCCCGCGTGACCTGCCCGGCCTCCGCAGCCGGAGATTTTGCCTCCGCCAGCCTGTGCCTCTCTTCCGGAGGACAGGCTCCGTCCTGTGTGCGCGTTTATCCCGGCCCCTGCCGAATTGTCCGGGGGGTTGCCGGCGGCATCCCGCTTTACAGTGTGGAATCTTCGCCCGCGTCAGGGCCGGAGCGGCGCTCTCTCTCCCTTGTTTTCCCCGGCGGCACGGTTATGCCGGTTTTCGATGAGCTGAAGGCTTCCCATGGCAGCCCGAGCAGTCTGGGAGACAAAGTCCGCCTGGAATGGTCCTGCGAATACGCTGAAGCTCCCGGGAACGTGTTCCGGCATGAGACCACTGCCGGTAAGGATACCTTCGTTCTCCGCGAACTGCAGGAGGAGGGATCGGTTTTTTCCTGGAGCGGGCTCAGGGCCGTTACGGCCCGCTATACGGGCGGGGAAGCGGCGGACTCGCATGCCTTCGCCGTGCGTTTCGTGACGAGGGACGGCCAGCCTCTCGAACTCCTTACCCTGAACAGGCGTCTGTTCAGATATCTCGAAAAAAAGAAGAAGCGGTTTTTCAGCCTGACCTTCGGCGAATGCTCCTATGACATGCCGATGGAGTCCGGCAGCGGCACCATCCTTCTGGAAGCCGTTTCCCTCCCTGAGGACAAGACAGTCCTCAGTAAGCCGGCCGGCATGCCATAAAATGCGGCCGTTTCCCAGGGAAAGGGCCTCCTGCAGGCAGACCGGCACGGGAATCTGCGTATGAGCCGTCTCTTCTCTGAAGAGATTTCCGGGAATCCTGATCTTCCCGGGAAAGACGAAGGGCGCGGGCGGCTGCCCTTTCTGAAAGAACCGGGGGAAAACATGGCTCTGGCAGCCCTCATACTGCCTGCCTCAGGGCTGTGAAGAAAAGCGGAGGAAGCGTCTTCCTGCTGAAAGGAAAGCACATTTCAGAAAAATACACTGCCGCGCCGGCCGATTCCGCGCGGCAGGAGCATAACGGGGAGGAATTATGCGCGTGACACGTCTTTTTTCTGCCACTCTGACAATCTGCGCCGCCGTCTTCGCGGCCGCGGTTTCCGTGAACGCCGAGGAACCCGCCGGCCCGTCTCCGTATGAAGATGTCCTGACCCGCGCCAGAAACTTCTGCGGTGATGGCGCAGGGACCGCGGAGGATGGCAATGATGAGGGAATGACAGGCATTATAGAGGCTGCAGGAAAACTGACGCCTGCCGAATGTCTCGAAAGAACCGGCTATGCCGTCAGGGATATAAATGGCGACGGGACGCCGGAATGCCTCATCGGAAAAATTGACGGGGAAAACGGCGTATCCCGCACAGGGAAGCAGCTTTATGCCGTTTTTACGCTCAGAGACGGCAGCCCCGCGCCCGTCATGGAGGGCACATTCCGGAACAGGATTTTCCTGCTTGATGACGGCAGCCTGTTCAGAGAGGGATCCGCGGGCGTGATGGCGTTTATTTTCGGCGTATACCGTCTTCCCCGGGGGCAGAGCCGGACAGAGTGTCTGGAATTTTTCTTCACCCATGCAGAGAATGAGTCCTCCAGGGAGACCGGCTATTACCGTAATGCGTCAGAGAGTCTGGACTCTGCCACCGCGGCATCCATGACACAGCAGGCTTTTGAGATGAAGGAAAAGGCCCTTGCCGCGCGCGTTGCCAGCCTCAGTCTCATTCCCCTTGCCGCTTTCCAGCCCGCCTCTTCCGCGCAAAACGGCATGCCTGTGCGGGCCACGCGTGCCGAGAGCGTCACCCCCGGTAACGGCGGGTATGACACGTTCATAGCCGACGCCTCGGAATCCCGGGTCTGGATAGCCTTTTCCGCTTCCGAAGCCGTGAAGGATTTCCGGTTCCTGCGGGTGAGCCCCGTGGAGGACAGGGACGGGAATCTGACGTTTTCCGGGAAGGAGATGCACAGACTCCCCGTACTCGGCCCGGAACGGCCTCTGGCGGTCAGCATGACATTTTACGGCAGCCTGCCCTCGTACGGCATCTCCTACACGGACGGGAGCGGGCAGACCAGACGTTTTACTGTGGGCCTGAGCGGTGAGGACGGCTCTGTCGTGCTGACGGCTTTTTAGTTTTTCCCCTCCGTTCCAGGGGATCGCGCGGTGCCGCGCGGTCCCCTCTTGTCTTTCCTCTTTCCCCTGCCCTGCTTTTTCTCCTGCCATTTTGCAGAGCCTGTCCAAATGTCAGAGCCCCTGCTCTTCCTGTTTTGCGAGATTGGGGAGAAAAGAGGACAGGCACTAAAAGTGCGTCCCTCATCCCCCGGACCTCTTAAAAATCTCCTGGGAAGGCCGTCGGACACTCTGCCGCATGTCAGCGACGTTGTTCCTGACAGCGTGGTGTGGTCCCTTCTGTATTTTCTTTCCCGGTGTGTCCCTTCGGAACCCATTGCCTGAAGGACATGAGGAGCTCTCTTACGCCATTTGTGTCAGTCTGAACTGGCCCGAAGCGATAACAAAGCGGGTGCGTCACATGCCTGCCTCATCATTTCCAGTGAGCGATCGGCTGACACATTTTTTGGACATAGAATCTCTGGCTGTTAAAGAATAGAACAGCTATATTGTACGGGGTTCCTGCCCCTATCTTATCTTCTCCTTATTCCCAAAGGACTCCCGCATGGACAACACTTTCCGCTTTCTGATGTATCACTCTGCGGAGCAGAATATTACTGAATTTTCACTCCAAGTGCAAGATCCTAGGCGGAGTTACGGAGTTCTTCGG
>ERZ772885.1749-NODE-1749-length-12331-cov-49.057511_pt1 | contig 12331 bp, 10 predicted proteins | sample MGYA00580580_ERZ772885 | MGnify/ENA primary metagenome ERZ772885 (study PRJEB29015, sample SAMEA2737673) | human gut metagenome | biome: human gut; feature: human-associated habitat; material: faeces | place: China | collected 2012 ...
CCGGCGTGGCGGCGGCGGTGGCCGCGGCGGTGCCGGGGCTGCGGCTGTACTCTGATTTGACCAACGGCGATCTCAACGCCGCCATTGCGCGCCACTGGGGCGTGCGCCCGGAGAATATCCTCTGCGGCAACGGCAGCGACGAGAACCTGCTGCTGGCCCTGCGCGCGTTCTGCGACGAAAGCACGCCGCTGGCCTTCGCCGATGTGACCTACAGCTTTTACACGGTGCTGTGTGATTTACTGCACATCCCGCAGCACATCATCCCGCTGGAGGCTGACCTGACCATCGACCTGAAAAAATACTGCGGCCTGCACGAAACGATTGTCATTGCCAACCCGAACGCGCCCACCAGCCTGCTGGCCCCGGTGAACGCCATCGAGGAGGTGCTGCAAACGAACCCCGACAACATCGTGATCGTGGACGAGACCTACGTCGAGTTCGCGCCTGCAGGGTCGTCCTGTCTGCCGCTTTTGGAAAAATATGACAACCTCGTCATCACCCATACCTTCTCCAAAACGCACAATCTGGCGGGTGCACGGCTGGGCTTCTGCATTGCGCGGCCCGCGCTGATTGCCGACATGAACCGCGTCAAGTTCAGCTACAGCCCCTACAACGTCAACGCCATGACCCAGGCCGCGGGCGCGGCGGCGATCTCCGACGAGGCCTATTTTGCCGATGTAACGGCAAAGGTCATTGCCGAGCGCACCCACACCACCGACGAGCTGCGCCGCCGTGGGTTCACGGTGTTTGACTCGGCCACAAATTTTTTGTTTGCGACCACAGACCGTATGCCCTGTGTGGAAATTTTTGAAAAGCTGCGCGCCCGCGTCATTTTAATCCGCCACTTCAACGCGCCGCGCATCTCGGACTATCTGCGCATCACGATTGGCACACCCGAGCAAATGCAGCGGTTCTTTGCGGCGCTGGATGAGATCCTGGGTGAATAAATGCCCCTCCCGCAGCGCAAGACACCGCGCCTGAAGGGCTATGATTCCATTCTCACCAACCCGGCCCGCCGGGCCATGGATAAGTTTTATACAGAGGGGGAGAACCATACATGATCGCAATCGTTGACTACGGCGTGGGCAACCTGTTCAGCCTGTCGTCCAGCGTCAGAAGCCTGGGCGCAGAGGTGCGGGTGACCCGCGACGCCGCAGACCTGCGGGCGGCGGATCATATCCTGCTGCCGGGCGTCGGGGCATTCGCCGACGCAATGGCCAAGCTCGAAGCCACGGGCCTTGTGCCCGTTCTGCGCGAGGAAACGCAGAAAAAGCCGCTGCTGGGCATCTGCTTAGGCATGCAGCTGCTGTTTGAAAAAAGCTGCGAGTACGGCGAGCACCGCGGCCTCGGCCTGATTCCCGGCGAGGTCTGCCCGCTGGCGGACGACCTGACCGATCCGGCGCTCAAGGTGCCGCACATCGGCTGGAATGCTATGGACATTGTGCCCGGGCGCGAGGCCGACCCGCTGTTCAAGTACGTCAAAAACGGCGAGTACGTCTATTACGTACACAGCTATTACGCCAAAAACTGCGCTGCATCGACACTGGCGACGAGCGACTACAGCATCCCCGTCACGGGCGCGGTGCGGCAGGGGCTGGTGTACGGCACCCAGTTCCACCCCGAAAAATCCGGTGATACCGGCCTGCGGCTGTTAAAAGCCTTTGCCGAGCTGTAAGCGAGAGGGAGGAAGTACCATGAAGCTATACCCCGCCATTGACCTGCGCGGCGGCCAGGCCGTGCGGCTTTATCAGGGCGACTACGACCGGATGACCGTCTACAACGCAGACCCCGTCGCCCAAGCGCAGCAATTTATCGACGCAGGTGCGAAGTATTTGCATGTCGTCGATCTGGACGGCGCCAAGGACGACACCACCGCCAATTTGCAGACGATTGCCGCCATTGCCAAGCTGGGCGGCCTCAAAATCGAGGTCGGCGGCGGCATCCGCGACGAGGCGCGCATCCAACGGTATCTTGACCTCGGCGCGGACCGCTGCATCCTAGGTACGGTGGCCGTAAAAAACTTCGATTTCACGGCAGAAATGGCACAGAAATACGGCGCACAGATCGCCGTCGGTGTTGACATGAAGGACGGCGCTGTCGCTGTCAACGGCTGGAAGGAGGTCACCCTCGAGCCGGGCGTGGCATTCTGCCGCCGCTGCGCCAATGCGGGCGTCAAGGCCATTATTGCCACCGATATTTCCCGGGATGGCACGATGCAGGGCACCAATATGGCGCTGTACCGTGAGCTTTTGACGATTCCCGGCATCGAGGTCACGGCCAGCGGCGGCATTGCCGCCATGGCCGAGCTGGCCGAGCTTTCCGCCATGCACTGCCACGCAGCCATTTTGGGGAAGTCGATTTATACGGGAGCGATTGATTTGGCCGAGGCCGTGAGACTGTACGAAAGCAAGTGAGGAGAGAGGAGTAGCAGAGACATCTCCTACTCCTCTCTGACAAAAGGGGGAGTGAATGTATGATAACCAAACGCATAATTCCTTGTCTGGACGTCAAAAACGGGCGCGTGGTCAAGGGTGTCAACTTTGAAGGCTTGCAGGACATGGCCGATCCCGTCGAGATGGCGCGGTACTACAACGCCTCCGGCGCGGATGAGCTGGTGTTCTACGATATTACCGCCAGCGTCGAGGGGCGCGGGCTGTTCACCGATATTTTGCGCCGGGTCGCAAGCCAGATTTTTATCCCGCTGACCGTCGGCGGCGGCATCAACACGCTGGACGACTTTGACCGCGTGCTGAAATGCGGCGCGGACAAGGTCAGCGTCAACTCGGGGGCCATCCGCAACCCCGGCATCATCCCGGCTGCCGCGCAGAAATACGGCAACCAGTGCGTGGTCCTGTCCGCCGATATTAAGCGTGTGGACGGCAAATTCATGCTGTTCGCCAAGGGCGGGCGCGAGAACACAGGCATCGACGCGCTGGACTGGCTGGAGCAGGGCGTCAAAAACGGCGCAGGCGAGCTGGTCGTGAACTCCATCGACACCGACGGCGTGAAGAACGGCTTTGATCTGGAGCTGCTGGACGCCGTGGCCGCACGCTGCGCCGTGCCCATCATCGCCTCCGGCGGCGCAGGCAAAAAGGAGGATTTCCTTGAGCTGTTCCGCAATCACCCGGCAGTAGATGCCGGTCTGGCCGCGTCGATCTTCCACACAAAGCAGGTGGAAATCAACGATTTGAAGCGGTATTTGCGGGAGAACGGGGTGGAGATGCGGGTGTGATCGCCTGTGCTCCTCTTGGCCCCCTCTGCGAGGGGGCTCCCGCCGCAGCGGGTGGGGGAGAGAACCTTGCCGCCACTCGAAATATTTCGGGCCATGGCAAAGTTCAACCCCTCCGCCCCTCCGGGGCACCTCCCCTGCTAGGGGAGGCAAGCACGTTTTAAAAAAATCCTACTATCGAATTACCTCTTGCCAAAACTCACAAAAAGAGGTACACTAAACTATATTACTTTAGGAGTGTCCACCATGGAAATCACCGGAAATTCCAAGACTCTCAAATTTGACGCAAACGGCCTGATCCCGGCCATCGTACAGGACCATTATACCAAAGAGGTGCTGACCCTCGCCTACATGAATGCCGAGACGCTGGCCCTGACGATTGCCGAGGGCCGCACCGTATTCTGGTCCCGCAGCCGCCGGGAGATCTGGCGCAAGGGCGAGACCTCCGGCAACGTGCAGCAGGTCGTCTCCATCACCGCCGACTGCGACAAGGACGCGCTCGTCATCGATGTCGTCAAATCCGGCCCCGCCTGCCACACCGGCGCGGAGAGCTGCTTCTTCAACCCGGTTTATGTCTCCGATGAGCTGAAGCAGTTCACCTGGCAGGGCCTGTACGCACTCATCGAGGGCCGCAAGACCGACCCGAAGGAGGGCAGCTACACCACCTATCTGTTCGACAAGGGCCTGGAAAAGATCCTCAAAAAGGTCGGCGAGGAATCCACCGAGGTCATCATTGCAGGCTCCAAGCGCGACAGGGAGGAGACCATCTACGAGATCAGCGACCTGGCTTACCACGTCATGGTGCTGATGATCGAGTTGGGCATTTCCGTAGAGGACATCACGAAGGAACTCGAAAAACGACACGTAATTGACCATAAGGTCAAGCAGGAAAGGATGCAGTAACTATGGCAGGCGAATACCTGAAAAGCTCTGTACACGTTCATTCCAAATTGTGCGACGGTAAGAACACGCTGGACGAGATTGCGGTCACGGCATGGCGGAACGGTCTGCAAACGCTGGGCTTCAGCGGGCACAGCCACACCCCCTGTGATCTGGAATATTGCATGACCCAGAGCCGTACCGCCCTGTACAAGGCGCAGGTCGCCAAGCTCAAGGAGCGCTACGCCGGCAAGCTGGACATTCTGTGCGGCTTGGAATGGGATCTGTTCAGCGACGATGACCCGACCCAGTACGACTACTGGATCGGCAGCACGCACTATGTCAAGGGGCCCAAGACCGGCAAGTATTATGAGATCGACTGGCGCGAGGAGGACCTGCGCGCCTGCATCGACGACGATTTTGACGGCGATGGTCTGGCCGTGGCCGAGGCATACTTTGCCAACGTAGCCAAGGTCGCCGAGAAAAAGCCGACGATTCTGGGTCATTTTGACCTCATCAAGAAGATCAACAGCGGCAACAAGTTCTTTGACGAGAATGACCCCCGCTACACTGCCGCTGCAAACTCTGCCCTGATGGCCGCCGCCCGCAACCGTTGCGTGCTGGAGGTCAACACCTCTGCGGTGTACCGCGGTTTCCGCAAGGATTTCTTCCCGTCCGATGCGATTCTGAAGGAGTGGCTGGTGCTCAGCGGCAATGTCGTCATCACCGCCGACGCCCACGATACCAAGGCGCTGACCTTTGGTTTTGAGGCTGTCGCCGCCAAGCTGAAGGAGCTGGGCTACACGAAGGTCCAGGTGCTGGGCAAGGACGGCTTTACCCCCTGTGCGCTGTAAAATAATCCCCGAAAATTTTCCCGCCGCGGTGTAACACTGCGGCGGTTTTTGCGTTTCTTAGGGCTGAAGGGCCCAAAACAAAGACCACTCGAACAAAACACAGGAGAAAATCCACCGTGAGATTCACAGCGAAATAATTTTCAAAAAAGTTTGCGCGGAGGGGTTGACAACCCCTCCGTATTTTTGTATAATAATACCTGCATTCTGGCGGCAGCCACTGTGGAGAGGTGTCCGAGTGGTTTATGGAACTGGTCTTGAAAACCAGCGATTCGCGCGAGCGGACCATGGGTTCGAATCCCATCCTCTCCGCCATTTTGTGTGAAAAAGTGAATAGTTTATCACTTTGACTTGTGGAGTAATACTCAAGAGGTCGAAGAGGCGCCCCTGCTAAGGGCGTAGGGTGGGAAACCGCCGCGAGAGTTCAAATCTCTCTTACTCCGCCAACAAAAGCCATGGTAAATCGTAAGATTTCCCATGGCTTTTGGTTTTATCGGGAAAAATACGCAAAACAAAAGCCCGCAGGCACCGGGATTGGGCTTGCGGGATCTGTCGAAATATGGCATGCTGAAATTGCCGCTTCGGCGGCAAGGCGCTGCACACAACGGCAGGCGGTTGGCCCCACTACCCGAAAAGGGGGGAAGACCATGCGTTTTACATTGACTTCCCATATCGGTCACAAGACTGTTACGCTGAGTTTAGTGGTAAAAAGCAATACCCGCCACCCTGGCCGGTGACGGGTATTAGAGCTTTTCTAATTCCTTAGCCCAAAGGGCCAACCGCTTGTCGCAGTGCCTTTTGTTGTCTTTATTATACCCACCCCGGCACCGCTGTCAGCCTGCTGGGGCTTTTTCACTTTCTCGCGCGGCTTATTTCAGCCAATCGATCGCTGCTTCTCCGTGCTGCTGCAAAAAGGCGTTGATCTTGCCAAAGGGTGCCGACCCAAAGAACCCACGGTACGCTGAAAGCGGGCTGGGGTGGGCCGATTCCAGCACCAGCACGGGGCGGCGGTCCTGCACAGCGGCAAACACCGGCGCGTACTTTTGGGCGGGCTTGCCCCACAGCACAGCGGCCAGGGGGGCATTACTCTGCTGCACGGCGTATTCCAGCGCGGCCTTGGTGAAAGTCTCCCAGCCCTGCTTGGCGTGGGCAAAGGCGCGGCCCTGCTCCACCGTCAGCACGGTGTTCAGCAGCAGTACGCCCTGCTGCGCCCAGGGGGTCAGGTCGTTGTGAGCGCGCTGGGTGCCGGTTTCGCTTTCCAGTTCCTTAAAAATATTGCGCAGGCTGGGCGGTGCCTTGCAGGCATCGGGCACCGAGAAAGACAGCCCCATGGCCTGCCCCGGCTCGTGGTAGGGGTCCTGCCCCAGGATCACCGCGCGGATGCCCGCGGCGGGGCAGGTGGCAAAGGCAGCAAAGATATTCTCGGCAGCCGGGTAGACAGTGGTGTGGGCGGCCTCAGTCACAAAGGCGTCCAGAGCAGCAAAGTAGGGCTTGGCGCACTCAGCTGCAAAAAACGGCGCCCAATCGCCGTCATGCAGCCGGGCAGCCTGTTCGGTCAGAAGCATGGCGTACTCCTTATTATAATATGTGAAACTCTCGTGAAGCCAGTATACCATACCGGGGCCAGGGCTTGCAATACGCGATTAAACGCGGTATAATACTAATTCAGGGTGTTATACGCCCTGCCAAGTATTATAAAGGGGAGAACCGATCATGCGTTCCATCAAAACCAAACTGTTCAGCCTGGGCATGGCTGCTTCCATGCTGCTGGCTTTGGGCGGCTGTGCTATGTCTACGCCTGCCAATGTGGGCTCCATCGGCGGGGTCGAGATCCCGGCCGGTGTCTACCTGCTGGCCCAGTACAACTCTTACAACACCGCCTCCGGCCTGGCCGACCTGGCGACCGGCGAAACCGCCAACGATGTCAAGACCGTGCTGAAGGCCCAGTGCACCGGCACCATCAACGGCGAGGAAGTCACCACCGACGGTGCCGACTACATCAGCCAGCTGACCAGCCACGCCATCGAGTACTACGCTGCTGTTGAAAAGGAGTTCGACGAGCTGGGTGGTGTGCTGGATGATGCTGCCACCGCCGAGGCTGCCAACTCTGCCGACAGCCTGTGGAATTCCAACGGCGACCTGTACACCGCCAACGGCATTTCCAAGTCCACGGTGGAGACCTACCTGCTGAACGCCCAGAAGGCCAAGGCCATCCTGAATCTGACCTACGGCGCCGACGGCACCAGCCCCGTGACCGAGGCCGAGTACACCGACTACGTCAACAACGATTGCTACTACGTCGAGACCGTGCAGTTCCCGCTGGTGAACTACTCCAGCTACTCGCTGGCCACCGATGACCAGAAGTCCCAGATCCAGGACATCGCGGCCCAGTGCCTGGCTGAACTGAACGAACAGGCTACCGCCGAGACCGCCAGCAACAGCGCCCTGTACACCGCTGCCATGAATTACGTGCCCCAGGCCATGAGCGCTATGGGCAGCACGATCGAGTCTGCCCAGGCGGTCTACTACGCCGGTTCCAAGCTGTACACCCCGGACGATCTCTCCAGCTTTGGCGGCGACGGCTACAACAACCTGACCGACCCGCTGGATGAGATCCCCCTGGGCACCTGGACGACCATCGACCTGGGCACCACCCTGCTGGTGGCCCGCCGCATCGACCCGCTCAAGACCTATACCGTTGACCAGCTGAACAGCATGTATGATATGCTGACCAGCATGAAGAGCGACGAGATTCAGGATAAGCTCTACGCCGACGGCGCCGCACTAGAACATAACCTGGACAGCTCGGCCATCAATACTTACAGCGCATCCAAAATCAAAAAGACTGTCTCTAAGTAAAAGAACGTCTGTGCAACACACAGGGCGGGAGCATCACAGTATGCCCCCGCCCTTTTCTTCAGCTTTCCCCATTTTGTAAGGAGGTACATCATGACCCAAAACAAACACGTAAATCTGCTGCTGGAGGTGTTGGGCTGCTTTGTCTCGGCTGCCGGCATCTATAGCTTTGCCGTGGCATCGGGTGTGCCTGTTACCGGTGTTGCGGGCGTCTGCGCCATCCTGTACCGTCTGTTCGGTATCCCCATGGGCCTGTCCAACGTGCTCATCAATATCCCCGTTATCCTGTTCAGCTACAAGGTGCTGGGCAAGTCGTTTTTGCTGCGCAGCATGCGCTGCATGGTGCTGTTCGCCGTGTTTACCGACTATCTGCTGCCCATGATGCCGGTCTACACCGGCGACCGCCTGCTGGCCACCCTGTGCGGCGGCGTCATCTGCGGCATTGGCGATGCACTGATCTACATGCAGAACTCCAGCACCGGCGGTATCGACTTTATCACGATGGCCGTCAAGGTCAAGCACCCGCACCTGCCCTTTGGCAACATCACCTTTGCGGCGGCGCTGGCTGTCATTGTGGCCAACGGTCTGGTGTTCCACGACGTGGACTCCATCATCTACGGCCTTATCTTCAACTTTGTCTGCTCGGCGGTCATCAATAAGATGATGTTCGGCTTCTCCTCCTCGATGCTGGCCATGATCGTGACCGACGACGGCGAGGCCGCCTGCAAGGAGATCGACCGCGTGGCGGACCGCGGTGCCACCATTTTACAGGGGCGCGGCGGCTATGGCGGCGCACCCAAGGATGTAGTGCTCTGCGCCTGTTCCAACAAGCAGCTGTACGAGATCGAGCACGCCATCCAGAAGATGGACCCGGCCAGCTTTATCATTATGCTGCAATCCAACGAGGTCCATGGCGAAGGCTTCCGCCAGCTGGAACTGGGCAAGAGCGAAGAAAATACGTAATTACCCATCTGTAAGGGCGGATGCTCGCATCTGCCCGCTTTTTGTAACCTATTTATATACAGAGGAACGACCATGCCAACCAAAGAAGCAATCAAGATCCGCGGCGCGCGGGTCCATAACCTGAAAAATATCGACGTTGACGTCCCCCTGGGCAAGATCGTCGGCATCGCAGGTGTGTCCGGCTCCGGCAAATCCTCACTGGCACTGGGCGTGCTGTATGCCGAGGGCTCGCGCCGCTACCTGGACGCCCTGTCCACCTACACCCGCCGCCGCATGACCCAGGCCGCCAAGGCCAGCGTGGATGAGGTGCTTTACGTCCCGGCGGCGCTGGCGCTGCACCAGAGGCCCGGCGTGCCGGGCATTCGCAGCACCTTCGGCACTGGCACCGAGCTGCTGAACAGCCTGCGGCTGATGTTCTCCCGCCTGGCGTCCCACCGCTGCCCCAACGGTCACTACCTGCCGCCCAGCCTGGCTGTGGCGGCTGAAAAGCCGCTGATTTGCCCCACCTGCGGGGCCACGGTGCGCGCACCCTCCGCCGAGGAACTGGCATTCAACAGCCAGGGGGCCTGCCGCACCTGCAATGGCACCGGCACCGTGCGCACGGTGGACCTGGCCACGCTGGTACCCGATCCGACGCTGAGCATCGACGATGGCGCAGTCGCCCCCTGGAATTCCCTGATGTGGAGCCTGATGACCGATGTCTGCCGTGCCATGGGCGTGCGCACCGATGTGCCCTTCAACCAGTTGACCGACGCCGAGAAAGAAATCGTCTATCACGGCCCGGCGGAGAAAAAACATATTTTTTATAAGGCCAAAAACACCCCCGAAGCCGGTGAACTGGACTTTACCTATTATAATGCGGTCTACACGGTGGAAAACGCGCTGGCCAAGGTCAAGGACGAAAAGGGCATGAAGCGTGTGGAAAAGTTCCTCAAGCAGGAGACCTGCCCGGCCTGCCACGGTACCCGTCTGTCCGAGGCCGCCCGCGCACCCCGTCTGCGGGGTATCTCGCTGGCCGATGCCTGCACGATGCCGCTGGCCGAGCTGACCCAGTGGGTGGACCGCGTGCCCGCCAGCCTGCCCGCGGAAATGCGCCCCATGGCCGAGAGCATCTGCGAGTCCTTCCGCACCGCAGCCCGCCGCCTGATGGACCTGGGGCTGGATTATCTCTCCCTGGACCGCGCCGCGTCCACCCTCTCCACCGGTGAGCGCCAGCGCATGCAGCTGGCCCGCGCGGTCCGCAACCGCACCACCGGCGTGCTCTACGTGCTGGACGAGCCGTCCATCGGCCTGCACCCGGCCAATATCGTGGGCCTGACCGGCGTCATGCACGATCTGGTCGAGGACGGTAACTCGGTGGTACTGGTGGATCACGACACCCAGGTGCTGGCCGAGTCCGATTGGATCATCGAGATGGGCCCCGAAGCCGGTGCGGGCGGTGGTTACGTCATCGCTCAGGGCACTGTGCCCGAAATTGAGCAGGATCCCAAGTCGATGATCGGACCCTTTCTGCGCCCGGCGGCCGCCGCGCTGCCTGCCGGGGCGGGGAAGAGCGACCTCTTTGCCGAGGGCCGCATCCACCTTTCCACCGATGCCATTCACACGGTGCACCCGCTGGAGATAGACATCCCCAAGGGCAGGCTGACCGTCGTCACTGGTGTGTCCGGCTCCGGCAAGACCACGCTGATTCTGGAAAGCCTGGTGCCTGCCCTTGCGGCCAGTACCGCGGGCCGTCCACTGCCGTCCCATGTCAAGGCGGTAACAGCCGAGGGCATCGAGCAGGTCAAGCTCATCGATGCCACGCCCATCGGCATCAACGTGCGGTCCACTGTGGCTACCTATGCCAACGTCCACGACGAACTGCGCAAGATTTTTTCCCACACTCAGGACGCCAAGGCCCACGGCTACAAGGCAGGCGATTTCTCCTACAACACGGGCAAACTGCGTTGCCCGGTGTGCGATGGCACCGGCGTCATCAGCCTGGACGTGCAGTTCTTGCCGGATGTGGAGATCCCTTGCCCCGCTTGCCACGGTTCCCGCTATGCCCGCGAGGCCGACGACGTGAAGCTGATCGACAAGCACGGCCGCACTACCACACTGCCCCGGCTGATGGATTGCGACGTGCATACGGCGCTGGATCTGTGCAAGGATAGGAAGCTGGTGCGCCAGCGCCTGCAAGTGCTGCAGGATCTAGGGCTGGGCTACCTGACCCTGGGCGAGGAAACGCCCAGCCTTTCCGGTGGAGAAGCCCAGCGCCTGAAGCTGGCCAGCGAGATGGAGCGCACCCAGTCCCACGCGGTGTTTGTGTTTGACGAGCCGACCATCGGCCTGCACCCGCTGGATGTGCAGACCTTGCTGGGCGTTTTCCGCACACTGATCGACAACGGCGCCACGGTCATCGTCATCGAGCACGACCTCGACGTGATCCGCAGTGCGGATTATATCGTGGATATGGGCCCGGGCGGCGGCGAAAAAGGCGGCCGTGTGGTGGCCGCAGGCACCCCGGCGCAGATCAAAGCCACACCCGAAAGTGTGACAGGACGCTTTTTGTAAAGGTAAAACCGAACCATTCGCCAGGCGTGACCCAACAGGTTGTACCTGGCTTTTGTTTTGCAACAATATACAGAGTGCCTAAAAGCGGCGCCGGAAATTCAGCAAAAAAATCAAAAAAACTTGGGAAAAAGTGTTGACAAAGCAAACCGTGATTGCTATAATAATGGAGTCGTCAGCGAGAGCGCCTGACACGACAAGTTAAATATTGCCCCATAGCTCAGTTGGTTAGAGCACCTGACTGTTAATCAGGGTGTCGTCCGTTCAAGTCGGACTGGGGCAGCCAACAAAAATCACCGAGTCATCTTCGGTGATTTTTTATGCGGCCGTAGCTCATCTGGTAGAGCGCCACCTTGCCAAGGTGGAGGTAGCGAGTTCGAGCCTCGTCGGCCGCTCCAAAGGTAACGGGAGAGCCGGTTGAAACAAACGTTTCAACCGGCTCTCCCGCCTTTTGTTTTATAATTCGGCACGCAGCGGATGCTGTTATCAGCATCAAAAATCAATTTCAGCGATGAGGCGGCATAACCGTTTCATAACATCAGAATCTGTCATAGGATAAATCATTGCCCTCACAACATCTTTTTATCATAGCTTTGTTGAGTTCTTGTGTTCGCTGCAACAGGGCGCACTGGCGCAGCAATTCCTGCAGGATGCCCATAGATCAGCACCTCTCTGTAAGAAGAATATATTCTGTATATTGTGCGGATGGTAAACTGATATTATAATACGGCGTTCGTGATTGCCAATGGCAACTTTTGGTCAATTTTGTCCTGTACGGTATAAAATCTGCAAAATGTTGTGCGTACATCCATCCTCCCTATACCGTAAACCCATCCAACAATACCTGCACAGGGCTGTACCGGTCATACAGTAAATCTTCGGCAGTGGGCGGCTCACGCAGGGGCGCGTGGGGGGCCAGCGGCAGGCGCAGGGCGGCGGCAAAATGTGGGGGATGGGCTGCGTCCGCGCTGCGCCCATGCACGGGGGAACAAGTGGCCAAGCA